>Ga0184637_10001887_pt1 | contig 13821 bp, 12 predicted proteins | sample PLM3_127_b2_FD_133143 | JGI IMG/M metagenome (GOLD analysis project Ga0184637, IMG submission 133143) | Groundwater sediment microbial communities from an aquifer in East River, Colorado, USA - PLM3_127_b2 | ecosystem: Environmental > Terrestrial > Soil > Riparian zone | place: USA: East River...
CCATTACCGAAATCCTGGCATTGGGCCACATCCACAGGAAGCGCGGCGAGTAGGCGCGCCCGCACATGCCGTAGTTGCCGGCGCCGAAACTGCCGCCGACGATGAGCGTGAACTTCGGCACGCGCGCGCACGCGACCGCAGTCACCATCTTGGCGCCGTCCTTGGCGATGCCGCCGTGCTCGGCTTTTTTCCCCACCATGAAGCCGGTGATGTTCTGCAGGAACACGAGCGGAATGCCGCGCTGGCAGCAAAGCTCGATAAAATGCGTGCCCTTCAGCGCCGACTCCGAGAACAGGATGCCGTTGTTGGCGACGATGCCGACCGGGTGGCCGTCCACGTGCGCGAAGCCGGTCACCAGCGTCGCGCCGTAGCGCGCCTTGAACTCGTCGAACTCGCTCGCGTCCGCCACGCGCGCGATGATTTCCCGCACGTCGAAGGGGGTGCGCGGGCTCGCCGGGATCACGCCGTAAATCTCGTCGGCGTCGTAGAGCGGATCGCGCGGCGCTGGCCGGGCAGGTGCCGCGCCTGCCATGGCGGGACCGAGGTTCGCCACGGCGCGGCGCGCGAGTTCGAGCGCATGGCGGTCGTCCTCGGCGAGGTGGTCGGCAACCCCCGAAATGCGGGTGTGGACATCGCCGCCGCCCAGTTCCTCCGCGCTCACCGCTTCGCCGGTGGCGGCCTTCACCAGCGGCGGGCCCGCGAGAAAGATCGTGCCCTGGTCCTTGACGATGATGGTCTCGTCGGACATTGCCGGCACGTAGGCGCCGCCCGCCGTGCACGAGCCCATCACCACCGCGATCTGGGCGATGCCGGCCGCCGACAGGTTGGCCTGGTTGTAGAAGATGCGGCCGAAATGCTCCCGGTCGGGAAACACCTCGTCCTGGCTCGGCAGGTGCGCGCCGCCGGAATCCACGAGATAGACGCAGGGAAGGCGGTTCTCGAGCGCGATCTCCTGCGCGCGCAGGTGTTTCTTCACCGTGAGCGGAAAATAGGTGCCGCCCTTTACCGTGGCGTCGTTGGCGATGACCACGCATTGCCGTCCGCGCACCATGCCGACGCCGGTGATGATCCCGGCGGCGGGGACGGGCTCGCCGTACACCTCCCACGCCGCCAGCGGCGAGAGCTCGAGGAATGGTGCGCCGGGATCGAGCAGCCCGGCCACGCGCTCGCGCGGCAGCAGCTTGCCACGCCCCTGGTGCTGTTTCTTCGCGGCGGCGCCGCCGCCCTGCCGCACCACAGCCAGCCTTTCGTTCAGCTCCGCGACTTGACCGCGCATGGCTTCCGCCGCGGCCTTGAACTCCGCGGAGGAGGTTTTCAGCTTGGACTTGATGATTGCCATGGCGCAGCGCCCTTACACGCGTCTCAGTTCAGTCTCGTACGCCTCAAGCGCTGCGCCATCAAAGCACGCGAATATGACCTTGTGCGGCAGCGCATATTCCGAAATAAACGCCGCGCTTTCGCGCACCGCGATCCGCACCGCTAGCTCTAGCGGGTAGCCGTACACGCCGCAGCTGATTGCGGGGAAGGCGATGGTCTCCAGCCCATGGCCGGCTGCGAGCTTCAGGCTCTCCCGATAGCACGAGGCCAGCAGTTCCGGCTCGCCGCGTCCGCCACCGCTCCACACCGGGCCCACCGTATGAATGACGTGCCGTGCGGGAAGGCGGTAGCCGCGGGTGATCTTCGCCTGCCCGGTCGGGCAGCCGCCCAGCGCGCGGCACTCATCCAGCAGTTGCTGCCCCGCTGCGCGGTGGATGGCGCCATCTACACCGCCGCCGCCCAGCAGCGTCGTGTTGGCGGCATTAACGATGGCGTCCATCGCGAGCGTCACGATGTTGACCTGCCTGGCCTCTAATTTATCGCGCATGCGCCTGTTCCGTTCCAAGTTCCAAGTTCAAGGTTCGGGCTGCGCGCTGGTCTTTAACCTGGAACCTGGAACCTTGAACCTGGAACCATCCCTGTTTCACCAGCCGCCCGTCTCGAGCCATTTATCAACCTGCTCGAGACGGTCGGAGCCCCAGAACGGCTCGCCGTCGATGACGAAATAGGGCGAACCGAACACGCCGCGCTCGATGGCGGCATCTACTTCCGTCCGCAGGCGCTCCTTGACGGCCGGCTCGTTGAGCGCCTGCGCCAACTCGCCCTTATCCACGCCCAGCTTGGCCGCGACGTTGCCGGTCACTTCCGGGTTGGAAATGTCGCGGTCCTCCACGAAGTAGGCGTGAAACAGCGCCAGCGCGAGCTTTCTCGCGGCGGCCGGGTCCCGGTCGTTAAGCCAGTAGAAGGCGCGGGCCGGCGCGGTAGAGCCGATGGGAAACTTCGTCGGCAATTTGAACGACACCTTGAACAGCCGCGCGCTGCGCTTCAGGTCGTGCGCGGCGTAGCTGCCTTTCAGCGGAATCGTCGGCAGCGGCTGCCCGCCGGTGATCTTGAACACCGCGCCGAGCAGGATCGGCCGCCACGTCACGCTGCGGCCATGCTTCGCCGCCAGGTCGTCTATTTTCGCGCTGGCGAAGTAGCCATAGGGGGACGAAAAGTCGAAGTAGAAATCGATCGGGTTTGCCATGCCGTCTGCCTCAAAAAGTGAATCGTGAATCGTGATTCGTGATTCGAAATCCGCAGGTTTGCGGTAGCGGCCAACCCTGGGTTTCGAGGCAACCGTTACGCCTCACCATGTCACGCCTCACCATGTCACGCACTACCGCGTCACGCACCATACGTCACGCTTCATCAGCTGATGCGCTCGAGCGCGATCGCGGTCGCCTCGCCGCCGCCGATGCATAGTGAGGCGATGCCGCGCCTGAGCCCATACTGCTTAAGCGCGGCGAGCAGCGTCACCATGATGCGCGCGCCGGAGGCGCCGAGGGGATGTCCCAGCGCGCAGGCGCCGCCATGAACGTTGACTCTTTCGTGCGGCAGCGCGAGATCGTGCATCGCCGCCATCGCCACCACCGCGAACGCCTCGTTGATCTCGAACAGGTCGGTGGTTTTCGCGTTCCAGCCGGTTTTCTCGAACAGCTTGCGGACCGCGCCGACCGGGGCGGTGGTGAACCACTGCGGCTCCTGCGAGTGCGTGCTGTAACCGGCGATACTCGCGAGCGGCGCAACGCCGCGTTTCTTGGCTTCGGACAGCCGCATCAGCACCATCGCCGCCGCGCCGTCGGAGATCGAACTCGAATTGGCCGCCGTGACCGTCCCGTCCTTCCGGAACGCGGGCTTCAACTGCGGGATCTTGTCGGGATTGGCCTTGAGCGGCTGCTCGTCCTGCTCGACATGCGCCGCGCCTTTCCCGCCCGCGATCGTGACCGGAACGATTTCCCCGGAGAAGCGGCCATTCCGGATCGCTTCCTGCGCGCGGGTGAGCGAGGTGATCGCGTAACGGTCCTGGGACTCTCGTGAGAAACGGTATTTATCGGCGCAATCCTCGGCAAACGTGCCCATCAGCCGTCCGCGGTGGTAAGCGTCCTCCAGCCCATCGAGGAACATATGGTCGTTCACTTCACCGTGGCCCAGCCGGAAGCCCGCGCGCGCCTTGGGCAGCAGGTAGGGCGCATTCGACATGCTTTCCATGCCGCCGGCCACCGCCACGCTGATGGCGCCCAGCGCGAGCGCATCGTGCGCCAGCATCGCCGCCTTCATGCCCGAGCCGCAGACCTTGTTGATTGTCATGCAGCCGGTGGCGGGCGTCAGCCCCGCTGCCAGCGCGGCCTGGCGCGCCGGCGCCTGCCCGACGCCGGCGGGCAGGACGTTGCCCATGATCGCTTCCTGCACCGCTTCCGGCTTCACGCCCGCGCGCTCGACCGCCGCACGGATCGCAGCGGCGCCCAGCTCTGGCGCGGACAGCGATTTGAGATCGCCCATAAACGCGCCCATCGGGGTGCGGGCGGCGGACACGATCACTATGGGGTCGTCTTTCATGCGCGCTTCTCAAAAAGGAAAAGCTAAGCCACAAAGGACACTAAGGACACAAAGGAAATGCAATGCATTCACCAGACCTTCGGGTTCTTTGTGTCCTTCGTGGTTCAAGGTCTCGTTTCCTCAAACAGTTCCCTCCCGATTAACCACCGCCGGATCTCCGAAGTCCCTGCTTTGCCATTTGGTCTCGGCCGCCGCTTGAAGCGGCTTAACATGCACAAGTCGCATGTTAGCCTCGCCCAAATCGCGGCGGGCTTTTCTAGTTTTGCTAGCGTGTTTCATCGAACAATTCGCGACCTATCAACCAACGCCGAATCTCGGAGGTGCCCGCCCCGATTTCATAAAGCTTGGCATCGCGCAACAACCGTCCGGTAGGCGACTCGTTGATGTAGCCCGTGCCACCCAGGCACTGGATGGCCTCGAGCGCCATCCACGTTGCCTTCTCCGCCGCGAACAGGATGGCCCCGGCGGCATCCTTGCGCGCGACCTCGCCGCGATCGCAGGCGCGCGCCACCGCGTAAACATACGCCCGGCTGGCGTTCAAAGTCACGTACATGTCGGCGAGCTTACCCTGCATCAGCTGGAACTCGCCGATCGGCTGGTCGAACTGCCTGCGCTGGTGCAGGTACGGGATCACCGCGTCCAGGCACGCCTGCATGATGCCGAGCGGGCCCGCGGCAAGCACCGCGCGCTCGTAATCGAGCCCGCTCATCAGCACCCCGATGCCTTTGCCGGCCGCTCCCAGCACGTTCTCTTCCGGCACTTCGCAATCCTCGAACACCAGCTCGCAGGTATTGGAGCCGCGCATGCCGAGCTTGTCGAGCTTTTGCGCGGTAGTGAATCCCTTGCAATCCTTTTCGACGATGAACGCGGTGATGCCGCGCGCGCCGGCGGCGGGATCGGTCTTGGCGTAGACCACCAGCACGTCGGCGTCGGGGCCGTTGGTGATCCACATCTTGGTGCCGTTCAGCACGTAACGCCCGCCGCGCCGGTCGGCGCGCAGTCGCATGCTCACCACGTCGGAACCTGCACCCGTCTCGCTCATGGCGAGCGCGCCAACGTGCTCGCCACTGACCAGTCGCGGCAGGTACTGCCGCTTCTGCGCGGCGCTGCCGTTGCGGCGGACCTGGTTGATGCACAGATTGGAGTGCGCGCCGTAGGAGAGGCCGACGGCAGCCGAGGCGCGGCTCACTTCCTCCATCGCGACGACGTGCGCGAGATAGCCCATGTGCGTGCCGCCGTATTCCTCCTCAACCGTGATGCCCAGCAGCCCGAGCTGGCCCAGCCTCGGCCACAGGTCCCGCGGGAATTCATTGGCGCGGTCGATGGCGGCGGCGCGCGGCGCTATCTCCTTCGCGGCGAAGCCGGCCACCGTCTCGCGCAGGATGTCTATCGTTTCGCCCAGCCCGAATTGAAGCCCCTGGTTCATGGCCTAGCCGCAGTTGGGTATGTCGTTTACGTTAACGTTAACTATCGAGGGCTGCTCTATCCTGGCTGCCCACCTTGGAATCACCGCCCGGTTTGTCTTTGAGCAACTGCCGGCACTGGGTGGCAAAGAAGGTGATCTCGTTCAGCATTACCTCGATATCTTCACGCTGCTGCTCCAGTTGCGTGCGCCGCCCCTCCAGCCTGACCAGGAATTCCTCGAGTTGTTTCTTTTCGTCGCGGGAGATGTCGTAGAGTTCGAACAGCTCCCGGATCTCAGCGAGGGAGAAACCCAGTCGCTTGCCGCGCAGCGCGAGCTTCAGGCGCACCCGGTCACGCTGGCTGAAAATGCGGTTGGTGCCCTCCCGCTGCGGGCTCAGGAGACCCTGGTCCTCGTAGAAGCGGATGGTGCGGGTGGTAACGCCGAATTCCCGGGCCAGCTCGGAAATGGTGTAGGTATCGCTCATTGTGCCCTGCAGCAACCCCAGGTAAAATGACAAAAGGTAAGCCTATATTACGTTTACGTTAACGTCAATAACGAATTTGAGCGAACTGTAATGGCCCTCAAGCAACCTGAGCACCGTGCCTACGACCCCGCCGAGCTTGCCCGGCTTTACGCCGATATCGCGCACAAGAGCACGAGCATCATCACGCAGTTCATGGAGCGCCAGAAGAATGGCGGCGCCATCGGCATGACCGACGAGCTCGGCATCACGCAGGCGTTTTTCCAGGCGTGGACGAAGCTGCTCGCGGACCCCGTTAAGCTCGCTGAAGCGCAGATGAAGCTGTGGCAGGACTACATGGGGCTGTGGCAGAGCTCGCTGCTGAAGCTGATGGGCCAGAACACGCGGCCCGTGGCCGAGCCGCAAGCCGGCGACCGCCGCTTCATGCATGAGGACTGGCAGCAGAATTTTCTCTACGACTACATCAAGCAATCGTACCTGATCGCCGCCCGGCACCTGCACCAGACGGTGGGCAAGGTCGAAGGTCTCAACGAGCAGACCGCGAAGAAGGTGGATTTCTACACGCGGCAGTACATCGACGCGCTGTCGCCGAGCAATTTCATGCTGACCAACCCGGAAGTGATGCGGGAGACGGTGGCAACCGGCGGGCAGAACCTGGTGAAGGGGCTCAACAACCTGCTCGAGGACCTGGCACGCGGCGGCGGCGACCAGCTCCAGCTGCGGATGTCCGACGAGAACGCGTTCAAGCTCGGCGTCAATATCGCCACCACGCCGGGGAAGGTCGTGTTTCAGAACGATCTCATCCAGCTGATCCAGTATTACCCGGCCAGCGGGCCGGTCTTCCGGCGGCCGCTGCTGGTGATTCCGCCGTGGATCAACAAGTACTACATCCTCGACCTGCGCGAGAAGAACTCGTTCGTGAAATGGGCCATCGAGCAGGGGCACACGGTGTTCGTGGTGTCCTGGGTCAATCCCGACGAAAAACTCGCCCACAAGCATTTCGAGGACTATCTCACCGAAGGCGCACTCGCCGCGCTGGACGCAATCGAGAGGGCGACCGGCGAGCGCGAAGCGAACGTCATCGGCTATTGCCTGGGCGGCACGCTGCTCGCCTGCGCGCTGGGCTACCTCGCGGCGAAAGGCGACGAGCGCATCGCGTCGGCGACGTTCCTGGCCTCGATGATCGACTTTCGCGAGGCGGGCGAACTGGGGGTCTTCATCGACGAGCAGCAGGTGGCGGCGCTGGAAAAGCGCATGCAGGAGCGCGGCTATCTGCAGGGATCCGAGATGGCGACCACCTTCAACATGCTGCGCTCGAACGACCTCATCTGGTCGTTCGTGGTCAACAACTATCTTCTCGGGCGCGACCCGTTCCCGTTCGACCTGCTGCACTGGAACTCGGATTCGACGCGCATGCCGGCGTCGATGCACAGCTATTACCTGCGCAGCATGTACATCAAGAACCTGCTGGCGAAGCCGGGCGGCATCGAACTGGCCGGTGTGCCCATCGACCTAACCCGGGTGCGGACGCCGCTTTATTTCGCATCCACTCTCGAAGATCACATCGCGCCGTGGCGCTCGACCTACGCCGGCGCCGGGCTGTTCAACGGCCCGGTGCGTTTCGTACTTGGCGGCTCCGGCCATATCGCGGGCATCGTCAACCCGCCGGCCGCCGGCAAGTACGGCTACTGGACCAACTCCAAGCGGCCCGCTGAGCCGGAGCAGTGGTTCAAGGGAGCGTCGCAGCACCCCGGCTCGTGGTGGCCGGACTGGGCGGGCTGGGTCGCGCAGCATGGCGGCGACAGGGTGCCGGCGCGGCTACCCGGCAAGCGCGGACTGAAAGCGATCGAGGACGCGCCCGGTTCCTACGCTAAGATGCGCGTTGACTGAACGGCGGCGCATCGGTGCTCGCCAGAGGAGGAGCAATGAAGCGGACGGCTTTTCTGGTTGCGGTCGCGCTCGCCGCCGTTTATTCAACCGGTTCATCGGCACAGAGTTTTCCGGTCAAACCGGTGCGCGTCATCGTGCCGTTCGCGCCGGGCGGAAACGTGGACCTCGTCGTGCGCGGGATCTCGCAGCGGTTGTCGGAAGGCCTCGGACAGCAGGTCATCGTCGATAACCGGCCAGGCTCGAGCGGGCTGCTCGGTACCCATCTGGTTGCCAGGGCCGCGCCCGACGGCTACACGCTGCTCGCCATGGCGAACACTTTTGCCGTGGTTCCTTCAATCATGTCCAACCCCGGTTACGATCCGCTGAAGGACTTCGCGGGCGTGTCGCAAACGTGTCTCGTGCCGCAAGTGCTGGTGGTGAATCCAGCGCTCCCGGTGCGCTCGGTGCAACAGCTGGTCGCGCTGTCCAGGGCCCGGCCGGGCGAAATGTCCTACGCGTCGGCGGGTGTCGGCGGCACCGGGCACATGGCGGCGGAGCTCTTCAACCGCCATGTCGGATTGAAGATGCTGCACGTCCCGTACAAGGGCAACGCGCAGGCCATCGTCGATGTCATCAGCGGCCAGGTCACGATGATGTTCGACCAGGTCAGCACCTCCGCGCCGCATGTCAGGGCCGGCAAGCTGAAAGGGCTCGCCGTCACCAGCCTCAAACGCTCGCCGCTCTTTCCCGATCTGCCGACCATCGACGAGTCAGGCATGCGGGGCTTCGAGGACATCACGTTCAACGGGCTAGTGGCCCCCGCCGGGACCCCGCGTGAAGCGCTCGCGCGCCTGAACGCGGACGTCGCAAAGGCCGTCGCCACGCCCGAGCTGCACCAGCGCTTCATCCAGATCGGGGTCGAGCTCACCGCCAGCGCCTCGCCGGACGCCTTCATGACGTACGTCAGCGCCGAGTTCGTGAAAAAGGCGAAGCTCGCGCGCGAGGCCGGCATCAGGATTGAGTAAGGGGCTGATTGAGTGATCGGGTGATTGAGGGATTTAGGGCGAAGCCGGACGGGTAGCTCGATCACTTAGTCAGTCAATCACCTAGTCACTCATCTGCGATGCAGATAACCGGCCACACCTTTCTCGTCACGGGCGGCGCTTCCGGCCTCGGGGCAGCAACCGTGCGGCGGCTCGCTGCCGCAGGCGGCAACGTCGTCATCAGCGACACCAACACGGAACAGGGGACGCAGCTCGCCGGCAGCCTTGGCGCGCGCGCGGCATTTGCGGTTGCCGATGTCACCGACGAGTCACAGGTTGCGACAGCGGTGGCAGCCGCACGTGAGAAGTTCGGGGCGCTGCACGGGGCGGTGAACTGCGCCGGCATTGCGCCCGCCGAGCGCATCCTGGGAAGAAGCGGGCCGCACCGCCTCGATGCTTTTCGCAACGCGATCGAGATCAATCTCATCGGCACCTTCAACGTGCTGCGGCTGGCTGCGCAGGCGATGGCGAGCAACGCGTCCGACGCCGGCGGCGAGCGCGGCATCATCGTCAACACTGCTTCCGTTGCCGCCTTCGACGGCCAGATCGGGCAGGCGGCCTACAGCGCGTCCAAGGCGGGCGTGGCGGGGCTGACCCTGCCCGCGGCGCGCGAGCTGGCGCGCTTCGGCATCCGCGTGATGACCATCGCGCCCGGCATCTTCGAGACGCCGATGGTTGCGGCGTTCACTCCCGAACTGAAGCAATCCCTCGCGGCGCAGGTGCCGTTCCCGCCGCGGCTCGGCAGGCCCGACGAGTACGCGGCGCTGGTGGAGCACATCATCGTCAACGCGATGCTCAACGGCGAAGTGATCCGGCTCGACGGCGCGGTGCGGATGTCTGCAAAGTAGAACACGCCGCCAGGACGCCAAGGTCGCCAAGAAGAACAAGTAATAATCAAACCGTCAAGCACGCCAAGGCCGCCAAGGAAAACAATGATAGAACTGCAGACACGCGCGGCTGCACGGGTATGAAACCAGAAAAAGCCATCAATAGGCCAGGAAAGACAAAAAAAGTGAGCACTTGCCAACCCGGTATTCTGCTGCCGATTCCACCGCTTGCGCGTTATCTCACGTTCTCGCTCAAGCCCGGGGTAAATCCGCGCGGGCCGCTGCGCGAGTTGCGCGATGTGGCTGATGGAGAGCGCGTGATCGCGGGAATCGGCGCGTCGCTCGCCCTCGAGCTGGGCAGGAATATCGAAAGCCTGCGCGCCTTCGCGTCCCACGCGGGCGCCGGATTCGACGTCCCTTCGACGCCATCGGCACTGTGGATCTGGGCGCGGGGGAAGGACCGGGGCGAGCTGTTCCACCGGTCACGGCTCATCGAGCGGACGCTTACCCGTGCGTTCCGGCTCGAGCAGGCTCTCGATGCCTTCCGCCACGATCGGGGCCGCGATCTGACGGGCTACGAGGACGGGACCGAAAACCCCAAGAGAGGGAAAGCGCGCACGGCTGCCATCGTTCAGGCGCCGTCGCGGCTCGCGGGGTCGAGCTTCGTGGCCGTTCAACAATGGGAGCACCAGTTCGGGCGCTTCGAGGCGATGACGCCCCGGCAGCGGGACGATGCCATCGGGCGCCGCCGATCCAGCAACGTGGAATTCGACGGCGCTCCGCCCTCGGCGCACGTGAAGCGGACCGCGCAGGAAAACTTCGAGCCGGCCGCTTTCGTGGTCCGGCGCTCCATGCCCTGGGCCGACGCGATGCGCGCCGGCCTGGTGTTCGTTGCATTCGGGTCTTCGTTGGACGCATTCGAGGCGCAGTTGCGCCGCATGGTCGGACTCGACGACGGGATCACCGACGCGCTGTTCAAATTCACCCGCCCGGTGACCGGCGCCTACTATTGGTGCCCCGGAATGCGGCGCGGGCGCCTGGACCTCGCTCCGCTTGGCTTGTAAGCAAATTCAAATTAGCCGCCAAGACGCCAAGCCCGCCAAGAAAAACAAGGACAATGATTGAACCGCCAAGACGCCGAGAGAAACAAGAACGACCATTTAATACAAACCCCAGAGAATTAGGGACTTGCAAGCTCTACTGAAAAAGGCCGGTTCGATTGATTTTCTCGAGAACTGATTTTGACTTTAATTTACGGCCGTCCTTCGCAATTAGAACTAACTTCCCGCCCACTAATTTGAATTCGCAGCAGGCGTCTGTCTCTACGCATCGCACAGAAAATTCCTCCGGATCGAACGCCTCTTCTCGATCTCGCTCTCCTCTCCGAATCTCTTCAGCCCAGGTGTCAAAATCGCGTTGAAAATCCTCCAACGCTTCCTCGACTGAGTTAAAGACGACAGGCCTCTCAGATTCATCGAGCAGATTGTTGAGGAAGCCTTCGAGCCAAACGTAGTGAAGCAACTCAAAATGATAGCGCGAGGCACTCATGATTTACCCGGTTTCACGCTCATCGATGATATAGAATTGGCTATCAATGAGAAATTTTGAACGAGTGATTTGCTCACGGTAACACCATCTTATCGGGATGAGGTTGTAAGTGCCTAGTGGGTGGTCGCGACAGGAAGTTGAGGCAACTGTTGCCGAGTACTTTGCCATGCTGGCGAAGGAACTTGCTGGACAGGCGTACAGCAAGACCGAGCACCGCAGACACTTGCAGCCTCTGCTCGAAGGTCGATCAGAGCAGTCTATTGAGTACAAGCACGCGAACATCAGCGCCGTGCTTATCGAGCTTGGTTTCCCTTACATTTCCGGCTACAAGCCGCGCTCTAATTATCAGTCGTTACTCTTTGAGGTAGTGTCAGAACGTCTTGCTGGACAGCGTCAGCTCTTGAATCTGGCGGCTGAGGATGTCGAGCGAGAAATCGTTGTTACTACAGTAGACGAAATTCTTAACACGTTGACAGACCCACCGAAACCGACGGTATCGAATCGACGGGCAGAAGAATTAACAATGCGACCGTATGCAACAACCCGTCCGCGTCTTGCGGTGAACTACTTGGAGCGGGAGGCGCGGAACAATGCTCTAGGGCGAGCTGGCGAGGAGTTTGTCATTAACTTCGAGCAGGCCAGATTGATCAAGGCACGAAGGGATGAACTGGCGTCCAAGATAGTGCACATTGCACGTGAACGAGGGGATGGTGAGGGATATGACGTACTATCCTACGAAGAATCCGGCGCTGATCGTCTGATCGAAGTCAAAACCACCAAGTACGGGCGGGAAACTCCATTCTTTGTGTCGAGCAACGAGGTCGGGGTATCGCAGGAACGTGCAAGACATTATCACCTGTATCGCTTGTTCAAATTCCGCACTGCTCCGCGATTGTTTATGTTGCACGGGGCATTGTCGGACACATGTGTAGTCTCGATCCAACATCCTACATTGCGCGTGTGGCGTGAGATCCCCACGGCAAAGCGGTGTGATGTCAGAAGCTGATTATTCGATTCTCTTGGCGTTCTTGGCGTCTTGGCGGCGTGTTATGGTTTTTAAGAACATCTTGCTCGAACAGCCCGAGCCGGGCATCTACCTGCTCACGGTAAACCGCCCGCAGGCGTTGAACGCGCTCGATGCCGCGACGCTGGACGAGATCGCCAAGGCGGTCATGACGGTGGCGGGAGACGCCGCGGCGCGCGTGCTGCTCGTCACCGGCGCGGGGGAGAAGGCCTTCGTGGCCGGCGCCGACATTGCCGGGATGCAGGACATGTCGCTCGAGCAGGCGCGCGAATTTTCCGAGAAGGGAACGCGCGTCATGCACTCCCTCGAGGCGTTGCCGGTGCCGGTGATCGCGCTGGTGAACGGCTATGCTCTCGGCGGCGGCTGTGAGCTCGCGCTCGCCTGCGACTGGATACTCGCCTCCGACATCGCCGTGTTTGGCCAGCCGGAAGTGAACCTCGGCATCCCGCCCGGATTCGGCGGCACGCAGCGCTTGCCGCGCCGGGTGGGGCCCGCCCGCGCCCTGGAACTACTGACAACAGCACGCCAGGTGAAGTCGCAGGAGGCTGTCGCCATCGGTCTTGCCAATCACGTCTATCCCGCGTCCGAGCTGCGCGCAAAGGGTCTGGAGATGGCGCGCACGATTTCGGCCAAAGGTTCCATTGCGGTGCGCCTCGCCAAACGGGCGGTGCAGAACGGCCTCAATCTCGATCTGTTCGCCGCCTGCGCTCTGGAAACTGACCTGTTCGTGGAGGCCTTCGGCTGCGAGGACCGCAAGGAAGGCATGAGCGCGTTTCTCGAAAAGCGTCCAGCAAAGTTTGAAGATCATTAAATTTCCGCGCAAGAGCGGAAATTTCCCGGTGCTATAATGACCGCCCCCGATCGGCGATAAGTGCTTGATCGTTCAATGCAGAACCTGAATCTGCCGAGGTGGCTGTCATGGACATGAGGGACGTGCAACCCGACGCGGACCCGCAGGAAACGCGGGAGTGGCTCGACGCCCTGGAATCGGTGCTGGAGCGGGAAGGCCCGACGCGCGCCAATTTTCTGCTCGACCGCCTGGTCGACAAGGCGCGCAGCCACGGCGCCTACATCCCGTACAACGCTAACACGGCGTACCTGAACACGATTCCGCACACGCAGGAGGAACGATCGCCGGGGGACGCCGAGCTCGAGCACAAGATCCGCTCGCTGGTGCGCTGGAACGCGATGGCGATGGTGTTGCGCGCCAACAAGGAATCTTCCGAGCTCGGTGGCCACATCGCGAGCTTCGCTTCCGCCGCCACACTCTACGACGTCGGCTTCAACCACTTCTTCCGCGCCGCCAACGACAACTTCCGCGGCGACCTCGTCTATTTCCAGGGCCACTCCGCGCCGGGCATCTATGCGCGCGCCTTCCTCGAGGGCCGCATCAGCGAGGAGCAGATGAACCACTTCCGCCAGGAAGTCGGCGGCAAGGGATTGTCCTCCTACCCGCATCCGTGGCTAATGCCCGATTTCTGGCAGTTTCCGACGGTGTCCATGGGGCTCGGCCCCATCATGGCGATCTACCAGGCGCGCTTCATGCGCTACCTCAATGATCGCGGCATCACCCAACCGCAGGGCCGCAAGGTGTGGGCATTCATGGGTGACGGCGAGATGGACGAGCCCGAGTCGCTGGGCGCGATCTCGCTCGCCGGTCGCGAAAAGCTCGACAAGCTGGTCTTCGTCATCAACTGCAACCTGCAGCG
>Ga0184637_10001888_pt1 | contig 13811 bp, 13 predicted proteins | sample PLM3_127_b2_FD_133143 | JGI IMG/M metagenome (GOLD analysis project Ga0184637, IMG submission 133143) | Groundwater sediment microbial communities from an aquifer in East River, Colorado, USA - PLM3_127_b2 | ecosystem: Environmental > Terrestrial > Soil > Riparian zone | place: USA: East River...
CTGCCGCGGCCTATGCGGGCCGAGCGCATCGGCACCCCGGCGTCCGTCCAGACCTAGAGCAGCTTGCCGGCCGCCTCGACCCGACGGCGGTGGACCCTCGACCGGCGCTCCAGGCGATGTGGCATCGGCTACGCACTGCGATGTGGCAGCATGCCTCGCTCATACGGGACGCCGAGGGTCTGCAGATGGCAGCCGAGACCGTCGACGAGCTGGTGGAGGATGTCGACGCGCTACGCACGGCGAGCGTGAGCGAGGCGGCGCGCGTCCTCGACCTCAGGGCCGGGCTCGATTGCGCACGCGCCATCGTGGCGGCCGCCGCTTTCCGCGAGGAGAGCCGAGGCGCCCACTGGCGCGCCGACTTCCCGGAAATCCTGGACTCCTGGCGCGGCTCGACGATGGTTCAGTGGCCGAAGGGCAACAGCAGACCGGAGCTGGTGTTCCGCCCGAAGCGGATGGCCGAGAAGCCCAACCCCGTCTCCTCCCGGAAGGGAGAGGGGGCTGTCCGCTCTGCGGACTCCGAGCCCCGCTTACGCGGGGCATTCGGAGGGGTGAGGGGGTCGAACCATGGATAGCTACGAGGTCGTAATCGTGGGCGCCGGTAACGCTGGACTGTGTGCGGCGCTCTCTGCGCGCGAAGCCGGCGCGCGCGTCCTCGTTCTCGAGAAGGCGCCGCGCGCCGAGCGCGGCGGCAACACCGCCTTCACCGGCGGTCTGCTGCGCTTCCCGTTCGAGGGCATCGACGCCTTCCGGCCACTCCTCCCCGACTACAGCGAAGCCGAGCTCGAGGCAGTCGATGTCGGCCGGTACACGCAGCGCGATTACGCCGCCGATCTGGATCGCGTCACCGAGGGTCTTTCCGACGAGGCCATGGTCCAGACGCTCGTCGGAAACGCGTATCCGACCATGGTCTGGATGCGCCAGCGGGGCGTCCGCTGGCTCCTCGCGATCGGGCGCCAGGCCTTCCAGCACGAAGGGAAATATCGTTTCTTCGGCAACCTGATCCTCGAGGCGCACGGCGGCGGGCAGGGTCTGTCCGACCGGCTCTTCGAAATCGCGGATCAGAGCGGCGTCGACGTTGCCTACGACACGAAAGCCGCCGCCATCGAGACGAACGACCGCGGAGCCGTCACTGGTCTTCGCATCCGCGGGCCCGACGGCTTTGAGAGCGTGGGCTGCTCGGCTGTCGTCCTGGCAGCGGGCGGCTTCGAGGCCAACCGGGAGATGCGGACGCGCTATCTCGGGCCGGATTGGGAGCTGGCGAAGGTGCGCGGCACCCGCTTCAACACCGGCGACGCTATCCGCATGGCGCTGGACATCGGCGCGCAGCCCTACGGCCACTGGAGCTGCTGCCACGCCGTCGCCTGGGACCTGCTCGCCGACGATGTGGGTGACCTTCGCATTGGCGACCTGCATCAAAAGCACTCGTACCCGCTTGGCATCATCGTGAACCGCCTCGGAAAGCGGTTCGTGGACGAGGGTGCGGACTTCCGCAACTACACCTACGCGCGTTACGGACGCGAGATCCTCAAGCAGCCCGGTCGGCAAGCGTTTCAGATCTTCGACAGCAAGACCGTGCCGCTGCTCCGCGATGAGTACCGGATCCGGCAGGCGACGAAGGTCCGGGCGCAGACCGTCGATGAGCTCGCAGAAGGACTGACGATCGATCCCACGGGACTCAAGCGGACAGTCGACGAGTTCAACGCCGCGGTTCAGCCCGGCGATTTCAAGCCCTCGGTGCTCGACGGGAAGCGAACGGTGGGCATCGACCCACCGAAGTCAAACTGGGCTCAGTGTCTCGATCAGCCACCCTTTGAGGGCTACGCCGTCACCTGCGGCATCACGTTTACGTTTGGCGGTCTGCGCATCGACGGCCGAGGGCAGGTGCTCGACACGGAGAACCGACCGATTCCCGGCCTGTATGCGGCCGGTGAGCTGGTCGGGGGCCTCTTCTACTACAACTACCCGGGTGGCTCTGGCCTCATGGCCGGCGCCGTGTTCGGCCGGCTCGCTGGCGCCAGCGCCGCCGCGGCCGCGATTGGATAAAGCCCGCTACAATCCAGAGATCGCCATGGACACTACACGGACGACCACCAGACTAGGAGCTTCGGGCCTGACCAGTGGGGCCCGGTGGAAGAATGCCGTTCCGTCGGCGCGATGTCTGGGCGCGGCGACGATGGCGCTGCTCGTCGTCTTTCCCCTCCTGCTCGCCGCGATGGACCACCACACGGCCGAGCGGATCCCCGGGCACCAGCACTCAGTCCCGCTCGGGGAGCCGGCGCCCAGCCACGACCATGAGTTCGGAAGCGCCCACGAGCACTCGGCTCGCGTCGTGATCGACGCACTTGCGGTACCCGTGATCATCACGCAATCGGCGGCCATCGCGGTCCTTTCGGTCATCCAGAATCTTGCGCTGCCGATTCTGTTGATGATTGCCGGGTACCAGGTCTCAGGACGCGTCCGGCGTCAGACCGCCGGCGTCCTCAGCGACCAGGTCGCGATCGCTCCGCCAACCCTCCCGCCAGCCCTCCCAGCCGCCATCTAAGAACGGCAGACCAGGCGGGGTCGCCGCGCGTATTCCTGTGGGCTGCCCCGCTATTTTGGGAGGATTAGTGATGCGTTCCATCGTCGCCGCGCAAGTCGCCGCTAGCGTCGTCTTACTAGCTAGCGTCGGAGCGGTGCTGATGCCGTCTGTTGCGCTCGCGCACGAGCGGCGTGTGGTCGGGAAGTACACTTTCGTCGTCGGCTTCAACGAGGAGCCGGCCCTGCAAAACCAGCCCAACGGCGCCCAGGTAACGGTGACCGTCCCGTCGGAGGATAATCGCCCGGTCGAGGGCATCGCGGAGACCCTGAAGGCCAACGTGGCCTTCGGAGGGGGCCAACCGAAAGAATTCAAGCTCCGCGGCGTGTTCGGGCGGCCCGGCGTCTACGTCGCAGACTTCATGCCCACCAGAGCCGGCTCCTACATCTTCAACTTCGCGGGGACGATCGAGGGCGAGTCGATCAGCGAACGCTTCGAATCGGGCCCAGGGCGCTTCAGCGACGTCGAAGGCATTGACGCGCTGCAGTTCCCCGAGACCGTACCCCCAGGCAACGAGGTCGCTCGGGCCGCGCGCGCCGCCGACGATCGCGCGGCGATCGCGGAAGCGGCGGCCGAGCGGGCCCAAGGCATCGCCACCGCGGGTGTCGTCCTTGGCGTATTGGGCACGGTTATCGCCGCCACGGCGGTCACCATGTTGCTGAGCCGTCGCCCCGCCAAGGTTCCGAGTCAAGCGCACTGATCTGAGTCGGCTCGTGATGCTCGGCGGCGTCTCGCCCACGTTCCGCTCCTCGCGATGGGCGCGGCTCTGGAAGCGCGCTGATCTTGCCCTCCTGCTAGGCGCGATCATCGCGCTGTTTGCCGGGGCCGGCGTCGCCGAGGCGCACGCAGAGCTCACCCGGTCCGATCCGGCCGCCGACTCGATTCTGGCGACGGCGCCTACGCGCCTCACCTTGTGGTATTCGGAAGAACCCGAGCTTCTGTTCAGCGAGATCCGGGTCGTCGACCGAACCAACCGGCAGGTCGACCGTGGCGACCTGCGGCCCGACCCAAACGACCGGCTCGGTTTGACGGTCGGCCTACGAGACGTCGCGCCCGGAACCTATACCGTGACCTGGAAGGTCCTCTCGGCCGTCGATGGCCACGTGACCCGTGGGGTCTTCGTGTTCACTGTCGGTCTGGATCAGACACCCACCGGCGCGGTTGTCGGGTCCGAGACCGCGGGATCGACGGCGACACCCGATCGGGTGCTCATTCGGGTCATCGGATATATCGGCCTTCTCCTCGCCCTGGGGGCGTTCCCGTTCGCGCACTGGATATTGCTCCCAGCCCTGGCGCACGAGGGCGCCGCGCGCGACACCGTTGCGCTCGCTACGCGCCGGACACTGCAGACCACCTCGGTCGGCATCGCGCTGGCGCTTCTAGCTGCGTTCGCGTCTCTGGTCGCCCAGACTGCCGCGGCATTCGACGTACCCGTCGCCCAGGCAATCGGTGAGCGCTTGCTCGCTCTCGCCCTCGGCACACGATACGGGCTGCTCTGGTGGACCCAGCTCGTTCTGCTCCTGGCCATAGGAGTGGTGGTGGTCTTGCTTCGACGGGGAACGATGGGGTCGGTGCCGCTCCAGGTCGGGATGCTGTTGGGAGCCACCCTCCTCCTCTTTCGTTCACTCGGCACGCACGCGGCGGCAGTGCCGGACGCGACGCCGGCCGCGGTCGCTCTCGACTGGATCCATGTCGTGGCCGTCATCGCCTGGATCGGCGGGCTCGCCCATATGTCGCTGGCCCTGTGGACCCTGAGCAGAAGCACTCAGCGCGCGGAAGCGCTGCGAGTCGCTGCCCGACTCGTCCCGCGCTTCTCGTTGCTGGGAGCGATCTGCGTCGGATCACTGGTTGTCACCGGCGTTTATCAGTCCTGGCTGCACGTCGGTAGTGTGGGGGCGCTCATCGGGACCCCCTACGGCCAGGCGCTGCTCGTGAAGCTTGGCCTGATCGTGCCACTGCTGCTGCTGGGCGCGACGAATCTGCTCGTGCTGCGCCCGCGACTTCAAGCAATGGGCGCCCGGGACGGCGCGGAGGGTGACCTGGTCCGTCGGCTGCGTTTGACCGTTGGGGGTGAGATCGTCTTTGCCCTTGCGGTCTTCGTGGCCGTGGGAGTGATGGCCAGCATCCAGCCCGCCCGGGATGCCTTCGCCGCCCAGGGCATCGAGCGCAGCGTGAGGGCTGAAGACCTCCAGGTGAGCGTCAGAGCCCAGCCGGGGCTAGCAGCCATCAACCGCTTTGACGTCTACGTCACCGATCGGCAGGGGCGTCCCGTCATCGATGCTGACCGGGTGGCGCTGCGATTCAACATGCTGGCGATGGACATGGGCGAGAGCGAGCTCGTCGCCTCTGGGCGCGGCGACGGCCACTACGTCGCCCAGGGCGGCAACCTGGCCATGGCGGGCCCCTGGCGGGTCGAAGTGATCGTCCGTCGCAGCGGTAGAGACGACGTCCGCGCTCCCGTCATCGTGGACATCGCCGCGGCGCCGGTAGGCAATGCGTCGGCCGCCCGCCCCGCCGTCGGGGAGGCGAACCTGGTTCTCGGCATCGAGCTTCTCGTCCTGGCGCTCGGCGCGTTCGGACTTGCCGTCTGGGCCTTCCTGCGACGGCCGCGCGCGCTCCGGTGGGCCGCCCCGCTCGCAGTCGTCACGCTCATCGCCGGCGGCGCGCTCACCGTACAGGGTGCGATGGCGCTGTCCGTGAACAACGTGCGCAACCCGATACCGCCAACGCCCGCCTCGATCGCGCGCGGGGCCGCCATCTATGGTGAGGACTGCGCGATCTGCCATGGTGAAAGCGGACGTGGCGATGGCCCCGCTGGACTAGCGCTCAACCCACGACCGGCGGACTTCCGCGCACATCTCGCAGCCGGCCACACCGACGGCCAGCTGTTCGATTGGATTACCAATGGGTTCCGAGGGACCGCCATGCCCCCGTTCAAGGATCAGCTTTCAGAGGAGGACCGCTGGAGCGTGCTCAACTACATCCAGCAGACCTTCGGCCCAGGGTCTCCAGCTCCGGCCTCGACCCCGCCGGCGAGGTGAGCCAGCAGGCAATAGCGTTACCATCTCGGCCATGCTGATAGAGGCACTCAAGGAGCGGGCCCGGGCGATCAAGCGGGATACATACGCTCTCTACCTGGCATGCCGGGATCCGCGCACGCCGTGGTACGCTAAGGCGCTTGCCGCTGCGGTTGCCGGATACGCCTTGAGTCCAATCGACCTCATCCCGGATTTCGTACCGATTTTCGGGTATCTAGACGACCTCATCCTCGTACCCGCCGGAATCGCGCTCGCTATCAAGCTCATCCCCGCACCGGTAATGGCCGACGCTCGAGCGCGGGCGGTCACTCAGTCGAGTCGACTCAAAAGTCGCACGGCCAGCCTGATCATCGTGGGAGTCTGGATTATGGCCGCCGCCGTTGTGATCTACCTGGTCGTCGATCGGATCAACCTCTAGTCGGGCTCGCTGACTCCTGAAGCCGCATCGCGCTGCACGGCGGGAAGCGCGATGCAGAACGTCGAGCCCTTGCCTTCAGCGCTTTCGGCCCAGATCCGGCCGCCCATCGCCTGCACCGTGTGCTTCACGATCGCCAGCCCGAGCCCAGCGCCGTCCGAAGCGCGCGCTCGGTCCGTCTTGTAAAAGCGCTCGAAGATTCGAGCCTGGTCCTCCGGCGCGATCCCCATGCCCGTATCGGACACCGAGACGAGCAGCTCAGACCCCTGCTCCCAGCACCGAACTTGCACCGTGCCGCCGGGGTCGGTGAACTTCACCGCGTTGTCCACGAGGTTCACGACCGCTCGTTCGAGGCGAGCGGCGTCAGCCAGCACCTCCGGCAGTTGGGCCACGGCGTCGACGGTGAGCCTTACGCCGTGGCGCTCGGCCAGCGGCCGCAAGCGCTCGGAGCCACGGGCGACCAGGCTCGAGAGGTCGGTGCGCTCGAATTGGCCAAGGGTTCGACCGCCCTCCAGGCGAGCGATCTCGAGAAGCTCCTCGACCAGCTGCGCCAGTCGATCCGCCTCGACGATCATGCGGTCGACGAACGATCGGGCCGCGGGTGGGTCATCTAGGGCGCCATTCGCCAGCGTCTCCGCTAGAGCCTTCAGCCCGGCAACCGGCGTCCGAAGCTCATGCGAGACGTTGGCCACAAAGTCCCTGCGAATCGTATCTGCACGCTGCAGCTCGGTAATGTCCTGCAGCACGAGCAACACGTGCGGGTCCGATCGGGATCCCACGACGGGCGTGCTCACGAGCTGGACCTGCCGGCTCGGATGTCCCAGCTCGATAAGGCGCTGCTGAACGGTCCGGTCGCGGAGCGTAGCACGGACCGTGGCGGCCAGCTCATAGTCGCGCGCCACGTCGACGAGGCTGCGACCCCTGGCGTCCTCGATGCGAGCACCCACGAGCTGGACCGCCGCACGATTGATGAGGACGACCCGACTATCGGCGTCCAGCACGATGACGCCGTCGGCCATCGTTTCGAGAATCGCGGCCAATTGCGCGTGTTCCGCCTCGGCCGCGGTGACCTGCCGTCCCAACGCCTGCGCCATCTCGTTGATCGCGGATCGAAGATCCACTATTTCCGCTGTGTTGTCCCGGCTCGAGGTCGCCGGCGGTTTCCCCTGGGCAAGGTCCCGCGCATCGGCGGCCAGGCGGGTCACAGAGCGGCGCAATCTCATCAGCACGGTGGCCGATAGAACCAGCGCTGCCGCCAGCGCCATCAGCAGGAACGGACCGATGGTCATGAAGAGATCCGAGCTCGTTTCGGGCACGACGGACCTCTGCCGGTGTTTACACGGCCTGGGCGGCTTCACGCCTCCGGCGGCGTGCCCACATCGCCCATTCCCGCATCTGCACCGTGTGGTTCGTGTCGATCATCTCATGGTCGGGGTCGCGGACCACGCATATCGGGTCCTCGCCCCGCTGCACTTTCTCGATCTCCCGCCGCACCATGTCGCGGAGCATCACGATCCCGCGGTCGGACGTGGCGAGGCGCTCGACGGACCGATTCGCGATCGGGCCCTGCGTCTCCCACGCCATGTGGTCCTGGTACTGCACGTCTTCCATGGTGAAGTGCACGAAGGGATAGTGACCATCAGTGGGCTCCTTGTAGGGGCCGAGGTAGTCCACCTGCAGCTCGCCCTCGTCCTCCACGATGCTTCCGTCCTCGGTCGGCTCGAAGTTCACGAAGACAACCCAGGTGTGCGTGTCGTCGATGGGCACGCGGATCTGGGTGTCGTTGCCATGACGCAGGATGTTAGGGAAGACCAGCGGGTGCTCGTCGACGTGCCCGTTCTTCGAGACGCGCTTCTTCATGATGCCGATGGGCAGCTCGTGGAACTCGAAGTATTCGACGTCGTCCGTCTTGCCGCGGGTCGTGTTAGCGATCCGCTCGCCGCCCCGACGCGCAGTGACGTCTGCGTGAAGCACGCGCGAGTGGGCTGGATCGACCGAGTTTTCCATGGGCTGCAGCCAGTTGCAGTCCAGCACAGGCTGCACGTCGATCCGATGCTTGCCGTCCTTACGAACCCAGAGGTCGTACTTCGGAAGGACCGGAACTGGCTCAGGGCCCATGTACGCCCAGTATAGGTCGAGGAACCGCTGAACCGGGTAGGCCTTCTGTCGGACCGTGAAGTGGAACATGCTGTCTGCCGGCTCGGCCGGCGTTTCGAGGCAGTTCCCGTGGGTGTCGTACAGCCATCCATGGTACGCGCAGGCGATGCCCCGCTCCTCGACGCGTCCGTACAGCAATGAGGCCCCCCGGTGAGAGCAGTGGTCCCCGAGCAGGCCCACGTTCCCGGACTTATCCTGGAAGAGAACCAGGTCTTCGCCGAGAAGGCGCACGAACTTCGTCGGATTCTCTTCGTTCAGCTCCTTCGCGACAGCAAAGGGCAGCCAGTACCGGCGGAACAGCTCGCCCGCGGGCGTGCCCGGACCGATTCGCGTGAGGAGCTCGTTCTCTTCCGTCGTCAACATGCAGGTTCTCCCTCCGACCAGTTACGTTGGCTGGATTAAAGCTTTCGCCGAACCTGTGGTCAACCGCTGTCACCCCGCGTAGCGATAGCCAACGCCACGCACCGTCTCGATGCGCCTGGGTTTCGATGGATCATCTTCGATCTTAGCCCGCAGGCTTCGGATGTGGACGGCCACGGTCCGGGTGTCGGTATCTGTGTAGCCCCAGATCCTCTCGAGGAGCTGTCCGGCCGCGAGCACCTGGCGGCGGTGTCGCAGGAGCACCTCCAGCAGCGCGAACTCTTTAGGCGTGAGCGGAACCGCCTCTCCCCTGACGCTAACGAGATGGGCAGGGATGTCGATCGTCAGGTCGTCGGCGGACAGCACGTCGGCCCGAGCAGGCTCGCGAGCGCCCATCTCCTCACGGATCAGATCTCGTCGGCGCAGGAGGGCACGGACGCGAGCGAGCAGCTCGCGCATGCTGAACGGCTTGGCGAGATAGTCGTCCGCACCGACCTCGAGCCCGACGACCCGGTCCATCTCGTCGCCCCGCGCCGTGAGCATGATGATCGGAACCGAGCTCGTCTTACGAATGCGGCGGCAGAGCTCCAGGCCGTCGATCCCGGGCAGCATGATGTCGAGGACGACGACGTCTGGCCGCTGGGCCTGGGCAGCTTCCAGGGCGGCGTAACCGTCGCCGGCGGTCGAGGCCTCGTAGCCCTCCCGCCTCAGGTTGTATGCGATCGCGTCGGCGAGGTTCGCTTCGTCTTCGACGACAAGGACTCGGGCAGCATGACCACTGACGGGCGCGCTCGTGTTTTTCACGGCCAAATTGTAGCCGTGGGCGACGTACGTGCTGTGAGGCCAGTCTTAAACAAAGCTTGCGCGGCGGTTTACGTTCACTGAATGGACACGATGCTAGGCTCTCCGGACGTAGTGGTGACACCGGGAGCCACTCAGATGGACGAGCATCCTGGTCGTGAAGGACGACGAGACCCTACGTGGGGCGGTTGTCTACTGGCTCAAGAGGAAGGGCCTGCACGTCGACACTGCGAGCGACGGCCGCTCTGCGCTGGCGATTGCGCTCGACAAGCAGCCGGATCTGATGGTCCTGGAGCTAATGATTCCTCAGCTGGACGGGGGCGAAGTGCTCCGTGGGCTCGGCTCGAAGCCGACATCGTCTGTTCTCGTTCTGACGGCCCTGGACGACGACGAACACAAGGTTGGAAGCGTTCTCGCTTGGGCGAGTGACTATCTCACCAAGCCGTTCCGAATGCGAGAGCTCTCCCCAGCTGCACACCTCGCCCGGTGTTGGGTACGCATTGAGGAACGGAGATCAGACAGGGCGCTAGCTCTCACCGAACGCTCAGACCCCCTTTACGCCCCTTCATCCTGCCGCCACAGCGTCTCCCTATGCTCATTGTGTACTCGGAACACTGCGAGATGAACTATGAATGCGCTGATTCTCGGAGGGATAACTCTTGGCCTGCTGTCAAGGGGCGCTGTGGTCGCGGCCGCTGGCACCGCCCACATCCGCGAGCCCGACGGCGAGCGATGTGAAGGATGCGGAATGGAACGAGCCAGTTCGCCCATCGCCGCGTTTGACGCCCGGCCATATCGGGCTCGTCTGCCCGTTTGCGGGTTTATCGACGCCCGCCTCGCCTGGCTCGATCCCGACTTGTGGAATCAGCTCCCGCCCTGGGCGCCCGCCGCCTACGTAGCGCTCCCTTCTTCAAGCTGCATTGACCTTGTATTAATCGCGCGTTTACGTCGACGCGTTATGGTCAAAGGTACGTGCCCATTATCGGACACGACAGCGAAGAGGTAAGTATGGACGAATCGTTCGCGCGACGGATCGCATGCTTTTGGCCCGCCGCCCTTGTAGTCTTGTCGACGCTACTGGCAGCTTGCTCCACCGGGTCACGATCCGCTCCATTACCCGCCGCCGCGGCACAACCGACGAGCGGCTCGTCCCAGGCGAGCCCCCCGCGCCCAGCCGTCTCGCCTGTGGCGAGCAGCGGCGGCGTGGCGACCTGCCCGCCCTCCGGCAGCGCCACCGCCCTCACCGGCGCAGGCGCGACCTTCCCCGCACCCCTCTACACGCGTTGGTTCGCGGATTACGCGACGCTGTGTAACGTCCAGATTAACTACCAGGCGATCGGCTCGGGGGGGGGCATACAGCAGCACACGCAGCGGACCGTAGATTTCGGCGCGTCGGATGGGATCCTAACCGACGCGCAGTTCGCCGCAGCGCCAGGAACCTTGATGATCCCCATGACGGCGGGCGCCGAGGCGATCATAGTCAATCTACAGGGCCTCTCGCGCGGCCAATTGAAGCTGACGCCCGACACCTTGGCGGGCATTTTCCTCGGTCAGATCACGCGCTGGAACGACCAGCGGCTTATGGCGGACAACGCCGGTGTGAACCTGCCGAACCAAGACATCGTGGTCGTCCACCGCTCGGACGGATCAGGAACGACGAACATCTTTACTACCTATCTCTCCGGGGTGAGCGAGGCCTGGCGAACCCGCGTCGGGGCTGGGAACTCGGTGCAGTGGCCGACGGGGCTGGGCGGCGAGGGCAACGCAGGCGTCGCCGGCCAAGTGCGCCTGCTACCGGGCGCCATCGGCTACGTCGAGCTTGCTTACGCTGTGCAGAACAACATGATCTGGGCTGCGCTCCGCAACCAGGCCGGCCAATTCCTCGAGCCGAGCCTCGCCGCCACAACTGCCGCGATGGAGGGCGTCACCGTCCCGGACAACACCCAGGTGATGATCGTCAACACACGAAACACGCAAGGCTACCCAATCGCAGGTTTGACCTGGATCCTCGTGTACGAGAACCAGACGGACACTGCCAAGGCGGGCACGCTCGCCCACTTCCTGTGGTGGGCTCTTCACGACGGCCAAGCCACGGCCGCGGAGTTGGACTATGCACCCCTGTCCTCGACAATCGTGGCGAAGGCCGAAGTGCGAGTGCGGCAAGTTACAGCGGGAGGCCAGCTCGTTTTGCCCTAACACGGACCAATAGGCCTTCTCGACTTGGCGATCGGGCCGCCAGCTTAACTGCACCCTGAAAGGGCGTCACAAAAGGTTGATGTCGTTTTTACGTGCGCTTTACATGGCGTTTATCAGCGGCTGCTATTTTTCCGTCCAGCAATCGGGGTAGGGGTGCGCGATTTGGGCGCGAGGCAGGTCGTGCGGCGTCATGGTCTGCCTTCTGTCCGCACGCTTCTTGACTTCCAAGGCAGGAGACTGGCTGATTTCGCATTCGAGCTAGCGCTAGGGGGGATGGCTCTCGTAACTGTCCTCCTTGTGCTGCTCCTCGCAGTGTCGATGCTCCGATCCGGGCTTTCGGCACTACTCGCCTTTGGCCCTCCATTCCTCTGGACGACTGAGTGGAATCCGGTTACGCATTCGTTCGGCGTCCTTCCTGCGATTTACGGGACGCTAGCCACGTCCTTTATTGCGCTGCTGCTGGCAGTCCCGATCGGCATCTGCTCAGCGGTCTTTTTGGCCGAGATCGCGCCGCGATGGGTGGCTGAGCCGATCTCCTTCCTCATTGAGATGCTCGCCTCGATCCCAAGCGTTATCCTTGGACTCTGGGGCCTATTCGTTCTTGTACCGCTCGTTCGTGAGGCCGAGTCTTTCCTGGGGCAGGCACTCGGCTTCGTTCCCATCTTTTCGGGGCCCGCATACGGGGTGGGTCTACTTAGCGCTGGGCTCATACTGGCAATTATGATCCTACCTATATTGACATCGGTGATACGCGACATCCTTAAGGCGGTGCCTATGGCACAACGTGAAGCTATGCTCGCTCTCGGCGGCACCCAGTGGGAGACGATTGCGAGGGCCGTACTCCCGTACGCTAGAAGCGGTATCGTCGGCGCCATTATTCTCGCTCTAGGGCGAGCGCTTGGCGAGACGCTGGCTGTAAGCATGGTCATCGGAAATACTTTCCAGATCTCGATCTCGCTCTTTTCCCCAGCTACAACGCTTTCTAGTCTTATCTCAACACAGTTTCGTGAAGCAGACAACCAGCTCTATCTCTCGGCGCTGATTGCCGCTGGCTTCGTTCTGTTTGGGATCACAGCGGTGGTCAACGTTCTTGCACGGCTAATTCTGTGGAGGATCGGTGGGCCGGCGGTGACTCGCTGACGTGATGGAGTCAATTGAGAGAAGAAGAGCACTCACCGACTTCGTAATGCGTATTGTTTGCAGCGGGGCAGCATTCGCCAGCGCCGCGATCCTTCTCGTGCTTATGCTTCACGTAGTGATCGAGGGAGCAACAGCTCTCTCGATCACTTTATTCACGAGCTTGCCTACGCCGCTCGGGTTGCCTGGCGGCGGAGTAGCACACGCTTTCGTGGGAAGCATCATCATCGTCGGTCTCGCCTGCGCATGGGGAATACCGCTTGGTATCGGAGCGGCTTTTTACACCTCTGAGTACGCTGGTCCTCAAGTAAGCGCGGTTGTACGCTTCGCTGCCGAGGTGCTCTCCGGGGTACCCAGCATAGTCGTGGGCATCTTCGCGTATACTGTCATTGTGGCACAGACCGGTACGTTTTCTGGTCTAGCGGCTGCGTTTGCCCTCGGCGTAATCATGCTTCCCATCGTGTCCCGTACGACCGAGGAAATCCTGCGCCTCGTTCCGACTAACCTCCGGGAAGCATCGTACGCGCTTGGAGTGCCAAGGTGGAGGACAACCCTAAGCGTCGTGCTGCCCGCCGCCGCCAACGGGGTCGCAACAGGCGTTATGCTCGCCGTTGCCCGAATAGCCGGGGAAACCGCTCCCCTACTCTTTACAACTCTCGGCAACTCCTTTCTAAACACCGACCCCGCTCGGCCAATGGCGGCGGCGACCCTCGTCATCTTTCAGTACGCCATCTGGCCTTACGATTATCTTCAGAGGCAGGCTTGGGCAGCGTCGCTCGTATTGCTTATCGTTGTCCTCCTAACCAACCTTGCGGTCCGGCTGGTTGCGCGTACCAGGACATTGGGGTAAGCAGATGAGTGCCGTTGAATTAGCGAGACCTACGCCGCGGTTCGATGACCAAGCCTCGCCGTCAGAGTGCGCCGCGCCACGGATCGAGATTCCTTGGCTTGACGCGTTCTACGGGCGGGACCAAGCCCTTCGGATAGCGGAGCCATTGGAGATCCTGGATAGGGACGTCACCGCAATCATAGGCCCATCGGGATGCGGCAAGAGCACCTTGATCCGCTGCATAAACCGCATGCATGAACTGATCCCAGGAGCATGGGCACGGGGCGAGGTGCTTCTTGA
>Ga0184637_10001889_pt1 | contig 13803 bp, 9 predicted proteins | sample PLM3_127_b2_FD_133143 | JGI IMG/M metagenome (GOLD analysis project Ga0184637, IMG submission 133143) | Groundwater sediment microbial communities from an aquifer in East River, Colorado, USA - PLM3_127_b2 | ecosystem: Environmental > Terrestrial > Soil > Riparian zone | place: USA: East River...
GCCCTGATTCCTCAGAGGGAATTTTTCTTTTCCCAGTTCCGCCAGCCGGCCAGCAACGGAAAATACAAGCCCAGATTTACGCCGCGAGAATCGGACAGAGCGGCGGCGTAGCGCTCGAGCTGTGCGCGATAGCGCTCTTTCTCCTGTTCGAGAAACGCTTCCACGTCAGCGCCCTCGTGGCTGCTGGTCTTGTAGTCCACGATCCAGCGCTTGCCTTCCGAATCCACGAACGTCCGGTCGATGATGAGCGTGCGGCGCTCCTGGTCGAGGAGAGCTGTCAGTCTGTATTCGTTGCGCGATTCGCGCTGCGGCCCGAGCAGCCAGCGCCCGCGCGGGTCTTCGAGCGTGTTACCCAGGGCCGCCACTACACGGGCGGTCGCGGCTTCGAGTTCCGCGTCCTGCACCCCACGTAGCGCAAGCTCCTGCCGGAACGGGTCGCGCATCGTCTCGACGCGCTTGCGGTCCCAGCCGCGGAGTTCATCCTCGGCGATTCGCTGCAACCAGCGATGCACCACGGCGCCGACGTGGCGCGCAGTTTCGCCGACCCAGGAGAATTCGATGTTGTCCCGATCGTCCGAGTCTTCCATTGGCGGAGACCATGCCGCGCCGGGCGGAGCCTCCGGGTGCGCCCAGCCGGACGGCAGGCGTCGCAGATCTTGATTGACGATCGCCCCCTCATCCCTGCCCTCTCCTCCTGACGGGGGCGAGGGAGTGAAAGATGAAATGCGCGCCACCTCGACAAAATCGGCTTCGACCGCGGGCCACAGCTTGGCAAGCAGCGAGCCCGCGTTGGGGGACTTCGGTTCGGGCTGATGGGCGCTCGTGTCCAGGCCCACATCGCCGAGCAGGTGGAGATGCTTTTTTGCGCGCGTTGCGGCGACGTAGAGGAGCCGCCCCTCCTCGTGGCCGTCCTTTTCCTTGTCGAGGGAGCGGATGTATTCGTACGTGGAGTCCTTGTGGCTCCCCGTCGGATTGATCGGGGCGAGTAGCAGTTGAGAACGGAATCCCCTCTCGCTCTGAGCGAGAACGGGAGCGGGACGTTCCATCCATACCAGGAGCTTGTGCTCCTCGCGGCCGGTCCCCGACCCGAGTCCGGGAACGATGACGGTGTCGAATTCGAGCCCCTTCGCCTTGTGGATGGTGAGGATCTGCGGACTGGTGGCATCGGCGTGCAGATCGGGCAGCGCGTAGAGTTTCGCTAGCCCTTCCTCGAACGCGGCGGGATCGGCGATCTCGCCCGCCTCTTCGGACCGTTCGAGGTAGTCAAGATAGATATCGGCGTCCTCGATGTCCGTTTCGTCCTCAACGCATGCCGGTCCCCCGAGCGCAAGCCACAGGCCCTCGACGCGATCGCGCAAGGAGCCTCGCAGCCGGTTCGCCTGCGCGTGGCCCAGCGCCTCGCGCAGGCGCGCAAGGCGCTCGCGCCCATCTGCGGAAAGACGCGCGAGGCGGGCATCGTCGCGCATGAGGTCCCACAGGAGGCCTCTGTCGTTTTTCACACGAGAGCTCGCCGGAGATCGGTCTGCGGCGCCGATCTCCCTAAACAGATCTCGCTGGACTGGGACTGCCTCGCCCTCAGCCTCCTCTCCTGTCGAAGAAACCGTTGCTTGATCCGTGCTCGCCAGCGCGTGCAGGTCGGCGAGGGTGAGGCCACACCAGGGCGCACGCAGACAAGCGAGCCACGCGAGACGGTCCGCAGAGTGCGACAGCACGCGCGTGAGCGCGAGCAGGTCCTGCACCACCTGTCGGTGACCGAGTTCCTCGATTTCGATCGCGCGAAAGCGCAAGCCCTCGTTTTTCAGCTTCGGCACGATGCGCTCGAGGTGGCTGCGGTTACGCACGAGAATCGCGACCGTGCCCTCGGTTTGCGCCTGCGTGGCGAGCAGCACGACCTGCACGGCCTCGCCTTCGGCGTCGCCGTTCCAGAAAGCCCACACGCGCACCGCGTCGGCGCCGGCCGGATTCTCGGGCTCGCAGCGCGTATACGGCACGGCGCCTGAGGCGATGTCCTCCGCGCGCGGCATGATCTCCCCGAAAGCGCGGTTCACCCAATCCACGATGCCGGCTTGCGAGCGGAAGTTCACCGAGAGCGTGAGCGGCTCAAGGTGCACTGTGCCGACGCCGCCGTGGCGCGCACGCAGGAACAGACCCACTTCCGCCTCGCGGAAACGGTAAATGGACTGCATCGGGTCCCCGACCAGAAAAAGCGTCCGCCGGTCGTCCTGCTGCCAGCCGGCCGTGAGCTTCTCCAGAAGTTCGAGCTGGGTGAAGGACGTGTCCTGGAACTCGTCGATGAGGATGTGGTGGATGCGATAGTCGAGCGAGAGCAGCAGGTCGGTCGGCGCGTCCGCTCGCCCGAGCGCCATGCTCGCGCGTTGCGCGATCTCGACGAAGTCGGCCTGGCCGTGCGCGGCGAAGACGACTTTGAGCGCTGCCACCGCGAACGGCAAGACCTGGATGATGGCTTCGAGCGCTTCCCACTGCTCGTCGCTGTAGCGGGGATCAGGAAGCCTCCTCACCACGGTGAGCGCTTGACGAAGTGGTTCTGAGGTCTGCGGCTCGGCGGCAAGCGCCTGTGCGATCGGACTCCTCACCAGCCACGTACCCTTCTTCGTAAGGAGCTGGCCGGTGAGATCTTTCCAGCCTTCGACATCTTCGTCGGCGGGAAGCCGGACCCGCGGTTTCACCGGAAAGAGCGCCCGCGCGTTGCCGATCTGCGCGCGGCATTCGGCAAGAAGTGCGGCCTCGAGCGACTTACGGTCTAGGGCATTCATGGTCTTGCGTAGCCAGTGATCGCGGCGCGCGAGCATGCCGGCGAGCAGATCCTCGACGGTTTCGACGTCGTTGTCGAGGTGGGCGAAGAGCTTTGCGACAACATCCGCGCGCTCATCCTCCTCCTCGAGCAGCGCGAGCGTGGCGCGCGCAGCCTCGCGGTAAAGCGGACTTGCGTCCTCGAGCGGCTCGGGCTGCGCGCCGAAGGCCGCGAGCACCGGCATCTGGCGCGTGAGCGAGGCGCAGAGGGCGTCGAAGGTCTGGATACGAAGCCGCGCGGCGTTCTCTTCCAGCCGCCAGCCTTGCGCGCGGTCGCGCTCGAGCGCGGCGCGCGCGTGCTCCCAGGTAAGGGCACGGTGCGGTTCGACCGGGCAAGGCTCGTTGCGCGCGGCGGCGAGCGCATCGAGCACGCGCTTGCGCATCTCGGCCGCGGCCTTGATGGTGAAAGTGATCGCAGCGATTTCTTCCGGCTGCGCAACGCGCGAGAGCAGAACGAGGTAGCGCTGGATCAAGAGCTCGGTCTTGCCCGACCCCGCCGGCGCCTGCACGATGAAGGAATACTCCGGATCGAGCGCCCGCTTCCGCGCGCTGAGATCGGCAACGGCCGCCGCGTTGCTCATTCCGGCTCCCCAGAGCCGCCGTCCTCGTCGGCGGCAATCGGAGCGCCGTAACGCTCGTAGATGCGGCAGAAAGGCTTCACCTCGCAGTAGAGGCAGGTCGCAAGCTTGTGCTTGTCCTTGGGGTCGACGCGCGCTTCGCCGGAGGCGAACTCGTGCCCGAGCGCCTCCAGCTCGCGCCGCCAGCCGGCGAGCAATTCGTCCCATGAGCTGTACTGCTTCGCCGCCTTCACTCGCTGCCCAGCAAGCGTCTCAACCTCGGGAATCAAGTCTTCCTCGCGCGCGACACCCCTGAACCTCATTTCTCCCGCTTTCACGCGCGCAAAGGCCACGGCTGCAACCTCTCCCCGCGCGTTCTTATTGCTGGTTACAGCGTAAAGCGGCAGCTGCGGCTCGTCGGGGCGCGCGCCGAGCCAGCCGGCGACGTCCGCCTGGCCGGTCTTGTAGTCGAGAATAGCCGTAGCGCCATTCTGCAAACGATCCATGCGGTCGAGCCTCGCGTTCACGGTGACGCCGCCAAGGGTGACAGCTTGTTTCTTTTCGATCTCTATGACATCGAACGCGGGGCGTGCCTTTTCCTTTTCCAGCCAAGCGCGGCCGAGCCGGACGAGGCGCTCTCTTTCCAGTGTGGCGAAACGACCCTCGAGCGCATCGAACCGCGACCAGCGCAGACGGCCGATCGCCGCGTCGGCGGCGGTCGCGAGGAGCGCGTCGAGATCGCGATCGGAAATCGCGTCGAGGCGAGCCTTCGACTTCAAGTCCTCCCAGACCTTTGCGAGCATGGCGTGAACGAGTATTCCCCGGTCGCGCGAGTCGGGACCCGGCGCCGGAACTTCCAGTCCCCTCGCGTCGAGACGATGGAGGGCGAAGGCGCGGAAAGGACAAGCTGCTTGATCGGCGAATATGGAGGTGCCGCCCGAGCTCGGTGCATTTTGCGGGATTGCAGGAGCGCGCGAATCGGCTGCGCGTTCCTCGTCCCGCGCGCGGCGGATCGCGGCGCGCAGGCTGTCGTAGGCGGGCAGCGCAAGGTCTTTCAGCTTCGTTTCCGCAATGTCGCGGATGAGCGGGCTGGGCACCAGCTCGCGGTCTTCCTCGCGCAGCGGATGCGAAAGCACGACCTCTCCCGCCGCTTTGAGCCAGCCTTGCGTTCTGCGCCGGTCGAGCTCCAGTGACGATCCGGCGGAGGATTCAGTCACTCCCGCAGCCCGCTGCAGTGCGATGGGAATGAACGGGTTCGGGTGCGCAGAAATCGGCCAGACCTCGTCGCTCAGCCCCATTACCCAGAGATGGTCGAACTCCATTCCCGCCGCTTCGATCACGCCGAGCACCTGGATCGGCACCTCGGGCGCCTCGGGCTGGAACATCGTGTCGGCAGCGATGCGCTCCAAGCGCGCGCACGCGTCTGCGAAGCGCATGCGGCCTGCGACGTGGTCCAGCGCGGCGAACCCGGCGATCGCTTCGTGGAATTTCTTGAGCGTCTGGTACTCAGCGGAATCAAGCGCTCGCTCGCCGGGGAAGCCGACCAGGTCGAGCAGCCCGGAAATCGCCTTTCCCCACTCGGCCGGGCGCCTGGAGCCGCTGAGGTTTTCCTTGGCAAACTTCGCGAGATCGGAAAGGCGGCGCGAAAGGATGGGGCACGGAGGCACGCGATAAGGGTTGTCCGAAGCGGTGAGCTTCGCAATCGCGCGGCGCAGATGCTCGATGCTTGTCTTCGAACCAGCAACCCTGCGTAGCTCGGCGTCCAGCCGCGCGCGATTCGCCGATTCCGCTTCGGCACCGGCGATGAAAGGCGAGCGGATCAGCCTGCTTGCCCGCAGGAACTCGACCTCGCCGCAGACGATGTCCAGAGCAAGGAATGCGGAGGCGACGACCGGATACGATGAGAGCGGCTCGGCCAGATAGATGTTGAACGGCAGCAGCGTTTTTTCCCCGCCGCCGGGCAGGACGTGAGTGGGAGCTAGCGCTTGCGCGAACAGGCGCCGAACTGTGTTGCGCGACTTGGCGAGGTCTGGAACAACGATGCCGATGCGCATTTTGGGATTCGCCTCCAGCCGATCTCTCGCCCAGCGCGCGGCGGCGTGGATCTCATCTCTTACGGAGGTCAGCGCGATCCGACACGAGCGAGAAACGCGCTCGTCGGGCCCGCACGCAAGCAACTCCGTGCCCGCGGCCCCGAGCGCCGCGAAAAACTCGCGTTGTTGCGGGGTGAGAATATCGAAGCCGTAGGCGACCAGCGCCCTCGGCTTGCGCACGGCAGCGTGTGCGAGGTGCGGGGCGATGATTTCGGGCAGGCGTGCGTTGTCAGTATGGTGGTCGCGCTTGGTGAAGGCCTCGTATCGCCAGGCCCAGTCGGCAAAGGCCTTCGCATCGTCGTTCGCCGGATAGCCCTTGAGGCGCGGCAGAAGCTTCCACGCGTGCGCGATCTCCCAGGCGGCTCGCGCTTCCGCAGCGGCGCCCGGTACGGACAGCAGGGCCTTTCCCGCTTCGCTCGTCCCGATCGCTTCCTCCCAGAGCGCCTGCACCTGCGCGCTCGAAAGCAGGATGGGAAGCTTGGTCGCCAGCTCCGAGTAGAGCGCATCCTCGTAGAAGCATTCGACGAGCGCGGGAAACGGCAGAATGTCGGCGGACTCCCAAGAGGGAAGGCCGCGCGCGATCTGATGCGAATCGAAATCGCGCGCGAGCGCGCCGGGAAGGCGCCGGTTGGGAGTCACCACGGTGAGCCCGGCGGCATGGCCCTGCGCGAGGCGCTCGAACAGCTCGCCCTTCTTGAGAATCGGCAATCCGGCGCCCGGGTCCATGGGCGCCTACTTTAGCGCAGCTTGCTCAGCGTTCGAGAAGCTGTTTCTTGTCCTTCACCTTGGTCCATTCGTCCGCGTCGGGGGGGGCGGGCTTGCGCTCGACGATAGGCTTCCAGATCTTGGAAAGATCGGCGTTGAGCGGAATCCAGTCGCGCTGCTCGGGCGGAACGTCGTCCTCGGCGAAGATCGCATCGACCGGGCACTCGGGAACGCACAGCGTGCAGTCGATGCACTCCTCGGGGTCGATCACCAGCATGTTGGGTCCCTCGCGGAAGCAGTCGACCGGGCAGACATCGACGCAGTCGGTGTACTTGCACTTGATGCAGCTTTCGGTAACTACGTATGTCATTCCTAAGAACCGCTTACAACCTCAACGTTTGCCCCGCCCCACGGGTATTCCGCCGAGTGGAACGGCAGTTTAGCACGGGCGGCTTGAGAGCCAGCCTATTCTCCTGAGAAAATAACCCCTTAGACTGAAAGTATATGCGCTTCTCCTCTCGGGGAAATTCCGCTAGCATATCCTTGAAGATTCGGGCTCACGCCTCGATATATCAACAAGGCAGCGTCCGCTGCACTCTCCGTTTCACAGAGGAATCAAATGAGCGAATTCATCCATCACGTCAGCGATGCCACTTTCGAACCCGAAGTGCTGAAATCCGAGGTTCCGGTGCTGGTGGACTACTGGGCCGAATGGTGCGGCCCCTGCAAGGCGATCGCCCCGGTGCTCAACGAAGTCGCCAAGGAGTATTCGGGCAAGCTCAAGGTGGCCAAAGTAAACGTCGACGAGAACCAGGAAACCCCCAGGAAATACGGCATCCGCGGCATACCAACGCTGATGCTTTTCAAGAACGGCAACGTGGAGGCACAGAAGGTGGGAGCCCTATCGAAGTCGCAGCTCACCGCGTTCCTTGACAGCAATATCTAAAGACCCTATCCTTATCGCAGCAGGCAGGTGGCAGAGTTGGCCGCCTGCCGTCCGGCGCCTGCAATAGGTTGTATCCGGGCGCAAATCCTCCCCGTTTCGGTTCCCAGTTTTTCCGCACGAACGGTCTGAGGTCGTTCATCCCGCTTGGGCGTTTATGCATTTATCAGAACTGAAAACGCAACACGTCAGCCATCTGCTTGAGATGGCGACGGCCAATGAAGTCGACGGCGCGAACCGTATGCGCAAACAGGAGTTGATTTTCGCGCTCCTGAAGAATCGCGCCAAGAAGGGCGAAACCATCTACGGCGACGGCACGCTCGAAGTGCTCCCGGACGGCTTCGGGTTTCTCCGCTCGCCGGACACTTCCTATCTCGCGAGCACCGACGACATCTACGTTTCGCCGAGCCAGATCCGGCGCTTCAACCTGCATACGGGCGACTCGATCGAAGGCGAGATCAGGACGCCCAAGGACGGCGAGCGCTACTTCGCTCTGGTCAAGGTCGACAAGGTCAACGCCGACGCGCCCGAGTCCTCCAAGCACAAGATCCTTTTCGAGAACCTCACGCCGCTGCATCCGAACGAGCACCTCAAGCTCGAGCGCGACATGAAGGGCGAGGAAAACATCACCAGCCGCATAATCGACATCATCTCTCCCGTAGGCAAGGGCCAGCGGGGGCTCATCGTCTCGCCGCCCAAAGCGGGCAAGACCGTCCTGATGCAGCAGCTCGCGCACGCCATCACCACCAACTATCCGGACGTGGTGCTGATCGTCCTCTTGATCGACGAGCGCCCGGAGGAAGTGACCGAAATGGTGCGCTCGGTGAGGGGTGAGGTCGTGTCCTCCACTTTCGACGAGCCCGCCTCCCGCCACGTGCAGGTCGCGGAGATGGTGATCGAGAAGGCGAAGCGCCTGATCGAGCACAAGAAGGACGTGGTGATTCTACTGGACTCGATTACGCGGCTTGCGCGCGCTTACAACACTGTTGTGCCCGCCTCGGGCAAAGTGCTCACCGGGGGGGTGGACGCCAACGCCCTCCAGCGCCCCAAACGCTTCTTCGGCGCGGCACGAAACATCGAGGAGGGCGGCTCGCTCACCATTCTCGCCACGGCGCTCATCGATACCGGCTCCAGGATGGACGACGTGATCTACGAGGAGTTCAAGGGAACCGGCAACATGGAGATCCACCTCGACCGCAGGATGTACGAGAAGCGAATCTTCCCGGCGATCAACGTCAACCGCTCCGGCACGCGCCGCGAGGAGCTGCTTATCAAGCCCGAGATCCTCCAGAAAGTGTGGGTACTGAGAAAGCTTCTCTACCCGATGGACGACCTGGAGGCGGCGGAATTCTTGGTCGACAAGATCCGAGCCACGAAGAACAACGGGGACTTCTTCGACTCCATGAGACGCGGCTAACGTGCGAGAAGTCCATCCGCGCCTGCACGGTCGCATCCCCACAACTGCGGTGGGGCCCCTGCTCCGCGCTCCGGCGCGGGACTTCTTCGACTCCATGAGGCGCGGGTAATTGCCCAAGCAAGCAATTTGGCCGATAATTTCGCCCACTGACACAGAGCCAGAGCAAGGACATGCCATGAAGCCGAAGATCCACCCGGAATACAAGGAAATTGCCGTCACCTGCAGCTGCGGGAACACTTTCAGGACCAGCTCGACGCTGGGGAAGGACCTGAAGGTCGAGGTGTGTTCTTCCTGCCACCCGTTCTACACGGGCAAGCAGAAGATCGTTGACACCGCGGGACGGGTCGAGAAATTCCGGCAGAAGTACACGAAGAAAAAGACTACGACGAAGGCGGAGAAACAGGCCACCGCTTGAGTGCGGCTCGGGCGGAAATGGTCCGGACTACGGCGCCTGCGTGCTGAGTGAACTTACCGCATCCAGAAAAAAGGCAGCTTAGGCTGCCTTTTTTGTTTAGCGAGCGACATAAGGTGAGCGCATGAACTTCGCGTTCGGTCGCATCGCGATGCCGCTCGCGCCGGCGCTCCTTGCGCTGCTGTTCGTCGCGTACCTGCTGCCGGGCTTGATCGGGCACGATCCCTGGAAGGCCGAGGACGCCATCGGCATCGGCATCGTGCACCAGCTGCTCGAACACGGAAGATGGGTCGTACCGCATCTGGCCGGCGAACCGTATTTGGAGGACGGGCCGTTCCATTTCTGGATCGCGGCGCTGACCGCGAAACTTTTTGGGCTGATCCTCGCCCCCCATGAGGGCGCACGTCTGGCGAGCGGCGTGCTGATGGCAGCGACGTTCTACTTCGTGCATCTTGCCGGCCGCGAACTCTACGGCAGAATCGAGGGTATCGGCGCCTTGCTCGTCTTGCTCGGTTGCCTGGGCCTTCTGGTGCACGCGCATGAAACGCTCGCCGAGGTCAGCATGCTCGCCGGGCTGGCGCTCGCCTGGTACGGCGTCGCGCTCGCCCTGCGAAAACCGCACCGCGCCGGCTGGATTCTTGGTGCAGGGCTCGTCGTCGCCGCGCTCAGCAAAGGAGTTCCCGCAGTGATCGCGCCGGTCGCCCTCGCGCTCGCTCTGCCCCTCGTCTCCCCGGCCTGGCGCCGGCGCGAATATCTGTCAACGCTATCTACCGCACTGCTCGCGCTGCTTGGAATCTGCGGCGCTTGGCTTGCTCTCGTGCAAGGTCACTCGCCCGGGCTCGCGCTTGCATGGTTGCGCGTCAATGTGACGCAATTCGCCGCTCCTACCGCAACCGACCTGGGCTTTTGGGCGCGGACCCTCGCCTGGACGACGTGGCCGGCGTGGCCGCTTGCCCTCTGGACCCTGTGGGAGCGACGCCGCCGAGCATTCGACCCCGGCACGCGCATGCTGATAGCGGCCATTGCCGCCTCGTTCGCCGTGCTCCTGGCCATCAAGGCTCCGCGCGAGGTCTATGCCTTGCCGCTGCTGCTGCCGCTCACGCTTCTTGCAGGCGCCGGCCTGCCGAGCCTGCGCCGCGGCGCTGCCAACGCATTCGAATGGTTCAGCGTGATGAGCGTCGGGTTCCTCGGGGCTCTCATGTGGTTGGGATGGTTTGCGATGATGACGGACTTCCCGCCGGCCATCGCGCGCAACTTTGCCAAGCTCGAGCCCGGCCATGTACCACAGATTTCCTGGACGGCGTTCGCGGTCGCGCTGACGTTTACGCTGGCGTGGATTTGGCTCGTCCTGCGAAGCGAGCGCTCGGTGTTTCGCGGTGTGACCTTCTGGGCGGCCGGTATTACGCTCCTCTGGGGCCTCGCGATGACTCTGATTCTTTCCTGGGTTGACTATGGGAAGAGCTACCGCTCCGTCGCGCAGGCGTTGAAAAAACACATTCCCGTGGGCACCCACTGCATCGAAAGCCGGGGCTTGGGCGAGCCGCAGCGCGCGGTGTTTGATTACCATGCAGATGTGCTCACGCAGCGCGTCGAACTCGGCGGCGGGAGCCGCTGCCCGCTGCTCCTGGTGCAGGCCCGCCAGGGAGAACCCGATGGCGTCGGCTCCGGCTGGAGGCTCCTCTGGGAGGGCAGCCGGCCGCGCGATCGCGAACGCTTCCGGCTCTACCAAAGACAAACGTGAGCCGGCTCACTCGATCGCCCGCGTGGCAGGCGCTCGCTGCGCACCAGAAAAGGCTCTCTGCCGTCACCCTCGCCCAGTTGTTCGCCGCTGACGCCTCGCGCGCCGAACGATTCTCGCTCGAGTCGGGCGACCTCCTCCTCGATTATTCCAAGCACCGCGTCGATGCCGAGGCGATGCGGCGGCTCACCGAGCTGGCCGTCCAGGCGCAAGTGCCCAGATGGATCGCGCGCATGTTCGCCGGCGACCCCATCAACAACACCGAGGCGCGCGCCGTGCTCCACGTGGCGTTGCGCTCCAGAGGCGAGGCTTTCCCGGAAGGCCGGGACGTGGCGCCACTTGTGGGTTTCGCCCTCGATCGCATGCGCCGCTTCGTCGATGAAGCGCTGCACGGCGCCCTCAAAGGTGCCGACGGCCGCGCCATCACCGACATCGTCAATATCGGCATCGGCGGCTCGGACCTCGGTCCGCGGATGCTCGTGCGTGCGCTGCGCAGGTTCCACAAGCCCGGCCCGAGGCTGCACTTCGTCGCCAACATCGACCCGGCCGATCTCGAGGCGGCGCTCGCCGATCTCGCCCCGGGGACGACTTTTTTTATCGTCGCCTCGAAAACGTTTACGACTTCGGAAACCCTCGACAACGCGGCGCGCGCCCGCGCCTGGCTCGAGGCGGGGCTCGGCAAGTCAGCCGGCCTTTCAAAGCATTTCGCCGCAGTCACTGCAAACGCTCCGGGCGCCGCGGCGCTCGGCGTTCCGCCCGAGCGCGTGTTTCCGCTGTGGGACTGGGTGGGCGGGCGCTACTCGGTCTGGTCGGCGGTGGGCCTGCCGGTTGCATTGGCGGCCGGCATGGACGCTTTCGAAGAGCTTCACGAAGGCGCGCGCGCGATGGACGCACATTTCCGCAGCGCGCCGCCCGAGCGCAACATGCCCGCGGTGCTAGCCCTGCTGGAAATCTGGTGCGTGAATTTCCTCGGCGCTCAGAGCCGCGCGGTGATTCCCTACAGCGAGGACCTGCGCGATTTTCCTGCCTACCTGCAACAACTCGAGATGGAGTCGAACGGCAAGCGCGTCGATCGCGACGGCAACGAGGCCGACTACGCCACGGCGCCCGTCGTCTGGGGCGCGCCCGGCACGCCGAGCCAGCATGCCTTTCATCAGCTGCTGCACCAGGGGACTCACCTGATCCCCGTGGATTTCATCGTGATCGGACAAGACCGCACATCCTCCGCCGCACAGGCGGCGCTTGCTGCCAATGCGCTCGCCCAGAGCGCCGCCCTCGCTTTCGGCAACCCCGCCCCGGATGCGCCGCACAAGGCCCTGCCCGGCAATCGCCCGTCGAGCACTTTGCTTCTCAAGCGCCTGACCCCGCGCGCCCTCGGCGAGCTTATTGCGCTTTATGAGCACAAGGTCTTCGTCGAAGGCGCAATCTGGAACCTGAACAGCTTCGACCAATGGGGGGTCGAGCACGGCAAGAATCTCGCACGCACGTTGCTGCCAAAGCTGATCGAGGGTGGAGACGTCGCCGAGCTCGACTCTTCCACCCGTGCGCTGCTTGCTCGGCTGCGCGACCGCGGTTGACTCGGACGGCGGCCGGACTTACGCTGACGGAAATGGAGAACCCCATGAATGAAGACAGCTTCAACCTCAGCATCCGCAAGTTCCTGAAAACGGTCGGCGTGAGCTCCCAACGCGAGATCGAACAGGCGGTGGCCAAAGCGCGCGCGGGCGGCGCGATCAAGGGCAACGAAAGGTTCCCCGCTTCGGTCACGCTCGATGTCCCCGGCCTCAAGCTCTCGGTCAAGTTCGACGGCAGGATCGACCTCGAATAGCCGATTGAAACCACCGTGGACAAGCCTCGAGAACTGAATTCCACCCTGCTCGACGAGCTGCGCGCGCTGATTGGCGACCGGGTGACCACCTCGCGCGGCGTGCGCGAGCACCACGGTAAGGACGAATCGTATTTTCCCTACGCGCCGCCCGATGCAGTGGCGTTTCCCGAATCCACCGGGGAAGTGCGCGACATCGTCAATCTCTGCCGACGCCACAAGACGCCGATGATCCCGTTCGGCGTCGGCACTTCGCTCGAGGGCCACGTGCTCGCCATCCACGGCGGCGTGTGTATCGACCTCTCGCGGATGAACAAAGTGCTCGCCGTCCATGAAGACGACCTCGACGCGACGGTCCAGGCGGGAGTAACCAGGAAACAACTGAACGAGCACATCCGCCACACCGGCCTATTTTTTCCCGTCGATCCGGGGGCGGATGCGACCCTCGGCGGCATGGCCGCGACGCGAGCTTCGGGCACGAATGCCGTGCGCTACGGCACGATGCGCGAGAACGTGCTCTCGCTCACCGTGGTGCTGGCAGACGGCCGCGTCATCACGACTTCGCGCCGCTCGCGCAAGTCAGCCGCCGGCTACGAGCTGACGCGCCTGTTCGTGGGATCCGAAGGGACGCTGGGCATCATCACCGAGCTCACGGTGCGTCTCTACGCCCTGCCCGAAGCGATGTCTGCGGCCGTCTGCTCGTTCCCCGACATGGCGGGCGCGGTGAACACGGTGATCCATACCCTGCAGGCCGGAATTCCCATCGCGCGCAGCGAAGCGCTGTGCGCGACGACCATGAAGGCGATCAACGCTTACTCGAAGACGGGCTACCGCGAGCAGCCGACGCTGTTCCTCGAGTTCCACGGCACTCAGGCAGGGGTCGAGGAGCAGGCAAAGCTGGTGCAGGAGATCGCCCGCGAGAACGGCGGCATGGATTTTGAGTGGACGACGAAAGCCGAAGACCGCAACCGGCTCTGGTCGGCACGCCACCAGGCGTACTTTGCCTGCCTGCAACTGCGCCCCGGTTCGCGCGCCGTTTCCACCGACGTGTGCGTTCCGATCTCGCGACTCACCGAGTGCATCGTCGAGACCTCGAAGGACATCGAGCGCGCCTCGATGCCGATCCCGCTCTTCGGCCATGTCGGGGACGGCAATTTCCATTGTGAGATCCTCATCCAGCCCGACAGCGAATTCGAGCTTGCCGAGGCCAAGGCATTCAACGAGCGCGTCGTGAACCGCGCGCTCGCCATGGAAGGTACCTGCACGGGCGAGCACGGCATCGGCTTCGGAAAGATGGGATCC
>Ga0184637_10001890_pt1 | contig 13799 bp, 12 predicted proteins | sample PLM3_127_b2_FD_133143 | JGI IMG/M metagenome (GOLD analysis project Ga0184637, IMG submission 133143) | Groundwater sediment microbial communities from an aquifer in East River, Colorado, USA - PLM3_127_b2 | ecosystem: Environmental > Terrestrial > Soil > Riparian zone | place: USA: East River...
GACTTCTTTCTGGACGGCACGACCTTCTTCGACTTCGCGAGCGGCAACGATCGCCAGAACTTCAACCAACAGGGCAACGGCGACCGCATCCTTCCGTTCTTCAGCCGGCGCATCGGGCTGAGCGCCGCCGGTACCCCGCAGAAAATCGACTTCGGCACGAAGGTCACCGGGCAGATGGGCGGCCAGGATGTGGGGCTGCTCCATGTGCGCACCGGCAACGAGGAGGGCCTGTCGAGCGAGGACTTCACGGTAGCCCGCGTCAAGCGCCGCCTCCTCCAGCAGTCGTACGTGGGCGCCATGTACACCCGGCGCGACCCGCGCAACGGTGGCGACGCACGCCACACGGCTGGCCTTGACGCGGGTTTCTCGACGTCCAGCTTTCTGGGATCCGAGAACCTGGAGACGAACCTGTGGCTGCTGCACGCGAGCCGTGACGGATTCGCCAGCGGCAACGCCGCCTTCGGCGGCACGCTGAACTATCCAAACGACCGCTGGAACGCACGGTTGGACGCCACTGAAATACAGGCGAACTTCGACCCGGGAGTCGGCTTCGTGACACGACGGGGCTATCGGAAGTACAGCCCGACGATCGAGTTTGCCCCGCGTCCCGCCAACCACCGGTACATCCGGCAGTTCACGTTCGGAAGCTCCGTGGACGTCCAGACTGACCTGCGAAACGACCTGCTGGCACGAAGCGCCGACTTCACGCTGCTCCAGGTCAATCTGCACTCACAGGACAACTTCTCGATCAGCACGAGTCGTCAGTACGAGCGGCTCGACGAGCCGTTCGAGATCACCGACAAGATCACGCTGCCCCTCGGCGCTTCGTACAATTTGTCCCGGTACCGCCTCTGGGTACAGACGGCCAACCGCCGGGTGATCGCCGTCAACGGGCGGTATGACACAGGCGGCTTCTACTCCGGTACGCGTACCGAAAGAGCCCTGAACCTGACGCTCAGGGCGCGCACCGGACTCATCATCGGCCTCAACAGCGAATGGAACTCGGTCAACCTACCCGAGGGGCGCTTCTCGACGCGACTCTATCGCCTGAATGCCGAGATGCAGTTCACGCCGTACATCGCGCTCGTGAACAACATCCAGTACGACTCGCAGAGCGCTGTCGTGGGGTGGCAATCACGCTTCCGGTGGATCCTCACGCCGGGCAACGATCTGTATGTTGTCTACAACCACAACTGGCTGGACGAGCCGCTCCTCGACCGGTTTTCGACGCTCGACAAGCGCTTCGCGTCGAAGATCCTCTATACCTATCGTTTCTGAGAGCCGTCCCGCATGCATTCGGATGTCCGTCGACTCCTCTGTGTGACTGGTGTGTTGCTGGCCACCGCGTCCGGCGCCGGCGCCCAGCAGGCGGCGCCGGACAACGGCGGCCGCCGCAGCGTCGCAGCCCTTCGCCTGGCCGACGGCGAGGCCGTCACGCTGGATGGCCTGTTCGATGAGCCGTTCTGGTCGAGGGCGATTCCCGCCGCGGACTTCATCCAGCAGGATCCGCAGAACGGTGGCCCCGCGACCGAGCCGACTGAAGTGCGCATCGCTTTCGACGGCGAATCGCTGTACATGGGCGTCACCTGCTACGACTCCGAGCCTGACAAGTGGCTCGGGTACCAGCGACGCCGCGACGAGGGGCTCAATGCGGACGACGGCTTCATGTGGACGATTGACACGTTCCTCGACGGCCGCACCGGCTACTTCTTCGAGATGAACCCGTCGGGGTTGATGGCCGATTCGCACATGGGCATCAACGGGGAAAATCGCGAGTGGGACGGCATCTGGAATGCGCGGCACCGGCGCAGCGAGATCGGCTGGACGCTCGAGATCGAGATCCCATTTCGCACGCTGAACTTCAATCCCAGCACCGACACCTGGGGCATCAACTTTCAGCGCGTGGTCCGGCGCAAGAACGAACAGAGCCTCTGGATGGGGTGGGCGCGCAACCAGGGGCTGCGCCGCATGAGCAACGCGGGCCTGGTGACCGGCATCCGCGATGTGACGCAAGGCCATGGTCTGGACATCAAACCGTACGGCGTCGTCACGTCTCAGGCCGCGCCTGGGCGCGACAGCGGTGCGGTGAGGGGTGACGCAAGCGCCGGGATCGATCTCTTCTACAGTCCCACCCCGCTGCTACGTACCGTGTTCACCGTCAACACCGACTTCGCGCAGACGGAAGTCGATCAGCGCCAGGTCAACCTGACGCGCTTTTCGCTGTTCTTTCCGGAGCGGCGCGATTTCTTCCTCGACGGCGCCACGTTCCTCGACTTCGCCAGCGACGGCGAGCGGCGCGGGTTCTTCTGCTGCGGGGGCCAGAACAACGACGATCAGGTCATCCCGTTCTTCAGCCGGCGTATCGGGCTGAGCGCGAGCGGCACGCCACAGAAAATTGATTTCGGCACCAAGGTCACCGGCCAGGCGGGCGCGCAGGACATCGGCGTCCTCCACGTGCGTACGGGCGAGGACGACGGCTTCACGAGCGAGGACTTCACCGTCGCGCGCGTCAAGCGGCGCATTCTGGCGCAGTCGTACCTCGGCGCGATCTATACCCGCCGCGATCCCCTGCTCGACGGCAGCGAGGCCAGCCACACCGCCGGCCTCGACATGTCGCTCGCGACGTCCAGTTTCAAAGGCTCACAGAATCTCGAGGCGGGCGCGTGGCTCTTGCACGCGACGCAGCCTGACGTGTCCGGCAGCAACTCGGCGTTCGGCGCCAGCATCGACTATCCAAACGACCGGTGGAACGCCCGCTTCGACGCCACGGAGATTCAGGAGCATTTCAATCCGTCGATCGGCTTTGTGCGCCGCCAGAATTTCCGGAAGTACTCGCCGACGATTGGATTTCAGCCGCGACCGCAAAACAGCCGGTATGTCCGCCAGTACGGGTTCGCGGGCAGTGTGGATCTCCTGACGGATCTCGACAACGACCTGCTCAACCGTGAGATCGACCTGATGCCGTTCCGCGTGAACTTCCAGTCGCAGGAGAACTTCAACGTCAACGTCATCCGGCGCCGCGAGCGGCTCGACACGCCGTTCACCATCAGCCCTGGTATCACGCTGCCCGTTGGCGCGGTGTACGACGCCACCCGCGTCCGGTTCTTCGTCTCGACCGCCCAGCGAAGGATGGTGGCCGTCAACAGCCGCTTCGAGACGGGCGGTTTCTACTCCGGCACCCGCACCGAGCGGCAGGTCAACCTGTCGGTGCGACTGCGCCCGGGGCTGTTTCTCTTCCTGAACAGCCAGTGGAACGACATCAAGCTGCCCGAGGGGAGGTTCAAGACCACCCTGTATCGCTTCACCGGCGAGACGCAGTTCTCCCCCTTCATCGCGGTCGTCAACAACATTCAGTACGATTCGCAGAGCGCCGTGCTGGGCTGGCAGTCGCGGCTCCGGTGGATTCTGACGCCGGGCGACGATTTGTACGTGGTGTACACGCACAACTGGCTGGACGATCCGCTGCTCAACCGCTTCGCGACGCTCGACAAGCTGGCGGCGTCGAAGGTTCTGTACACGTATCGGTTCTAATGGCGGGCCGTAAAGGCCCGCCCTGCGTCACTGATGTTCAGTGAACGGTCGGCCTCGACAGATTCAGGCTGACCTTCACGCCGGTGACGCCAGGCGCCACCACCGGTGAGATCGCCACCTGCCGGGCTGGCATGTTGACGGCAAGTCCGGTCGCGACGCCCAGCGCCGCGCCGAAGGTGACGTCGCTCAGGTAGTGCACGTTCTGCAGGCGCGTGGCGCCCACATAGGTCGCCAGAAGGTACGCCGGCAGTCCTCCCCGCCATCCCCACCGGCGCTGGATCACCGTGGCGGTGGCAAACATCGCCGACGTGTGCCCGGAAGGAAATGAGCCTTTTGTCAGTGTGGCGACCTCCTGGTACGGACGGGGCCGGGGCACCAGCTTCAACCCCCGCGTCAGGATCCCGTTGACGATGTGCGTCCGAAGGAGCGTAACGGCAAGAGCGGCGGTATCCGCGTGACCGGTCGTTCGCGCGACGACATAGACCGCCAGCGGCGCGCCGAAATGCACGCCTGCGTGGCCGAGGCTCCTGCCGGCGGCCAGAGACTGGTCCGGATCCCCATCTTCCATCGCGTGCTGCACTTCATCGTCCAGCAGGATGCTCCCGCCCGCCAGGACCCCGGCCGTCCCAAGCCAGACCAGCGAGTCACCGCGGACCACGTCGCGAAGGTCGTGCGTGATGCACTTGAAGAAAATTGTGGAAAACCCCTGGTGATCGCAGGGACTACCAGCGTCCTGGCTCTGGTTGGCAGGCAGCGTGGCCGGCGACCCTCCCTGAGCGGAAACGGACGCGCAGCTGAGCAGCCCGACCAGGAACCACACCATCGTTCGCACGGGACGCACTTAGAAATGATACGCGAGACCACCGACGAGATGGTGGCTGCGAACCGGCACGGTGGCCTGCCCACCCGCCACCTCGATCTGCGGCGTGGCCCCGGTGAACTTGTACTCGCCGAGAACGCCAAGACCCCGCCACACCGTGACCTCGAGGCCCGCAGCCGCCTGCACCCCCAGGCCGCCAGTCTCGTACTGTTCACGGTTGACGTGATCGACGGTGCTTTCGGCGTGAGGGACGGTCGGTCCCGCACCCGCCCGGACGACCGCCACGAACCGGCGCGTTCCCTGAGCATCGACAGGTCCAAGTTCCCGCCGGAGGGCAACATTCGCGAAGATGAAATTCAAGCCGTGCGACATCGCGAGCCGCTGGACGCTGGACGACAGGGGGAGGGACGCATCGACGGCCGCGCCTCGAAGCGTGCCTCGGAGTCGGACCACTCGATCCGCCTGGGCAAACACCTTCGCGTGGATGACCTCGACCTCGATGCCCATCCACCGGCGCGTGTCCGGGATCCAGGTGATGCGATAGCCGTAGTATTGAGGAGACGCGAACGACTCCCCGCGGTACTCGACACCGTCGATCTCGACGGCGGTCTGCCGATCGGGGAGCGCGAGGGCGACGGTGCTCGGGCGCGTCCAGGCGTGGCCGAGAAACGCGCCGGCCACCCAGTCGGCGCACGCGCTGGACGGCAGGCACACCAGCAGCCCCGCCAGCATCCAGGCGATCCCTGGCGGACGCGTGCGATCAAAATGCATAGCCCAGCTTGAACGTCAGCGGAATCTTCACGCCGGCATTCTCCGACAGGATGTTGCCGTTGGAATAGTGATTGATGTTGATCTCGACGTTGATTCGTTTCTGTTCTCCAATGAACCCGCCGAACCCCATGAAGTCCTGGAAGGTGAAGCGCCTGCCGGTGTCCCGATCGTCAATCACGTCTCTCGAGATATAGCTTGGTCCGGCCACGGAGTACGACACATACAGATCGACCGGCTTCAGACGAAGCACGGTGAATCTCAACAGCGGGTACACCGATACCGTCCGGAACCGGTCTCCGTTGCGGCTGCTCCTCCACTGCGCGACGCTTGCTCCAACATCGATGGCAAAGACCCTCCTGGTATGAAACAGGTTGCGCTGATACTGGACCGCGAACACGCTCCGCTCCACCTCGACGGCGCCACCCCAGAAGATGGGAATGGTCTTCGACAGGAAATTGTTGACGCCATATCCGAACGCATTTGTTGCGTAACCAACCTGAATGAGGTTCTCAGGAAAAATAAAGCCGGCGCTCAGCGTTTCCTCAACGCGCTCGGGCGGGAGTGGGCGCAGGTTGTACCGAATCCCCGCCGAGACAAACAGCGTGTGCGGCTGACGATCCTCAGTCCTGGGAAAGATGTAGGAGACACCCGACACCACGTCCCACGTTCGATTGAGGTAATACTCCAGGCCAACCCCCATCAAGGGGGACGTGAAATGCGCATTCCTGACGGCAGGCGCATCGTCGACCTCGAATCCGCTCCGGTTGGTGATGGCGAGGCCGGCCTCCCCATTGATCGACATGCGGTCACTGACCGGCACATGCGATTGCAGCGTCACGGTGCCAAAATGCATCCACACGAAACGCGTGGACCCTCCTCCGTTGACGTTCCGATACTGCACGTACTTGACCGGACGCATGTAACTGGCCTGCGCGGAGACGTATTCGCCGAAGTGGCGGCCGACGAGGACTGCCCGCACCGCGACATGCGGCACATGAACGGATTCGACCTGGTATCCCGGTTCCAGTTGCAGGTCCGAGAAGGGATAGCTGATATGGCCGACAGTGAGGCTGGCGAAGGCATTGGACAGGAGGGCCGGGTACTGGGCGCGTGCATCATCCCGGGGAGGCGCCTGCGGCGTCCCCTCGGAGGGTGGCGCTGCGGCGTGTTGCGCCGACACGGACGTGCCCAGGCAGAAGAGCAGCGCCAACACGGCCAGCGGGGTCGAGCATCGACACATCGGCGCCAGATCCTCAGTGAACCGTTGGAGCCGTTGCGCGCTGTGCGCCCATGATGCGCTCGATCCTGGCGCTCAGGTCGCGCTCGGGGACGTCGAACGGTCCCGCCACCACGGCGCCGAGCGTCAACTCCAACGCGATCACCACGCCGCCGGTCTCGAACGGGCTCACGATCCAGCTGAAGCCACGCAGCGCCACCGGGCGATCGGGCGTCGCCTCCGGGTGCTTGGCGCGCTCGAGCGCGCGCAGCATCCCCTCGAGGACGGCGACGACATCCGCGTCGGTCCAGGCGCGGGGCGCGCGGGGGACCGGCGCGATCACGTCGGTGGTGGCGTGGTTGTCGCCGCGCAGCCAGATGTCGACCTGGAATGCCATGACTCTCATCCGCCTGTCTACGGTCCGGCTGAAGCCGGACACGACGTACGTCCTTGACGCGCGCCGTACGTAGTGTCCGCCTTTAGGCGGACCGTATGAAAAGACCCGGCCTACGTGTGCGTGATCTCTTCAAGCTGCGCGTCCAGTTCGTCCGCCAGGGTGGTCGGCGTCTGGCAAGCGAAGTCGCGGCAGACGTACGCGGTGGCGCGTCCATCCCGCTGCCGCAGATTCTCCGTCCATGGCAGCAGGCGCGACAACTCCTGGCGGTGTGCCTCGCTGACCCGCACGAGCACCGCGGCCGGCATGTAGTGCCGCCGGGCGACGTCCGTGAGGGCACGGGTGTCGGCGGCGGCAGGCTCGCCGGCGATGACCACCTGGGGCATTCCGGCATGATAGGTCGAGAGCGCCGCCAGCATCATCGGCACCGCGCGCCCGCGCATCGAGGCGCTCCCCCCGAACATCCCGAGCGTGCGCTCGATCTTCTCCGCCATCGCGGCATCGCCGGTCACATGCGAGAGCATGAGCAGGTTGAGTACCGCCACGGACGTCGCCGCCGGTTCCGCGCCGTCGTACTCTTCCTTGAGCCGGAGCAGCACCGACGCGTCCTTTCCCGTCGTGCTGTACCAGCCGCCTTCGATCGGATCCCAGAACAATTCATCAAGGCGACGTTGCAGCGTGAGCGCCCAGTCGAGCCACGCCGGATCGCCGTCAGCCTGGAAGAGCTCGAGCAGGCCGAAGATCAGGTACGCGTAGTCTTCGGCATACGCCTCGACGCCCGCCTCGCCTTGCCGGTACCGCCGAAGGAGCGCCGCCTCGCTCGCCTTCCAGAGGTTCGCGCGGACAAGTGTGGCCGCCCGCCGAGCCACATCAAGATAGTCGCCGCGATGGGTGCGAGAGTCGCCGTCTCCCTCCAGCACGCGTCCCGCCCTGGCATACGCGGCGATCATCAGCCCGTTCCAGGCCGTGAGAATCTTGTCGTCCAGGTGGGGCCGCGGCCGAGCCGACCGCACCGACAACAGCGTGCCTCGCGCGCGCGCGAGGGCGGCCGACACCTCCCCGGCCGTGCGGCCGGTCATCGAGGCGATGTCCTCGATCGAGCGCGCCGTGTAGAGCAGGTTCTTGTGCGTGAATTCGTTCTGCGGATCGAACGGTGCGTTACCATCCGGCAGGATGCCGTACCGAAGGCGCACGTACTCAGCATCCCCTCCCAGCGCCTGTCCAATCTCCTCGTCACGCCAGATGTAGAACGCTCCCTCGCTCTTGTGCAGAGGCGACTCGGCCGCGTGCTCGGGTGGGACGCTGTCGGCATCCTCGGCGGAATAGAAGCCGCCCCCGGGATGCGTGAGGTCGCGGCGGACGTACTCGAGTGTATCCGCCACGACGTTCCCGAAAAACGGGTCGCCGGTCAGCTGCGCCGCCTCGACATAGGCAAGCACCAGCTGGGCCTGGTCGTACAGCATCTTTTCGAAGTGTGGGACGCGCCAGTCCCCATCCACCGAGTAGCGATGGAAGCCGCCGCCGACATGGTCGCGCATGCCGCCCAGCGCCATCGCCCGCAGCGTGAGCAGCACCATGTCTCGAGGCTCTTCTTCGCCCGTGCGCCGGTGCTCGCGGAGCAGGAACAACAGCTCGCTGGGGCGGGGAAACTTCGGGGCGTCGCCGAACCCTCCGCGCCGGCGATCGAAAGAGGCCGAAAATTCCTGCACGGCGGTCTCGAGCACGCCGTTGCCGGGTATGACGGGGTTCCCCGTGCGCCCGCCCAGCGACCGCAGGCGCTCCATGATGGAAGAGGCCGACTGCAGGACCTTGCCGCGTTCCTCGCGCCACACGCGCGCGACCTCTTCGAGGATCTCGATGAAGCCTGGCCTCCCCCAGCGCGAGGTCGGCGGGAAATAGGTCCCGCCATAAAACGGTTCGAGCGAGGGCGTGAGCCAGACGCTCATCGGCCAGCCGCCCGACCCGGTCGTGGCCTGGACGAAGGTCATGTAGACGCGGTCCACATCGGGCCGCTCCTCGCGGTCAACCTTGATCGACACGTAGTGACGATTGAGCGCCTCCGCCACGCCGGCGTCTTCGAAGCTTTCGTGTTCCATCACGTGACACCAGTGGCACGTCGAGTAGCCGACCGACAGGAAGATCGGCTTGTCTTCGCGGCGCGCCGTGTCGAATGCGGCGTCGCCCCACGGATACCAGTCGACGGGGTTGTCCTTGTGCTGGAGCAGATACGGGCTCTGCTCCGCGGCGAGGCGATTAGCCACAAAAACCTGCATAGACAGGCCACGGAGTCACGGAGACACGGAGTTCAATAAACAGGAAGTCTCCGTGCCTCTGTGTCTCCGTGGCCTGTGGAAGTGAAGGGCGCATCACTGGCGCGGCATGGCGCGCGGCGCCGGCATGCGCTGGAGCCTGGCCTTGATGGACTGGAACTGCTGGCTGTCGCGCGTGCCGCCGGGCTGTTGTGCCACCTCGGCCTGCAGCCGCGCGATGCGATCCTGCGGCGGAGGGTGGCTAGAGAAAAAGGCCTCGACGCTCCCCGGGTCGCGGCTCGACGCGCGGCGGAGGATCTCAAACAGCTCCACCATCCCGCGCCCGTCCCATCCCGCGCGTCGCATGATCTGCCATCCCACCCGATCCGCCTCACGCTCGGCGTCTCGACTGAACTTGAGGAAGACGCCGTTGGTCAGCAGGCCGGCCGCGAGCTGCGCCGCTCCCGCCCCGGCGCTGTTGCCCAGCACCGCGCCCAGCACGCCGAGCCCCCAGTTCGCCATCGTGGCCTTCGTGAGCTGGTCAGCGGCATGGCGCTGCCCGATGTGGGCCACCTCGTGCGCGAGCACGCCGGCCACCTGCGACTCGTTGGTCGCCGAGTGCAGCACGCCGCGATGAATCCAGACCGGCCCCCCCGGGAGCGCAAAGGCGTTGATCTCGCGATAGTCGGCCGTTGCGAAGCTGTACGGGTACTTGGGGCCGGGAGCGTGCCGCGCCAGGCGCGCCCCGATCTCCCGGATGTACGCAGCCGTCGGCGCGTCGCGGACTTGAGGCACCTGCCTGCGCACCTGTGCGTTGGCCTGGCGGCCGATCGCGATCTCGTCCTCGACGGAGACGAGCGATATCTGCGCACGGGGGTGCGCCACGAAGGACACGAAGACGGCAATTGCCACAAAGGACACAGCGCGGCCAACGCCGCAACCAAACCTTGACACGTCGGCGGCGTTGGCCGCGCTGTGTCTAAAGGACGCTGTCACGCTCGTGACACTAACGCGCCTCTTGGTCACAAAAACACACCTCGGCGCGTTAGTGTCACACAGATCACTATGCGTTTCGTGTCAAAGCGACGCGTTGTGAGGCTTGGTGTTGGTACCATCGTGATCTTCGTGTGCTTCGGGGCCAGATCGTCTTTGTGTCCTTGACGGGTTCTCATACTCTGGGCGTTGGCGCCGCGGGCATCTCGTCGGGACGCCTCCGGCGCATGCGGGCGTATGCGGCGGTAAATTCAACTCCGTACATAAGGATGACCGAGGACACGTAAATCCACAGCAAGAATACGACGACCGCCGCGATCGACCCATGGATCAGCGTCAGCCCCCCACTGCGTCCGATGTACCAGGAGAAGGCGTCAAAGGCGAAGCGCCAGAGCATACCGGTGAGCACCGCGCCCACCCAGACGTCGCGAAAGCGCGTCTTCGCATTGGGGATGTAGTAGTACAGGAGGCCCACGGCCAGGACGAGGAGAATCGTCGCGGAGTAGGTGAAGGTCAGCGTTTGCAGCGCCTGCAGCCACCGGAAACGCGCGAGCATCACGCCGAACCACGACGCCTCCGCCACCTCCACGGCGCTCACGAACAGCAGCCCCACGATCATCACGCCGCCACCGGCGACGAGCATGAGGAACGAGACCATGCGGTGCCTCAGGAAGCTGCGCTGCTTCTCGACGCCCCAGGCTTCGTTGACCGCGCTGGTAATCGCGCCAAACACCCCGAGCGAGGCCCAGATGAGCGCCAGGGCGCCCGCCACACCCACCTGGACCCTTGACTGGCGGAGGGCGTCGAGCTGCGTGGTGACGAACTCGAACTGCAACGGGAAGTACCGGAACACGAACGTCAGCACCGCCAGCCGGTCTTCTTCGTCGGCCGTGACGGAGCCAAGAATCGAGATGACGAGGAGCAGGAACGGGAAGAGCGAGAGCAGCGCGTAGTAGGCGATGGCGGCGGCGTGGGTCAGGTCGTTGCCGTTGACGAGGCGGACGACGCCGCGCCACGCGGCGAGACCCGAAAAACGAAGCTCCGCGCGCAGGCGGAGCAGGATTCGGGCCGGCGTCACATGGTGATTATCGCCGAAGGCTTTGGGCTTTCGGCGTTGGGCAATGGGCGGAGACCTGAAGGGCTCCGCCTACCGGTAGCCGGAGGCCTTCAGGCCTCCGGGTCGCTGCGCGCTTACGACCGGCCGTAATCGGTGCCGCCCGAGGGTCGGTCGCCGAAGTCGCTGCCGCTGTTGCCGCCGGCGTAGCCGCGCGCTTCGTCCACGCCGCGGGTTACCGCCTCCCGCGCCTGGCTGACCACTTCGCGGCCCTTCTCGGCCCAGCCGGTCGCGGTCTCGGAGGCGCGACGGTACTGCTCTGACGCCTTCGTGCCCATGTTCCGCGCCTGTTCGCTGAGTTCGCCGCGCAGATCCGCGCCGGCTTTCGGCGCCAGCAGCATACCGAGCCCCACGCCTATCACGGTGCCCGTCAGCAGGCCCATGATGAACCCGCCGCCGCCAGAGTCACTATTGTAACGATCGTCCCCCATGTGCTGCTCCTCCCCTGTACTTACGCTGCCGGCGCCTCACCCGAGCGCCGGCCGTTGAAAAGACCGTGGACGGCGCCCGCCACGCCGTGCACGAGCCCCATGAGCTGATTGATGCGCGAGCCGACCGAGTCGCGCACGCGTCCCGCCGTCTCGTCGACGCGGTGCATGGTGTGATGGATCGCCGAGTCGACGCGCTCGGTCTGCCGGGTCAGGCGCCCCGTCATGTCCTTCACGTCGCCCAGGATGCCGTCGACCCTGGCCATGAGCGCGGTGACGTGGGCGGCCAGCGGCGCAACCTGACGCTGCTCGATCTCGCGGATCGTCTGGAGTGTCTGGCGGTAGAGCCGGAACGCCATGACACCCACGCCGACGAGCACGAGGGCCTGGAGCACGCTGACCGCGGCCATAATGCCCAGCAGGATGTTGGTCGTGTTCAAATTTGCGTCAGTCATGGTTCGTCAGTGTGACGTGGGGCTGGGCGGATGCGCCTGAGTGCGCGCCTGGTTGAACTCGTTCACCACGCGCAGGCCGTCGTTGGCCAACTCCCCCACTTTCTCGATTGTCTTCTGAAAGCGCGCGAATTCACGCCGCATCTCGTCGATGGTCGGCTCCATCCGTTCGCGAAGCACCCGCCCGTGCTCCGTAAAGAAGAGGTAACCGGCGGCCGCCCCGACAATTGCCCCGACCACCGCGCCGAACGCCACCTGAGACTGATGGTTCACACGTCCTCCCTTTCTGACCCAGCGGTATCGTCCATCCAAAACGGGTGCCAGCCCCACCGTAGGGGCGACGCATGCGTCGCCCCTACCTAGCCGCCCGCTGATCCGCGAACCGAAGCGCGCTCGCGTCAAGGAACAACGTGACCGATATGCCGTCCCACGCGCCACCGGAGGGACTCCCTTGCGCCTCCGAGCCAAGCGCGATGTAGCCGGTCTGCTGCGGCAGCAGGCCGTAACGGCCGAGCACGTACTCACGAACGATTCCCGCGCGCTGGCGGGACAGGCGGTACTGCTCACCCACGCTGCCTTCCGTGGCATACCCTTCAATCACGATCGGATTTGACGGCACATACCTGAGGTAGGTCGTCATGGCGGAGTCGATCCGCGCTCGTCCATCAGCGCTGAGCACCTCTCCGCCAGCCGGTCCGGGCTCGAACAGCACCGCCGACGCCAGCCAGATCCGCATCGCCTTCCGTTTTCCGTTTTCGAGCACCCCATTTCTGTACTCAGCCGGTGAAATGGCGCCGAGGTCGAAGTAGCCGCGGCGGTTGAAGAAGCCACGCAGCAGGAAGTTGTGCTTCATCGCCTCCATGTTGTCGGCGAGATCCGCGGTCGCCTCCCGCGCCTGCGTGAGCGTCACGCGCATGTCCGCAAACACGCCCTGGGCGGGACCATCCTTGGAGCGGAAGTCGGCAATGGCGCTCCGCGCCTCGTCCGACACCTGGCGGACGTTGGCCATCACGGTCTTGGCTTCGTCGGCAATCTCGCGGGCCCGGTTATACAGCGAGTCGTCATTGATCAACTTCCCGATCGTCCCTTCGCCGGCGCGGACACTCGCGACGATCCGCTGCGTGTCGTCGGAGATACGGCTGCCACTTTCGGCAATCGCCTTAATCTGGGGCGTGATCTCGGTGATCAACTCGTGGGCATCCTCGGCCGTCATCGCGATCTGATCGATCGTTTTCTCGACGTCTCCGCTCAGCTGCTCGACGGTCATATTGACCTGGGTGATGGTATCGCTCGCCTGCTGTAGCAGATCGGCCATCGAAAACGGCTCGTGGCTGGCGATGGTGCCCTTCTCGGCGACTTCCGGGGCCCGTTCACTGCCGGTGGCGATGTTGACGTAGACCCCGCCGACGAGGCCCTCGGTCTGGGCGGAGGCGATTGAGTCGGTGCGAACGAGGGGATGGAGGTCGTCCCGCACTCTCATCTTCACGCGAAATTTATGCGCGGGTGAGGGCGGCACCTCGATCCCGGTGACTTCGCCAGCGGTCATGCCGGCAACGCGCACGATCGCGCCGGTCTCGAGCTGGCCCAGCTTGGCGAATTCTGTGTACAGCTCGAAGCGATCCTCGAACAGCATGCGACGCTCGCCGATCGTGAAGAGCGCCCCCGTGAACAGCAGCGCGCCAATGATCACGAACGCGCCGGCGCCAACGGCCTTTGATGACACCATCTTAGTGGACCGTCCGGACTGATTGATTACTAGTCACAACAAGCCTTGAAGCGCAATCTGCGGGCCGCGACAGCGCGGGGCCCCCGCCGCGCACACCTCCACCCC
>Ga0184637_10001892_pt1 | contig 13781 bp, 11 predicted proteins | sample PLM3_127_b2_FD_133143 | JGI IMG/M metagenome (GOLD analysis project Ga0184637, IMG submission 133143) | Groundwater sediment microbial communities from an aquifer in East River, Colorado, USA - PLM3_127_b2 | ecosystem: Environmental > Terrestrial > Soil > Riparian zone | place: USA: East River...
GCGCACCACCTCTTGCGTGCCGAGGTTGCCCGACGCGCCGGGCTTGTTGTCGACGATCACCGGGCGGCCGAGCCGCTGCGACAGGTGCGGGCCGACTTGGCGCGCAATGAGGTCGATGCCGGTGCCCGGCGTGAACGGCACGATAAGCTTGATCGGCGCCTGCGAGTCCGCCTGCGCGAACGACAGCGTCGATGCCAATGCAAGCGCGACCATCACGAAGGCACGGCGGCGCGCGGCGGGGGTGAGGACGGGAGATGCCATCTTGAACTCCTCTGGAGCGCGCCGCGGGCGCAACGGAGCGTTAGCATGACTACACCCGGTGAGCGCCACGCCGCTGCCGGGATGTTCTCGCAACGCGCGAAGCGCGCCGGCGCCGGGGTCTTGCGACCATGGCGGCTGGCCCCGGAGTGAAGAGGACTGACCATGAAGATACGTGTCATCGGCGGCGGCCCGGCGGGCCTGTTCTACGCGTATTTGATGAAACGCGATGACCCGCGACACGACATCCGCGTCTATGAGCGCGATGCCGAAAACGCCACCTACGGCTGGGGCGTCGTGTTCTCCGACGTGGCGCTGTCCTTCGTGCGCGACATCGCTTCGGAGTTGTACGACGCGATCACGCGCAACCAGGTGGTCTTCGACGAGATGGCGGTCGTGCATCGGGGCCAACGCGTCAGGCTCGCGCACAACACGTTCCACCGCATGGCGCGCATCGACCTGCTCAAGGCCTTGCACGCGCAGTGCCGCCAGGTCGGCGTGGCGATCGAGTTCGAGCGCAAGCTCGACGACGTGCAGGCGTTTTCCGACTGCGACCTGATCGTCGCCGCCGACGGCGCGAACAGCGCGATTCGCACGCGCTACAAGGCGCACTTCGAGCCGACGCTCGACGAACGGCCGAACCTGCTGGCGTGGTACGGCACGACGCGGCTGTTCGACGCGTTGTCGCTGATCTTCCGGCAAAACGACGACGGGCTCGTCATCTCGCACACCTACCGCTACAGCGCCACGCACAGCACCTTCCTGGTGGAAGTCGATCCACAGACGTTTCGCAAGTCGGGCCTCGGTCGCATGAGCGAGGCCGAGAGCCTCGCGTATTGCGAGCGGGCCTTTGCCGAGGACCTGCAAGGCCATCCGCTGCTTTCCAACAAGTCCAGCTGGTTCCGCTACACGATCGTCAAGAACAAGCACTGGCACCACGACAACATCGTGTTGATCGGCGACGCGCTGCGCACCGGGCACCCATCGGTCGGTTCGGGCACGCGCCTGGCGATGCAGGACTCGATCTCGCTGTTCGACGCGTACGAGGCGTGCGGAACCGACGTGCCGCGCTTGCTCGCGCAGTTCGTGAAGATCCGCCAGCCCGGGTCGGATGCACTGCAACAGGCCGCGATCAAGAGCACCGAGTGGTACGAGAACCTGGACCCGAAGCTGCAGCTGGATCCGATCTCGTTCGCCTACGACTACGTCACACGCAGCGGCCGCGTCGACCATGCCGACGTGCGCCAGCGCGACCCCGAGCTGGCGGCGGCGTACGAACGGCTGCATCCCGAACTGAGCTTCCCGACGAGGACGCGATGAGCAACGACCTGAGCGTGCCCTGGCCCGACGAGCTTGCGGCGCGCTACCGCCGGGCCGGCCTGTGGGAAGGCGTGACGATCGTCGAGATGGTCGAACGGACGGCGCTGCGGCTGCCCGACAAGGTCGCGCTCGTGCATGGCGATCGGCGCACGACGTATGCCGAGCTGGTGCGCGCGTCCAGGCGTCTGGCCGTCGGGCTGGCGCAGCGCGGCATCGCGCCGGGAGACCGCGTCGTCATGCAGCTGCCGAACGTGCCGGAATTCGTGACGACGTACCTGGCGCTCAATGCGATCGGCGCGATTCCGGTCATGGCGCTGCGCGCGCACCGCCATGCCGAAGTGCGCCACTTCATCCGTGCGTCGGGCGCCACGACGTACGTCGCGCCGGACGTGCTCGGCAACTTCGACTACCGCGCGATGGCGCATGAAATGCAGCAGCAGTTCCCAGCGCTGCGCCACGTGCTGATCGCGGGCGTCGCGGGCGAAGGGCAAACCGCGCTGCGCGACGTGGGCGACCCCTCGATGCCGGACGCCGACATCGCCGCGCGATTGAGACCGCTGCGGCCGCGGCCCGCCGACGTCGCGACCATGCTGCTGTCCGGCGGGACCACGTCGATGTCGAAGCTCATTGCGCGCACGCACGACGACTACGTGCTCAACGCGAGGTTGTGCGGCGCCGTCGCGGGTTTCGGCCGCGACACCGTGTTCATGGCGATCCTGCCGCTCGGCCACAACTACAACCTCGCGTCGCCTGGCCTGCTCGGAACCTTCTATCACGGCGGCACCGTCGTGCTCGCGCCGAGCGCCGGCGCCGACGACGTGTTCGCCCTCGTCGAGCGAGAGCGCGTGACCGTCATCGCGGCGGTGGTGCCGCTCATCTCCAACTGGTTGAACTCCGATGCGTGCGAGCGCTTCGACCTCTCGTCGCTGCGCGTCGTGCAAAACGGCGGCGCCCGCCTGGCGCCCGAGCTGCGCGCGCGCCTGCGCGAGCGACTGCATTGCATCCCGCAGGAGATCTACGGCACGGCCGAAGGCCTCATCAACATGACGCGGCTCGACGATCCCGACGAGCTGTTGCTGCACAGCTCCGGCGCGCCGGTGTGCGAGCTCGACGAGATCATGGTCGTCGACGACGACGGCAACGAGCTGCCGGATGGCGTTGCCGGTGAACTGATCACGCGCGGGCCGTACACGATCCGCGGCTACTACAACGCGCCGGAGAAGAACGCCGAGGCATTCCTGCCCGGCGGCTGGTACCGCATGGGCGACATCGTGCGCCGCAACGGGCGCTACGTGTACACCGAAGGCCGGCGCAAGGACCTCATCAACCGCGGAGGCGAGAAGATCAGCTGCGACGAAGTCGAGAACCTGATCTTCGCCCATCCGAAGGTGAAGACCGTGGTGCTCGTCGCGATGCCCGACCCGGTGTTCGGCGAAAAAGCCTGTGCCTGCGTCGTGTGCAAGCCCGGCGAGTCGCTTGGCTTCGACGAGCTGATCGCCTTCTTGCGAGGGCAGCAGATCGCGTCGTTCAAGCTGCCCGAGCGGCTCGAAGTGATGGACGAGTTGCCGGTGAGTCCGGTGGGAAAGATTCTGAAGCGCGAGCTGCGCGACATGATCGCAGCCAAGCTGGCGCGCGAGGCCGGACCTGTTTGATCGTCCCGCTGGGCCCGCGTTGGAGCACCCCGCTCAAGGAATGCCGAACGGCTGCGTCGTCGCGTCGATCGACTCGAGGAACCTGACCATGTCGGCCAGCTTCGCCGGGTCGTCGAACGGGTCGGGCGCGTTCGGCGGCAGGCCAGCCGTGCGATGCTTCTTCAGCTTCATCACGTCTTCGAGCGTCTGCGCCGACCCGTTGGCAAGGTACGGCGCGAGCGCGAAGGCGCCGAGCAGCGACGGCGGATTGAAGCCGAGCGCGCCGGCCGCGGCGGTGCCGTTCTGCTTGACCTGGTTGGCGGCCGTCGCGTCGAAGGTGCCGACATCGCGCAACACGTCCTTCAGCACCGGCACACCGGCGTCGAGCGCGATGGTCGGCGCGGCCGGGAGCAGGTTCAGCCGCCCTGAGGCCCAGCCCGCACCGCCGTGGCACGACGCGCAATTGTTGGCCGCGAACAGGTCGCGCCCGCGCTTGATCTGCTGTGCGAGCGTCGAGCCCGCGGGAACGGCTGCCAGCGGTGAGCTCGGCGTCTTGATGCCCGTTGCGACGTAGAACGCCAGGGCGTCGAGCTGCGGGCTGCGGCCGGCGTTCTGCACATTCAACGGCGGCTTCGTGGCACCGGGCTGCTGCGTGCCGTCGGGCCCACCGAGCTGGTTGCCGTTGGCGTCGACGATCAGGCCGAGGCCACCCGACACGTCGCGGATGTTGTTCTCGAAGTCCTGCACTTCGTTGTTCAGCGCCGAGTGGTTGAGCAACTTGATGTCGGTCGGGTCGGACGGCGAGAACGACCAGTGCAGCGGTGACGAGCGGCGCGGGCCGGCCCCGAAGATCCAGACGATGTTGTCGGTGCGCCCGAAGCCATGGCAGGCGTGGCACGAGCTCCAGCCTTCGTTCGACAGCCGCGCCGGAAAACGCTGCACGACGCCGGAAAGCTGCGCCGTGGTGAGCGCAGGCAGGTCGACGCCGGTCGAGCTGTCGAAGACGGCCTTGCCGATCAAGCGCTTCGCGTCGTCGCTGCCGGGTGTGGGCAGCGCCGTGGTGGCGATGGTGTCGATCACCTTGTCCTGCGCCAGATCGATCACCGAGACGTCGCGCGAGTTCTCGTTGGCGACGTAGGCGCGCGTGTCGGCGCCGTTGATGACGATGCCGCGCGGGCCCTGGCCGACGACGATGCGCACGATGGCGCCCGCATCGCCGGCCTGCTTGGGCGCGTTGATGGTCGGCGTGCCGTCGGCATCGAGCACCACCTTGACGATCACGTTCGACGACATCGAAACCGCGTAGCCCTCGTTGCTCTTGTTCTTGAACGCGGCTGCCCAGGGCACCGCGAGGAACAGGCGCTTGCGTTCGTCGGCCGGGTTGGCGACCTCGAAGTTGATGCCGCGGTTCATGTTCAAGGTCTGCGACGCGCCGCCGGCGACGCCTTCGGCATCGGTCGTCGTGTCGAGCACGCCGAGGCACGACTGCACGTTGACGTTGAAGCGCACCGGGCCGTCGGCCGACGCGCAGGTGTTCGGCAGATAGGCGCGGTTGCCCTTGATCACCACCGACTGCAGCATGTTCGGAGATGCGCCGGTGACGACCTCGAAGACGGGCGGGTTCTTGGCGGCGATCTTCTTCAGCGCCGAGCCGTTCGACTTGAAGCCGGTGTCGGCCATCGGGTTCAGCACCGCCTGCTTGATCAGCTTGTTGTCGGCCGTGCCGATCACGGCGACGCGGCCTTCCTTGTAGTCGTCGGCGCCGATCAGGATCGTGCCGTTGAACACACCGGCGCGATCGACGCCGAAGAACTGCGTGACGTAGACCTTCTCGTCGTCGTCCTTGTCATCGCCGTCATTGGTGATCGCCACGCCGCGCGGCTCTTGCCCGATGCCGGTGACCGTGTGCAGCACCTGGTAGCTGACCGGATCGACGACCGAGACCGTGTTCGAGCGCGCGTTGGCGACATAAAGCTTCTTGCCGTTCGGCGTGAACGCCAGGCCGTACGGCTCGATGCCGACGGCGACCGACGCCACCGTGGCTGGCGGGCTCATGCTGGCGTCGATCACGGTGAGCGTGTTCTCGCCGGCGTTGGCGACGAACACGCGCTTGCCGTCGGGCGAGATCGCGAGGTTGCGCGGCTCCTTGCCGACCGGGATCTCGACGATCTTGTCCTTCTTGTCGCCGGCGACGTTGGTCACCGTGACGCTGTCGGTGTCGGGGTTGGCGACCCACAGCGTCTTGTCGTCGGGGCTGAGCTGGATCGGGCCCGAGCTGCTTGGGCCGCGGGCGAGGCTCGGCGCGGGCGCCGGCGGGTTGTTGTTGCCGCCGCCACCACCACCGCCGCCGCCGCCGCAAGCGGCCAGCACAGTCAGCGCAGTTAGCGCAGTCAGCGTCGCGATGCGAGCGCGCCGTGTTGGGTTCATCGGTTGCGGCATGACATCCTCCTTCGGAAATCGTGGTGGGCTGCGAGCAGTGGTCGTGATTCGAGATCGGGCTCGCGTCCATCAGACGCAGGTCCGGGCTGACTCATATACGGCGTTGCGGCCACACCGGACTTCGGGACGCGTGTCCCGGATCGATTCAACTTAGGGGGGTCCGCCGGAGCGCCTTGTCGCGCAGCAACTGCTCGACAGGCGGTCTCGGTCAGCGCTTCAGTAGGCTCGCGTGAACCCGCCGTCGTGCAACAGGTTCACCCCTGTCATGTGGTCGGAGAACTCGGACAGCAGTCCTTCCACGGCGACCGCGACTTCCTCGGGTCTCCCATATTTTTTCAGCGGGATGTTCGAGGTTTCCTCTGCGAGTCGCTCATCGAATGTCATGCCGGCCTTGGATGCGCGCTTTTGGAGCGATGCCGCGTAGTTCGCAGTGAGCGTGCCGCCCAGAGACAGCGTATTGACGTGGATTCCGCGATCACCGAGCGCGAACGCCAAGGTCTTGGCTTCGGCCAGCCAGGCGCACCGGATCACGTTGCTCGTCGCATAGTGACCGAGAACCTGCACTGAGGACATACCGGAAATGATGACGATCTTCGATCTTCGGCCGTTCGCCGGGTCGGGTCGCATGGCGTCGATGGCCGCTTTCAGCAACGCCAGCGGGCCAATGAAGCTGCGCTGCAGGATCTCGCGCCAGGCGTTGCTGGGAGGCAGGCAGTCGTTGGTCGGCGGGTCCTGAGGCGGCATCAGGACGGCTCCATCGAGCATTGTTCCCTTCGCGGCCAGTTGATCGGCGAACGAGGCAATCGAAGCGTCACTCTCCATATCGACAGAGATCCAACTGTAGGAACCGGGGCGAATGGATGACAGCTGCTCGCACAGCGCCTGGAGCTTCGTGTCGTCTCGAGCCGCAAGAATCAGGGAATGGCCTGATTGCGCCAGGCGGGTGCAGAGGGCGCGTCCGATCCCGCCGCTTGCACCGGTCACGAGAACCGACCTGGCCTGATGGGTCATATGGAACTCCCTTTCAAGGGCGCCTTGCGCTGACTCGATCATCCGCCACCTTCAGCGGCACTGTCTGCAGCTGGTCTACGTCATCTGTCGTATTGGCCGCCCGATCCCCTGTCCCGACACTGCACAGGTCTGTTCCGCAGGCCGTGTCTTCATTCATCGGAGGGGATTACATGCAATTCAGTCGTCGCACATTCGCCATGTCGCTGTCCGCCGTCGCGCTCGCCGTGACGGGGCTGTCGGCACACGCGCAGGCCACCATCAAGGTTGGCGTGCTGCATTCGCTGTCGGGAACGATGGCCATCTCGGAGACCGTGTTGAAGGACACGGTGCTGATGGCGATCGACGAGATCAATGCCAAGGGCGGCGTGCTCGGCAAGAAGCTCGAGCCGGTCGTCGTCGATCCGGCATCCAACTGGCCGCTGTTCGCCGAGAAGGCCAAGCAGCTGATCGGCCAGGACAAGGTCGCCGTCGTGTTCGGCTGCTGGACGTCGGTGAGCCGCAAGTCGGTGCTGCCGGTGTTCGAGGAGCTCAACGGCCTGCTCTTCTACCCCGTGCAATACGAGGGTGAAGAGCTCAGCAAGAACGTGTTCTACACCGGCGCCGCGCCGAATCAGCAGGCGATTCCGGCGGTCGAGTACTTGATGAGCAAGGCCGGCGGCGGCGCCAAGCGCTGGGTGCTCCTCGGCACCGACTACGTGTACCCGCGCACGACCAACAAGATCCTGCGCGCGTTTTTGAAGAGCAAGGGCGTCGACGACAAGGACATCGAAGAGAAGTACACCCCGTTCGGCCATGCCGACTACCAGACGATCGTCGCCGACGTCAAGAAGTTCGCTGCCGGCGGCAAGACGGCGGTCATCTCGACGATCAACGGCGACTCCAACGTTCCGTTCTACAAGGAACTCGGCAACGCCGGCCTGAAGGCGAAGGACGTGCCGGTCGTCGCGTTCTCGGTGGGTGAGGAAGAGCTGCGCGGTGTCGACACCAAGCCGCTGGTCGGTCACCTGGCGGCGTGGAACTACTTCATGTCGATCAAGAACCCGAGCAACGACGAGTTCATCAAGAAGTGGTCGGCTTACGCGAAGGCGAAGAACATCGCCGGCCACAAGGACAAGCCGATCACCAACGATCCGATGGAAGCCACCTACATCGGCATCCACATGTGGAAGCAGGCGGTCGAGAAGGCCAAGAGCACCGACACCGACAAGGTGATCGCGGCGATGGCCGGCCAGACCTTCAAGGCGCCGAGCGGCATCACGTCGAAGATGGACGAGAAGAACCACCACCTGCACAAGTCGGTGTTCATCGGCGAAGTGAAGGCCGATGGCCAGTTCAACGTCGTTTGGAAGACGCCCGGCCCGGTCCAGGCCAAGCCCTGGAGCCCGTTCATCGCCGGCAACGACAAGAAGAAGGACGAACCCGAGAAGAAGTGATTTGACTGTGCTCGACTCACGGCGCCCGCTGGGCGCCGTGATTTTGTCGGCCCGCTGAAAGACTCTGGCAGTTCCTAAGATGTCCCTACGCTTGTTGTTGCGCTGGAGCCTCGTGTGCCTCGTGGCGTGGCTCGGCAGCGGCGCTGCGCACGCGCTGACCGCCGAGCAGGCGCGCGCGCTCGTGGCCGGCGAGGCCGAGACGCGCATCGCTGCGCTGAACGCGGTGCTTCCCAATGCCGATGAAAAGACCGTCGCGCTGATCCAGGCGATCGCCGACGACGCGGTGAAATACACCGACGACGCCGTCTACGTGATGAAGGACGGCAAGGGCTACGACCCGGTGACCGGCGTGCAGGCCAAGGTGCCGGCGAACGCCGAAGACGTGGTCAACAACAACCTGCTGCGCAGCGAGCTCGACACGGCGCTGGCGGCGATCAAGCTGTTTTCGAGCGACGACAAGGTGCGCGCCGATGCGGTGAAGACGCTGCAAGGCAGCGACGCCGACGAAGCGAAGCTGCCGCTCATCGAACAGGCCTACGCGGCCGAGAAGGTGTCGCACATCAAGGACGCGCTCTCCGCCGTGCGCTCCGCGCTGCTGCTCGCGAGCACCGACAAGGCGAAAAGGCTCGAAGCCGCGAAAGCGCTCGGTGCGAGCGGGTCGCCGGCGGTGAAGACGCTTCTGATCGAGCGAGCGAAGGTCGAGACCGAGCCCGACGTGCGCAAGCAGATCGAGCTCGCATTGCAATCGATCGAGGGCCGGCTCGCGTGGGGCGAGCGGCTCGGTGTCGTGTTCACGGGGATCAGCCTCGGCTCGATCCTGTTGCTGGTCGCCCTCGGCCTGGCGATCATCTACGGGCTGATGGGCGTCATCAACATGGCGCATGGCGAGCTGATGATGATCGGCGCCTATGCGACCTACCTCGTGCAGAACATCTTCCGCGCGCATTTCCCCGGCGCTTTCGACTGGTACATGCTCGCCGCGGTGCCCGCCGCTTTCGCCGTCGCCGCGCTCGTCGGCGCGGTGCTCGAACGCAGCGTGATCCGCTGGTTGTACGGCCGACCGCTCGAGACGCTGCTCGCCACCTGGGGCATCAGCTTGATGCTGATGCAGCTCGTGCGCTCGATCTTCGGCGCGCAGAACGTGCAGGTCGAGAACCCGTCGTGGATGAGCGGCGGCGTCGATGTGATGAGCAACCTCACGTTGCCGTTCAACCGCATCGCGATCATCGCCTTCGCAGCGCTCGTGCTCGCCGGTGTCGCGTTGCTGATCGCGCGCACTCGCCTCGGTTTGTTCGTGCGCGGGGTGACGCAGAACCGGCGCATGGCCGCATGTGTCGGCGTCAACACCTCGCGTGTGGACATGTACGCGTTCGCGCTTGGCGCCGGCACGGCGGGACTCGCGGGCTGTGCGCTGTCGCAGGTCGGTAATGTGGGGCCGGACCTCGGACAAAGCTACATCGTCGACTCGTTCCTCGTCGTCGTGCTCGGTGGCGTGGGCCAGCTCGCGGGCACGGTGGTGGCCGCGCTCGGGCTCGGCGTGCTGAACAAGCTGCTCGAAGGCTGGGCCGGCGCGGTGCTCGCGAAGATCATGGTGCTGCTGTTCATCGTCGTCTTCATCCAGAAGCGCCCGCAGGGGCTCTTCGCGATGAAGGGAAGGAGCGCCGAGGCATGAAGGGGCCGGTCACGCTCATCAGCGGCATCGTCCCGACTCCGGCGCTCGGCGTTCCCGCCGAACGCCGAGGCCTGCTGCTCGGCGTCAAGGGCTGGGCCGGCGTGATGTCCGCGTTCATCACGATCGCCGTGCTGGTGCCGATCCTCAACCTCGCGGTCCCGCCGGACAGCGCGTTCCACCTCGGCGACTACTACGTCGCGCTCGGCGGCAAGATCATGTGCTACGCGATCTGCGCGCTCGCGATGGACCTGATCTGGGGCTACACGGGCATCCTGTCGCTCGGGCACGGCCTGTTTTTCGCGCTCGGCGGCTACGCGATGGGCATGTACCTGATGCGCCAGATCGGGCGCGACGGCAACTACCAGAGCGACTTGCCCGACTTCATGGTCTTCCTCGACTGGAAGGCGCTGCCGTGGCACTGGACGTTCAGCGATTCGTTCGTGATCCAGATGCTGTTCGTCGTGCTGGTGCCGGGGCTGCTCGCCTTCGTGTTCGGCTTTTTCGCGTTTCGCTCGCGCATCAAGGGCGTGTATTTCTCGATCATCACGCAGGCAATGACCTTCGCCGCGATGCTGCTCTTCTTCCGCAACGAGACCGGCTTCGGCGGCAACAACGGCTTCACCGACTTCAAGCGCATCCTCGGCATCCCGATCGCGCAGCCGTCCACGCGCATGGTGCTGTTCGTCGTCACCGGGCTCACGCTGATCGGCTTCTTTCTGCTCGCGCGCGCGATCGTCAACAGCAAGTACGGCCGCGTGCTGCAGGCGATCCGCGACGCCGAGAGCCGCGTCATGTTCAGCGGCTACGACCCGCTCGCCTACAAGCTGTCGATCTGGACGCTGTCGGCCGTGATGTGCGGCGTGGCCGGCGCGCTGTACGTGCCGCAGGTCGGCATCATCAACCCGGGCGAGATGTCGCCGGCCGCCGGCATCGAGATCGCGATCTGGGCGGCGGTGGGCGGCCGCGCGACCTTGATCGGCCCGATCGTCGGCGCCTTCTTCGTCAACGGCGCGAAGAGCTGGTTCACGGTCGCCTTTCCCGAGTTCTGGCTGTATTTCCTCGGCGCGCTGTTCATCGCGGTGACCCTCTTCCTGCCGCACGGCATCGTTGGGCTCTTCCGCAAGAAGACGGAGGAAAGAGCGTGAGCCAGTCGCCGAGCCGCCTCAAGACTGGCTCGCGCCCCCTTGGGGGGCCGGCGCGAAGCGCCTTGGGGGCCCCGTGAGCCAGTCGCCGAGCCGCCTCAAGACTGGCTCGGCCTGCCGGCCGCACCGCCGCGAGGACGCGGCGGTTCTTCGTGCCGTCCATGCCCGCGCAGGCGGGCATGGAGCCGCTGCACTCAGCCCCCTTGGGGGGCCGGCGCGAAGCGCCTTGGGGGCCCCATGACGCCCGACCTGATGGAACAGGGCACGGCGCGCCACCGCGCGATGGAAGAGCGTGCGGCCTCGAAGGTGGGGATGTCCGGCGGACGCGTCGCGAGCTATGGCCGCCACGTGCGCGCCGGCGAAGTCGACGTCACGCACGGCGCGATCCTCTACCTCGACGACATCACCGTCAGTTTCGACGGCTTCAAGGCATTGAACGCCTTGTCGCTCAGCATCACCGCCGGCGAGCTGCGCTGCATCATCGGCCCGAACGGCGCCGGCAAGACGACGATGATGGACGTCATCACCGGCAAGACGCGGCCCGACGCGGGCAAGGCCTTCTTCGGCTCGACGATCGATCTGCTGCGCCTGCACGAGAACGAGATCGCGCAGATCGGCATCGGCCGCAAGTTCCAGAAGCCGACCGTGTACGAGCAGCTCAGCGTGTTCGAGAACCTCGAGCTCGCGCTCGCCGCCGATCGGCGGGCGCGCGCCGCGATGTTCTCGCGCCTCACGGGCGCGCAGCTCGACCGCATCGGCGAGGTGCTGACGCTGATCCACCTGAAGCATGCCGCGCAGCACACCGCGGGCATGCTGTCGCACGGCCAGAAGCAGTGGCTCGAGATCGGCATGCTGCTGATGCAGGACCCGAAGCTGCTGCTGCTCGACGAGCCGGTGGCCGGCATGACCGACGAGGAAACCGAGCGCACAGCCGAGCTGTTCATCTCGCTGGAGGGCCGGCATTCGCTCGTCGTCGTCGAGCACGACATGAAGTTCGTCGAGCTGTTGACGCAAGGCCGCAAGACGGTGACGGTGCTGCACGAAGGCAGCGTGCTGGCCGAGGGCCTGATGGCCGACGTGCAGAAGAACGAGAAGGTGGTCGAGGTTTATCTGGGACGCTGAAATGCTTAAGGTCGAAGGCATCAACCAGTACTACGGCGGCTCGCACATCCTGCGCAACATCGCGTTCGAGGCGAGGCAGGGCGAAGTGACGGTGGTGCTCGGCCGCAACGGCGTCGGCAAGACGACGCTGCTGAAGAGCCTGATGGGCGTGGTGCCGATCAAGACCGGCAGCATCCATCTCGAGGGCGCGCCGATCACGAAGGACGCCCCCTACGACCGCGTGCGCAAGGGCATCGGCTACGTTCCGCAGGGGCGCGAGATCTTCAGCCGGTTGACGGTCGAGGACAACCTGCGCATGGGCCTCGCGTACAAGCGCGGCAGCGCGCCGATACCGAACCAGCTGTTCGAGCTGTTCCCGGTGCTCAAGCAGATGATCAACCGCCGCGGCGGCGATCTGTCGGGGGGGCAGCAGCAACAGCTCGCGATCGCGCGCGCGCTCGCCGCCGCGCCCAAGCTGCTGATCCTCGACGAGCCGACCGAAGGCATCCAGCCGAGCATCATCAAGGACATCGGGCGCGTGATCCGCATGCTCGCCGACCGCGGCATGGATGGAAAGCCCATGGGCATCGTGCTGGTCGAGCAGTACTACGACTTCGCCGCCGAGCTCGCCGACCAGTACCTCGTGATGGAGCGCGGTGCGATCGTGCAACGAGGCAGCGGCAAGGACATGCACACCGAAGGAGTGCGTGCTCGCATGTCGATCTGAGGCTTGCCCGCCGTAGGCAAGTGGCGTACCCGAGATCGAAACAGATGAGGTGAATCTGCACCCCCGGGGTTGAGGAGTGCCGCCAGCGTCGCTTTTCGCAATCATGGAGCCTTCAACCTTCGGGAGCTGCACATGTTCGATTTACTACAACACGGCGCCAATGAAGACGGCAAAGATCTCATCCGCCACAACTCGTCCGCGCTGCCCGTCGCGATCCCTCCTGGCCATGTCGGGCCCGTCGTGCTGCCCGGCTCGGGCCGAATGATCTGGTGGACCGGCCGCGTGGCGATCGGCCTGCGGCATCAGCCTGAAAAGAATATCGGAGCGTTCACGCAGTCCGCGCTGTGGATACAAGACGTGATGCTCAACCACGGGCGCCAGCGGCAGGGCGTCGCACAAGCCTGACGGTTCGCGGCACGCTGGCGTATCGTTCGGGGTGAGGCCGCGCGTGCCGCGCGGCCATGGCCTTCGCGCGAAGCAGGCATGCCATGAGCCAGGCTTTCACCGTTCGCCGATTCATCGTCACCCTCGGTGCATCGACGTTCATGTCTTGCACCGGCGTGACGACACCGGCACCGCAGGACGCTGCGGCGCCGCAGCCCACGCCCCCTGAGGCCGCGGTAACACCTTCCGCTGCGCCGTCGAGCCCGCCGGTTCAGCCCAGCGCTTCGCATCAGTATCTCGGCTGCTTCAAGGATCAGGGCACGCGCATCGGCGTCGAGGGCCGCGATCTGAACGGCGCGTTCAGCAACGACGTGCGCATGAACACGCAGATGTGCGTCGATCAATGCCGCGCCAAGGGCTTTGGCTACGCGGGCACGCAACGGTCGACCTATTGTTTCTGCGGCGACAGCTACGGCCGCAGCGGACCGGCCGAAAACTGCAACGCGCGCTGCGCGGGCAAATCGGACGAGATCTGCGGCGGCGTGTGGTCCAACTCGGTGTACGCGATCGGCACGCTCGTCGTGCGGGCGCCTGCGCCGCAGAGAGGGGCGCGCATCACCCCTTGACGCACACGACCTGCTTCAAGGTGTGGACCACCTCGAC
>Ga0184637_10001893_pt1 | contig 13770 bp, 11 predicted proteins | sample PLM3_127_b2_FD_133143 | JGI IMG/M metagenome (GOLD analysis project Ga0184637, IMG submission 133143) | Groundwater sediment microbial communities from an aquifer in East River, Colorado, USA - PLM3_127_b2 | ecosystem: Environmental > Terrestrial > Soil > Riparian zone | place: USA: East River...
ACGATAAGCGAGCTCGTGGTCGAGCAGCTCGAGGCGCGGGGATCCGCGATCGAGGTACTCGACGGCGACATGGTGCGCCAGAACCTCTCCAAGGGGCTCGGCTTCTCGAAGGTGGATCGCGACACGAACATCCGCCGCATCGCCTTCGTGGCCGACCTGCTGTCGCGCAACGGCGTGCCCGTGATCACGGCCGCGATCTCCCCCTACCGGGAGCTCCGCGCCGAGGCGCGGGAGAAGATGGACGGCCGCTTCATCGAGGCGTACGTGCATGCCTCGGTCGAGGAGTGCGAGCGCCGCGACACGAAGGGCCTGTACAAGAAGGCCCGCGCGGGCGAGATCAAGGAGTTCACCGGCGTCTCGGATCCCTACGAGCCGCCGCAGAACCCCGAGCTCGTGCTCGAGACCGAGGACGAGACGCCGGAGCAGTCCGCGGGGCGGATCATCGCCTTCCTCGAGGAGCGGGAGCTGATCCCCTCCCCGAAGGGCTCCTAGCCGTCCCGCCTCGGCGGGACCCGCGGCTCGCCGAGACCGAAGCTGTCGAAGGCGCCGAAGCGCGAGAAGGTCCTGTGCGTGGGCCCGTGGAAGTCGGAGGAGCCCGTCGGCGTCAGGTCGCGCTCACCGCACAGCTCCAGCACGAACGCGGTCTCGTCGCGCGTGTGCGAGGGGTAGAACGCCTCGACCCCCTCAAGGGAGAGGCTCTCGACCAGCGACCTCACGTGTTCCGAGTCCCTGACGTCCCAGAACGGGTGCGCGACGACCGCGGCACCGCCGGCTGCGTGGATCAGCTCCACCGCCTCGGTGGCGCTCGGCCAGCGCCGCGCGACGAAGGCCTTCGCCCCCGGGACCAGGTACTGCTCGAAGAACGGCTTCATGTCGTCGCCGGCGCCGGCGGCGCGGGCGATGTGCGGCCGGCCGACGGACAGCGCGTCGCCCGCCTCGGCAATCGCGTCCTCGAGCGCGACCCGGACGCCGAGCGAGTTCAGGCGCTCGATGATCTCCTCCGCCCGCCTCACCCGCTCCTGCTGGGCGCGAGCGCAGGCCGGGGCGATCGCCTCGAGGTCGACCCAGTAGCCGAGCACGTGGAGGTCGTCGGAGTACTCGTGCACGCACGACAGCTCGACCGCGGGCACGCACTCGATCCCGGCGCCTTCGGCCGCCGCTACCGCCGCCGGCACGCCATCGACCGCGTCGTGGTCGGTCAGCGACATCGTCGTCACCCCCGCCGCCGCCGCGGCCTCGGCCACGGCGGCGGGCTCGAGCTGGCCGTCGGAGACGGTGGAGTGAGCCTGGAGGTCGATCATCGGAGCGCGGCATTGTTGCGGAAATGAGAATCTCCGCGAGGCTCGGACGCATGGCAGCACCGCTGGCACCTACCATGCTGCCTCGCCTCGTTTCGACTATTCCGGTCGACAAAGTGGAAAGCGGCTAGATGGACCCCGCGATCATCTTCTTCGGGCTCGGGATCGGCCTCCTGGTCGGGATGACCGGGATGGGCGGCGCGTCGCTGATGACACCGGCGCTGATCATCGTGTTCGGGATCTCGCCGGTGACCGCGATCGGCACCGACATCTTCTACGCGGCGATCACGAAGTCGGTGGGCGGCGTCCAGCACCTGCGAATGAAGACGGTCCACCGGGGGCTCGCCTTCTGGCTCGCGGTGGGCAGCGTGCCCTCGGCGATCGTCGGCGTGTACGTGATCGAGCTGCTGCAGCGCACCTACGGCGAGGACCTCGATCAGCTCGTGCTCGGGATGCTCGGCGGTGCGCTGCTGGTCGTCGGCATCGCGACGATCCTGCGCTCCGTGTTCCTGCGCCACGTGATCCAGGAGCGCTACGCCATGCACCTCTACACCCGGCACATCATCGCCGCGATCGTCACCGGCGCGGTGACCGGGTTCGTGATCGGGCTCACCTCGGCCGGATCTGGGACGCTGATCGCGATCGCCCTGATCGCGATCTTTCGCCTCGTCCCCCAGCGGGTGGTCGGCACCGACATCTTCCACGCCGCCGTGCTGCTGTGGGCGGCAGGGATCGCCCACTGGATCGGGGGCAACGTGGACTTCCTGCTCGCCGGCAACATCCTGATCGGGTCGGTGCCCGGCGTCCTGCTCGGCGGCATGCTCGCCGTCCGGGCACCGCAGCGGTTCCTGCGCACCGCGCTCGCCGTCGTGCTGATGGCCTCGGGCACCGCTCTGATCGCGAAGGAGGGCTCGCCGGATGTGGTAGTCCCCGCGATCATCATCGCCTCGCTGATGGTCGGCGTGCTGTTCGCGGCCCAGGTGATCACGACCCGGGGCACGCGCATCAGGGCCGGCCCGGAGCCCGACAGCGCCGGCGGCTGACGCCGGCTTCCCAGTAGGCTCCGCCCGATGGACTTCGAGCTCAGCCCCCGCGTCGAGGAGCTCCGCGACCGGGTGAGGGAGTTCATGCACGAGTACGTGTATCCGGTCGAGCCCGAGGCGACGCGCGCTCTCGATGCCGAGGTCGCCCCCGGTACCCCCTACCCCGAGATCCTGATCGAGGTCCGCGAGCGGGCGAAGGCCGACGGCCTGTGGAACCTGTTCATGCCCGACGAGCGCTACGGCGCCGGGCTCTCCAACGGCGAGTACGCCGTGCTGTGCGAGGAGATGGGCCGCAGCCCGGCGATCGCACCCATGGCCTTCAACTGCTCGGCGCCGGACACGGGGAACATGGAGATCCTCGCCGAGCACGGGACCGACGAGCAGCGCGAGCGATGGCTCGACCCTCTGCTCGAGGGTGAGATCCGAAGCTGCTTCTCGATGACCGAGCCCGAGGTGTCGGGCTCGGATCCGACCACGCTTCGGACCGAGGCCGTCCTGGACGGCGACGAGTGGGTGATCAACGGCCACAAGTGGTTCACTTCCGGGGCGGTGGGAGCCGCCGTGGCGATCGTGATGTGCGTGACCGAGTCCGAGGCGCCCCCCTACGCGCGCGCGAGCATGATCCTCGTGCCCGTCGACAACCCTGGCTTCGATCTCGTGCGTCCCGTGCCCGTGATGGGCCACGACGGGGGGCCGGGACACTGCGAGATCCTGTACGAGGACTGTCGCGTGCCCGAGGCCAACCTGCTCGGGGAGCGCGGCGGCGGCTTCGTGATCGCCCAGGACCGGCTGGGTCCGGGCCGCATCCACCACTGCATGCGCGCGATCGGCACCGCCGAGCGCGCGATCGAGATGATGTGCCGGCGCGCCAACGAGCGCGAGACGTTCGGCGGCAAGCTGGCCGACAAGCAGTTCGTGCAGGACTTCATCGCGAAGTCGCGGATGCAGACCGACCAGGCGCGGCTGCTCACCCTGCTCGCCGCGTGGAAGATGGACACCGCCGGCAAGCGCGCCGCGCGTCAGGAGATCTCGATGATCAAGGTCGTGGCCGCGAACGTGGTCATGGACGTGCTCGATCGCGCGATCCAGGTCCACGGCGCGCTCGGCATGTCCGACGACACCCCGCTCGCCGGCATGTGGCGGTTCAGCCGCATGCTCAAGGTCGCCGACGGCCCCGACGAGGTCCACAAGATGGTGATCGCCCGCCGCGAGCTGGGGCGGTGGGCGAAGCGGGTCGAGGAGGAGCAGGAGAAGGCCGGGGCCGGCGTCGCCGGCTGATTCAGCCGCAGCGGCGCTCAGCCCAGGCGCCGCTCGGCCTCGTCGGCCGCCTCAGCGATTCCGTCAACGACCTTCGAGAACTCCGCGGCGCTGTCGTCGCCGTCCTCGCCGTACTGCCCCGCGCTGACCCTCGCGATGATGCCCTGGAGGATGATCGCCAGCTTCCAGTGGGCAAGCGCAATGAAGAAGTCGATCTCGGAGAGATCCCGGCCGGAGCGCTCCGCGTAGCGGGCCTTCACCCGCTCTCGCCCCGGGAAGCCGGGCGCGGTGGTCGGCGGGTCGAGCAGCGGGACCAGCGCGTCACCGGGCTCCGACCAGTAGACGATCAGCATGCCGACGTCGGCAAGCGGGTCGCCGAGCGTGCACAGCTCCCAGTCGACCACGGCGGCCACGTCCCCGTCTCCCGACAGGATCATGTTGTCGAGCCGGTAGTCGCCGTGCACGATCGTCGCCGGCCCCTGCTCGGGGATGCGCGCGGAGAGGCGGCGGTGGACGTCGTCGACCAGAGGCACCTCGCGCGTCTTCGACTTCTCCCACTGGCCGTGCCAGCGGTGAAGCTGCCGCGCGACGTAGTCCTCCTTCTTGCCGAGGTCCCCGATCCCGACCTCGTCGGGATCGACCGCGTGGATCGCCACCAGCGTGTCCGCGACGCGCTCGCCGATCGCCTGACGCTCCTGCTCGTCGAACGAGTCGAGGGCGAGCTCGCGTGTGCGCAGCACCGGGCCCTCGACGAAGTCCATGACGAAGAACGGCGCTCCGTTGACGGACTCGTCCTCGCACAGTCCTACGGTCGGCGGAACCGGCACCTCGGTCGGCGCGAGCGCGGACATCACCTTGTGCTCGCGGCCCATGTCGTGCGCCGAGGTCAGCCCCTTGCCGAGCGGCGGGCGTCGCAGCGCCCAGCGCCGCCCCGCTGCATCGCTGACCGAGAAGGTGAGGTTCGAGCGCCCGCCCGAGATGCGCTCGAACGCGAGCGGCAACGTGACATCCGCAACGTTTGCCTGGAGCCAGGCCTCCACCCCGCCGCGATCGATTCCCTCCGGAGCCTGCTGGGGCATCGGGCGCGAAGCATATGCTCCATCGGTGCCTGAGCGGGACCGTGCAGTGCGGCGCCACACGGCGCTCCTGATGGACTTCGGAGGTGTTCTTACCACGAACATGTGGGAAGGCTTCGACGAGTTCTGCCGCGTCGAGGGCATCGAGGAGGGCGCCGTGCGGAAGCTGTTCAAGCACGAGCCCGAGGCCCTCGCGGACCTGCGCCTGCTCGAGACCGGTGAGATCGAGCCAACCGAGTTCGAGCGCCGGTTCGGCCCGCGGCTCGGCATCGCCGAGACCGAGGGGTTGATCGCGAGGATGTTTGCCGGCGTGGGTCCGGAGGAACGGGTGATCGCGGCCGTGCGGGCGGCGCGCGAGGCCGGCGTGCGCACGGGGCTGATCTCGAACTCCTGGGGGACGTCGATCTACGACCCGGAGGCGCTCGAGGGCATGTTCGACGCCGTGGTCATCTCGGGCGACATCGGCCTTCACAAGCCCCAACCCGAGATCTACGAGCTCGCCGCGGACCGGCTCGGAGTCGAGCCCGAGAGCTGCGTGTTCGTCGACGACCTGCGCGAGAACGTCCGCGGCGCCGAGCAGGTCGGGATGACCGCGATCCTCCACCGCGACCCGGAGGCGACGCTCGCGCGGCTCGAGGAGCTGCTGGGACTGGCTCTCTCCACGACCGGGGGAGACAGGTGAGCCGCACGGTCCGCCTCGCCGTCGCCGTGTGCGCGATCGCGGTGGCCTCACCGATCGTCGACAGCGCGGCCGCCCAGGATGGCTCGCCCCACGTGCTGGTCGCGACGACCGGCAACCAGTCCGAGCTGCGCGAGACCGTCCGGATCACCAAGAAGCGCGGGCCCGGAAAGCTGGTGATGTCGCTGGGACCGGAGGAGCTCCCCAGCCTCTCGAACGGGGACCGGCTGCTCGCCACGGCCGAGCTCGAGGTGACGACGGACTGCGCCGTGGAGAGCGTCGGCTGCGTGGGGACGCCCTACAAGTACAACCCAAGCCTGACCACCTCGCTGATCCTCGGCGACGACGCAAGCGCCACGGGCGGTGAAGGGGCCGTCGAGATCGACTCGCAACGGACGAAGTGCAACCAGAGGGACTCCGCGCATCACTGCCTGATCGTGTTCACCGGCTCGAGCCTCGACATCGCCGGCCAGGCTCCATGCGCTCCGAGCTCCTGCCACCTGAACCTCGTCGTCGAGTCGCACAAGGCCAGAGCGAAGAAGGGCAACCGCCTTCTGATGGGAGAGAACGAGCCCGACGGCAGCGTCGGCCAGGACAAGGGGAGGCTGAACGTGACGCGGTTCTCCCCGGGCAGCCAGCCTGCGATCTCGCCCCTCACTACCACGACGCCGCTGGTCACGAGCATTCCGGTGCGCAAGGGCGAGGACATCGTGGTCTACTCACAGGAGCTGAGCGGACTGGAGAAGGACGACCAGCTCGCGGCGAGCGCCTCGATGACCGTCGACGTCTCGCACCTGAGCTATGGCCCCCTGATCCGCTCCAGGCTGATCCTCGCTCTCGACCCGACCTCGACGGCGCCGGGCCACGACGTGAAGCAGCTCACCGACCCCAAGGGGGAGATCTCCGAGGCGAACGGCTACAACTGCACGCAGCGCAAGCCGAGCTGCGTGACCAGGAAGGTGGGCGTGATCAGCATGAGGAAGGACGCTGAGGACGCGAGCGGCGACCCGATCCCGCTGTACGCCAACCTCGTGGTCGACACGGCGAAGCCGGGCGGCACCGCGGCGGCGGGCGACACGGTCCAGATCGACCCGACCGGCGGCGCGCTCAACGTCACCCGCTACCCGGCGAGCCTCAAGGGCTGACGCATTCGACGTGGCGCCCGGCCCGTGGGCGGACAAGGCGAGGCGCGCCGCTGTCGCGGTCCTGATCTGCGCCGCCGCACCCGCCGTCGCTGAGATCGCGATCGCCCAGGAGCCGGCCGGCCCCTCTCCGAAGGTGAGGGTCAGCACGACCGGGTCCCACTCCGAGCTTCGCCGCACGCTGCCGATCACGCGGCATACGAGGGCAGGCAAGCGCGTGGTCATGTCGATGGGGCCGCGCGAGCTGCCACGCCTGGTGGCCGGCGACCGGCTCGAGCTCAGCTCGGAGCTCCAGCTGACCGTGAACTGCTACGCGCCCTCCCCCCGCTGCGTGGGGCCTCCCTACGCCTACAGCCCCGTCGTCCAGGCACAGCTCGTGCTCGCCCCAGGCGAGCGGACGGCCGCCGCCGGCAAGGTGATGCCGCTCGGGGCGCAGCAGCGGGAGGTGTGCGGGCAGCGGCTCCCGCACAGGGAGCATCACTGCATGATTACGTTCGATGACGTGTCCCACACGTTCGGCCCCGGGGAGGCGCTGCCCTGCCAGCTCGACCGTTGCCGCGTCAACCTCGTCGTCGAAGCCCACAGCCGGCGGGCCGGGCCGGGGGACAGGATCATGGTCGGCGGCCTGAAGCCGAACGGGCACATCCCCCAGGACCGCGGCAGGATCAACGCGATCCGCATCTCGCCGGCCGGCGATCCGGACGCCACCGTCTTTCGGACCAGCCGGCGTGCTCACAAGGGGCTGAGGCCGAACCATCACGGCCGGGTCGTCTACTCGGTGCGACTCGACGGCCTGAAGGCCAACGACCAGATAGCGGTGGAGGGACTGATCAAGACGAGGATCAGGTACCTGCCCTACAACACGCTGAACGCGGCCCAGCTGGTCCTGGCCCGCGATCGAGGCGCACGCAAGCCGGACCGGCGGGTGCGAGAGATCGCCACACTCAACGGCGAGATCGATGAGCGAAACGGCTTCAACTGCACCCAGAACAGGCAGAGCTGCCTGTCGCACAAGGTCGGAGTGCTGCGGATGCTCGAGGACGCGGAGAGCCCACGCGGACGCCCGCTGCCGCTGTACGTAAACCTCGCCATGGTCAACGGGGCGAAGCGTGCCGCGCCGCGGAAATCCGACCGGATTCGCGTCACCCCCGCGGGGGGGCTCGAGGTGACCCGCTATCCGGCCGCCGTCGCGGGCTAGCGATGGCGCCCGGCCCATGGGGGAGAAAGGCCAGGCGCGCCGCTGTGGCCGCCGCGATCTGCGCCGCGGTCGGGTTCGCGACCGCGAGCCTCGCCCCGGCGCAGCTTCCCTCGGCGAGCCCGTCGAAGGTCCGCGTGGCGAACTCGGGAAACAGCTCCGAGGTTCGAAAGAAGATCCCGATCTCGGGGAAGAGCGGCCGCAAGCCAGGGGTCGTCATGTCCATGAACCCGGGCGAGCTGCCGAGCCTTCACGCTGGAGACCGTCTGCTGGCCAGCGCCGAGCTCCAGGTGACCACCGACTGCCTTCCCCGGGCGCGCCGCCGCGGCCACCACCGCCGCCGCGGCTGCGCCGGGCGACCGTACAGGTACGGCCCGATCGTGCGCGCGAAGCTGCTGCTCGCCGGGCGGGGAGACGCGACGGGGGGACCGGGCACCGTCGAGATCGCCCCAGCGAAGAGGATCAGGTGCAGGCAGCGGCCCCCGGATCGGGAGCATCACTGCGTGATCGTGTTCAGCTGGGCCCCCTACTCGGTGGATGCCTCGCTCCCCTGTCCCGAGACCTCGTGCTTCGTGAACCTGGTCGCCAGCGCGCACCATCGGCGCTCGCATCCCGGCGACCGGCTGATCATCGGCGGGGACGAGCCTCGGGGCAGGACCAAGCAGGACAAGGGACGGATCAACGTCGTTCGCGAGCGGCCCACGTCCACGCCGCCCGACGCTTCGCCCGCAAGCGCGGGGCCGGAGACGCTCGTAACCGAAGACCGGCTCAGTCGCTTGCTCCCTCTGGAGCGGCGAACGGTGGTCTACTCGCAGCCGCTCCAGGACCTCAGGGAAGGCGACCAGCTCGCCGTGCGCGCGAGGATGCGAACCGGGATCTCCCGCCTTCCGCGCAACGCGGTGATCAACTCGCGGCTGATCCTCGCCGAGCACCCGAGCTCGACCACGCGCGGCGCCGTGGTGCAGGAGGTCGGCGACTCGAACGGAGTGATCTCCGAGGGCAACGGGTTCAACTGCACCGAGGCGACGACGCCGTGCTGGACCAACAAGGTGGGGGTGATGTTGATCAGCCGCACTCCGCCCCCCGGCGTGCTGGAGGACGAGACCCTGTACGTCAACCTCGTGGCCGCGGCGGGCGCCCTGCCGGGACGCAACAGGGCCGGGCGGGCGGTTCGCGCGCTGCCCAACGGAGGCTTGGAGGTGGTGCGCTATCCCGCCGGGCTGCAGGGCTGAGGTGAGGCCCCGCGGATCTTGCTGTGCTCGGAGTTGGCTTCGGTCAGGCGCCGGCCGCGATCAGCCCCACGCCCGCGATCGCGAGGGCGGCGCACCCAACTAGCTTATGGTCATGACTCCGGGGGACCTCGGCTCGAACATCGACAGCTTCCTGAGGGCGGCGGAGGCCTTCGCGGACAACCTGGCCGCGATCGCGTGGGGCGCGCTCGCGGTGGCGCTGTTCCTGTGGGCGGGGATGCTTCTCGCCCGCTCCCACGGGTGGGCCAACGCGCTGCGGGCCGCCTACCCGCGCTCGCGCGTGGACGAACGGTTCATCACCGCCTCGTTCCTCGCGGGCGCCGGTTTCAACGCGATCCTCCCGGCCCGCGCGGGCGACGCGGTCAAGGTCTTCCTCGCCAAGAAGAGCATTCCCGGCTCCTCGTACCCGGCCGTCGCCTCTTCGTTCGCCGTGCTCGCGCCGTTCGACACGGCGATCGGCGTCTGCGTCCTGCTGTACGCCGTGAGCCTCGGCCTGCTGCCCGGGCTCCCGGACCTCCCTGACCTGGCGGCGTTCGACATCTCGTTCTGGGCCGAGCACCCCCAGCTGCTGATCTTCTTCCTCACCGTTCTCGGGATCGGCGCAATGGTGCTGTTCGTGATCGTGGCGCGCCGCGCCGAGGCGTTCTGGGAGAAGCTCAAGCAGGGGGTCGTGATCTTCAGGACTCCGGGCCGCTATGTGCGCGAGGTCGCCTCCTGGCAGATGGTCGGGTGGCTGTGCCGGTTCGCCTCCTTCTGGCTCTTCCTCGAGGCATTCCACATCGGCGGCTCCGTCGAGAACGTGCTGATCGTGATGAGCGTCGAGTCCGTGTCGAAGGCGCTTCCGTTCACCCCCGGGGGAGCGGGGGCGCAGCAGGCGCTCCTGGTCGCCACGCTCGAGGGCACCTCCGCCGCCGCGGTGCTCTCCTTCTCCGTCGGCCAGCAGGTCGCCGTGGCCGCGTTGGCGGCGCTGCTCGGGTTCGCCTCGCTGGCGGCGGTGTTCCGGATCACGGACTGGCGCCGGCTGCTGCGTGAGGGGCGCGCGGCCCAGGCGGGCGCCGAGCGGGCCGGTGCGGGCGGCTTATGACGTTTGGCTGGCCAACCAAGTACGCTGCTTGATCAGCAGGGTGGATGCCGGGACGACAGCAGCTAGGACGTGCGCGATGAGGCGGGGCGTCGCACTGGTCGGTGCGTTGCTCGGGTTGCTCGTCGTGCCCTCCGCGGCGTCGGCCAGCGTGACGACCCACACCCAGACGGTGGGGCCGATCCAGGTCGGCGGCTACGAGGTCAAGCAGAGCTTCGGGCTCGCTCCGCATGCGCCGGTGGACGGCTACATCACGAACATGGAGGTCGACGTCGTCGACGCCGACGGCACGCCCGTCCCGATCTCGCGGCTGATGCTGCATCACATCGTGTTCGCGAACGTCGACCGCCCGGACGCGACCTGCGACAGCTTCCTCGGCTTCGACGAGCGGCCCAGCGGGTTCGGCTCCACCGAGCGCTTCTACGCCGCCGGAGAGGAGCGCGCGAAGATGGCCCTGCCGCCGGGCTACGGATACAAGCTCGACTCCGACGACCTGTGGGGCCTGCTGTACATGTTCATGAACCACCGCCCCGTCACCGACGAGGCCTACATCCAGTACAAGTACACCGTCGACACGGATCCCTCGATCGAGGCGGTCAGGCCCTACTGGCTGGACGTCGAGAACTGCCGCGCGGACCCGATCTACAACGTCCCCGGCACGAAGAAGGAGGGATCGACGCAGACGCAGAGCATGGATCTGACGATGCCGGAGTCCGGGTACATCGTCGGGGGCGGCGGCCACGTGCACGGAGGGTCGCGCAAGCTCACCCTCACCGAGCCCGACTGCGGAGACCGCCAGATCGGCGAGTCCCTTCCCACCTGGGGCAACCCCGACCATCCCTTCTACAACGTCCGCCCGGTGCTGCACGAGCCGGGGCCGGTCAGCATGAGCGGGTTCCAGTCCCAGGCCGGTATCCCGCTCGCCCAGGGGGAGCGAATACGGCTCAACGCGCTGTACGACAACTCGCTCCCCCACACGCGGGTGATGGGGATCATGCAGATCTACATAGACCCCGAGCCCGTGAACCAGCCCTGCGGCCCGCTTCCGAACGACATCAAGACCCTGCTGGGGCCGGGGAGCGTGCCGGGGCGAACAGACGGCCCGGTCCCCTTCAAGATCCCGCTCACCGCCCTCGACGAGGACGGCAACGCGACCACGATCAAGAAGCCGCCCGGCAAGACGAAGCGGCTGAAGTCGGGAGAGACGATCGACGTCGACGACCGCTTCTTCTCGCAGCCGAACGTGCGCGTCAAGCGCGGCGCGGAGTTGAACTGGCAGTTCTCCGGTGGCCAGTTGCACAACGTCACGCTCGCCAACGGGCCGATCGGCTTCGGCTCCCCGAACCTCGACGGCGACCGCACGTTCACCCAGCGCTTCACGCGCAACGGCACCTACCGCATGTTCTGCGCCCTGCACCCGGTGCAGATGAGCGAGCGTGTCGTGGTTCGCGGCCGCAAGGGCGGCCGCGGCAAGTAGCCGCCTAAGACGGCAGAGTCCGATGCGCACGAGGCGCACCGCGATCATCGTCTGCCTCGCTCTCGGAGCGCTCATGGCGCCCTCCGCCGCGTCCGCGAGCGTCCAGACCTACACCCAGACGGTGGGGCCGATCCAGGTCGGCGGCTACGAGGTCAAGCAGGGGGGCGCGGTGGCGCCGCACCCGCCCGTGGACGGCCACATCACCAACATGGAGGTCGACGTCGTCGAGGCCGACGGCACGCCCGTCCCGATTCAGCGGCTGATGCTGCATCACATCGTGTTCGCGAACGGCGATCGCCCGAACGCGACCTGCGACAGCATCCTTGGCTTCGACAGCCAGGGCTCCTTCCCCGCGGCGGAGCGCTTCTACGGCGCCGGCGAGGAGCGCGCCAAGATGGCCCTCCCGCCCGGCTACGGGTACCGGCTGAACGGCACGGGCCCCGGCCAGGACTCCTGGCGGTTGGCCTACATGCTCATGAACCACCGCGCAACGACCGACCAGGCCTACATCCAGTACAAGGTGACGGTAAACGACGACCCCTCGCTCGAGTCCGTCACGCCCTACTGGCTGGACGTCGAGAACTGCCAGGCCGACCCGATCTACAACGTGCCCGGGACGAAGAAGAAGGGCTCGAAGCACACTCAGAGCTGGGACTTCGTTGCTCCGGAGGCGGGGAGGATCGTGGGCGGCGGCGGCCACGTGCACGGCGGCGCCCGCACGCTCACGCTCACCCAGCCCGACTGCGGGGACCGCAAGGTGGGCGAGTCCCTCCCCACGTGGGGGAAGTCCAAGCACCCCTTCTACAACGTGCGCCCGGTGCTCCACGAGCCGGGCCCGATCAGCATGAGCGGATTCCAGTCGCAGACCGGGATCCCGGTCGCAGAGGGACAGCGACTGCGGCTCAACTCGCTGTACGACAACTCGCTGCCCCATGTCAGGGTGATGGGGATCATGCTCGTCTACGTGGCGCCGGACCCCGGGGTCCAGGGGTGCGAGTCGCTCCCCGGCGACGTCCAGACCCTGGAGACCACCCAGCCGGGGCGCGAGGGCCCGGTTCGGTTCAAGATCCCGCTCACGGCCCTCGACGAGGACGGCAGCGCGACCACGATCAAGCGGCCCCCGGGCGAGCTCAGCCGCCTCGGGCGCGATCAGGAGATCACGGTCGGCGACCGCTTCTTCTCGAGCCCGAACGTGCTCATCAAGCGCGGCGCCGAGGTCGACTGGCGCTTCACCGGACAGGAGCTTCACAACGTGACGCTCGCCAACGGGCCGAAGGCGATCGGCTCGCCGAACCTCGACGACAGCCGCGTCCACAGCGAGCGCTTCAACCGTGCCGGCACCTACCGCCTGTTCTGCGGGCTGCACCCGGTGCAGATGAGCGAGCGGATCGTCGTTCGCGGCCGCAAGCGCGGCCGCGGAAAGTAGGTCTCGAGCTCCTAGCCGTGCGCCAGCTCGACCCGCACCTGGCGGCCCTTGAGCTTCGTGCCGTCGAGCCGTGCCACGGCGCGCTCGGCGTGGTCAGCGTCGAGCTCTACGAACGAGAAGCGCTCCAGCACGCGGATCGCCGCGATCGCCCCCTCGGGGACAACGGCACCCTCGGTGAGCGCCCAGCGCAGGTCCTCGTCGTCGATCCCGCTGAGCCGCCCGCGGTTGACGAACAGCTTCACGACGCCGTCCGCCGGCGCCTCGGGCTTCGCCTTCTCCCGGCGGCGCGGGCGCGGCGCGTGCTCGAGCCGCTCCTCGGGCGGCTCCCACTCGCCGATCGCAACCTTTGCCTCGCGCTCGATCCGCGGGATCTCGCGCCGCTGGGTGGGGGTCACGAATGTGATCGCCCGGCCGGTGCGCCCGACCCGGCCGGTGCGCCCGATCCGGTGAACGTAGCCATCGGTCGTGTCGGGAACGTCGTAGTTGATCACGTGGGTGACGTGCTCGATGTCGAGCCCGCGGGCGGCGACGTCGGTCGCAACGAGCAGCGGGAGGCGATGCTCCTTGAACGCGATCATCACCCCGTCCCGCTGACCCTGGCTCATGTCGCCGTGGAGTGCCTTCACGTTCAGGCCACGGTCCCTGAGCGTGCGGTCGAGCCGCGCCGTGCCGATCTTGGTGCGGCAGAAGATGATCGCCTGCTCGGGCTCCTCGGCCCTCAGCACCTCCACCAGGCGGTCGGTCTTCTGCTTGCCGGGAACCTCAACGAAGGCCTGCTCGATCGCGTCGACGGTCAGCTTCTTCGGCGTGACGCGGATCGTCACCGGCTCGTACATGTAACGCTCG
>Ga0184637_10001894_pt1 | contig 13761 bp, 9 predicted proteins | sample PLM3_127_b2_FD_133143 | JGI IMG/M metagenome (GOLD analysis project Ga0184637, IMG submission 133143) | Groundwater sediment microbial communities from an aquifer in East River, Colorado, USA - PLM3_127_b2 | ecosystem: Environmental > Terrestrial > Soil > Riparian zone | place: USA: East River...
CGTCGTTAGGTCGCGTCAGGCCGAGCGATGGGCAAGTGGCCCAGTGCGCGCGCCGGCGCCTGGAGGTGAACCGGTGCCGCGTCTCGCCGTTCGCACGATCGCGCTCATTTCGAGCCTGGGTCCGGTGATCTGGGGCTGTGGCGGCCCCGCGCAACCACCGGGTGTCGATCCCGCTCGTACCTCGGACTTGGGATCCGCGAGGCAGGCGCTGCCGGTAGCCGAAGCGGCGGCTTCCGCCTGGATGCGAGATGCCCGGCTCATCTACCTCGAAAACGACAGCGCCCTCGACGTCCGTGGAAGCGCGGCGGCGTGGGGATTTCTGTTTCATTCCGAGCTGGCCGATTCCTGGCGGAACGTCGCCGTGAACCGCGGTCAGGTAGCCCATGAGGGTCCGCTGCCCTTTCCTTTCGCCGGACCGGAGTTGCCGGCGGCTTGGATCGACTCCAATCGAGCGATCGGAATTGCGGAGGATTCGGGTGGACGGGAGTTCCGGCAGCGAACCGGAGCCACGCTCGAGCACGCCGTTCTCGGCCGGGGCATTTTCACCGACTGGAATGGACCGCCGACCTGGACCGTGGTCTACCGGCCGCCGGATGGCAGCGGCGAGCTGGCGATCGTGGTCAACGCCGCAGACGGATCGCTGTTGAGCCGCTTCGAAGGCTAAGGAGCGGACGCGCCTTCTATCTGAGCGGCGCTGTCCGCGATTCTTGAGCCCCTATTCTTCAAGTGACACACGAGGGACGCAATGAAACGCAGGCTCAACTCGGCGCGCCGTGGTCAGAGGCTGGGACCCGCCAAGATTGCGCTCGCCCTCCTGGCGATGCTGGTGACTACCGAGAAGCCGGCGAGGGCGGAGACCGCCGCTGATTCGGTCGCCGTGCGCACCGCCCGAGCGCGATTGGCTGAGTTCGCTGCCTCCCAGGCCGCCCCGCAGGCGGTGGATGAGGCGTCATCGCCTGAGACTCGGAGCCTTCCCTTCCTGCGTGCCAACCGCATCTTTCTCTTGAGCCGATTGGCAGCGAGCGGCGGCCCGGGGATTCCCGACCCGCGCCTCAAGCGCTGGCTCGACGAGCAGCTCTTGGCTGCGGTCCACACCCTGGGCGAAGCCAGTCAGGACTTGCCTCGGGGCACGCTCGGCGATGCGTCGGAGTTCGACGAGCTGGTCCAACTCGCGGCCCTGCTCGATTCGCTCAGCGCGCGGATCACCGCCATCGAAGGCCGGCTCGCCGGCATTCGAACCGACTTCGCCCTCCATCAATCGACCGAGCTCCTGGTCGCCCTCGCCGGCCCCGTGGGCTCGGCGGCGGCTCCCATCGATTCGGTGCGCCTGCGATGGAACGGCTACGAAGTGGGTGAATGGAAGCTCGATTCCGAGGAGCGTGAGGCGCTGGAATCGGGGAGCTACCGGCCGCTCCACCGCGCCTTCGCCCGTCCCGAGACGCAGGCGATCGAGATCGAGGTCAGACTGACCAACGGCAAGTTGCTCAGCGGGCGGGCGGAAGTAGCTCCGGCCCAGAACCGTCTCACGGTGGTGGTCCTCGAAGTCCTGCCCGGCGCGGTGGGGTCGCGGGTGTGGACGCTGTGAGATTCGCCGCCCGGTGTTGGATGGCGGTTCTCGTCTCGGTCGTGGGCGGGGGTCTGAATCCGGCGGCGGGGGAGACTCGCTCGGTGACCACGGAGACTCCCCTGGCGGGAGAGGCTCGCCCGGCGGCGATCGAGGATCCGCGCTTCCGGATCGCTCTCGACGCCCTCCTCGGCCGCCGCCCGGCCGAGGCGGTGCCCTACCTCACGGCGTGTCTGGCGGACAGGCCTCCGGATGACGCGGCGGCCCGCCGGCCCATCCTCCTGCTCCTCGCTCTCGCCCATCATCAACTGCGGGAACACGCAGCTTTTCACGCCGCAGCCGAAGCCCTGGCGGATGCCGATGATTCGTGGGGACGACTCGCCCGCCTGCTTCTCCTGGTCGACCATCTGAATCGCGGCGATCTCCCCCACGCCCTTCGCTTCGCCGCTGGGAATGGACCGGGGGGGGACCTCCTTTCCCTGCATCACCTGGCGGCGGCCATGGCCCTCGCCGCGGCGGGAGAATTCGACGGCGCGGCCGGGCGGTTGCCGCCGGCACTCGAGGATCCGGAGCTCACCACCCCCGCCCGCCGGCTCGAGGCCTGGCTCGCCGCGCCGGGAGCTCTGGCCCCGGCCGAAGCGGCGCTCACCGACACCTTGCGCGCCGCGGAGGCCGCGCTCAGGCAGGGGAGCGCCGAGCTTGCCGCAGCCCGCTTCGCCGCCGCCTTCGAAGAAGCGACGTCTCTCGGCCACCGCCTCGACCCCCAGGAGCGCGTTCGCGCCCTCTCCGTGATCGAGCCCGAAGCGATGGCGGCCGCCCTCCACCCGCTCTCCGACCGGAGCGCCGGCACCACGCCGTATTTCTTCATCGACGACCAGGTGCTCGAGGCTCGGCTCATGGCTCGCATCCTCGACCTCCTCGGCGCTTCTCCCCAGGCGGCCGCAGCGCGTCCCATTCTGACCGCGGGCTCGGCAGAGACTCGATCCAGCTCTGAGCCCGCCGCGCCGGCGCCCCTCGACGCTACCGAGAGCGGGCGCATCGCCGCCCGTCTCGAGGTGCTGCGGCTTGCCCTGGGAGAGCTTGCCGCCGCGCGCCGGGCCGAGGTCGAACGCCGCACCCGAGCTGATCTCATCGCCGCCCACCGTGCCCGGCTCGAGGCGCTCCGGGCCGCCTGCGCCGCCGATTTGCATGCGGCCACTCTCGATCTCGACCGGGCTCACGAGCGGGCCGCCGCCGCCGGTGACCAGCTCGACATCGCCGTCGCTCTGGCCACCGGCCGGGCCGAGGCCCATGTCGACTCGATTGTCGCCGTCGGCGAGCGGCTGCGGGCGGCTGCACGCGGACTCACCGCCCTCTTTCCGCCGCCGGAAGCGGCGGAGCACCCCGAGCTGCCCTTCTTCGGCGTCCATCGAACGACGGTGGGGCACGACCACGAGAACCTGGCCGGAATCGCCGAGTCGCTGGCCCGCGCCCGCGCCGCCCTGCCGCGGAGCGTCGCCGTCCACGTTCGTGGGGAGCGCTGGCCGGCGGTCACTCGGGCGCTGGCAGCCGCCGATTCGCTGGCGCGCCGCTCGGCCGCCATCGCCGGTCCGCTCGCCTCCGATCCGGAACTCCTTGCTCTTCTTGGTCAGAGTGGCGATGGCGCAGAAAACGACGCCTCGGCGCAACGTTCGATCATCGACAACCTGGAAATGCAAACGCGGCGAGCCGCCGAGGAGCTCGTCGCCACGATGGCCGAAGCGGATCGTGCCGCCGCCGCCCGCGCCGGAGCCCGCCTGGCCCATCTGGCGGAGGCCGCGCGCTTCGGGCATGCCGAGGCGCTGCTTCGCGTCGCCAGGCGGTTCGGCCCCATCGCCCCCGAAACGGCCACGACCCCCGATGAGCCTTCGCCGGCCGAGGAGGCCTTGCGCCGGGCCGCGGCGGGTTTCGAGGCCTTCCTCGCCTCCGAGCCCCAGGGGCCCGGAGTCCCTGCGGCCTGGCTCCGCCTGGGTGAGCTCCGCCAGGAGCTGGCCGAACTCGACTTCCGGCGGGCGATTGCGACTTATGTCGCGGCCGAACGGAGCGGCAATGCTTCAGGCCCGCTGCCGGTCCGGGATACCGCCCGACCGACCGCGGCCGCCGCCGCCTTCCTCGCTCGCTTCCCTTCGCATCCCGGTGCCGACCGCGCGCTCTACAACCTTGCTGTCCTCGCCCACGAGGACGGGGATCGCGCCGCGTCCACCGCTTATTTCGCCCGGCTCCGCCGCGAATGGCCGCGAAGTCCGCTCGCCCCTGAGGCGGCGCTCCGGATCGGCGACAACCATTTCGAAGCCCAGGAGTTCGCCGAGGCCGAAGCGGCCTATGACCTGATCGCCGGCGATCCGGGACGGTTGGGAACCGCCGGCCTCTACAAGCTCGGCTGGTGCCGCCTGAATCGGAGCGATCCGGCCGGCGCCGCCCAGGCATTCGGCGGCCTGCTCGATCGCGATCTTGATTCCGCGATTCGAGAGGATGGCGAGATCACGCTCGCCCGCTGCCTGGCTGACCTGGGCGGCGCGGATGCAGCCGAGCCGTTCTTCGCCAGCCGCCCGCCCGCGCCCTACGGTCCCGCAGTTTTTCGCCACCTCGCGCAAGAACTCGCGCGACGGGCGGATTACCCGGAGGCGGCCCGGGCCGCCCGCGCCGGCGCGACCCGCTATGCGGGAGATCGCGCCCTTCCCGGACTGCTCGAGGTCGAGATCGAGATCCTCGACCAGGCCGATCGCCCGGCTGAAGCCGCCGGAGCCCGACTCGACTTCGCCCGGCGGATCGGGCCGGGGTCTCCGTGGTTCAACCGCCATGGCTCGGATTCGCTGGCGGTAGCGGCCGCCGCGGTGATGCTCCGTGGAGCCGATCAGTTATTGGTATTTGCCCAGGGCCGACAGACGGCAGGGGCCGCGGCCGCTGAAGGATGGGCTGCGGCGCGTGACGCCTACCACCAATACCTCCAGCGTTTCCCCGGCTTCGAGGCCGCGGACCGGGCGGAGTTCCTGCTCGCGGAGTGTGAAATGAACCTCGGTCGCCCGGTTGCCGCAGCGGCGGCCTATGCCCAGGCCGCCGCCACTACCCGCGACACCACTCGAGCCCGTCAGGCCGCTTATGGGGCCGTCGTCGCCTGGGCTCAAGCCCGCGGACCGGCGGCCGCGAACCCCACCCATCTCGATCAGGAGCTCAAGGCCATCGATGGCTTCGTGAATCGCTTCGGCCCCGATCCGCGCACTCCGGACATCCTCATGCGACGAGGGGCGATCTGCTTTGCCGCCGGTCGCTACGACGAGGCCGGGGCGAGCTATGCCCGGCTCGTGACCATGCATCCCGAGAGTCCCCACACCTTGCGCGCCATGCGCCTCCAGGGCGACGCCGAACTCAAGGGCGGACGGCCGGCGTTGGCGGCCGAGACCTATGCGCGGCTCCTGGGCGACCCGCGGTTGGCCAGCGACCGCGGCGACGCGCAGGGTTTGGGTTCCGGTTTCCTGGCCGAGACCACGAACCTGCTCCAGGTCGCCCGCTTCCAGGCTGCCGCGGAGCTGGCGGAAGCGGGCAAGCCCGCGGCGGCCGCCACCGCCTTCATGAATCTCGCCGCCTCGGCTCCCGATTTCGCCCAGGCGGACCTCGCCCTCCTGCGAGCCGCCGAAGCCTACCGGCAGGCCGGCGCCCCGCGGGAAGCGGCCGCTGCCTGCCGGCAGCTCGCCGACACCTACCCGCGCTCGGCGAACCGAGCGCCGGCGCTCCTCCGCCTGGCCACCCTCTGCGGCGAGGCGGGTCAACCGGCCGCCGCGGCCCGCGAATATCTGCGCTTTGCCGTGGATTATCCCGATTCGAGCGGAGCTCCGGCGGCATTGGTCGAGGCCCGGCTTCTGGCCCTGAAGTCCGGCGACTGGTCCCTGGTCGAATCGGCCGCGCGGGCCTACCTGGCCCGGGACAAGGTCGAAGCCCCCGAAACCCTGGCCGCGCGCGTTGACCTGGCCGAAGCCCTGGCCGCCACCGATCGCCCCGAGCTGGCGATCCAGGAGTTCGACCGCGCCCTCGCCGGGCAGTCGGGCGCCGGCGTCGCCCATGCCCACCTGCGGCGGGCGCAGCTCCGCTTGCCTGGCTATCGCAAGCTCGCTCTTGCGCCGCCGATTCTCCCTGCGATCGAGCGTAAGAAAGAGCTCTTGTCCACTTTGCTCGCCGATTTCGATCAAGCGATACGCCATGGGAGCGAAGAGGACGCCGCCACGGCAGGTGAGCTCTTCGGCGCCTGTCTGGCCGATTTCGGGCAAGCCCTCGAAGAGTCACAACCCCCTTCCGATCTCGCCGGCGAGGACTTGATCACCTATTCCCAGACCCTGGCCGGCGAGGCCGACGCCTTCTACCGCCGAGCTGAAACCGTATGGCGGCAGGCGGTCGAGCGCGCCGCTGGCCAAGGCGTGCGGAGCCCGGCGGTGGACGAAGCCCGCCGCCAGCTCTTTGCGCGCTATGACCGGCGCTATCCCGAGCTGGCTCGGGCATTCCTGTCCGGCCCGGCGACCGAGGGTCAAGGTCACGCGCTGAAGAAACCTGAGGTGAAGAATGCGGCCCCATCCCGCGTCGCCGCCGCGCGCTGAGCGGATCGCCACCCGCATTCCCGCGGCCCGCGTGACACTCGCCGGGTTGGCCGTGTTTGCCGGCTGCGGCGGCCCGCCATCGCGCCGTCCCGCCTTCGAGCCGCAAGTGGGGAATGAGACGTTGCATCGCGCGGAGCTCAGAGCACAGCTGGCTGCCGGAGCCCCCGCGGCGCCCCTGCTCCACGCGACGGCGGCCTCTTACTGGCGAAGCGGCTCTCCCGATTCGGCTCGCATCATGCTCGAGCAGGCCGTGGCTCGAGACCCGCGCTACACGCCGTCGCTGGCCTGGCTCTCCCGCCTCAACTTCGAGGCGGGAGAGATCGAGCGGGCGGTGGCTCTACTCGAACCGGTAGCCGCCGAGCCCAATCCTGACCCTGAGATCCTGACGAATCTGGCCGTCTACAAGCTCGCCTGGGGCGAGGTGGATGCGGCCGAGTCGCTGCTCCGCACCTCGATCGATCGCCATCCGCACCATGCCCCGGCCTACGGCAACCTCGGCTACCTCCATCTTCAGAGCGGCGACTTGAAGAGCGCCGAGGCGGACCTCGAGCAAGCGCTCGCGCGCGACGACCGAATCCCCGAGTTCCACTTGAACCTCGGGATCGTCCATCGCCGGCAGCTCCGATTCGAGGATGCGACCCGCGACTTTGAGCGCGCGCTCGCCCTTGAGCCGGAGTTCCGCGAGGCGCATCACAACCTCGCCCTCCTCTACCAGCTCTATCTCTTCGATGAGGAGCGGGCGCACCGCCATTTCCAGCGCTTCCTGGCGCTCGGCGGGCAGGCGGACTCGGAGGTGGCAGCGCTCTTCCGGGTGGAGGGGGAGGAGAAGCCGGCAGCACTCTCGGTCAAGGGGAACGGGAAGCCATGAGAATCGACATCCGGATCGAAGTCAGCGTAGCGGTCATTTTCATTGCCGGCATCTTTGCGTTGGGGGGAATGGGGATGGCGGCGCCGGCCGGCGGCGGAAAAGAGGGAAAAGAGGCCTCGAGCGCCCCGGCCATCCGAGCGGCGCCCCGCGAGGAGAAATCGGGTCCCGATTCGCCCGCCGCTCACCGAGAGCCGCTCTCGCTCGACGAGATCGAGATCCGCGGCGATCTCCTCTTCCCGCAGGCGGTCTACATCGTCGCCGGCGCCGAAGATGACGCCATGGCCGCGGCCAGCGTTCTCGATTATCTGTCGCTCGAACCGGGTATCGAGCGCATCGGCCTCGTGCTCATCCTCGACGAGTCCATTCCGGAGGACGAGCGATGAGCGGGAGGACGGCGATGCGCGGCGCCGCAGTGATGAGCCGCCCAGCTACCCTGGGAGGGCGGGCCATGTCCTCCGAGACCTACCGCCTCGCCGCTATGCGGCGCGATCACGCGCAGGCGCGGGAGCGGACGCGATGGACGATGGCAGCGAGCGTCGTCCTCCACGCGTCCCTCATTGTTCTTCTTGCCTTCATCCACGAGCATGCGCCGAGCGCCACGCCGATCACCGAGATCACCGTGCTCGACCCCGAAGATCTGGCGCCCCCGCCGCCGGTGGCGGTGGCCACCACTCCGCCGGCGACGACTCCGCCGGCGGTGACGAAGGCGCCGAGCATTCCTACGGGTACGACTTCGGAGAAGCCCTCCGCCCCGCCGGCGGCTCCTCGCCGTCCCCGGTCGCCGGCCAACGCGCCGGCGGCGACGCCCGCCGTTGCCGCAGCGCCGCGGCCCAGCGAACGGGGTCGCGCCCGCGCCCGCGAAGTGGCGAGCGCGGTCCGCGCCGGCGACATGCTCAAGGGCATCGATGCGATGGTGGGCGTCGCCGGCCGGAATGCGACCGGCTCGAAGACCGGCTCCGCCAACCGCACGGCACTTGCTCAGTCCGAGGCGCGCGCGGCCGCCGTTCGCGCCGGCGCGCTCGCGGGTGCCGCGGGCGGCGAGACGGGCCGCGACGCCCTCGAACGGACGACACGCGGAGCGGGTGACCACGCGGAGAGCGCCCCGCTTGCCCGCGACCAGGTCGTCATCGGTGAGCTGGAGGCCATCGGATCCGGTGGTCGTGGCGAGGCCGGTGGGGGCGGGGACGGAGGCGGACAGCCCGGCAATAGCGCGCGCACGACCGAATCGTTGATGGCGGTGGTGCACCGCTATGCCGGAGGTATCAAGTACTGCTACGACCAGGTCCTGCGCGCCCGGCCCGAGACCCACGGCCGCCTGGTCCTCCTCATCACGGTGGCGCCGATCGGCACGGTGACGCGGGTGCAGATCGCCGGCAAAACGATCCAGGACCCTGAGCTCGAGACTTGTGTGCTGGGACAGGTAAAAGCCTGGAAGTTTCCGCCCAGTCCGGCTTCGCCTCCGGTCAGCTTCCGCTGCCCCCTGGTCTTTACGCCTCCAGCGGGATAGCCTGGCGAGTTAGTCCGCGGTTCGTCCGCGGTTAGTCCGCCGGATTCCCGGCCGGTTCCATGGCGAACCCCGAAGTCGTGTGCATCTTTCCGGCGGCGTCGATGATGAGCGCCTCAACCTCAGGCAGTCGCTCGGCCAGCTCGAGCCCGCGCTCGGGACCCATGACAAAGAGCCCGGTCGCCAGCGCATCGGCGATGCCGGTATCGCGGCTCACCACGGTGACGCTCTGGCAACCCGCCGCCGGCCACCCGGTGGCTGGGTCCATGATGTGGTGGTAACGGCGGCCGTCCACCTCGAAGTACCGCTCATAGTCGCCGGAGGTCTCGACCGAGAGGTTGGACACCGGCAACCAGGCGATCATCTGCCCATGGATCCGCGGATGTTGGATTCCGATCCGCCAAGGGCGCCCATCGACCAGGCCGTCCACCCGCAGATCGCCGCTGACATCGACCAAGAAGTTGCTGAAGCCGCGCTCGCGCAAACAGTCGGCGACGCGGTCGGCGATGAAGCCCTGGGCAATGCCGCCGAGCCCGATCCCCATGCCAAGCCGCGGCAGCTGGACCGTGTGCTGCTCCGCATCGAGGACGATCCGCCGGTAATCGACCAGCTCCCTCGCTTCGGCGATCGCCGCCGGTGAGGGCAATAGGGGTGGCCGGCGTTTCAAGTCCCATACCCTGCCCAAGGGCAGGAACGTGATGTCGAAGGCACCACCGGTCAGGGCACCGATCTCGATCGCTTTCTGGACCACGGCGAAGGTCTCGGGCCCGACCGGGACCGGCGCGCCGCCCGCCGCGGCGTTCACTCGTGAGACCTCGCTGTCCGGCTGCCATTCGGAGAGGATCGCCACCAGCCGGTCCACCTCCTTATAAGCGGCCTCGGTGGCGCGGCGGGCCGCGGCCTCGCTCTCGGCCGGGGCGTCGATCTGGATCGACATCGGGGATCCCATCCGCGGGCGATCGTCCCGGAAGACACGCGCCTCCGCCCCACCCGGGATTGCTCCCGAGAGGAAAGCCGCCGCCCAAACGATTCGAACCACCGCCGTCCCGGGCGCTGACTGTCGGTGCGAGAACCTCATGGCAAGTTCAATGATCGGCTGGTTGCGGCACGCCCTTGACCGAGGTCGGGGCAACCCCATGCAACAGGCGGCGTCAAGAAGGGGGATCCTTAGCAGTTGGCCCCGGGCGCCATACGGCGGCCGGGGCCAGTCACGTCTTCGGCCCGGATTCTCCTGAACTTACCAGGAATGTCCTGGCTTGTGTCCCTTCTTGCCCTTGTTCTCTTTGGTCTCTTTGGTCTTCTTGATCTTCTTCTGCAACCCGGGCGGGAGCCGGTCCCCGGCCACCGGCTTCCATGGACCCTCGATGGAGACGACGCTGATTTCCCACCGCCCCCCCGTCTCGCGGTAGTAGCACTCGTCGCGATAGTAGTGGCGCGGTTGCTTGACGACGACATAGACCTCGAGCTGAGAGTCATACACCAGCTCGACCCCGTGACGGTGCTTGTGACGATACCCGTGGGCGGGCGCGTGCGGAGGCGGTCCGATCTTGGGCGAAGATGTGGAATGAACCACCGTTCGATGGCTCGAACAGGATGTGACCGCGACCGCCCCCATGACCATGAGAATCAGTGCGAGTTTCCGCAGCATCGGCGTTCTCTCCGACCCCTGATAGGTAGATCGATCTATGGATCGAGCTGTATTGCGGGCTGATCAGCCCCATCATGCTCGCTCATGGATCGGCATTCACCTAGAGAGACCTGAGCGATCTCTCGGGCGCAGTGCGACCCGGTTGAAGGCGCTCGAGATCAGGACGGCTCAGCCAGCGGCGAAGAAGGAGCGGAAGGCGGCGTAGAAGGCAAGGGCAATGGCGGCGCCGAGAAGCGCTCCCCACACCACTTGCAAACAGGTGTGCGCCCCGGCCCGCACCCGTGCCCAGGAGAGCGCGGGGATGAGGACGAGACCCGGGTGGAGCGGCTCGACGAAGAGAGAGAGCGCGGTCATGTAGGCGGTCATCCCGGCTACATGTCCGGAAGCCTTGTAGACCAGGTTGACCGCCCACATCACCGCTACGACCGCGAGCGTGCACGCACACACGAACAAGATGGGGCCGCGAACCCCGAGCAAGATGACCAGGGCGAGGCCGGCCACATAGACCAGCCCGAGGGCCAGGAAGCCTCGGCGACGTTCCGCCCGCCGGCTCATGTTCACGTCGCCGATCCGGCCGGACCGCACCGCCGCCTTGAGGAAGGCAATGGGAAACACGCTCTGAGTCGCGGCGCAGGTCAGGAACACCGGCCAGCGGCCGGCTCGCCCGGTGGCGCCGGCCAGCACCCAGAAGACCGCCAGGGCGATCACCGGCGGGCTCAGGAGGTCCGAGAGGAGTCGGGCGAGGCGATAGCTTCGCGGCATCGGGTTTTCAGGGACGGGCGTTCCTTGAACGCGCACAGCGGATAAGTCTCCGGAGTCGGCGCGGGTGCGGTTCGAGCGTCCGACCGCGATCGAAACTACCTCCTTAGATCGACGCGACCTGGGCAGAGAGTCACATTTGTAAAGACCACCTTATTAACACTCGCCGCTAGCGCGGGTCAAGGTTTGCCGCTTCGGGAGTAGTGGTACTCCTGCCCGGCAACGGGGCGCTCCTGCCGCTTTGAGAGGCTCGGCGGAACGCGCGTGGGTGCGGGGGCTCGACCCGCGGGCGCTTCTACCCACTGGACTTGCCCCCCACGACCCCGTCGGCCATGGGCCGTGCCCTGCCCTTCGGCCGTCTCCGGCCCCCATGGGAGTCGCGCCGCACTCCGGCCGGTCCGCCGCCGGAGCCGGCGGTCGACCGTAAGGGGGCGGCCATAATGTGTTGCAGGCACCTGCATGATGGATGTAAGTACAAGCCGGAAGGGCGAGAGAACCCCGGGTGCTGGGCAGCCGTCGGAGCGGGAGTTTATCGGCCCGCCCATGTTCGGCTGACTCGGGCATCTTTCCGCCGGCGCTCCCGGTCACCGTATGGCATGCTGTTTGCGCTTCCCCGGCTGATCCTCACCGCCACCGTGGCCACGGCGGCGCCTGGGACTCACGGGCAGCCAGGTCCACTCAAGTCGCTCGCCCAGATCGAGCGATCAGGGAGACTGCGTCAGTGAAGGGATCCAGTCCGCGTTTCGTCTCTCGCCGAAAGCGGGCCTCAAGCGTTCGTTTAAGCTGGAGTGCCATCTCCGGTCTCGGGTTCGCCTTGGTCGTGATCTTTAGCGGCGCCGGCCCCGCGAGCATTGCGGGTGCCGCCGACGACCCTACGGCGACGGAACCCATCCCGACCTGGGATTCGATCACGAAGTTGATGCCGACCGGGGATTCCATCACTGAAGGCAACGGTTCGACCAACGGCCTCGGGTTCAGGCAGCTGCTCTACGATTCGCTCAACGCCCTGGGCAGCTTTGATTTTGTCGGCTCCCCGGACTCCCCGGGGGGTGATCCCCCTTACGAAGGTCACTTTTACGGCGGCCAGCGCATCAATGCCTTTCGCCCCGGAGGCGCCCACGATGTAGCCGCCCCGATGAACGCCCAGAACCCCGACATGGTTGCAGTTCACCTGGGGACCAACGACATCAACTCGACCCCCGGCCCCTACGGGCCGTGGTCTTTGAACCATGGCGTCACCACCACCTCGAACCCTTCCGGCAGGCTGGGGTCGCTGGTCAAGTACTTGCTCGATTGGCGCAATGGGACCAACGGCACGTTCCTCGAACAGGTCGTCCTGAGCCGCATCGTCCCCATCGTCGGGCGGGATCTCGACATGGAGACCTACAACCGGGAAGTGGTGAGGATGGTGCTCGACTTCCGGAATGGAGCCGTGACCGGCTCTCCGGAGCCGGTGTACCTGGCCGATCATTATATCCAGTTCCTATCGAACCCCGATTTCGACACCGAATGGATGGACGACTTCCTGCATCCCAACGATGCAGGCTACGATCAGATGGAGAGCGTTTACACCACGGCGGTGGTGCAAGCGCTCGGCGATATGATCCCGCCGGCCACCCCCACCGATCTCGCCGTGGGCACGCAGAACGGCGAATCGGTTCTTCTCTTGTGGACCAACACCGGCGACGACGGCATCTCCGGCAATCCATCCTATGCCGATTGTCGATACGCGACCGGGTCGATCAACGCCGGCAATTTCAAGAACCAAACCCAGGGGGGCGACTACAACCTGGTTGGGAACGGCGGAGAGATCGGCGGCCAGCGCATTCCCGGCCTCGGGGTGTCGACCAACTACAACTTCGCCATCAAGCTCATGGACGATGCCTCGAGGCTGTCGGGCATGTCCAACGTCGTCACCGCTCCCACCCTGGCTGATGCCGACACCTGGAAGGACGCCTTCAACCGCAACATGGCGGCGCTGGGCATGGACTGGAACGCCGGGCCGGAATACATCGTCAACGGCACCGAGCTCGAGAACGCCGGGACGATGAACTCGCTCGACCTCGCCGTCTTTCGCCTGGTGGAAGGTGTGCAGACCTGCCAGTTCAACTGGGGGACCACGGCCAGCCAGGCCGGAATCGACAACGGCGGCTTTGCGGTCCGGCTCGACACCAGCGACCCAAACACCGCCGACGGGTATATCGTCTATCGCAACGTCGAGATCGGCGGACCCCTGGTGCTCAAGGAAATCATTGACGGAGAGATTGAGCCTCCGACCCTCGACGCCGTGCTCACCTCGCTTCCCGCTCCGCAGGCCGGTGACGAGTTCCGCGTCGACCTCTCCACCGATCCGGCGGGGCACCATTTCTCGGTCTTCATCAATGATCAGCTCGACGGCGTGCTCGACGATCCCCAGAAGCTCCACGGCAACGACATCTACTACTGCGGTGTGATCACTCAGGGCGACCTGGACAACAACATCGACAATTGGCAGGTCGGGACGACCTCGACCAACCTGCCGCCGGCGGCGTTCGCTCTGGTCGCACCTCCGGACGGCTCCATCCTGCCCAACCTGAACCCCATCCTGGACTGGCAGGACTCCCTGGACCCGAACGGGGATCCGGTGACCTACACCCTCTACTACTCGCTCGACCCGGGCTTCGACCCCGAACAGACGACTGAAGTCCCCGCGCTCACCGAGAGCTTCTTCGCCATCGGGACGCCGCTCCTGCCCAACCAGACCTACTACTGGGAAGTGAAGGCGCAGGACCCCCATGGCGCCTTCACCTTCTCATCCGACACTTGGAGCTTTGA
>Ga0184637_10001895_pt1 | contig 13754 bp, 8 predicted proteins | sample PLM3_127_b2_FD_133143 | JGI IMG/M metagenome (GOLD analysis project Ga0184637, IMG submission 133143) | Groundwater sediment microbial communities from an aquifer in East River, Colorado, USA - PLM3_127_b2 | ecosystem: Environmental > Terrestrial > Soil > Riparian zone | place: USA: East River...
CAGGTTTTCGCCCAGATGCCAGGCGGTGCTGAGGCCGTGGATGCCGGCGCCGATGATGACGTATTTGACGTGACTTGGAAGAGCCATGGATGTTTCCCAGAAACCGGACTAAGGCGGGCTTCCCAGCCACCGTGTCCGCCGCCGATGCGCGCCGCGTACCGCGCAACACATGTCCCAACCACTATAGCGGGGTGGTTTCCCGTATCAAACCAATTTTTACAAAGGCACAGAAATGGGTTAGATTGGTTTGCATTGGACCGACGCCAAGCCGACGTTTCGGCGTAAATTCGACATCGTCACTGGGGTCGCCGGCGTGTGAGAGGCCCAATCGAGTGCCCGGCGCGGAAAGCGGTTCCGTCGCCGGCCGCGCAAAGGCGATTGATGGGACAGCTTGGTATAGAATTTCCGGTCGCGGGTCCTTGGCGCAAAAGACCAGGGCCGCAAAAGACCAGGGCGCAAAAGATCAGGGGTGTGCCAATGATGAAACTGGTGAACGAAGCGGGCCGCGGATCCTCCTGGATCACCGGGCAACTGCGCCAGGCCATCCAGGCCGGCCAATATGCCCATGGTGAAAAATTGCCGGCGGAGCGGCAATTGGCCGAGGCGTTCAACACGTCGCGCACCACGGTGCGCGCCGCGCTCGACCAGTTGGAGGCCGAGCGCCTGGTCAGCCGCCGCATCGGCAGCGGCACCTTCGTCAATTCCCCCAACAAGGCGCCGGCGGAAGAGGTCGCCGACCAGACCAGCCCGCTGGAGCTGATCGATGTGCGCCTGGCCCTGGAGCCCTATATGACGCGGCTGGCCTGCATCGACGCCGCGGCGCGCGACATCGACCGCATGTCGGAACTGATGGAGCGGCAGGAACGCGACTGCGCCGACCGCGAGGGCTTCTCGCGCTGGGACGAGACCTTTCACCTGGCGATCGCCGAGGCGACGCGCAACCCGCTGCTGATCTCGCTCTATCGGCAGATCAACGAAGTGCGCGCGCATCAGCAATGGATGGCGATGAAGGACAAGGTGCTGACCGCGGAGCGCATCGCCGACTATAACCGCGACCATGCCAGCCTGTTCGAGGCGATCCGCAGCCGCGACGTCGACAGCGCCGTCGCCATGATCACCAACCACCTGCATTACGCCCGCCGGCAACTGGTCGGCGCGGTCATGGACTGAGCGGCTCGGATTGGTTGGGCTGAACGACCGGTCTCCCCAGATCGCCGTCGAAACGCCAATTTTTTATTCTTTCCGGGCGCTTGGCCTTGGCGACTGAGACGCGTCGCGGCGCCGGGCGGCAGCGTTGCCACAACCAATCCCAGGCCAATACGACAAAATTGATCTAGATTGGTGGGAGGTTTTGGCTCATCATTCCGTCGCGCGTTGACTGGGCCTGATGCGAGTCGAGGCTAGGCAGCGCCGCCAATTCGCAAGGTTATCGCGCCGCGCACGACAGGGTGAGCGGCGCCGGGGGAGCAGGGGGAAACCGCAAACCCGCGCTAGGTGTATCGAGCCGGGGCCCGAGCTGGGCCGCGACGTCTGACTCGCAACTTGAACTGAGTGCGACTTGAACCTGGGGGAGTATAGGGACCATGTCGGTCAGTAGCGCAGTATCCACATCAACCGAACATGCATTGAAACGCGCCATCGATTGGCGCGGTGCGTTCTGGGTCGCCAGCGGCGTTCCCGCCCTGGTGCTGTTCTCGATCGGCGGCATCGCCGGTACCGTCGGCATCCCGGCCTATGCGGTCTGGATCGTTTCCATGCTGATGGGCTTCATCCAATCCTTCACCTATGCCGAGATCGCCGGCCTGTTTCCGAACAAGTCCGGCGGCGCCTCGGTCTATGGCGCGGCGGCGTGGCTGCGCTACGGCAAGTTCATCGCACCGCTCTCGGTGTGGTGCAACTGGATCGCCTGGACTCCGGTGCTTTCGCTCGGCTCCGCGATCGCGGCGGGCTACATCCTGAACGCGATGGAGCCGGTGCCGGGCGCCGATGCCGTCGCGGCTTATATCGCGCAACAGGCAACCTCCGGCACCGTGGTCGACGAGGCCGCGGCGGCTGCGGCGCTGATGCCGATCCATAATTGGTCGCTGTTCACCATCGACCTCGGCGTGGTGTCGCTGGCGGTGAACTGGACCTTCTTCATCGGCGCGATCCTGATGCTGCTGGCCTTCGCTGTTCAGCATCGCGGCATCCTGGGCACGGCCGGTGTGCAGACGGTGGTCGGGCTGGTGATTGTCATCACGCTCTTCATCGTCGGCGTGGTGCCGTTCTTCAACGGCAACTTCGATTCCGCCAACTTCGGACCCTTCGTGCCGCTGGCGGTACCCTACGCGCCTGAACCAGGCTCCTGGAACGTCGCCGGCTGGACCCTGGTCCTGGGCGGCATGTTCATCGCGGCCTGGTCGACCTACGGGTTCGAAACGGCGATCTGCTATACCAGCGAATTCAAGAACCCGGCGACCGACACCTTCAAGGCCATCTTCTATTCCGGCCTGCTGTGTCTCGCCTTGTTCGTGCTGGTGCCGATCACGTTCCAGGGCTATCTCGGCCTCAACGGCATGCTGGACGGCGGCATCGTCGCCGGCACCGGCGTCGCCGCGGCCATGGGGCACATGGTCGCCGGCGGCAGCGCGATCATCATCAAGCTGCTCGAGTTCCTGATGATCGCCGCCTTGATCCTGATCATCATCACGGCGATGGCGGGATCCTCGCGCACGCTCTATCAGGGCTCGGTCGATGGCTGGTTGCCGAAGTATCTGTCAGGCGTCAATCACAACGGCGCGCCGACGGCAGCGATGTGGACGGATCTAGGCTTCAACCTGATCCTGCTCGCCATCGCTTCGACCGACGCGACCGCCTATTACTTCATCCTGGCGGTCAGCAATTGCGGCTATATCATCTTCAACTTCCTCAACCTGAATGCCGGCTGGATCCACCGCATCGACAGCGGTCATATCCATCGTCCGTACCGCGCGCCCACCATCATCCTGGCGGCGGGCACGGTGCTGTCCTTCGTGAACGCGATCTTCATGGGGGCGGGCGCCAAGGTGTGGAATCCGAACGCCTTGTGGTTCGGGCTGTTCGCCGCCGCCCTGATCATCCCGGTGTTCTGGTTCCGCCACTACGTGCAGGATGGCGGGAAATTCCCGGCGCGCATGTTGGAGGATCTGGGACTGAAGGCGGGCGATCTCGGCCAGAAGAAGGCCGGCGTTCTGCCCTATGTGGTGCTGGCCGCAGGTTTGGCGGTGGTGCTGCTTTCCAACTGGTACTTCACGTTCTAGATCGGTTTCGGAACGAGCGTTCTCGGGCAGGGCCTCGCGGCCCTGCCCGTTTTATTTGTGCGGCCCGTCGCTTCGGGCAAGCGCCGGCCCTGTGCTATAAACGAACACTCGGTTCGAATCGGGGAAGGCATTGAACGACACGGCTGCGCATACCGCATCGCACGCCATTACCGACGTCGCGCTGGTAGAACTTGGCCGACGCACGGCGATGCTGGACGCGGTCAGCTATGCCGCGACCCAGATTGTCGGCGGCACCGATTGGCGCGGCGGCATCCAGGAGCTGCTCGACCGCCTGGGCCGCGCCACCGAGGTCTCCAGAGTCACCCTGTTCGAGATCCATGAAGGGCCGGACCGCCAGCCGGCCGAGAGCTGCCGTTACGACTGGGCCGACATCGGCTTCGCGCGATTGAGCCCCGACCCGCGCTATCGCAACATCCCGCTGATCGAGCCGGAGGGCCAGTTGCGCGACTGGGCGGCCGCCCGGCAGCGCGGCGAGATCGTCCAGGCGACCCTGCGGGACGTGACCGGAGAGACGCGGCAGACTTTCCTCGAGCACGGCACCCAGGCCTTCATCTCGGTGCCGATCATGCTGCGTGCCGGCGTCTGGGGCTTTCTCGGCCTCGACGATTGCCGGAACGAGCGGCAATGGAGCGAGCTGGAGATCGACGTGCTGAAGACGGCGGCGGCGCTGATCGCCGGCGCCATCGAGCGCGCGGAGTCAGACGAGGCGCTGCGCCGCAGCCGCGAGCGCTATGCGCTGGCCGCGCGCGGCGCCAATGACGGGCTGTGGGATTGGGACCTGGTCGAACACCGCTCCTACCTCTCGCCCCGGCTCTACGAGATTCTCGGCATGCCGGAAGGCAGCCTGGACAGCCCGAACGGGATCGTCGCCGCCTGCTGCCTGCCGGCCGATGCGATCCGGTGGGAGCAGTATCTGCATACCCGCATGTCCGAAGGCCGCCGCAAGTTCGAGTTCGAGGCGCGCCTGGCCAACGCGCGGGTGCGCCAGCGCTGGGTGGTGATCCGCGGCCTGATCATATACGAGGGCGGCCGGGCGACGCGCCTGGTCGGATCGCTGCGCGAGATCACCGACCGCAAGCAGATCGAGACCGATTTGCGCGCCAGCGAAGCGCGCGTGCGCGCCATCCTCGACACCGCCTTCGACGCCATCGTCACCATCGATACCGACGGCAGGATCGTCGAGTTCAACGAAGCCGCGACGCGCATCTTCGGCCATGCGCGCGCCGATGTGGTCGGCAAGATTCTGGGCGAGCTGATCGTGCCGGCGATCTATCGCGCGGCCCACACGGCCGGCCTGCAGCGTTATCTGGAGACCGGCAAATCCACCGTGCTCAACCGCCTGATCGAGGTCGAGGCGCTGCACGCCGACGGAACGCACATCCCGGTCGAAATCTCGATTGCCGAGGTGCTGTTGCCCGAGGGCCGTTTGTTCACCGCCATGATGCGCGACATCTCGGAGCGCAAGCGGTTCGAGGCGCAGCTCGGCCTGGCCGAGCGGCAGCGCGCGCAGCTCGCCCGGCATTTCTCGCCCAACATGGTCGAGGAGCTGATGCAGGCCGGCGGCGGCTTCGGCGCGGCGCGCACCCAGCCGGTCGCCGTGCTGTTCTCCGATCTCTACGACTATACCGAGATGATCGCGGCGATGTCAGGCGCGCAGGTAATCGCCCTGCTGCGCGAGTTCCATGCCATCGTCGAGGATGCCGTGTTCAATCACAGCGGCACACTCGACAAATATATCGGCGACGGGCTGATGGCGACCTTCGGGACACCCAGCCCGGGCCCGCTCGACGCCACCAGCGCCATCGCCGCCACGCGCCAGTTAATGCGCGAACTCAACCGTTGGAACGCGGCGCGCACGGCCAGGGGTGAACAGCGCATCCGCATCGGCGTCGGTCTGCATTTCGGCATGGCGACCTTGGGCGACGTCGGCACCGAGCAGCGCTTCGAGCTGACCGTGGTCGGCGACACAGTCAACATCGCCAGCCGGATCGAGACGCTGAGCCGGCAGGTGGGCACCGCGGTGGTGGCGAGCGACGAACTGATCCAGCGCGCCATCGCCGAAACCGGGCAGGAGGCGGTCGAAGGCTTCCGCGACCTCGGCGAGCATGTCGTGCGCGGCCGGCAGACGCTGATCCGCCTTTGGGGCCTGAGCGCGGAATCGCAGGTGCCCTAGAAGATCACGGTAGCTCTCAACATTTCGCCGACGTCCGCCATCACTCCACTCGTCACCCCGGCCTCGCGCCGGGGTCCATTGGGCCGACGCTCTTGCGGTTGAGAAATGGATCCCGGCGCGAGGCCGGGATGACGAGCGGGGGGGTGTCGATGTCTTCGGGACTGGGCGGTAAACCGCGATTTCAGTACTCCGGCCGCAACCCCAACGGCGCCTTTGACAGCAGCTCGTATCCCGTCTCCGTCACCAGGATCTGCTGCTCCAGCTTGACGCATTCCTTGCCGCCGACGGCGCCGATCAGCGCCTCGATGCAGACCGTCATGCCGGCCTCGAACGCGCCGTCGAAACCCCAGCGCTCGAAATCCTCCCGATAGGTGGCGAAGGGATATTCGTCGCACAACCCGACGCCATGCATGATGCAGGAATAGCGCCGGTCGACGAACTCGTCGGCCAGGCGGAAGCTTTTCTCGGTGAATTCGCGGAAACCGAGCCCGGCTTTCACCAGGCCGAGATTGTGCTGCAGATTGTCGAGCGCGATCTGATAGAGGCGATGCTGCTCGTTGGTCGGCTGGCGCTCGCCGGCCACCCAGGCGCGGCTGATGTCGGCGCAATAGCCGTTGGGGCCGATCAAATCGGTGTCGAAGGCGACGATGTCGCCCGCCTGGATCACCCGGTCGGAGCATTCCTGGAACCAGGGATTGGTGCGCTCGCCCGAAGCGAGCAGCCGGCACTCGATCCACTCGCCACCCATGGCGATGTTGGTGGCGTGCAGGTGTGCCCACACCTCGTTCTCGGTCATGCCGGGCTTCAGCGCCCGCCACATCGCCTCGATCCCCGCCTCGCAGGCGGCAATCCCTTCCTTCATGGCCACGATCTCGTCCGCGCTCTTGATGACGCGGGCCCATTCCATCAGCTCTTCGCCGTCGGCGATGGTGACACCCTCGCGTTCCAGCGCATGGGTGGCGAGGGGATCGAGTTTGTCGACCGCCAGCCGCCTGTTGCCGCCGCCGTGCCGGCGCACCAGCTCGGCCACTTCGCGCGCCCAGCCGTCGATCTGCTCGCCGTGCCGGCCGCCATTGGTGAAGTAGGTGTGCGGGGTGGCGGTGCGGACCTCGTCGATCAGGTCGTAGCCCCGGCTCAGATGCTTGGCGCTGCCATAGTCGAACAGGACTACCGGCCCATCGGCCGCCACATAGACATAGCGGCACTTATTGTGCAGCGCCCAGACCTGCATGTTGGCCACGTCGGTGGCGTAGCGGACGTTGATCGGATCGACCAGCAGCGCACCGCCATAGTCGCGCCGCCGCAGTTCGCGGCGCACCCGGTCCAGGCGGTAGCGGCGCAGGCCGTCGCGGTCGACCTTGGTCTGGTGATAGGCGGTCATGTCGGCAATCTCCCCGCACCGAAACTACTCGGGGCTATCCTCCTCTGGCTCATGAGAAAACCGCAAGCCGGCCGAGCGGCCGCGCAAGGGCGGGCGGAAGAATGCGATGCAATGGCGTCCGGCGTGGCACGCGTCGGCGCGTGGCTGCCCAGCGCCGGCTGCTTGCCGCCGCCGCCGCGGTTGGATCGCACGACGGACGCCGTCCGGCCGCGGGAAATCGACGGTCGCCGCCCGCCCGCCGCGCATTTGTCGCTGCTGATTAAACCCGCGTCGTCATTGACGCTTTCCGGCCCGATCGATAACGTAACAATGAGCAAATAAGGGCCCGCGCCACAAAAAACTGCGGGCAGCCGACAGGTGCCGCTCCCCGGCCATCCGGCGGAGCAGCGACTGGTGGTTGAAATGAGCGGATCACCCCACCACGACAGGGAGGGTATGCATATGTGTTCCGGTTCGGTCGGCGTTCTCCTCGCGGTCGGCGACTGATTGGGGCGGCGTCGCTGTCGTGGCGTCGAAGCTGCGCGACAGTGAGGCGATCTCTGCGTCGCGCGTCGGTCTTGTGCAAGACCGATGACGGTCGACGCGGCGACGAGCGCGGCAGCCGGCGGGACACAGCCAGGATCGCATCGGAAATCGCTGACCGGCGGCGAAACCAGTTCATGGCTTCCGCCGATGGCTATGCAAGGGCAAGAGCAGGAACTCAAACCATGGGAGACGGCAAATGACGATGTTCAAGAGTAACGGCGACCGCGTTCCGGCCGCGATCAGATCGCTCGCGGAAAGCGCCAAGGCAGGCAAGATGAACCGTCGCGAGTTCCTCGCGATGGCCAGCGTCATGGGCGCATCGACCGCCATGGCGTACGGCATGATCGGTCTTGCCGCCCCCAAGCCCGCCAGAGCCGAGGGCAAGAAGGGCGGCGTGCTGAAGATGCAGATGATCATCAAGGAGATGAAGGACCCGCGCACCTGGGACTGGTCGGAGATGTCGAACGTGATGCGCCAGTGCAACGACTATCTCATACGCTACACCAAGGACTACACCTTCGACGGTCATCTCATCGAGAGCTGGGATATCAGCGACGACGCCACCGAATACACCTTGCATGTCCGCAAAGGAGTGAAATGGTCGAACGGCGACGACTTCAACGCCGACGATGTGATCCACAACATCACCCGCTGGTGCGACAAGTCCGCCGAAGGCAATTCGATGGCCGCCCGCATGGGCTCCCTGCTCACCGCCGACGGTAAGCTCGCCGACGGCGCGATCACCAAGGTCGACGATCATACGGTCAAGCTGAAGACCACCCAGTCCGACATCACCATCATCCCCGGCATGGCCGACTACCCGGCCATTATCGTGCACCGCGACTTCGAAAAGACGGGCGGCGACATGCTTAAGACGCCCGGCACCGGACCCTACGAGGTGGTGTCCTACGACGTCGGCAAGTCTGCGACCCTCAAGCGCCGCGAGGGCTTCCAGTGGTTTGGCGGCGAGCCGTATCTCGATGGCGTCGAGTTCACGGATTACGGCGTCGAGGCGAACGCCATCATCAGCGCGCTCGAAGCCGGCGAGATCGACGTGAACTACCAGACCGTCGGCGAGACGGTGGCGCTGATGGACAGCATGGGGCTGGTCCGGGAGGAGGCCACCACCGCCGCCACCATCGTGCTGCGCACCAACATCGCCAACAAGCCGTTCGACGACCAGCGGGTGCGCAATGCCCTGCAACTCGCCGTCGACAACGCCACGGTGCTCAAGCTCGGCTACAACGACGCCGGCACCGTCGGCGAGAACCACCATGTCTGCCCGATCCATCCGGAATATTTCGAGTTGCCGAAGATTTCGCGCGACCTCGAGAAGGCCAAGGCGCTGATGACTGAGGCCGGCATGATGGACCACGAATTCGAGCTCATCTCCTATGACGCCGAATACGTGAAAAGCCCTGGCGACGTGATTGCCGCGCAGTGTCGCGAGGCCGGCTTCAAGGTGAAGCGGACGGTGATTCCGGGCTCCAGCTTTTGGAACGACTGGACGAAGTATCCCTGGTCGACGACCGAGTGGAACATGCGTCCGTTGGGCGTGCAGGTACTTGCGCTCGCCTATCGTTCGGGCGAAGCCTGGAACGAGGCGGCCTACGCGAACCCGGACTTCGACAAGAAGCTCAGTGGCGCCCTCGCGATCGCCGACGCCGACAAGCGCAGGGAGCTGATGAAGGATATCGAGGCGATCCTTCAGGACTCAGGCATCCTGATCCAGCCGTTCTGGCGCTCGATCTACCGCCACCATGCGGAACATGTGAAGGGCATGTTCATGCACCAGACGTACGAGCTGCAGCTCGACCAGGTCTGGCTCGACGTGTAAGTCCCGCGGCCGGGAAGGGGACCCGTCGCCCCCTTCCCGGCCGGCTTTACGGGAGGCAGCCGAAAACGACGCACCGACGGCCATTGGCATAGGGGGCGGCCTTGATCGCATTCATCACCCGACGTGTCGGGGTCATCCTGTTGACGATGCTCTGCCTCAGCTTCGTCGTGTTCTTTTTCGTCAATCTCGATCCGAACCTGCGCAAGCTCGCGATCTTCCAGACCGAGATGCGCGCCACCGACCAGGACCTCGAGAGCTGGCTGCAGCGCAACGGCTATCGCGACAACTTCTTCCTGCGCTTCGGCCGCTGGGTCGGCGTCTGGCCCAAGGAGCCGGTGATCGACGAGGCGACGGGCCAGGTCGCGCAGCGCTCCCGCTTCTGCAACGAGCCGCCGGAAGCGCGCTTTTCAGGCGTCATCCAGGGCGATTTCGGCTGCTCGACCGCCTTCCGCACGCCGGTCTCGATGCGCCTGCCGGAAGCCCTGAGGGCAACCGGGATCCTGATGTTCTGGGTCACCATCGTCATGGTGCCGGTATCGCTGCTGATCGGCGTTCTGGCCGGCATGAGAGAGGGCTCGAAACTCGATCGAGGCCTGTCCGTGGGATCGATCGTCTCGACCGCAACGCCGGAATACGTCTCCGGCATCATATTCACGGCCGTCTTCGCGTCCTGGCTCGGGGTGCTGAACGGGTCGGCGGCGACCGCGCTGACCAAGGGATTCACCTTCAGCAATTTCACGCTGCCGGTGATGACCATGGCGATCTACGGCACCGGCTACATCGCGCGCATGACCCGCGCCTCGATGGCGGAGGTCATGACGGCGCAGTATATCCGCACCGCCCGGCTCAAAGGCCTTGGATTTGGCAAGATCGTCCTCAAGCATGCCCTGCGCAACGCGCTGATCGCGCCCTTCACCGTCATCATGCTGCAGTTCCCGTGGATGCTGACCGGCGTGGTCGTGGTCGAATCGATCTTCAACTACAAGGGCTTCGGCTGGCTGCTGGTGCAGGCGGCTTCCAACAACGACATCGACCTGGTGCTGGCCTGCGGGCTCATCTCGGTGGTGCTGGTCCTGCTGACCCAGCTCATTTCCGACGTCGGCTACGCCTTCCTCAATCCGCGCATCCGCGTCTCATAGGAACGTAGAATGGAGTCGGTCGGAATTTTCGGCATCATCATCGGCGGCCTCGCGCGGTTCTGGCCGGTGTGGATCGCGCTCGTGGTCCTCATCGCATGCGTGGTGAAGTGGAAGCGCAAGCTCGGCCTGTTGGGCCACCTGTTCGACAGCATGATCGGCATCGCCGGCGTCCTCATCTGCTGTTTCTGGCTGTTCACCGCGATCTTCGCCGACATCATCGCGCCGCTCGATCCGCGCGTGCAGGTATCGATCATGAAGAATGCCATCCCCGGGGCCGTCAATCCGGAGACCGGCATGGTATTCCTGCTTGGCGGCGACCAGTTGGCGCGCGACGTGTTCAGCCGCATGGTCTATGGCGCGCGGATCGTGCTGACCATCGCGCCTGCCGCCACCCTGATCGCGCTGCTGGTCGGGATCACGCTCGGCTTGCCCGCCGGCTATTTCGGCCGGCGCGTCGACCAGGTGCTGTCGTTCCTCGCCAACCTGGTCCTCGCCTTCCCGGTCATCCTGCTGTTCTATCTGCTGGTGACGCCAGGCATCATGGAGACGGCCATCCCCTACGCCATGGCGGGCGTGCTGTTCCTGGTCCCGATCGTTTTCTTCTGCACCCTGTTCTACACTCGCTTCACGGCGCGACCGGAGAAGCTCTATCCCTATCTCGCCGTCACGCTGATCCTGGGATCATGGATCTATGCCGGATTGGTGTTCGACGCCGATCCGCTCGGCATCGTTTCCATCGAACCCAACGAGCTGAACATCTTCGTCGCCGTGGTGTTCGCCTCGAGCCCGGGCGTGTTCCGCATCGTGCGCGGGCTCGCCATGGACATCAAGACGCGCGACTATGTCGCGGCCGCCCAGACTCGCGGCGAGCGGCCCTGGTACATCATGCTGTGGGAGATGCTGCCGAACGCGCGCGGGCCGCTGATCGTCGATACATGCTTGCGCATCGGCTACACCACGATCCTGCTCGGGACGCTCGGATTCTTCGGGCTGGGCATGGGGCCGGAAAGCCCGGACTGGGGTACAGCGATCAAGGACGGCAGCCAGGTAGCGCAATTGCGGCTGTATTTCTGGCAGGGCCTGACGCCTGCGCTCGCGCTCATGTCGCTGGTGCTCGGCCTCAACCTGCTGGCCGATTCCATGCGCGAGCAATCGCTGAAGGACTAGCGCAGCCATGAACGACGCCGTCGCGCAGAAAGCCGCCCCGATCCTGGAGATCGAGAATCTGTCGATCTCGTTCTTCGCACGCGCCTTCGAGATTCCGGCGGTGATGGATTTCTCCTGCACCGTCATGCCGGGCGAGGCGATGGGCATCGTCGGCGAATCCGGCTGCGGCAAGTCCACGGTGGCGCTCGGCATCATGCGCGACCTCTCCAACATCGGAAAGATCGTCGGCGGGCGCATCAAGTTCCAGGGCCGCGACATGGGTGAGTTGTCGGAGGCGGAACTGCGCAGCCTGCGCGGCTCGAAGATCGCCATGATCTATCAGGAGCCGATGGCGAGCCTCAATCCGGCCATGAAGGTCGGCAAGCAGCTCATGGAAGTGCCGATCATCCACGACAAGGCCAGCAAGGACGAGGCCTATCGGCGCTCGGTCGAGATGTTGAAGGCCGTGCGCTTGCCTGATCCCGAGCGCATGATGAAGTCCTATCCGCATCAGCTCTCCGGTGGCCAGCAGCAGCGCATCGTGATCGCGATGGCGCTGTTGTCGAAACCGGCGCTGCTGCTGCTGGACGAACCGACCACCGCGCTCGACGTGACGGTGGAGGCCGGCATCGTCGACCTGGTGAAGGACCTCAGCCAGCGCTACGGCACCTCGATGATCTTCGTGTCGCACAATCTGGGCCTGATCCTGGAGACCTGCGATCGCATCACCGTCATGTATTCGGGCGAGGCGGTGGAGACCGGTTCGGTCAAGGACGTCTTCGATCGCATGCGCCATCCCTACACGCAGGGCCTGTTCCGTTCGATCCCGCTGCCCGGCGCCGACAAGAACCAGCGTCCGCTGGTCGCCATTCCAGGCCAACTGCCGTTGCCCCACGAACGGCCCAAGGGCTGCAATTTCGGCCCCCGCTGCCATCACTTCGTGAAGGGACGCTGCGACGCCGAGGACATCCCGATGATCCCCGTCGCCGGGCACGACAACCATTTCAGCCGCTGCGTCCGCTTCAACGAGATCGACTGGTCGGCGATGCCGGAGGGCGCCAAGGCGCCGTCCGAGCCGGTCAAGCCCGGTGCGCCGGTTCTCCAGATCGCCGATCTCAGAAAATACTACCGGGTCGCGGCGAACGAGATTTTCGGCGGCGGCGAGGGCCGCGTCGTGAAGGCGAACGAGACCATCAGCTTCGAAGCGCGCGAGTCGGAGACGGTGGCGATCGTCGGCGAATCGGGGTGTGGAAAGTCGACCCTGGCCAAGGTTCTGCTGGGCCTCGAGACAGCGACCGCCGGTAGCGTCCGGCTGGGCAACAAGGAGATCCAGTCGACCGGGGTCGAGATGCGCGACGTACAGACCGTCGCGTCGATTCAGATGGTGTTCCAGAACCCGTTCGACACCCTCAATCCGAGTCACACGGTGGGCAGCCAGATCATTCGCACCCTGGAGAAGTTCAAGGTTGGCGCGAACGCAACCGAACGGCGTCAGCGCATGCTGGAGCTCCTCGACCTGGTGAAGCTGCCGCGGGCGTTCGAGAATCGCAAGCCGCGCCAGCTCTCGGGCGGCCAGAAGCAGCGCATCGGCGTAGCGCGCGCCTTCGCCGGCAACGCCAAGGTGGTGGTCGCCGACGAGCCGGTCTCGGCGCTAGACGTGTCGGTGCAGGCCGCCGTGACTGAGCTCCTGATGGACATTCAACGCAAGAACAAGACAACCATGCTGTTCATCAGCCATGATCTATCGGTGGTGCGTTATATCGCCGATCGCGTCGTGGTCATGTATCTCGGCTATATCGTCGAGCAAGGAACGACCGACCAGATCTTTGCTCCGCCTTATCATCCCTATACGGAGGCTTTGCTGTCCGCGATTCCGATCGCGGATACCAGCGTCGTCAAGAAGCACATCGTGCTCGAAGGCGACATTCCGTCAGCGATGAACCCACCGCCCGGCTGCCCGTTCCAGACGCGCTGTCGCTACAAGCATCTGGTGCCAGACGGCCGCTGCGAGAAGGAAGTGCCGCCGCCGCGCGACCTGGGGCAGGGCCACCAGTCCCTTTGCTGGCTGTCGGATGACGTGTTGGCGAAAATGGAGCCGGTCATCACCTTCAGTTGACCGTTCCGCCGGCCCGCCACGAAGCGACAGATCCGCGCGACCCGCCGGCTGCCCAATCGCACGTCAGAGCCAGTCCCGCTCCGTGATCCCTTCGCGCGCCAGCGCGCGGCGGACGCCGTCGTGGAAATAGCGCACGCC
>Ga0184637_10001896_pt1 | contig 13751 bp, 10 predicted proteins | sample PLM3_127_b2_FD_133143 | JGI IMG/M metagenome (GOLD analysis project Ga0184637, IMG submission 133143) | Groundwater sediment microbial communities from an aquifer in East River, Colorado, USA - PLM3_127_b2 | ecosystem: Environmental > Terrestrial > Soil > Riparian zone | place: USA: East River...
GAGGCACCCCGCCCTGCGCCGGCAGGTACGGGTGCGGATAGAGCGGCGCGAGGGCACTCGGCCAGAGGAGCTTGCGCAGGTAGGTTTCGACCGCAACCAGCGCGTTCGCCGCGCGCTGCACGGGGGAGACGCCCGCGAGCGACGTCAGGAAGCGGCGCTGGAAGGCCAGCGTCAACAGGCTCGCCAGGCCGGAGAGCGCGAAGAAGGGGAGCTTCTCGAGCACCAGCCGAGCGAAGGACTGTCGCCTTGCGAGCGGCCAGTAATCCAGCAGCAGCAGGGCGAAGGGGAGGGGGACGAGGGTCGGTTTCGCCAGCAGCCCGAGCGCCAGGCAGCCGAACGTTCCCAGCCAGGCGGCGCGGGACTGGCTGCGCGCGTAGCGTGCATAACACCAGAGTGTCAGCATGGCGAACACGCCCGAGAGCACGTCCTTGCGCTCCGAAACCCAGGCCACCGACTCGACCCGCAGCGGGTGCCAGGCGAAGAACGCGGCGGCCGCGGCGCTGCGCCAGGTGGCGCCCGTCAGGCTGCGCAGCGCCGCGAACAGGAGCACCGCGCAAAGCGCGTGCAGTACCACGCTGGTGGCGTGGTGGCCGCCCGCCCAGCCGCCAAAGAGCTCGGCATCGAGCATGTGCGAGAACCAGCTGAGGGGATGCCAGGCCGAGACCGCCTGGTTGTCGAAGGCCCAGCCGAACCCTTCGAGCGAGAGGCCCCGCAGCACGGTCGAGTTGCCCGTCACGTACTTGTCGTCATCGAAGACGACGAAGTCGAAGGCGAGCGTCTGGCCATAGATCGCGAGCACGCCGGCGACCAGGACGAACGAGATCCACGCGCCAGGGCGCCGGGTGGGTGCGGCCAGGGGTCCTTCCATCCGAGTACAAGGGCGAAAGGCAGTCTTCTATCACAGCGGTCGCCACCCGTCCGCCCGGGCGATTCCGGTAAAGCCTGCGCAGGCGTCAGCCGAAAACGGGCCGAATCGTTCGGATCTCGAGGAGCGACTGATGGGATCTGTCCGCCCGCCGTGCGTCCGCGCGCGCCTCCTGAGGCGCTGGCTCACGGGGCTGTTGCTCGCGGCTGCCGCGATCGCCTGCGCGACCCAGGCGCCCGCGCCCCCGGTCGCGGGGACCGGAACGGTTTGGGGCCATCTGCGGCTGGTGCCGCGCGAGGGCGTGACGCCCGTCAAACCGGGGGCTTCACCCTACGGCGACCGGCGGATGAGCGACGTCGAGTTCGTCGACTACTCGAAGCCCGGCTTCGCGGTGGTCCATCTCGACTCCGGACCCAGCCCGGCCGGAACCGCGCAGCTCGTGATCCGCGCCAGCGGTGTGCGCACCCGGCTCGACCCTCCGCATGCGGCGGTCGGGGCGGGCGGTGTGCTCGTCGTCAGCAACGCTTCCGGCGCCGCGCACGTGCTCTCCGCTCCCGGCATGGGGCGGGTGCATCGGCTCGAGCCCGGTCAGCAGGTCGAGATCGCGGTCCCGGACGCGGGGGAGCAGTCGCTCTTCCTGCTCGACGTGGCCCGCTCCGAAGCCACCGTGTTCGTCTCGCCGGGGCCCTTCGTGGTGGTATCCGCGGACGGCCGCTTCGAGCTGAGCGGGCTCACGCCCGGAAGCCACAGTCTGCTCGCCTGGCATCCGCGCTTTCCCCCGGCGCGCGCTCCGCTGCAGATCGCACCCGACAGTGTCGTGCGAGTCGATCTCGAAATGGGGGTAGACCAGCGTGACGACGAACCCGCGTCCGCGCCGGCAAATCAGCCTTAGCGTTGCCGCCTCGTTCCTGTGCCTGGCGGCGCTCGCCCCCGCGGCGAGCGTGCGCGCGGCCAGCGAGCAGGAGATGCTCGAGATCATCCACGGGCTCGAGCGGCGGGTCGAGCAGCTCGAGACCCGCGAGGAAGACGAGCGTGTGCAGGCCGAGAGCGAGCCGATTGCTCGCGAGGGCGAGCCGGAGAACTACCAGACGGGCGGAAGTTGGGCCGACCGCGTCCGGATCTCCGGCAGCGCGAACACCGGCTGGTACGGCGGTGAGGCCCACGCCGTCATCCCGCAGGACTCCTTCCAGGTCTGGGACGCTCGCTTCTTCGTGGACGCCGAGCTCGGGCGCGACGTCAAGCTGGGTGAAACCACGCTGGTGCGCGACATCGGTTTCCATTTCGAGTGGGACCTGGTGCGGCTGGGCAAGCTGGAGAACCGAATCGGGGAGCTCTACACCGATTTCCAGGGCCTGGGAGGCGAGGACTGGGTGAACGTCCAGGTGGGGCGCTTCCAGATCCCCGTCGGCGAGAACTACCTGCGCTTCGCCCAGGGCTACCACGACAATCCGTTCATCTACAACACGGTGGGTGGCCCCTGGTGGTGGGACGAGGGACTCCGCGTCTACGGGCGCGAGGGCAAGGTCGGCTGGGTCGCCTCGGTGAGCGACGGGCAGACCCAGTTCAACTTCGATCCCAGCACGGACAAGCAATTCACGCTGAAGCTCTTCGCCGACCCAACGCCGTGGCTGCACGTCTCGGCGAGCGGGCTGCGCTCGGGGCCCATGGGCTCGTCGAGTTCGCCGGCGATGGGTGCGCTCTGGCTGGGCGAGTCGTGGGCGCGGGCGATTGGCGCGAGCACCACCATTCCGACCTTCGTCGACGGCGTGTCGGTCCCGGACGGTCCGAACCGGCTGAAGGACAGCTGGCTCGCCGGCGGCGACGTGATCCTGCACTTCCCGGATCTCGCGCGGATCTGGCTCGGGGGTGGCTGGTACGGCATTGATTCGACGGGCGCCAGCCGCTACGACCGCGACCTCTACTACTGGATCGCGGAGGTCGTGCTCGAAGGCGCAGCCGCAGCCCCGGTGCTGGCGCCGTTCTATCTCGGACTGCGCGCGGACGGGCTCGGCACCTACGACTCGGGCGAGGGCTATCTGCTCGATTCCCGGCAGAACGCGACCCTCGGATTCAACGCGAAGTCACTCCAGGCCTATTCGATGGTGCTGGGCTGGCGCATGACCGACGGCGTCACGCTGCGCGCCGAATACAGCTTCCGCGACGTCGACGTGGTGAACGGGGTGACGGGCACGATCCAGGACGACGCGGGGGACCAGGGCCTCTACGGGATCGAGATCGGGGTGGACTTCTGATGCGATCGTTTCAGCTCACACGACGAACCGGTGCGCTCGCGCTGCTCGCCCTGCTCGCCTGGCCCCGGCTCCCGGCCGCCGGAGAGGAGTACGCGACCGGAAACGTGCGCGGACGCGTGCGCCTCGAGGTCGAGGGGACGCGCGTCGCCGACGCCGGACCCCTGGTCGCATTCCTCGAGCCGCTCGGCGGTGCGCCTGCGCCTCCGGTTCCGGGGGCCGTTCCCAAGGTCTACCAGAAGGACGCGCGTTTCTCCCCGCAGTTCCTGGCGATCGCCGCCGGGCAGAGCGTCGCGATGCCCAACGACGACGCCATCTACCACAACGTCTTCTCCTACTCGACGCCCAACGACTTCGACCTCGGGCTCTACCCCGCCGGCGAATCGCGCACGGTCACGTTCCGGCACGCGGGCGTGGTGCGCACGTACTGCTCGATCCACGAATCCATGAGCGGGACCATCTTCGTGGCGCCGACGCGCTACTTCGCCGTGATGCGAGCGACCGGCGAATTCGAGATCCGCGATGTGGCCCCGGGCCGTTACAAGCTGACGACCTGGTGCGAGCGCCTCCCCTCGGTCACGCGCGAGATCCAGGTGCAGCCCGGAAAGGGCGCCACCGTCGATTTGGTGATTGGCTCGGCCCAGCGATGAAGTTCACGCTCTTCGTCCGCCTGCTCTGCATCCTGTGCGGCGTGGCGACGGCGTCGACGGGGCTCGCGCTCGCGTTGCAGCACAGCTCGCTCACCGCCGATCTCGAGCTGGCGGCGAAACAGCGACTCGAGACCGCCATGACGGCTGCCGGCCGCCTGGCCGCGAATCACCTCGACGCCCTCTCGGAGCGCTACAGGGCCGTCTCCGGGACGCCACAATTCCGGGCGAATCTCGAAGTGAACGACGCGCCGACCCTCGCCCACTACGCGGAGTCGCTGGTCGAGCAACAGGGCGCCGTGCGCATCCTGTTCCTCGACCGCGACGATCGCGTGGTGGCGGGCGCCGGCGGTCCCGAAGCCGACGCGCGGGCCATCGCCGTGCCCGACGCGAGCCTGGTGGCGAGCCAGGGACGGCCGCTCGCGGTCGTGTCGGTCCCGCTCGCGACCGGAGCCGAGCGCCTGGGACGGCTGATCGCGGTGCACCCCCTGGGAGCCGAGACGCTGGCCGAGTGGTCCGAGCTGTGCGGCGCCGAGGTGAGCTTCCGGTCGGCCGGGAAGGACTCCCGAGAACACATCGCGGCGGTGTCGCGGGATCTCGGCGAGCTGCAGATGCGGGTCATCCTCCCGCTCACGGCCGAGCGCGAAGCGCTGGCGCGCTCGCGAGGCAAGCTGCTCCTGGCTGGGATCCTCGGCCTCGCGGCGGCGTTCGGCGCCAGCGTGTTCCTGTCGCGCGGCCTGGTGCAACCGATCCTCGAGATCCAGCGGGTCGCGCAGCGGATCGGGACGGGCGACCTCACGGTCCGCATCCTCAGCGACCGCCGCGACGAGCTCGGGGACGTGGCGCGTGCGGTGGCGGCGATGGTCGGGGGCCTGCGCGCCACGGTCGGCCGGGTCTCCCAGGCGGCCGACGGCGTGGAGGCCACCGCCGCCGGGATCGCCCAGGTGACGGAGCGGCTCGCGAGCGTGACGGCGGAGCAGGTGGCGGGCAACGCGGTCGCGATTGCGAACATGGACCGCATCACCGATCAGATGGAAGGCATCGCCGAAACCGCGGGCGCCTCGGCCCAGGCCCTCGACCTCGCGGTCGACGGCTCCTCCAGCTCCTTCCGCGAGCTCGGGACCATCGGCGAAGAGCTCTCGGGCAACGCGACGCTCTTCTCGACGCGCGCCGAGGAGATCTCGGACTCGATCGAGCGGATGACGAAGAGCGCGCTCCAGGTGGCGGAGAACACGGGTGCGCTGGCGGAGGCCGCCGAGCACACGGCGGGCAGCATGGAGGAGATGGCGAGCACCACGCGAGAGGTGAACGCAAACGCCGAGGAGACCACGCTGCGCCTGAACGCCGTGGTGGAGACGGCGGAGAGGGGCCGCCAACGCGTGCTCGAAACGATCACGGGGATGGAGGCGATCCGCGCCGCCACCGAGGAGTCGCGCCGGGTGATCTCCGACCTGGGCCACCGGGTCGAGGCGATCGGCGCGATCGTGAGCGTGATCGATCAGGTGACCAGTCAGACCGGCCTCCTCGCGCTCAACGCCTCGATCATCGCTGCCCAGGCGGGGGAGCATGGCCGCGCCTTCGCGGTGGTCGCGGGGGAGATGAACGCGCTGGCCGATCGGGTCTTCGCGGGAACCAAGGAGATCGACGGTCTGGTTCGCGCCGTCCAGGCCGAGAGCCAGAATGCGGTGGCGGCGATCGCGCGCAGCGCGGAGAGCGTCAAGAGCGGGGTCGATCGCGCCGCGGAGGCGGGCGTCTCGCTCGAGGAGATCACGGCCGCTGCCCGCGAGAGCTGCGGGCGCATGAACGAGATCGTGCTGGCGACGACCGAGCAGAAGAGCGTGGCGCAGCAGGTGGCCGAGCAGATGGCGCGCGTTCTCGCGCGCGTCGAGGAGATCCGGCGCGCGGGTGAGGAGCAGGGGCGCGGCCACGAGATCGTGTTCCGAAGCAGTGTCGCGTTGCGCGACGTCGCGCGGCAGGTCCGCTCGGCGATCGAGGTGCAATCCCGGGGCAGCGCGCGGATCGGCGAGAACATCGAAACCGTGCAGCGCACCGTCGAGGCGATCAACACCGCGCTCCAGCAGCAATCGAAGGCCTGTCTCGAGGCGGCGCAGTCGATCGAGAGCGCGACGAAGCACACCAGCGAGAACGACGCGCTCGCCGCGCAAATGGGCGAGACGGCGCGTGAGCTGCTGGCACAGGCCGAGTTGCTGCGCGCCGACGTGCGTCGCTTCCAGATCTAGGGCGTCGGCGATCTTCCAGATCGCTGGCTGGCTCGCTGTGAATGGCAGCCCCGGTATACTCGGGCCCCTGATCGGGCTGTAGGGGAACGCCGGTGCCTGCGTGGCTGCTGCTGCCGAGCCTGTGTCTTGCGCTGGTGTCGCTGCCGGCGTCCGCGCAGGTCGTTCGGCAACTGATCGACCAGAGCGGAGACGGCGCCGGCCATTCCCTGCTCGGGGCGCGGGGGATCGCGTTCGACCGCCAGGGCAACGTGTTCGTGGCGGGCATGTTCAGCCATAACGTCTTTCGGATCAGCCCCGACGGGAAGATCGTGCAGGTGATCGGCCCGGACGGCGACGGCGCCGGGCACGAGCTCCGGGAACCGCGTTCGCTCGCGGTCGACGCGAGCGGAAACCTCTATGTCGGGGGGGTCGGGAGCGGCAACGTCTTCCAGGTCACGCCGAAGGGAAGCAAGCGCCAGGTCGTCGGCCCCAGCGGGGACGGGCGTGGCAACGGGCTGTACCGGCCGATCGCTCTGGCGGTCGACGGGCAGGGGAACCTGTTCGTGGCGGGCTCGGGCAGCCGGAACGTGCTCAAGCGCACGCCCCAGGGCAAGGTGACGAATCTGATCGGAGGCGGCGGCGCGGGTCCGGGCCAGGAGCTGCAACGGCCCACCGGGATCGCGGTGGATCGACATGGAAACGTGTATGTCGTCGGCGCGAAATCGCGCAACGCCTTCAAGATCGAGCCGGCCGGCAGGATCACGCAGATCGTCGATGGGAAGGGAGCCGGCGACGGCAAGCCCCTCCGGTTTCCGAACGGAATCGACGTCGATGGCGGGGGCAACGTCTACGTCACCGGCAACAACAGCGGCAACGTCCTCAAGATCACTCCCACGGGCGAGATCCGCGAGATCATGGGGTGGAAGGGCGTCGACAAGGACGTCGCCTTTCTCGCCGGGCCCACGGCGGTCGCGGTGGACCCCGAGGGCAACGTCTACGTCACGCGCGGGGGTGCCTACAACCTGCATCAGGTCACGCCGCAGGGGGTGATCACGCGATTGATGGACCAGCAGGGAGACGGCAGGGGACACCCGCTGAAGCGGGCGGGCGCCGTCGAAGTCGACGCCCAGGGCGATGTCCTGGTGACGGGCACGGGCAGCAACAACTGCTTCCGGATCGTCCCTCCCGGTCCTCGACGGGACGCCATCCTCGAGGCGCAGCGAGCCGAAGGCGAGCGGAGTTCACCAGACTAATCGAGGGCCCCCGCATCCAGGTCTACGCCACCATGGAGGTGCGCCATCCGCTCTGCGAGGCGGGGGCGCACGCGCGCCGCGCAGAGCGACTCGGCTACCACGGGCTCAGCGTCCCCGAGGCGGTGCACGACGGCATGCTGGTGGCGCTGCTCTGCCTCGAGCACACGCGCGAGCTTCGGGTGGCCACGGGGGCGATCGTCGCCTTCGCGCGCAGCCCGATGCTGGTGGCGCAGGGTGCCTGGGACCTGCAACGCCTCTCCGGCGGCCGCTTCGAGCTCGGCCTCGGCTCGCAGGTGAAGGGAAACCTCGAGGGGCGCTTCGGCGTGGCCTGGACGCCTCCGGCGCCGCGCATGCGCGACTATGTGCGGGCGCTGCGCGCCGTCTTTGCGCGCTGGCAGGACAGGACGCCGCTCGCCTTCGAGAGCGCGCACTACCGGCTGTCGAGGATGCAGCCGTACTTCGACCCGGGACCGCTCGAGCACCCGAGCCCGCCAATCTGGCTGGGAGCCGTGAACCCCGGGATGCTCCGGACCGCCGGCGAGGTCAGCGATGGCGTGTTGATGCACCCGACGAACTCCGACCCTCACACGCTGCGCGAGGTGACGCGCCCTGCGCTGGTCGCCGGCGCGGCGCGAGCCGGGCGCAGCGCGGACGAGATCGCGATCCACACCTGCCCGTTGATCGCGACCGGGCGGACCGCCGACGAGCTGGCGGCCGCGCGCGAGGGCGTCCGCGAGACGCTCGGCTTCCTGTACTCGACGCCGGCCTACTGGCCCGCGCTGGTACACCACGGCTGGGGGGAGGTCGGTGAGCGTCTGCACCGCCTCAGCCGTGCGGGAGCCTGGGGCGAGCTGCGCGGGCTGGTGACGGACGAGATGCTGGCGAAGCTGGTTCCGCAGGGCCTCTACCCGGAGATCGCAGACGTGTTGCTCGAGTGGTACGCCGGGCTCGCCGGACGCATCGCATTCCCACTCCCCGCCGATCCCGCGAACGACGCCGAGATCGCGAAGGTCGTCGCGCGTCTCCGCTCGGCGGCTAACTGAGTCCGTTGCCCATCAAGTCGACGAAGTTGTCGTGGAAGAAGCGCTGCTTCGCGCGCTCCGGGAGTCGCGCCACGCTGTCGTCGAAGCGCTTCAGCGGATTCCGGCCGCCCTCGACGTGTGGATAGTCGGACGAGAACAGGCAGATCTCCTCCCCGGACTGCTCGATGATCCAGCCGACGTCTTCGGCGGGGTAGGGCGTCACCCGCACCTGCCGGCGCACGTATTCGCTCGGGCGGAGCGAGAGTTTGCGCAGCCGCTCTTCGTGGCGCGCGAAGGCCTCGTGCGCGCAGTCGAGCTGGCGCAGGAAGCTCGGCAGCCAGGACGCGCCCTGCTCGATCACGCCGATCTTGAGCCGGGGGAAGCGCTCGAGGACGCCGTCGAAGATCAGAACCGAGAGCGTCTGCATGGGCGGAAACGGAATCGGCATGAAATCGACCGAGCGGAAGTTCTCTGCGCCGCCGTGGAAATCCGGAACCGGCGGCAGCCCGTTCTCGAAATAGTCCGGGTGCAGCAGCTCTCCACCGCCTCCCACGTGGAACACCACGGGCAGACCCGCCTCCTGCGCAATCTCCCAGACCGGGAAGAGATCGACGTGGCTCGGCGCGTGGCCCTTCGGACAGCGGGAGGCGACCAGCAGGGCCTTGCAGCCCATCTCCACCACTTCCTTCGCCATCTCCCGGGCGCGCGCGAAGTCCGCCAGCGGCACGTAGCCCGTCGCGAGCAGCCGCCGGTCCACCGAGCAGAAGTCGAGCATCGCGCGGTTGTGGGCGCGGGCGACACCGATCGCGTAGTCGAGATCGCCCGCGTGCTCGGCCCGGTTCAGGAACTTGTTGAGGAAGGTGTTGAAGACCAACTGCGATTTCACGCCGAGCAGGTCCAGCGCACGCGGGCGGTCTTGCTTGAGAAACGAGCCCGTCGCGCTCCAGTTCTTGCGCAGCATGATCTCCTGCTCGTCGCGCGCTCGGTAGGTCGGGTCGGCGTGCCGCCGCCGCATGCTCTCGATCAGGGTCTCCTCACCCGGGCGGACGGTCGCCAGGTAGAGCTGCGGGAGCCGTCCGCGCAGGGCGGGGTCGGCGAAGGCGTGCAGCCAGTCGGGGGTCTCGACGACGTGGGCGTCGGCGTCGTGAACGCTGCGGTTCTCGATGTACGGCACGCGAATCCCTCCCTCCGTCGATCGGGCCCGGCCTGCGCCTAGCTTAGACCCGCGCGTGGGAGCCGAACAAGCCGGCCGAGGTCTCGCCGCGCTGGCTCAGGGCTCGCTGCACCGGAGCGAGCGCGGAGGCGTGCGCTGGCACTCGAGCCCCTGGGTCACGCCCTGGGAGAGGATCGCACAGGCGTTCGCGATCGCCTGCTGGGTGGCCGCGTCGGCGTCGTCGGCCGCGACCGTGCGGCAGACCGAGTCTCCCCGGAAGGCGAGGCAGACCTCGCACTCGACGCCGGACTGCGCGAGCGTCGTCCAGACCAGCGCGGCCAGGAAGGCGGCGCCGAGCACCCAGCCCAGCCACACGCGCGCGCGTCGCGGCCCCGGGCTCATGGCGGCGACGCGAGCGCCGCCGGGACCGGTGTGACGACCACCAGCGCGCGCCGGCCCTGCCGTGCGCGGAAGCGGATCTCGACGGGGACCACCGCCTCGAGCCGATCCAGATTGCGCGCCTCCGTGACGATCACGCGGCCTCCGGAGGCCAGGAAGCGAGCGATGGCCTCCGGCGTCTCGATCTCGGTCACGTGGCGCCGCCCATAGTAGACGAGCGCGCCCACCAGGGTACCTCGGGTGACGCCGATGCTTTCGCCCGGCTGCGCCAGCGCCGCCGCCGCCGTCGCGACGCCGCGCGGGGACTTCTCCGCGTCGAGTGCGGGGAAGAAGAAGCCGAAGACGAGCAGCTCGACGAGCGCGACGCTCGCCACCACCACGCCTGCGCGTCGCAGCCAGGACGGGCGCGCCGCGCGGAATGCCAGCGCTGTGGCGCCGCCGAGCGCCAGCCAGAGCACGGCGAAGTGGATGGGCACGTCGACTCCAAAACGGGTCGCCAGCAAGGTTGCTGCCAGGCCCCCGAGCAGGACCAGGGCGGCGCTGACGCTGAGCAGCGGTGACACCCAGCGCGGCGGACGTGAGCCCGTCAGCAGCGCGCTCACGACCGCATCCGCGCAGAGCAGGGCCGCGGCGGGGAAGGCGGGGAGCAGGTAGAGGCCGCGCTTGCCCCCGGAGAGCGAGAAGAAGACGAACGCCGAGCCGAGCCAGGCGAGCAGGAAGCGCCAGACGCGCGCGCGCTCGGCGGGACCCTCGGCGCCCAGCACGCGCCGTCCGGCCGCGACGACCGCCGGTGCGAGCAGTGTCCAGGGCAGGAGATCCAGCGGGAGCCGGTAGAGGTAGTACCAGGGCGGGCCGGAGTGCGCTGTCCCGTGGACGAAGCGCCCCCAGAGATTGTCGAGGATCGCCTGGTCCGCGAAGCCGGGCGGCGCGAGCGCCACGGCGCCACTGATCCAGACCAGGCCCGGAGCGACACTCAGCAGCGGCGCCCAGAGCGGGAGGCAGCGCCGGATCTCACCGAGCCGGCGTTCCCAGGCGAGGAACGCGACGATCGCGAGCGCCGGAAGGATCAGGCCCACGGGGCCCTTGGTGAGCACGGCGAGGCCGAGCGCGCCATGCAGCACCGCCAGGTCGCGGGCGCGGCGCGGCCCGCCGCGGTCGATGCGCCAGAAGGCAGCCAGCGCGACCAGCTCGAATGCGCACAGCAGCACGTCGAGCTGCGCTCGCCGCGCGAGATGCGTGAAGAGTGTCGTGGTCGCGAGCAATCCGCCCGCGGCGACGCCGACCGCGGGCCCGCGCAGGCGCGTGCCGAAGCGGATCACCAGCGCCACGCACGCGATGCCGGCGAGCGCGGACGGCAGGCGTGCGGCCGCCTCGCCCACCCGGCCCGCGGGCGCGCCGGCCAACGCCGCGAGCCAGAAATAGAGCGGCGGCTTCTGCGTGTAGGCCGCGCCGTTCAGGTGGAGCAACCAGAGCCCGCGCGCGCCGTGCTGGAGCGAGCGGAGCTCCTCGGCGATCTGGGCGTAGCGGGGCTCGTCCGGCGCCCAGAGGTCGGTCGCGCCGAGACGCGCGAGGAAGAGCGCCGCCGCGGCCACGAGCACCCCGGCTCCGAGCGGGCGCAGGCTGGACATGGCGCGTCCGGGGACCCTCTCTATCGTGTGGGCTGGCAACCATACCGCGGGCCCCGCGCCGCGGGCGCCAGGGGGTCCGATGTCCACCGCCGCGCTGCTCTCGTTGGTGATCCCCGTCCACGATGAGGAGGAGAGCCTCGAGGCGCTGCACCGCGAGCTCGACGCCGCCGTGGGCAACTGGCCAGGCGGTCTCGAGATCCTGTTCATCGACGACGGAAGCCGCGACGCGAGCCGCGCGCGCCTGCAGGTGATCGCGGAGAAGGACCCCCGCGTGCGCGTGCTGGCGCTCGACGCGCAGCACGGCCAGAGCGCAGCGTTCGACGCCGGCTTTCGGGCCGCGCGCGGCGAGCTGATTGCGACGCTGGACGCCGATCTCCAGAACGACCCGGCCGATCTGCCGCGCCTGCTCGCAGCGCTCGAGCATGCCGACGTGGTCTGCGGCGTACGCATCGCGCGCCGCGACGCGTTCGTACGCCGCGCGTCGTCGCGGATCGCGAACGCCTTCCGGAACGCGGTGACGGGCGAGAGCGTGCGAGACGTGGGATGCTCGCTGCGCGTGATCCGCAGCCGCAGCCTCGTGCACGTGAAGCTCTACCGCGGCATGCACCGCTTCCTCCCGACGCTGCTCGCGCTGGAGGGCGCGCGCGTGATCGAGCTGCCGGTCGCGCACCGGCCGCGGCGCCACGGGCGCTCCAAATACGGGATCGCCAACCGCCTGTTCGTGGGCCTCGTCGACGTCTTCGCGGTGCGCTGGATGAAGCAGCGCCGCCTCGCCTACCGCGTGCGCGAGCTGGGCCCCCGATCCGCAAGCGAAACTGCTTCAGACCGGTCCGAGAGTCTGTAGCTCGACGAAGCGCCGGTAGGCGCCACCCGGCCGGCTCATGAGCTGCGCGTGGTTTCCCCGTTCGACGATCCGGCCCTGCTCCAGGAACAGGATGGCGTCTGCCGCGCGGATCGACGAGAGACGGTGGGCGATCACGATCACGACCCGCGTCCGCGCGGCTTCGTGGAGCGCGCTGATGATGCGCGCTTCGGACTCCGGATCGAGCGCGGAGGTCGGTTCGTCGAGGATCAGGACCCCGGCGTCGCGCACCAGCGCCCGCGCGATCGCCAGCCGCTGTTTCTGCCCGCCGGAGAGCTTTCCGCCGGCGCGTCCGAGCCGCGTCCGGTAGCCGTCGGGCAGGGCGCGCACGAAGTCGTCGGCCCCTGCGCTGCGCGCGGCCCGACGAACCTCCTCGTCGCTGGCGTCGGGACGGCCGAGGCGCAGGTTGTCCTCGATGCTCGCGTCGAAGAGGGCCGTCTCCTGGAACACGAAAGCGGTGCGCGCACGCAGCGACGCGATCGTCACGCTTTCCACATCGACGCCGTCGATCAGGACCCGGCCGGCGCTCGGGGAGAGAAAGCGCGGCAGCAGCGAGACGAGCGTCGTCTTGCCGCTGCCCACCGGGCCGACCAGCGCCGTGACCGCTCCGACGCACGCCTCGAAGGAGACGCCGCGCAGCGCCGGCGTTCCATCCGCGTAGCGGAAATGCGCGTCTTCGACCCGGACGCCGTGGCGCACCGGCGTGAGCTCGCGCGCGCCCGGCGCGTCCTGCTCCGAGGGCCAGTCCATCAGCTCGAAGACACGGCCGAGCCCGGCGGCGGAGCCCTGGACCTGGATCCAGAGCGAGCCGAGCGCGATGGCGTAGCCCGCGATCTGGAAGTAGTAGGTGAAGACCAGCGCGAAGTCGCCCGGGCTGAGGACGCCGGCGATCACGAGGTCGGTGACGCGGAGGAAGGCGTAGCTCGTCAGCGCGACGGCCGGCGCCGCCCCGACGGCGATCGCGAGGATGATCGTGAGCACGAAGCGGCGGAAGGCGCCGAACGAAGCCCAGCTCTCGCGCGCGAAACGCCGATGCTCGTGGGCCTCGCTGCCGAGGCTCTGGACCGCGAGGATGTTCGCGAAGCCCTCCTCGATCCCCGTGGTGGTGACCGCTCCGGCTTCGCGGCTTCCCAGCGACTGCGCGCGGACGCGCGTGCCGAAGACCAGCGTCGTGAGCAGGGCGAGCGGCAGAAAGCCGAGCGCGGCCCAGGCCACGCCGGGGCTGGAAGTCACCGTCTCCCGCACCACCCAGACGGTTACCAGCAGCCCGAGCGTGGCGGCGACCGGCGTGACCAGCAGCCGGTAGCAGACGTTGGTGATCGAAGGGGTGTCGTACATCAGACGGTAGACGGCGTCTCCGATGCGCTCGTCGTCGAAGGCGCGCATCGGCAGGGACTGGATCCGCTCGAACACGCGCGAGCGATAGAGGTGGTTGAGCGCCTGCGTGAGCCGCA
>Ga0184637_10001897_pt1 | contig 13744 bp, 16 predicted proteins | sample PLM3_127_b2_FD_133143 | JGI IMG/M metagenome (GOLD analysis project Ga0184637, IMG submission 133143) | Groundwater sediment microbial communities from an aquifer in East River, Colorado, USA - PLM3_127_b2 | ecosystem: Environmental > Terrestrial > Soil > Riparian zone | place: USA: East River...
CATGAGGTGATCAATTTCAGCTTCGTCGAGCCGGCCGCGGAAGCGGATTTCGCCGGCGCCGCGGACCCGATCCGGCTGCTCAACCCGATCGCCAGCCAGTCCTCGGTGATGCGCGCCAGCCTCATCGGTTCGCTGGTAGACGTGGTCAGAAAAAATCATTTCCGGAAAGTCCCGCGGATCCGCGTCTTCGAGGTCGGCCGCGTGTTCCTGCGAGACCCGGCGGCGCCCGATGGCCCGCTTTCGGTGCGGGGCGTGCGCCAGCCGGTGCGCATCGGTGGCGCGGCCTACGGTCCCGCGCTGGAGGAGCAATGGGGCGCGGCGACGCGCCTGGTCGACTTGTACGACGTCAAGGCGGACGTGGAAGCGCTGTGCGCGCCGCGCATCCCCCGCTTCGAGGCGGCGAAGCATCCCGCCTTCCATCCGGGCCGTTCCGCCCGCGTACTGCTCGAGGGCGAGCCCGCCGGCTGGCTGGGGGAGCTGCACCCGGAGTGGCAGCGCAAGTATGAGCTGCCGCAGCCGGCAGTGCTGTTCGAGCTGGACGCCGGGGCGCTCGAAGGGGTGCCGATACCCGCATTCATCCCGGTATCGAAATACCCCCCGGTGGTGCGTGACATGGCGCTCCTGGTCGATTCGGCCACACCGGCACAGGCCCTCCAGGACGCCCTGGAGGCCGAAAAACCGCCCATCGTGCGGGCGGTCCGCCTGTTCGACGTTTACCTGGGCCCCAACCTGCCGCCAGGGAAAAAAAGCCTTGCTTTCCGGGTAGTTATGCAAGATACTGAAAGAACCCTTACGGATGCGGAAGCAGACGCCGCCCGCGCTACGCTGGTTGCCCTGCTGGGCCGCAAATTCAACGTAACGCTCCGTACATAAAAGGGAATTCAGGGAGCCGGTGATGACTTTGACGAAGGCCGAACTGGCCGACCTGCTTTTCGAGAAAGTCGGGCTGAACAAGCGCGAGGCCAAAGACATGGTCGAGGCCTTTTTCGAGGAAATCCGTGGCGCCCTCGAGCGCGGCGAAAGCGTCAAGCTTTCCGGCTTCGGCAACTTCCAGCTGCGCGACAAGCCGCAGCGCCCGGGGCGCAACCCGAAGACCGGCGAGGAGATCCCGATCAGCGCGCGCCGCGTCGTCACCTTCCACGCCAGCCAGAAGCTCAAGGCCATGGTCGAGAAAGCCCGCCATGGAGCAAAGCCGCAGGAAAACTGAGCTTCCGCCGATCCCCGCCAAGCGCTACTTCACCATCGGTGAAGTGAGCGACCTGTGCGGGGTGAAGCCGCACGTGCTGCGCTACTGGGAGCAGGAGTTCACGCAGCTCAAGCCGGTCAAGCGGCGCGGCAACCGCCGCTATTACCAGCACCACGAAGTGCTGCTGATCCGCCGCATCCGCGAGCTGCTGTACGAGGAAGGCTTCACCATCAGCGGCGCGCGCAATCGTCTCGACAACGCGCGGCTCGACAATTCGCTCGGCAGCGAGGAGAAGGCCGAGGCGCCGCCGCGCAACGGCCGCGCGGCGAACGGGCACGGCGTGGACGTCTCCGCAATAAAGCGCGAGCTACGCGCCGTTCTCGACCAGTTACAGCGGTAGAATCACCTTCCTCGGGGCGTAGCGCAGCCTGGTAGCGTACCTGCATGGGGTGCAGGTGGTCGCGAGTTCAAATCTCGCCGCCCCGACCAACTCCTCTTAGTTCGAAACCAGCTCGAGCAGCCGGTCCATCGTCTGGTCGGCCCAGTACTGCGGGTCTTCCTCGATCTTTTTTTCGCCCTTGGCGATGAGGTTCTTGGCCACGCCGCGGCGCTCGCAGTATCCCCGCCAGAATTGCTTGATTTCTTCCGCGCTCATCTCCATGGGGCGGAGGTTAACCCAGTCCCCGCAGAACCGGCAAAACAGGCGGACTGTAGAATCGGCCGAATGCGCATCCTGGTGTCCAACGACGACGGGTATTTCTCCCCCGGCATCGCGCTGCTCGCCGAAGCCTTGAGCCGGGTGGGCGAGGTGACGGTGGTGGCGCCGGAGCGCGACCGCTCCGGCGCGTCCAACTCGCTGACCCTCGACCGGCCGCTCACCGTGCGGCGCGCGCCGAACGGCTTCATCTCGGTCAACGGCACGCCGACCGACTGCGTTCACATTGCCGTCACCGGGCTGCTCGATTTCATGCCCGACGTGGTGGTCTCGGGCATCAATCTCGGCGCCAACATGGGGGACGACACGATTTATTCCGGCACGGTCGCGGCGGCGGCGGAGGGCTACCTGCTCGGCATCCCGTCGCTCGCGCTCTCGCTCGCCGACAAGGCAGGCCGTCATTTCGACAGCGCGGTCGGCATCGCCCTGCAGATGGTCGAGCGCATCCGGCGCGCGCCGTTCGGCGAGCCGGTGCTGCTCAACGTCAACGTGCCCGACGTCGCACCCGGGGCGCTGCGCGGCATCGAGGTGACGCGCCTGGGCAGGCGCCACAAGGCCGAGCCGGTGGTGAAGATGCAGACGCCGCGCGGCGAAACGGCGTACTGGATCGGCCCCGCCGGGGGCGCGGCCGACGCCGGGCCGGGCACGGATTTCCACGCCGTCGAGCAGCACCGCGTTTCGGTCACCCCGCTGCACATGGACCTGACCGCGGCGTCGCAATTGCCGCTCGCGCGGGAATGGCTGTCGAAGTGAACCCGGGGACGAGAAGCGCCGCCGGCGTCGGGATGACTTCGCAGCGCACGCGCGCGCGCATGGTGGACCGGTTGCGCGAAAAAGGCATCCGCGACGAGCGCGTGCTCCAGGCGATGGCCGCCGTGCCCCGCCACCTGTTCATCGAGGAAGCGCTCGCCAGCCGGGCGTACGAGGACACCGCGCTGCCGATCGGCTTCGCGCAGACCATCTCGCAGCCCTATGTGGTGGCGAGAATGATTGAAGTTCTTCTCGAAAAGCAAATTCCGACAACCGTGCTGGAAGTCGGCACCGGCTGCGGCTACCAGGCGGCGGTGCTGGCGCAGATCTTCCCCGAGGTTTATTCCGTCGAGCGCATCAAGGGCCTGCTCGATCGTGCGCGCGCCAACCTGCTCCGCTTGCGCCTCGCCAACCTGCGCCTGGTGCACGGCGACGGCTACGCCGGGCTGGAGAAGGCGGCGCCGTTCGGCGGCATCGTCGTGGCGGCGGCGGCGCGCGCGGTGCCCGAGGCGCTGCTGCTGCAACTCGCTCCGGCCGGCCGCATGATCCTGCCGCTGCAGGCGAAGAACGGCGGCGCGCAGCGCCTGGTGCTGATCGAGCGCAAGGGCCGCACGCTCGTCGAGTCGGAGCTCGATCCGGTGCGGTTCGTGCCCATGAAAGCGGGCAAGGCGTGAAGCGCGCCTGGGCCCTCTGCTTGGTCGCGCTGCTCGCGGCAGGATGCGCATCCCGCAGTCCGGCGCCGGTCGAGGACCGCAGGGCGCGCTCCGCCAAGCCTGCCGCGAAGGCCGCCGCCAAGCCCGCGCCTGCGCCGGCCGCGCCGGCCCAGCAGGAGGGCACCTACACGGTGAAGCGCGGCGACACGCTGTACAGCATCGCGCTCGAGCACGGCGCCGACTACCGCGAGGTAGCGCAGTGGAATTCTCTCGACGACCCCACCAAGCTGCGCGTCGGCCAGGTGCTTCGGGTGACGCCTCCCGAGGAGCGCCGGGTCGAGGTCGGCAAAGTGCGCGGCGGCACCATCCTCGGCCGCGTCGAGTCGCGCCCGCTCGATCCCGCGCCGCAGAAGGAGGGTTCCCCGGCCGCGCCGAAGCCGCCGCCCCTGCCACAAGCCCCTGCCGCCGAGTTCATCTGGCCGGTCAAGGGCAAGGTCCTCGCCGGATTTTCCGAGCCGAGGAAAAGGGGCATCGACATCGACGGCAAGCTGGGCGATCCGGTGGTGGCCGCCGCCGGCGGCCGGGTCACCTACATCGGCAGCGGCATCCCGGGCCTGGGCAAGCTGGTGGTGATCAAGCACGACAGCGGCTTCATCACCGTCTACGCGCACAATCGGGACATCCTGGTGAAGGAGCAGCAGGCCGTGGCGCGCGGGCAGAAGATCGCCGAGCTTGGCAGCACCGACTCCGACCGCCCGAAGCTGCATTTCCAGATCCGCAAAGGCGCCGCCGCGGTGGACCCGCTGCGCTACTTGCCGGCGCTCTGATTCTTCTTCAGCGCGGCGGCCAGGTCGGCGACCGCCGAGGCGTACAGCGCGCTGCGGTTATAGCGCGTCAGCACGTAGAAATTGTGCAGGCCGAGGCGTTGCTCGCTGCCCAGGTCGACGAGCGCGACCGGGGAGTCGATCGGCTTTTCAGGCCGCACGCCCACGTTCGCCAGGTCGCCGATGGCGTGCTTCGGCTCGAAGCCGGCGGCAAGCGCGCGCCACGCCTCGCCCTCCACCCGCGCTTTCACCTGCACCTCGCCGCCCGGCTGCCAGCCGTGCTGCCGGAGGAAATTCGCCACGCTGCCGATGGCGTCGGCGGTGCTGCGGCGCAGGTCGATCGCGCCGTCGCCGTCGAAATCGACCGCGTAGCGGCGCGCGCTACCCGGCATGAACTGCGGGATGCCGATGGCGCCGGCGTAGGAGCCGCGCACCGCGAACACGTCGAGCCCGTTATCGCGCGCCAGCAGCAGGTAGTTCTCCAGCTCGCTGCGGAAGAACCGCGCGCGCGGCGGGTAGTCGAAAGCGAGCGTGGTCAGCGCGTCGACCACGCGCCAGCGCCCGGTGTGCCGTCCGTAGAACGTCTCGACGCCGATAATCGCGACCACGATCTGCGCCGGCACGCCGTAGCGGCGCTCGGCGCGCGCCAGCGCGCGGCCGTTCGCCTTCCAGAAGGCGATGCCGCCCTCGATGCGCTTGTCGTCGAGGAACGTCGCGCGGTAGTCGTCCCAGGTCAGCTGCGCCTGAGTCTGCGGCAGGATGGCCTGCAGGACCGGATCGGCGCGCTGCACGCGCGAGAACAGGGTCTTCAGCTCCTCCTCGACGAAGCCGTGGCGATCGACCAGCTCGCGGATGAAGGTCTTCACCTCGGGGCGCTCCTCGTAGGACGCGTTTGCGGGCGCGGCCAGGGCGAGAGCCGCGAGCAGGACGAGAAGGCGCTTCATGTCAGCCGCAGCTCCCGCACCAGCCGCCGCAGCCGTTGCGCGCCCTGCGCGCTGGCCTGCGCGCCATAGCGCAGGGTGATGTAGAGCTCGCCGATGTGAAGGATCGGCCGCCCCTCGGCGGGCAGCGCGCGCGCGGCGCGCAGCGCATAGTCGCGCGGGCCTTCGTGCGGCGCGCGCTCGACGCCGCGCGCGGCCAGCTTGCGGCAGAACGCGCGCCACGCAGCCTGCACCGGGTCGGGTCGCGCCAGCCGGCGCAGCGACCAGGCGAGCAGCGCCAGCGTCATCAGGCCGAGCACGGTGGAGAGCGCCGCCGTCAGGCTGCGCCAATCCGCGTCGCGCATGCCGAAGGACATCATCAGGTCGCGCTGGCGCTCGGGGTTGTAGCCGAGCACCCAGACGTTCCACTTGTGCGCGAGCGCGTCCCACTGGTGGCGCATGCCCTGCAGCCATTCCATCTGCCGCCGCATCAGGAGCGGCACCGGCTCGCCCGCGGGCACGGTGCGCGCCATGCCGGACTCGACGCGCCCGGGAATCGCGGCGGCGGTGGGATCGACCCGCACCCAGCCGCGGCCGGCGAGCCAGACCTCGGTCCAGGCGTGCGCGTCCATCTGGCGCACCGTGAAGATGCGGTCGATCGGGTTGAGCTCGCCGCCCTGGTAGCCGGTGACGACGCGCGCCGGCACGCCGGCGGCGCGCATCAGGAAGGCAAAGGACGAGGCGAAGTGCTCGCAGAAGCCGGCCTTCGTATCGAACAGGAATTCGTCCACCGAGTCGCGCCCGAGGAGCGGCGGCTCGAGGGTGTACTGGTAGCGCCCGGCCTGCAGGAATCCGATGGCGCGCGTCACCACCTCGAGGTCCGAGGCGGAGGCGTCGCGCCACTGGTTGGCGAGCGCCGCCGCGCGCGGGTTGAACCCGACCGGCACGCGCAGCGCCCGGCGCAGCGCGCCGCGATCCTCGCCGCGCGGCTCGGGCGCGTCCACCGAAGTCATCTCGTAGCGCATGCGGTTGCGCACCGGCGAGGGGGCGAGCACTTGCCCGTCGAAGCTCATGCGCGCTCGCTCCGGCAGGCTGGCGGGCGTCTCGAGCGCGAACATCCAGTGCCGATTGTGCGGCTCGAGTACCACGCCATAGCGGTAGGTGGCGCGGCCGCCCCGCGGCGGCTCGAAATTGACCAGGAACACCGGGCCGACGCTCCAGGTGCGGCCGTCGAAGTCCCATAGCACCGGTCCGCGCCAGTAGCGCAGCCGCGGCGGCGGCGTCTCGCCGTCGAAATCGGCGCGGAAGGCGATGGCGTCGGACTGCGCGAGCGAGGCCAGGTTGCCGGGGCTCATGGTCTCGGACAGCCCGGTCATGCCGGCGTAGGCGTCCTGCGGCAGACCCCACAGAGGGCCCTGCACCCGCGGAAACAGCACGAACAGCGCGAGCGCCGCCGGCGCGGCGTGCGCCAGCAGCAGCGCGGCCGTGCGCAGGTTGGAGCGCGGCGGGCGTTGCGGCGCGCTGAAGCCGATCAGCGTGGTGGTGATGGTGAACAGCGCCACGCACATCACCAGCGCGGTCGGCATGGACTGCGTGTAGAGGAAATTGGTCATGATGAGGAAGTAGCCGAGGAAGGCCGCCACCGCCGCGTCGCGGTGGCTGCGCGTCTCGAGCAGCTTGAGTCCGGCGAACAGCATCAGCAGGATGATGCCGGGCTGGCGGCCGAAGAGGGTGCGGTATTCCATCCAGACGCCGAGCATGGCCACCGCGGCGATGCCGATCACGAACCAGCGGGAGGGCAGCGGCGCACGGTTCATCGCGTAGTAGAAGCGCCAGCCGAACAGGCACGCCGTGAGCAGCGTCAGCCACCAGGGCGCGCGCAGCGTATGCGGCGCGATGACGAGAAGCAGCGATCCGACCAGCCACGCGAGGTCGCGCGTGGTCACCGGGCGGACCTCCGGGGCGAGGGGATGCGGGCTCGGGTTCACGGCACCTCGTACAGCGCGAGCGCCTGCAGGCAGGCCGCGCAGTGCGCGTCGCCGCGACCGATGGCGATCTCGACGCCGGGCAGCCGCAGGCCGTAGAGGGCGCCCGAGCGCTCGGCGGAGAGCACCCAGCCGGCGAGGCGCGACAGCCGCTGCTCGAGGCCGAGGCTGCCCGGCAGCAGGCGCCAGTCGAGCCATAGTTCGGCGGCCGCCTCGCCGGTGAATTGCTTGGTGAGCATGTCGTCGCTGCGCGCGACGGCCTTCCAGGCGACGTGGCGGGGCGAGTCGGACAGCTGGTAGCTTCTCAGGCCGGAGAAATCGTCGTTGCCGGGGGTCGGCGAGCGCATGCCGCCCGCGCTGGACTCGGCGCTCGACGGCGGCAGTGCCGAGCGTTCAGGACGCGGGTACACCAGGCAGCGCGCGTCGGGCTCGACGTAGCTCCACGCGCGGAACAGGCCGAGCGGAAAGCGCGTCTCCAGCATGACGCGGCCGAGCGGCGCCCAGCCGCGGCGCGGGACCGGGACCGCCAGCACCACCTCGGCAGCCGCGCCGGCGGGGACGTCGACCACCAGCTGCGATGCCGAGCGCAGGTGCCGGGCGAGGATCGCAGGACGGTCGAACGCCGCGCGGCCCTCGAGGTAGAGGCGGAACTGCGCCGATTCGCCGGCGAACACCGGCTCGGCGCGCCCGGCGTTGACCGCGAGGCGCGCCAGGTTGCGCGCCGTGTGCACCATCCCCGCCAGCCCCATCCCCGCCAGCAGGAAGGTAAGGGCGAAGCCGAGCGAGAGCGCGTAATTGATCGAGCCGATCAGCAGGATGACGAGCGTTGCGCCGTAGAGCCAGCCGAGGCGCGTCGGCACGATGTAGACGCGGCGGTGCACCAGCACCACCGTGCCGCGCTCGGGCGGCGTGAAGCCGTAGACCCAATTGGCGAAGCGCGGATGGCGGTCGATGAGCGCGCCGATCATGCGGTGGGCCCGTCGTATTTCCAGCGCCCGCGCCAGGCGGCGAGCACCAGGCGCGGATACTCCCCCTTGCCGAGGCTGCCGTTGTAGCGGCCGAGCGCGCGGAAATAGTCGCCCTTCTCGAGGTCGAGGTAGTGGCGCAGGATCACGCAGCCGTACGCGAGATTGGTCCGCAGGTGGAAAAGATTGTGGCCGCGCTGGCCGATCAGCTGAACCCAGAAAGGCATGACCTGCATGAAGCCGCGCGCGCCCGCCTTCGACAGCGCGTACTTGCGAAAGCCGCTCTCGACCTCGATCACGCCGAGCACCAGCTGCGGGTCGAGCCTCGCCCGCGTCGCCTCGTAGTGCAGCGTGCGCAGGAGCTCCAGGCGCAGCTTGCGGTCCGGGATGCGCGCGGCGAGCCGGCCGTCCATCTCGCTGAGCCAGCGCTGCGCGTCGCTGCTCGAGCTGAAGTGCATCGCCGGAACGGCCCGGTCCGACACCATGCGCGACAGGCGCACGCGCACCGAATCGGCCAGCGGCTCGTATTGCTGCGCTCCCGCGAGCACCTGAATTGGGACCAGAAGCCACAGCAGGCCGAGCCGCTTCATTTCGTGACCAGACGCTCCTTCAGGAACTGTACGACACCGCCCAATGGTACGTCCGAGGGCTTTTCGTCGCGCCGGCCCTTGTACTCGGCATTGCCCGCGGCGAGCCCGCGCTCGCTCAGCACGATGCGGTGCGGCACGCCGATCAGGTCCATGTCGGCGAACAGCACGCCCGGGCGCTCGTCGCGGTCGTCCATCAGCACGTCGATGCCCGCGGCCGCCAGCTCCCCGTACAGCCGCTCCGCCGCCGCGCGCACCGCCGCGGCCTTGCGGTAGCCGATCGGCACGATGCACGCCTCGAAGGGCGCGATCGGCGCCGGAAAGATCACGCCGCGCGGATCGTGGTTCTGCTCGATGGCGGCGGCCACGATGCGCGTGATGCCGATGCCGTAGCAGCCCATCTCCATCGGCTTCTCCTGGCCCCGCTCGTCGAGGAACACGGCCCGCATCGCCGCGGAATACTTGGTGCGCAACTGGAATATATGCCCGACCTCGATGCCGCGGACGATCTGCAGCCGGCCCTTGCCGTCGGGGCTCGGGTCACCGGCGACCACGTTGCGCAGATCGGCCACTTCCGGCTCGGCCAGGTCCCTGCCGAAATTGACCCCGGCCAGGTGGCAGCCTTCCTCGTTCGCGCCGCAGACGAAATCGCTCATCGCGGCGACTGCGCGGTCCGCCACCACCTTCAGACCCTTCGCGCCGACCGGCCCGATATAGCCCGGCTTGCATTTCAGTGCCGACAAAATTTCATTTTCAGAAGCAAAACGAAAAGCGCCGACTGCCTTCTGCGCCTTGATCTCGTTCAGGTCGTGGTCGCCGCGCACCAGCAGCAGCGCGAACTGCGCATCGTGCATGACGGCCACGGCCTTGACCGTCTTCTCGAGGGGAATGCCGAGCAGCTGCGCGACCTCCTCGCATTTCGTCTTGCCGGGCGTCGGCAGCTTCCGCATCTTTTCTACCGAGGATTTCCTGGGAGGAGGCGAAACGGCCTCGGCCAGCTGCACGTTGGCGGCGTAGTCCGACTCGGGCGAGAAGGCGATCGCGTCCTCGCCCGACTCCGCCAGGACGTGGAACTCGTGCGAGCCGGTGCCGCCGATGGCGCCGGGGTCGGCCGCCACCGGGCGGAAGCGCAGGCCGAGGCGGGTGAAGATGCGCGTGTAGGTGTCGTACATGTTGCGGTACTCGCGCTCGAGGTCGGCGTGGTCGGCGTGGAACGAATAGCCGTCCTTCATCACGAACTCGCGGCCGCGCATGATGCCGAAGCGCGGACGGCGCTCGTCGCGGAACTTGGTCTGGATCTGGTAGAAGTGCACCGGCAGGCGGCGGTAGCTTTTCAGCTCCGCGCGCGCCAGCTCGGTGATGACCTCCTCCGAGGTAGGCTGGATGACGAACGGCCGCTGGTGGCGATCCTCGAAGCGCAGCAGCTCGGGCCCGTACGCCTGCAGGCGGCCGGACTCCTTCCATAGCTCGGCGGGCTGCACCACGGGCATCGACAGCTCGATCGCGCCGGCGCGGTTCATCTCGTCGCGCACGATCGCCTCGACCTTGCGCGCCACGCGCAGGCCCAGCGGCAGCCAGGTGTAGATGCCGGCGGCAAGGCGGCGGATCATGCTGGCACGCAGCATCAGCCGGTGGCTGACGATCTCCGCGTCGGCCGGTACTTCCTTCAGCGTCGCTATGAAAAACCCGGAAGCTTTCATTGGGCCCGCACCGTTGTGTTTCTTGGTGGGCTGTGGAAAAATCGTTGAGGATTCTAACTTAGGCGGTGCAGCCATGCTGGACAAGGAGGGCTACCGTCCGAACGTGGGCATCATCCTTGCCAACCAGAGAAACGAAGTGTTCTGGGGCAAGCGGGTGAACCAGCACGCCTGGCAGTTCCCGCAGGGCGGCATTCAGCACGGCGAGACCCCGCTGCTGGCCATGTACCGCGAGCTGGAGGAGGAAATCGGGCTCGAACGCGCGCACGTGCGCATCCTCGGCCGTACACGCGACTGGCTGCGCTACCAGGTGCCGGAAAAGTGGCTGCGCCGGGACTGCCGCGGCGCCTATCGCGGGCAGAAGCAGATCTGGTTCCTGCTGCGCATGGTCGGCCGCGACTGCGACGTCAAGCTGCGCGCGAGCGGCCACCCGGAATTCGACGCCTGGCGCTGGCACGAGTACTGGGTGCCGGTCGACGCCGTGATCGAATTCAAGCGCGAGGTCTACCGCCAGGCCCTGCTCGAGCTGCACCGCTACCTGCAGGCGGACGGGCGCGCCCGGCTGCGGCGCGAAGAATCCGTGCAGAACTGAATGGACCGCGACTACACTGCGCTTCCGATCCGCGAACTGGGCGCGAACGCCGGCTTTCGCCGCCCGACGCAGCCCCAGGCGGCTCGCGTCACGCCCGACGCGCCGGCGCTCCAGGTGATGACCGACCTGACGCGGGTGGCGCCGGCGACGATCCGGCCGCAGGCGCCGCTGTCCGGCGCGAATCAGTTCATGATCACGCGCGGCGTGCGCTTGCTGCTGGTGGTCGACGAGCTGGAGAACGTGCTCGGCCTGATCACCGCCACCGATCTCCTCGGCGAGCGGCCGATGCTGGTCGCCACGCAGCGCGGCCTGCGGCGCGACGAGCTCTCGGTGGCGGACGTGATGACGCCGGCCGAATACGTCGAGGTGATCGCCCTCGCCGACGTCGAAGGCGCGCGCGTCGGCCACGTGCTCGCCACGCTGCGCCGCGCGGGGCGGCAGCACGCCCTGGTGATCGACCACGATGTGGTTGCCGCGACGCGCCCGCTCGAAGCGCCGAGCCGCCGCAGCATGGTGCGCGGCATCTTTTCGATTTCGCAGATCGCGCGGCAACTCGGCGTGAACCTGCCGGCCGGCGGCGAGGTGGCGCGCACCTTCTCGGAAATCGAAGCCGCGATACGGTGATCGAGCGCGACAGCCTGCTGTCGCTCGAGGCCTACGCGCGGCAGCGCGAGGCGTTCCGCGCCCGGGTCATGGCGCACAAGAAACTGCGCACGGTGCACGTCGGCGAGCACGTCACGCTGCAGTTCGAGGACGAGCTCCTGATCCGCTACCAGATCCAGGAAATGCTGCGCATCGAGCGCATCTTCGAGGAGAAAGGCATCCAGGGCGAGCTCGACGCCTACAACCCGCTGCTGCCCGACGGCGGCAACTGGAAGGCGACGATGTTCATCGAATACCCGGACGCCGAGGAGCGGCGGCGCATGCTCGAGCGGCTCAAGGGCGTCGAGCGCCAGACCTGGGTGCAGGTCGAGGGCGGCGAGCGCATCTACGCCATCGCCGACGAGGATCTGGAGCGCGAGAACGACGAGAAGACCGCGGCGGTGCATTTCGTGCGCTTCGAGCTGCCCGCGGCCTGCCGCGAGAGGCTGCGCCGCGGTGCGCGCCTGACGGTCGGCACCGACCATCCGGCATACAGCGCGAGCGTCGAGGTGGCGCGCGAGCAGCGCGCGGCGCTGGCCGCCGATCTGGCATGAGGTGGCTCGCCGTCCTGCTTCTCGCCGGCTGCGGTTCGAGCCCGCAGGGCCAGAGCGATTGGGAACGGCAGAACCTCAAAGAGCGGGAGTGGACGGAGGACCTTGCCGCTCCGCCCGCCTATCCCCGCACCGGCGCCCTGCTTGAATTCTTCGTCAGCGCGAGGAGCGAGTTCCGCTTTTTCATCGACGGCGCCTCGATCAGCCCGGGTGCCGACGGCGTCGTGCGCTACGTGCTCGTGGCGCGCAGCCCGGCCGGCGTGGAAAACGTCAGCTACGAGGGAATCCGCTGCGCCACCGGCGAATACCGGCGCTACGCCGTCGGGCGCGCCGACGCCAGCTGGAGCGGCCGGCCCGGCGCCTGGCGTCCGATCGAGGGCGGCGGGCTGCAGCCCTGGCACCGTGTCCTGCACCGCGAGTATTTCTGTCCCCAGAGCGCGCCGATCCGCGATGCCGCCGAAGGCGTGCGCGCACTGCGCGAGCCGCGTTAGAGGACGACCAGATTGTCGCGGTGGATCAGCTCGGGCTCGTCGACGTAGCCCAGTACGGCCTCGATCTCGCGCGAAGGCCGGCGCATGATGCGCCGCGTCTCCTCCGCGGAATAGTTCACCAGGCCGCGCGCCACCTCGCGCCCCTGCGCGTCGAGGCAGGCGACGACCTCGCCGCGCTGGAAATCTCCCGTCACCCCGACCACGCCGATCGGCAGCAGGCTCTTGCCGTCCCGCGCCAGGGCCTTCACCGCGCCGGGATCGAGCTCGAGCCGCCCGGTGATCGAGAGGTGGTCGGCGAGCCATTGCTTGCGCGCCGCGAGCGGCACGGTGCGCGCCGTGAGCAGCGTGCCGATACGCTCGCCCTGCGCGAGGCGCACCAGCACGTCGGGCTCGCGCCCGGCAGCGATGACGGTGTGCGCGCCGCTGCGCGCCGCCCGGCTTGCCGCCTGCACCTTGGTCAGCATGCCGCCCCTGGCGATCGCGCTGCCGGTACCCCCGGCCATGGCCTCGAGGCGCGGGTCGCCCGCGTCCGCCACTTCGACCAGCTTGGCGTCCCGGTGGTGGCGCGGGTCGGCCTCGTACAGCCCGGGCTGGTCGGTCAGGATCACCAGCGCGTCGGCCTCGACCAGGTTGGTGACCAGCGCCGCCAGCGTGTCGTTGTCGCCGAACTTGATCTCGTCGGTGACCACCGTGTCGTTTTCGTTGATCACCGGGATGACGCCGAGCGCGAGCAGCGTTCGCAGGGTCGAGCGCGCGTTGAGATAGCGCTGCCGGTCGGCCAGGTCGGCATGGGTGAGCAGCACCTGGGCCGTGTGCAGGCCGTGCTCGCGGAAGCAGCTTTCGTAGCATTGCACCAGGCCCATCTGCCCGACCGCCGCCGCGGCCTGCAGCTCGTGCATGGTCTGCGGGCGCCGCGTCCAGCCCAGGCGCTGCATGCCTTCCGCGATCGCGCCGCTCGACACCAGGACCGTTCGCCGCCCCAGCGCCGTGAGCCGCGCGATCTGCGCCGCCCAGCGCGCGATCGCCGCGGTGTCGAGCCCGCGGCCCTGGTTCGTCACCAGGGACGAGCCGACCTTGACCACCAGGGTCTTGGCGTCCTTGAGGTTCATGTCCTGCCCAGCGCCTTCGCCACGGCGAAGCAGACCTCGCGGCAGCCCGCGCCGGTCAGCGCGGATACCTTGTACCA
>Ga0184637_10001898_pt1 | contig 13741 bp, 12 predicted proteins | sample PLM3_127_b2_FD_133143 | JGI IMG/M metagenome (GOLD analysis project Ga0184637, IMG submission 133143) | Groundwater sediment microbial communities from an aquifer in East River, Colorado, USA - PLM3_127_b2 | ecosystem: Environmental > Terrestrial > Soil > Riparian zone | place: USA: East River...
CACCTCATTCCACGAAGGGAGGTCACGACAACAGAACATCACTCCGATGAGCGTTCAGCTTCGTTGGATTCACCGTTCAGCTTGCTCTGGAATTCGTGTTCACGTTCGCCGGAATACGCAAGAGCGATGTGTAGCGCATCCAGGGCTCGTAGCGGGGTCTCACGGGAGGTCAAGAGGAGGCGCTCTGCTCGGCGATGGACCGGCGGCGTGAGCTCCGCGCGTCGGCACGATGCCGCGAGCTTTGCTGCTTCCCGGTGCAGCCGGAGAGATTCCGCAGGGGCGAGCAGGCCCTCGCGCCGACGGCGCCCCAATGCCGACGCCGTTTCGGTTAGCGCGAGGTCGGATAGAACGACGTCCTCCGCTCCTACGAGGGCCTCGTTCAGATCGTCACTCTCCGCTTCAGGCACGAACAGCTTCACGACCGCGCTCGCATCGAGATAGACCGGCCCCCGGCCCATCTGTCGCCTCGGCGACCCCTCACGCGCGGTCCTCGCGGTCCTCGAGAACGGCCTGCGAGAGAGGCGGATTCATCCCCCGTGTCTTGAGACGCACCTTCCTCAAGTCCGGAAAGGGCCGACCCGGCTGGACTGGGACCAGGCGCGCCACAGGCAGGCCGCGTTCGGTGATGACCACTTCACGTCCCTTCTGAACGTCGTCCAGCAAGCTGCTCAGAGCTTGTCGAGCCTTTCGCACACCAGCGGTCCGCATGGCCCTATTGTGTCACATGTAGCACTTACGATCGAAATTCCGGCAGTATCGAGAAGCGGCGCGTCAGTCGCGGTTCGGTCAGTCGAACTCGAACGGGCGCGGCGGATTGGGACCCTTGTCCTTCTCCGCTTTCTCCATGGCTTCCTTGAACTTCTTCTCCAGGAGCTCCTCGCGGTGCTCGTGCTCTCGAAACGCCTGGGCGAAGACGTCCTCGGCTTCGGACTTCCGCTTTTTGTCGTCGGCGAGCGCTTCCTCGAACGACTTCTTGTGACCTCGCTCTGGTTGCTCGTGAGTGACGACGGCCCCGGTCTTGTGATCGACGAGAATCTTGGTCTGGCAGCAGGGGCAGACGATACTGAAGTCCTTCGTCAACATACTTAATGCTCGCCTCGCTCTTCGCTCGGCTCGCTCCCTCGCTCCTCGCTCGGGGAGGACGGCCGGATTCCCGCGGTTCGCGCCGAAGGCAGCAACCGCTTCCTCCCGGCCGGGCTCGCTCCGCTCGCGAAGGTTTTCCGAGCCCTCCTCCGTGATGATAGGCTACAGCCGACGGGGGTTCCAATCGCCGTCGGGAGACTCCATGAGCCAAATTCAGGATGCCCAGCTGATTCTTCAGTTTTACGAGCTCCGGCGCGAGGGGCGCTTTCGGGAGGCGCGCGCGTTCATGGTGAGCCGCTTCAAGGTGAAGACCCTCCAGGAGCTGAACGAGCTCTGCCCGCCCGGGTCCGACGAGAACGCCTATTTCCGGCAGGTGACGAGCTACTGGGACATGATTGCCGCGATCGTAAAGCGGCACCTGGTGGACAAGGAGCTCTTCTTCGAGACCAACGGGGAGCTGAGTGTAGTGTGGGAGAGGGTTCGAGAGCTCGTGCCCGTTCTTCGCGAAGCCTACGCGAACCCGCGCTTTCTCTCGAACCTGGAGCAGATCGCGACCGAGCGTGAGGCCTACGTCGAAGAGAAGGCTCCCGGCAGCCTCGCCGCGCTCCGGAAGCGCTTGGGCATTAACTAGACGCCCTGGCGACCTGCTCCGACGTCATTCCGTAGAGGGGCGGAGTCGGCACTCCGACGATCGCGAGGTAGAGGTAAAACTGTCCCCGGTGATGGATCTCGTGCTCCGGGAGGAGCCGCAGCCACTTCCAGACGGTGATAGGCGTTCCCGCGGGGGTGTTGCATTTCGAGCACAGGGCCTCGGGGGTCAGTGAGGCGAAGATCGCCATCGACTCCACGTGGCAGCGATCGAAGAAGCCGTAGAGCGGGTCCTTTCCGTCGGCCAGATCCTTTCCGCACCCTCGATAGAGGCTCGGTTTTCCCTGGACGTTCTCGGCGTACATGAAGCGCTCGATCGCGGCGATGTGGCGAACGAGGTCGGCGAAGGAGAACTTGCCGGGAATCGGGGAGTGATCCCAGAGATCTTCGGGAACTAGATCGAGAAGACGCCGCGTGCGCTGCCGGACTTTTTCGTAGTACTCGAGAAATGGCTCGATCCGAGTAATCTCCATCAGGGTGTCTCCTCGGCGAGAATCTTTCTTAGCACGTCGGTGTCGATGTTGCCTCCGGATACGATACAAACAATCTTCGTCGCTTCAACCTTGCCCGAGAGCGCGACCGCGACAGATGAGGCGGCTGCGCCTTCAGCGACGACCCGATTCCGCTCCACTAGAAGACGGACCGCGGACGCGATTTCCGCGACCGAGGCGGTGTGGGCGCTGGTCAAGAGGTCCCGGGCGAAGGGCCACATCTTGGGAAGAAGCGTCGTGCTCCCGATGCCGTCGACGAAAGAGGCCCTGCGATCGACGCGCTTCACTTCGCCAGAGGAGAGCGACGGCGTCAAGGGCGCGGCGGTTTCGACCTCGGCCGCGTGGATCTCGACCTTCGGCCGAAGCTGGCGAAGACCGCTCGCGATTCCCGTCGCGAGCCCGCCGCCGCCCCAGGGCACGACCACGGCCTCGACGTCCGGCAAGTCCTCGACGATCTCGAGAGCGATGGTCCCGTTTCCCGCCATGACCGGTTCGTCCTCGACCGGGTGGAAGAAGCGTCCCTTTACGCCCTCGTACCGACGCTCGGTCATGCACTGCCACCAGCGGTCGAAGGGCGCTTTTATGTAGCGAGCGCCAAGCCTCTCGATCGCCGCGAGCTTCGTCTTCGGAGCTTCTTCGGGCACGATGATCGTCGCGGGAACTCCGGCTTCGCGCGCGGCCCAGGCGACACCCTGGGCCCAGTTTCCGGCGCTCGCGGTCAGCACCCCTTCCTCGATATCGGACCGAAGGACGCGGGCGAAGGCGTTCGCGGCGCCGCGGATCTTGAACGAGCCGATGAGCTGGAGGTTCTCGAGTTTCAGATAGATCTCTTTTCCGGCCTCGGGGTAGTTCAACCGGACGAGGGGTGTCCTCAGGACTTTTCCCTTAATCGCGTCTCGAGCGGCTTCGATGTCGGCGAGAGGGATCATGGCTCCATCTCTATCACGTTTGTTCCCCCGGGAGTAGAATGCCTTCGTGCTTCTGGTGCTCGACGTCGGCAACACCAAGACCGCGATCGGTGTGTACTCCGAGGGAAAGTGGATCGCGGACTGGCGCATCACCACCCACCTCGACCACCTGGCGGACGAGTACTACGTGCTTCTCAAATCGCTTCTGGAGGACGCGGATCTTTCCTTCCAGAAGCTCTCGGGCGCCGCTCTGGCGAGCGTGGTTCCGCCCCTGACCGCGACCTTCGAGGAGCTCATCGTACGGGTCCTGGGGAAAAAACCCGTGGTCGTCGGTCCCGGGGTCAAAACCGGGGTTCAGATCAAAATAGAGAACCCGAGGGAAGTGGGCGCGGATCGCATCGCGAACACCGCCGCCGTGCAGAAGCTCCACGGCGGACCCGCGATCGTGATCGACCTCGGAACGGCCACGACCTTCGACGTGGTCTCGAAGGACGGCGACTACCTCGGGGGAGCCATCGCCCCGGGCCTTGGGATCGCCGCCGACGCCCTCGTGCGCCGAACGGCGAAGCTCCCGAAAGTGGAGCTGACGTTTCCCGAGAACGCCATCGGGCGGAACACCGTCGCCGCGATGCAGTCCGGCCTCGTGATCGGCTACGTGGGGCTGGTGAAGGAGCTGGTAGCAAGGTTGAAGAAAGAGCTCGGGGGAAACCCGAAGGTGATCGCGACCGGCGGGATGGCAGAGATGATTTCCGCCTGGACGGAGGTCATCGACGTCGTGAGCCCAAGGCTCACCCTGGAGGGCATCCGCATCATCTACGAGCTCAACATCACTAGCGAATCAGCTCGATAGCCGGCGCCTTTCGAACGGCCCCCGCCGCCTCCGCCCGCGAGAACAGCTCCTTCAATGCCTTCTCGCCCGGCTCGCCCATGTCCTTGGTGAGATCCGACACGTACATCTTAACGAAGCGTCGTCCGAGCTCCCTCTGGAGGCCGCGGCCAAACTGGAGGGCGTAGGTCAGGGCCTCGTCCTCGTTGTCATAGGCCCACTCGATGCTTTCCCGGAGCGCGTCGTTGATCTCCCGGGCGAGGTCGCGGCCGAGGTCCTTCCTCACCACGTCGAGCCCGAGCGGCAACGGAAGCCCGGTCTCCTCCTCCCACGTCTCGCCGAAGTCCTCGACCTTGTGGAAGCCTTCCTGAGCGTAGGTGAGCTGCCCTTCGTGGATGAGCACCCCGGCTTCCGCTTCGTCTAGGGCCACGGTCTCGAAGATCCTGTCGAAGGGACGGACGACGGGTTGAAACTCGGGAAGGAAGATCCGGGCGAGGAGGGCGGCGGTGGTCTTCTCGCCGGGGATAGCGACGCGCTTGCCGCGGAGGTCTTCCTTCTTCATAGGGGTCTTCGAGATCACCACCGGACCGTAGCCCTCGCCCATGCTCGCTCCCGTCGCCAGGATCCAGTACTTCTCGGCGAGATCCAGATAGGCATGCGCCGAGACCGCGGTCACCTCGAGCTCTCCGTTGAGGGCCCTCTCGTTCAAGGTCTCGATGTCGTCGAGCGCATGCTCGATCCGGAAATCGCGAATGCGCACGGCGCCCTTCGAGAGCGCGCAGAACATGAAAGCGTCGTCGGGGTCGGGGCTATGCCCGATGCGTAGTGTGGCTTCCGGCATCTGGGAGTTCTCCTGAAGTCAAGTAAGCGCGCGCAACGTCGTAGAGGCTCGCCTTCGGGCTCGCTTTCAAGCTCGCGTGAATGAAACACACGTGGGTGCACCAGCAGCCGTCGCGCTCGATGGCTTCGAGCTCGAGGGCCCGCTCGCGCGAGTCCCAGAATCGCTGCCAGTCGCAATCATAGTCACGAACGCTTCCCAAACGCTCGCGAAGCTCGCAGGCCCGGATATCGCCGTTCGCGTCGATGACGGCGATGTTCCGGCCCGCGGTGCAGGGCATGGGCCAGCGATGATGCCGTTCGAAGTTCGCCGCCTGGATCTCGTGGTAGAGGTTGAGGACTCCGAGGTATCCCGCCATCGCGAAGAAGCCTTTGCGTTTTCTAAGCTTCTCGCCATAGTGCCGGTAGAGGGGCTTCAAGTCTCGATAGAGACGAGAGAGCTCGTCCTGATGCACCTCGAGAAGAGCCGGATCCATGGGCTCGCCGCGGATGATCTGGAAGTAGTGACCGTCGAGCTCGAACTCGTCGCGCATCTTCTCGCCGAGAGGGAGCATCTCGGTGACGTTCTCCCGGCAGACGACGGAGTTGACGTGGAGCCGAAGCCGCGGCTCTCGCTGGCGGAGCTCTTGGAGGAGCCCGAGGCTCTCGAGGGCCCTCGCGTAGTTCCCGGGAACTCCCCGGATGCGGTCGTGAGTCTCCCCGATCCCGTCGAGAGCGAGGTTGAGGTTGACGCGAATCTCGGGACAGCCGGCGAAGATCCCCTCGAGGGTATCCCGAAGCCTCTGCGGTAAGATTCCGTTCGCGGGGTAGTTGATGGAGCGGACGCCGTTGGTCCGGTAGAACGTCTCGACGATCGGAACCAGCTCGTCACGGAGAGTCGGCTCTCCCCCCGAGAGCCAGATCTCGTTGAAGGCGGGCATACTCGAGGAAAGCCTCCCAATCTCCTCGAACGAGAGGTCGTCCTTCGAGTTCAGCTCTTCCCAGTAGAAGCAGGTCCGGCAGAGCGAGTTGCACCGAGAGGTGACGAAGAAAATCAGGGTGTCGAGCTCCCGGGCGGCCATCGCAACATTATATATTCGTCCTTCCGGACATCCTTCGTCCGGATCCGACCCCGGGAAAGAGCCCCCGGGGTTTACGTGGCCCTGGCCCCCAACTCGGCGCGCGAGAAAACTGACAACTCGCGACAATTGGATCGGCGATTTTTCCTTATACTTCGGGCTCCGTTCGACCAAAGGGGGAATCGATGTTCGATGAGATCCGTAAGCGAAGCATCTGGGCCGCTGTCGTTCTGTTCGTTCTTGCCGCGGCGACCGTCGGCGTGGCTCAGGAGAAAGGGGGGGGCGACGTTACCGGTCCCTACGAGCTGGTCCCGAACTGGCCGCAGAACCCCTGCGGCCCCGGCTATCAGGTGGGCTCGGCGGGCGGGATCTTCGCGGAAAGTCCGAATCGCGTCTACATCTTCCAGCGCGGATGTCTTCCGGAGCTGAAGGACGGGACCTGGGGCGAAAATGACAGCCTGATCCCGAGTCGAAACGCCTCGGGGTTTGACCTGTCGCAAAAGGATCCGAAGCGCCATCCCCGGTGGGACAACGTTCTTTTCATCGTCGACAAGGACGGTAAGAAGATCGACTCCTGGGAACAGCACAACCACATGTTCGTCCGGCCGCACAAGGTCCTCATCAACCCCTACGATCCGGAGCGCCACGTTTGGCTCGTCGACGATGGGGCGCAACAGCTGTGGAAGCTCACCAACGACGGGAAGAAAATCGTCATGACGCTCGGGGAGTTCAAGGTGCAGGGCGACGATCAGACCCACTTCGCCCGGCCGACGGACATCGCCTGGCTCCCCGACGGCACGTTCTTCGTGAGCGACGGCTACGTCAATACCCGGGTAGTCAAGTTCGACAAGGACGGCAAGTTCCTCCTGACCTGGGGACAGAAGGGAAACGAGCCCAACGAGACCCGGCCCGGCTACATGAACACCGTCCACGCGATTGCCATCGACAAGCAAAGGCGAGTGTACGTCGCCGACCGCGCGAACTCGCGAATTCAGATCTTCGACGAGAACGGAAGGTTTCTGGACGTTTGGCCTAACGTTCCGCGCCCTTACTACATCTACATGTCCGACGACCAGCACCTCTCGATCTCCGACGGCCGCACCGCGAAGTTCACCAAATTCGACCTCAACGGGAAACTTCTCTCCTCCTGGGGGACGTTTGGGGCGATGCCCGGCGGGTTTTGGGGTGTGCACCAGTTCAGCGTCGACAGCGAAGGCAACCTCTACACCGCCGACGTCCACGTCGGACGGCCGCAGAAGTTCCGGCCGAAGCGAGGTGTGGATCCCGCGAAGCTCGTGGGAGTGCCGATGAAGGCCCGAGAGTCCAACTAGTTTAGTTAGAAGCGGAACAGCTTGGTGAACTTGAGTGCGAGGGTTCGACTGGACAAGAACGGGGACGTCGAGAGGTCCTCGCGGCCCTCGCTGTACACCACGAAGAGGTCGCTTCCGGGCTGGTACTCCCAACGGAAGCGAACGCTCGCGCTCAGAGAGTCCGAGCTCGAGTTGTACTGAAGGAAGCTGCTCACGAACGTCCGGGGCGTGAAGCTGACGTTCAACCGGGCGCTCACCAGGCTCGCGGTGAAGCTTCCTTCCGGCAAGTCGACCCAGTTGATGGAAAAGCGCGGCTCGAGAGACAGCTTGGGCGAGATCTCGACTCGGCCCTGGTAGCTCCCCTCCGTGCGGTCCCCGCTGAAGAAGCTTCCCGTGCGGAAAGAGGCCGTCCCCGGTATCGTTCGCTGGGGGCCGAGCTGGTACTCGAAACGCACGTCCTGGAACCGGTACCCGCCCACGGGAAGTATTACACCATCCGCGATCTCGAACTCCGCGGGAAGGAGCTCGAAGCTTCGCGTGTACTCGACGCGGGCGTCGTCGCCGTTCTCGAGCTCGAGCCGAAAGGATCCTTGCAGCCTCTTGGTCTCGACCTGTCCCGCCGGGTCGGTGATGTAGTCGAGCTCGCTTTCGAACACCATGCGACGAATGGCCTCGATCGACTGGGGACGAGGGCTGAAACGGGCTTGCACGAAGTTTCGTCGAAAGGCTTCTCGCCCGAGGAAGCCGAGCTCCGGCTTGAAATCCTCTCCTACCTTGAGGTGCTCGAGAACGAGCCCGTAACGATCGGCGGAGTAGTCGAGCTTGCCGATGTAGCTCGACTCATCGTCTCCGATTCGTTCGCCATCGGCCAGGAGGGTACGGCTTACGGCATAGTACGCGTTGAGCTTCAGGTTCTCGTAGAAAGCGAAGTTGCCGTCGATACCGAAAAGGGAGTTGGAGTCCGCCCCTTCGGTGAGGGAGGTGGTTCGGTGGGTGGCGATGACGCCGATGTCGCTGCGGCGGAGGACGTCGCGGCGCAGGCGGAAGACGGAGAAGTTCGTGGTGGGGAGGCCAGTCTCGCCAGTCTCGTCAGTTTCGTCGATACCCTCGGTCTGGATGTTCAAGGCGCCGACCCGGTACCGCCCGGCGCGGCCGGTCAGGCGGCCGCCGACTCGAATAGGGTCGACGCCCGACTCGGTGAGTCCGATTCGGCGGCTGAAGAAAACGATGGGGGTGACGTCGGTCGTTTCGTTGCCCGGCCGGGCGGAGCCGCCTCCGCTCTGCTGCTCGACGCCGCCGAACGCGAAAATCCCCTGCCCCTCGAGGAAGAAGTCTCGTTTCTCGGGGAAGAACAGGCTGAACCGCGTCAGGTTGATCTGCTGCTGGTCCTCCTCGATCTGGGCAAAATCGGTGTTGTAGGTGAAGTCGGCGATGAGCCCGCCGGTCACGCCGTATTTGGCGTCGAATCCGACGTCGCCGCCCAGGCGGTTTGCGAAGGGGGGCTCGGCGTTGCCGTTCGTCGTCAGGGAAGACAGAGCATAGGGTTTCAGCTCGATGTTCCTCGACTGGAGCGGGACCTCGATGCCAACGACGGTGGCGGCGTCGGAGAACCGGTGGACGCCTCGGCCCCCGTGGGAGGCGGCAATCGGCGCCAGAAAGGACATCTCGTTTTTCCACTGCACGGCCCGGCGGATGTTGATGCCCCAGACCTGCTGGCGCCCCTCGTTGTAGCGTAGCGACTTGAAGGGGATGGCCATCTCGAGCGTCCAGCCCCGATCGAACCGAGATGCCTTGACGTCCCATACGGTGTTCCAGTCGACGTTTCTGCCGTTGCCCTCGTCGGTCACTGCCTGGTCCCGAATGGCCCCTAGTGGATTGGTCTGGAAGTAGAAACCGTTGCGCCGGTCGTAAAAAGTGTCGAGGGTTACGACGAAGTTCTCATTCTGGTTGATGTCGTTGTGGTCTCTCCGCATCTCGTTCGCCACCATCCGCTCCGGGTGACTGTCCAAACACCGGGCGGCGATGTAGAGGTTTCGGTCGTCGAAAAAGATCCAGGCCTCCGTCTGCTCGGTCGCCAGCTCTCCGTCGTGAGGTTCCTGCTGGATGAAATCGGTCAGAGGCGGGACGCTCCGGTAGACGTCATCGTCCAGTCGGCCTTCGAAAACGATGGGCTCTTTCAGCCGCGTCGCGCGAACCGTCGTTCGTCCCCGATCGTCACGAGCGATCACCTCCGGAGCGACTGGCGGTGGAGGACCGAAAATCTCCACATCCGGCGGGTCGTTTACAGAGGGCACAGAGGGCTCGTCGGCAAGAACCGTTCGAGCCGTCCCGGCAACGAAGACGAGCGAAATGCCGAAAGCAAAAACACCACTCTGACGAAAGAGGCAACGGCGGAGATTCACGGCATCACCACGGACTCGTGTAAACGAGAAACCCCACCCTCGATGCGGCCTCTACGTCAGTGTACGTGCGTTTCGAGGTGAGATTGCGTTTCAAGACAAGGAATTACATTCCGCGACGCTACCTGGATCGGGCCGGTGTAAGCGCTGCCCGCGCCTCTCACCTGACCTGGAAGGCCATCTCGGCGGTGACGGTGTTTGCGACCACTTGGTCGGTGACGGCGATGACCAGGGTGTAATTCCCAGGGCCGAAGTCTTTCAGAGGAATCGCCGACATGATGCTTCTCTGCCGCTGGTCGGTCGGGTAGAGGTAGGTGGCTGGAACTTCCAGGTAGCGCGCGCCCTCGCGCTCGAACCGGTAGCTCAGCTTCAGGGAGTTCTTGCCCGCGTCATCGAGCGTCAGGTTGTACGTCTCGAAGTAAACGTTCAAAGCCCCGCTTGCCGTGAACGTGCGAGTGAAGTTGGGAACCGCTTCGAACTCCCCGAAAGTGAAGGGCTCCTTTGTCCCGGCCGGGGGCGGCTTTTCGAGTTTCACGATCGCATCGGCCAGGACCACGCTGCTCAGCGACAAAGATTGCTCGAGGTCTGGAACCCGCAGTGTCTCGGACGACGTCCGGATGGTATTGCTCGCGTTGTCCCGCACCGCTACCTCGAGCTCGTATTGTCCCGGCGGAGCGTAGAAGATGAGCTGGTAAAGAAGGGACTCCGTCTTCATTCGTTCCAGCTGATCCCGCGGCACCCTGACGATCTCCTCGCGGTTGAACTCGTCAATCACCTCGCCATCCGGGCCAAGGATACGGCCGAACACGTCCAGACTGGATTGGTAGTGGTCGGGTTTTTCGAGGAACGTGAAGTCCTGGTACGGCACTTGGAGCGTTACCGGCGTGCAGATTTGTCCATCGCTGGCCCGGTAAAACTCGACCTGGCGCGCTCCTTCGAGCGGTCCCGCCCGGAAGCTGAACTTCGTTCTCACTTCGTCGGAAAGCGGCCTGAGCTGCCTTTCCGGGATCTGAGAGACGAGGGCCAGCTCGTCGAGCCTCTCGAGCTCGGGCACAAGCCCGTCGCCGAAGTGCACGGTGCCGGTTCGCCCGAAGTTCGCTGCTCGCATCTCCTGAAGGGTCGTCGCGTCATGGAAGTTCTCCCCGATCAGGGCCTCCATTTGGCGGGTAGCATCGGCGTCCTTCAGCAGGTTGAAGGTCAGCTCGTACTCGCCGGTGAGGCGCGTGTCCACGAAGGCGATCTCCATGTTGGGCGGGAGGCGGGGATGGGCGGGTCGGTGGTAAATCCACACCTCGGTCGGGTATTGATGCATCTGGCGGCCCATGGGATCGGAGTCGATGACGTCGGGCGGGCCAAGGAGGATGTACAGGCGTCCACGGTCCGTGCGCCAGCCGGGCCGACCCGCACCGAAAAACCGGTTCACGTAAGCGAGACGCCGATAGTGCTCGATCTGGTACTCGTTCTCCGGGGTCTCCGGGGTCGGGTCTCGCCGCTTCCAGAAGGTCTCGATGAATCGCACTCGCTCCTCGGAGGTCGTGAGGCTCTCGAAGACGGTGCGCTCGCTTTTGGTGAGGATGTAGGAGGCGATCTCCTCGAGCCAGAGCTTGACCGCTTGTTCCTCGGTGAGATTCTCGAATCGCTTCTGGAGACCGATACCCTCCGAAGACACCGAAAGCGCCAGAGCGAGGAGAAGGACGCCGGGCGCCTTTTTCATGCCCTGATTCTTACAGCAGGTTTGCCGTTAAGAGCAAGGGGACGAAAAAAGGCCGGATCCCCCGAAGGGGAATCCGGCCTTCTGACAGGAGCATCAGAACATGAAGCGAATGCCGAACTGCATTTGCGCCGGCAAATAAGCGGACGTGGATGTCAGGTAGCTCCCGGCCGAGCGGTTGCCCACGGTAGCGGTCAGGTTGGCGCGATTCGTGACGTTGAACATACTCCAGAAGAGTCCCAACGAGCGGCTAGCTCCGAGATCGAAGGTGTAGCGCGCGGAGAGATTGATCTCGAAGTAGCTCGGTCCGTCGATGCCGTTGATGACTGCCCGGCCCTGGGAGTCGACCTCCGACGCGATTGGAATCGTGGCGTCATTGATTCCCTGGATGGGCCGGTCGCCGTTTGTTGCGGCGCGATCGTTATCGCGGTTTCCGTCCTGGCCGGTGATCTCGTTCGACGGAGCACCCGACTGAGCGGTCAATACGGCGCCCAAGCTCAGGCCCGCGATGGGGTTGAAGGTGCCGGCGATGTTCAAGACGTGCCTCCGGTCGAACTGGAAGCGGCCATAGTCGGCGCGAGGATCGTTGTCCAGCCAGACCCTTCTCTCGGTACCGAAGCCGACGTAGTTGGACTTCTGGAGCGTGTAAGCAGCGCGCGTGCTGTACCGGTTGGAGAAGCGCTTGGTGAGTCCGACCTGCAGCGATTTGTAATCTCCGTTCATCTCATCGAGGGTCAGATACTGAAGCACCCGCCGGAAGTTCGTGCCACGCGCTTCCTCCGGGATGAGCGTGCCGTCGGGATCGAAAACATCGACACCCGGCCGCCGTCCGTTCACCGGCTCGTTGATGTCGATGAGCCCGAGCTGATCGCGCGACACGTTGGCCACATAGTCGGCGGTGAGGGCCCAGTCCTGCGCCAGCTCGTGCTGGATTCCTAGACTCCATGCCCACTGATAAGGCATGGCTCGATCCGGATCGTCGAGCCGCGGCTCGCCGTTGTAACTCTCGCCCGCCAGGACCTGGTCTCGCAGCCGCTCCAGCTCGGCCTCGCCCGCCGCGCTCAGGTCTGCGATTCCGAGGTTGCCGGCCGAGTCGGTCGTCACGTCCGGATGAAGCACGGCATCGGCAATGTCACTATCCTCATCGACGGTGATTGTGGGGAACTGGGTGATCACCCCGTTTCGTTGCACGTCTATGTCGACCGCACCCCGAGTCCATACGGAGAACCGTCCGAATCCGGCGCGAATGACGGTCCTGCCGTCCCCCGTGGGATCGTAGGCGAAGCCCAGGCGGGGGGCAAAGTCATCTCCGCCATTGGGGACGATATCCTGGTAGTCCCAGCGGACGCCCAGGTTCAGGGTCAGGCGATCGTTGACCCGCCACTTGTCCTGGACGAAGAAGTGGGCGCGCGAGTCCAGGCTGGAGGCGTCAAAGCTATCCAGCCCCGGCGGGCCGACGACGATTGAGAACTGCTCGGGAAATGTCGCCGGATTGGCGGGGTCGTACGGGAAATCGGACCCGAACTCGAACGACCCCGAGTTGGCTATGCCCGCCGGGTCGGCGTGGTTCCGGCTGAAGCCGGCCCCGAGCTTGAAGTTGTGGTCGCCACCCTTGCCCGGGACAAAGTAGCTGAAGGTGTCGGAAAAGTCGAGGGTATTGATGATCTGGAAGCCCGCTGACCCTCCCGGCCCGGCTATATATCCCGAGTGCACGTTTTCCTGGCCGAGGGCGAACTGGTCGCCCTGCATGCCGATGAATGCCGTGGAACCTTCGAAGAACGCCTGGTTGCCGGTCCCGCGCTCTTCTCTGACGGACGCGACGCGGAAGGTGTTCGAGGCTCGGTCGCCCAGGATGGACGTCAAGGAGACGTTGACCCTGAAGTCCTGGTCGACCTCGCTCTCATAGGCATCCCCCACCGCTTCGTTTTCATTGAAGTCCTCGCCGATGGCAGGGGCGGTTTCCCTCAGAAAGCTCGCGCTCAGGATGTTGTTGGGGCTGAGCTGGACGTCTCCCCGGCCGAAGATGTTGTTGGCGGTGACGTCGAAAGTACCGACGAAGTCTTGAGCGATCGGGAAGCCTTCGGGCCCGAATTGCTTGAAGCCGCCGGTCTTCTCTTCGTCTCGCTCATAGTTGAAGTAGAAGTGTGCCTTGTCCCGCACGATGGGACCACCGAAGCCGAAACCCGCCTGCAGCGTTCTCTCGTCGGGCTTCTCCGCATCGTCCGGGAGAAACGCGTGCCGGGCGTACATGGAATCGTCCCGATAAAAGGTGTAAGCGCGACCGGAGAACTCATTGGTCCCGCTGCGGGTGACGACGTTGACCACGGCTCCGCCGGCGCCGCCAAACTCGGCCGCGTACTGGCTCGACAGCACCTGATACTCCGAAATGATGTCCAGCACCACCCGCACCTGGGATCCCGGGCCGGCGCCCAGAAGGTCATCGTTGTTGTAGGCGCCGTCGATCATGAAC
>Ga0184637_10001899_pt1 | contig 13733 bp, 9 predicted proteins | sample PLM3_127_b2_FD_133143 | JGI IMG/M metagenome (GOLD analysis project Ga0184637, IMG submission 133143) | Groundwater sediment microbial communities from an aquifer in East River, Colorado, USA - PLM3_127_b2 | ecosystem: Environmental > Terrestrial > Soil > Riparian zone | place: USA: East River...
GACCGCGCGCGGATCCGGGAGCTGGCCCAGCTCAACGCCTCGCTCCCCGACGCGCTGCCCGACGCGCTGCGCTGTCGCGCTTTCGAGCGCTACCGGACCGCGCTTCCATTCCGGGCGCCGCCACAGGACTGCCTGCGCCGGATCGTCGAAGAGAGCCTCGCGCGCGCCCACCGCTGGAGCGGCAATGGCTGCACGATCGCCAGGCGGCCCGGCTAGATCACCCGAAAGCCAGAGCGCACCTCGCGGAGCGCCCGATTCACCGCGCAGCTCCGGCTTCCGGACCCAGGTACGGGCCATACTCCTGACCCTCGACCGGAACCAGGTCGCCGCGAAACAGGATCGGGATCGACTCCGCGGACGACACCGCGGGTACGAAGCGCTGCGCGTTAACCTGGAAGTGGACGTGCGGTCCCTGCGAGTAGCCTGAGTTCCCGCTCGAGCCCAGGAACTCACCGGCCGCGACGATCTGGCCTTCTCGCACCGCGATCCCGGCCGAGAAGTGGCCGTAGGCCCCAATCGTGCCGTCGTCGTGAAGCACGGAGACGATGTTCACCCGATTCGCGAACTTCGGGTCGAAGCCGCCCTCCGGGAAGCCGTCCACGACCTGGAGCACCGTCCCACCTCGCGCAGCGACGACCGGTGTTCCGACGGGCATACCGAAGTCGAACGCGTAGCGGGTGGGACCCTCGTGCGTGATCCCGCCGTCGACGCCCTGGATCAGGCGCCGCGGCTCGTCCCCGCCGAATGGGAAGGCGTAGCGGAACGACGGATCCGCCGCGGGCAGCGTCTCGCCGAAGATCACAGCCGAGGCGGCGCGGTAACTCGAGCCGTTGCGCGAGTCGATCACGTCGAGCGTCATTAGCCGCTGCGTTGCACCCACCGGGACGGAGAAGCGCGCGGGCAACTCTTGGCTCGGGCGGAGGTTGTGGATCTCCGGGATCGCGAGCTCGACGAGCACCGGGACGTGACAGGAGTTCCGTGCGACGACCGCGAACGAGCCGCGCTCGGCCTGGTCGTAGATCGAGAACGCGCCCGCGCACGGCCCGGGCAAGCGGGAGATCGGCTCGGGCGTCTGGCACGAGCAGACGACGAGAAGCGCAAGGCCAGCGAGCCGGAGGGGAGCCAAGCTCACCAAGGCTAGGCCCGGATCTTGAGCCAGCGGAACGAGCTGGAGGAGCCGGGCACGCGGCCGCCCTTGCCGAACGCGAAGGTCAGCGAGCGCGCGTCGTCCGAGCCGGTGATGATCTCGCGGAAGGCTTCGATCTTGGACTCGGGGTCCTCGGGATTGAGGCCGTGGAAGACGATCTCGACCACCGGCTTCGACTCCAGGACGTTGAGCACGAGTGTCGCCAGCGTGAAGAGCTTGCCGATGCCTTCGACCGCCTCGACGGAGAAGCGCGGCACCTCGACCTTCGACAGCTCGAAGCTGTAATCCAGGCGCATCGCTCGACCTCCGCCTCTGCTGCGAGGCGTCGCAGGGTGACTCCCGCGCGGGGGGGTGTCAAGATTGCTTCCCCTCGCCAGCTTCCTTGGCCGCGAGCACGCGCAGCCGCTCGACCAGCTCGTCGCGCGCGAGCACGCCCTTCTCGACCAGCAGCTGCGAGAGCGCACGCAGGATCACGTCGGGCGACATCGCGGGCGAGGAGGCGCGCGCGGCAGGCGCGGCGGACTGGGTGTGCGTGACAGGCGCTGGTCGCAGCGCGGGCGTGCGCTCGGGCTCATCGAAGGCGCCCAGCTCGGCGACCGCGCGCTCGATGTCGGGCGGATCCGGCTGGGTATCGCCGGGCACCTCGGCCGCCGCCGCCGCGGCGGCAGCGGCGGCGTGCAGCTCGGGCTCGGTGTCCTCGAACGGCTCCTCCGGCTTCGCCGGGAGGGGCGGCTGCACGGGATCCTTCACGCGCTGCGAAATCGGTGCGATCGGCGGGCTCGTCGAGCCTGCAACGGCGGCCCAGTGATAGTGCCGTTGCAGCGCATCCTCGAGCTCGGTCGGCGCCACCAGCACCGGCCGGATCCGGAAGCCGATGCGGAAGCCGAGCTCCCCCTGGGCGTCGAGATCCGAGGGGTCCTCCATCGCCAGGAAGAGCTCGCGCGATCCGGCTTGCTCCTTCATGAAGAGCGGCAGGCAGCGGTGCTTCTCCGCCAGCTCGACGGGCACCAGCTCGATCACCTCGGCGTTCACGCGCTTGCCCCGGATGCGCGCGACCGGGAGCTTGAGCTGGGCGGCGAGGATGCGGATCAGCTTCTCCTCCTCGAGACAGCCCATCAGCACCAGCGTCATGCCGAGGCGCTTGCCCCAGCGCCGCTGCTCCTCGAGCGCCGCAGCGAGCTGCGCCTCGCTGATCAGGCCCTTGGCCACCAGCATCTCGCCGAGCTTGAGGCGCTTGCCCATTCGAGACTCCCCGTGCACGCGGAGATCGGCCTGCCAGCGCTGCGACCTTACCCTCGTCCGCGGCTGGAATGTTCCCGTGGGGTCGAAAACACGCCCGCCCGTCCCCCCGGGCTTCGGAGTAAGCTATCCGGCACCGGGAGCCCGCGTGAGCCGCGTCGTCGTCGTGATCCCCACCTACAACGAGATCGAGAACCTGCCCCTGCTGGCGCCCAGGGTCCTCGAGCAGGACCCCCGCATCGAGCTGCTGATCGTGGACGACGACTCGCCGGACGGCACCGGCAAGCTGGCGGACGACCTCGCGCGCCGGAGCCCGCGGGTGCACGTCCTGCACCGCTCGGAAAAACAGGGGCTCGGGCCCGCCTACCGCGCCGGGCTGCGCCGCGCGCTCGACCTCGGCGCGGACTTCGTCATACAGATGGACGCCGACTTCTCGCACCCGCCCGAGACGCTGCCCTTGCTGCTCGCCGAGATCGAGCGGCACGACGTCGTGCTGGGCTCCCGCTACCTGAACGGCATCACGGTCGTGAACTGGCCGATCGAGCGGATCCTGATCAGCTGGTTCGGCAATGGGTACGCGCGCATCGTGACTGGCCTGCCGATCAGCGACACCACCGGCGGATTCCGCTGCATCCGACGCGAGCTGCTCGAGCGCGTGGGCTTGGAGCGGATCCGCTCCAACGGCTACGCCTTCCAGATCGAGCTCAACTATCGCTTCGTGAAACACGGCGCCCGCGTGAAGGAGATCCAGTTCTTCTTCCTCGACCGCACGCGCGGCACCTCGAAGCTCACCAAGCGGATCGCCCTGGAAGCGCTCTGGATCGTCTGGTGGCTGCGCTTCGCCGACGCGCTGGGCCGTCTCTGATCGGATGTCGCCTGACTGCCGCGTCCTGATCCTCAACCAGAGGGATCCCCGCCACCCCGCCGCGGGCGGCGCCGAGGTGCACGTCGCCGAGATCTCGCGCCGCATGGCGGCGATGGGCTATCAGCTCACGCAGGCCGCCGTCGGCTTTCCCGGAGCTCCCGACCAAGAAAGGCTTGACGGGCTCGAGGTCGTCCGCCTCGGCCGCATCCGCTGGTACTACCCGCGCGCCGCCCTGCTCTGCGCGCGCGAGACACGCCGCGGCCGCTTCGACGTGGTGGTCGAGCACCTGAACAAGCTGCCGTTCTGCGCGCCGGCCCATTCCGCCGTCCCGGTGCTGGCGGTCGACCACCACCTGTTCGGGCGCAGCGCCTTCCTCCAGGCAGCCTGGCCGGTGGCGGCGATGGTGGTGGCGACCGAGGCCCTGATCCCCTGGATCTACCGCAAGACGCCCTTCCTCGCGGTCTCCCAGAGCTCGAAGGACGATCTGGTGGCGCGCGGCATCTCCGCAGATCGGATCGGGCTGATCCACAACGGCGTGCGTCAACCGGAGACGCCGCCGCCGCGGATCGCCGTGCGGCCGTGCCGCGTCGCGTATTTTGGCCGGCTGGAACGCTACAAGCGGGTCGACCTGCTGCTGCGGGCGCTGGCGACGCTCGCGCCGCGCCTGCCCGAGCTCGAGATCGTGATCATCGGCCGCGGGAGCCGCCGCGCCGAGCTCGAGCGGCTCGCCAGCGAGCTCGGTCTCGCGGCGCGCACGCGCTTCACCGGCTTCGCGAACGACGAGCTGCGCGACGGGCTGCTCGCCGGCTCCCGCGTCTGCGTATGCCCTTCGGTCAAGGAAGGCTGGGGGATCACCGTGGTCGAGGCGAATGCGCTCGGTGTACCCGTGGTCGCGACCGACGTACCCGGCCTGCGCGACGCCGTGCGGCACGACGAGACCGGCCTGCTGGTGGCCGACGGCCCGCCGGACGCGCTGGTTCTTCGCCTCGCGGACGCGACCCTGCGCCTGCTCGCCGATGAGGCGCTCGCGACCCGCCTCGCGGCCGGCGCCCTGGCCTGGTCGCGCCGCTTCGACTGGGACACTGCCGCGGGGGTGATGGCGGAGGCGGTCGAGCGGGCGCGCCACCAGAGGTGACGCGGGGGGGTAGTGGGTCACTTTGAATTCAGCAGCCCGACCAGCTCGTCGAGCGTCCAGACGTGAGCGGCAGGTGCGGCTTGTGCCCGTCCGTCGTGAGCTGCACGGAGGCTGGTCGAGGTGGTCCGCTCCGGGAGGAATCCTGCCGAGCTGGCGAAAAAGTGCGAGCCGTCTGAGTAGTGCATTCTCAACTGGGTGTCACCTTTGGAGGCTCTGATCATGAAAGCAAACGCTAGGTTTGCCGTGTACGTCGGATGCGCCGCCCTTGCCAGTTGCCCCTTGTGCCAATGAAGTGTGAGACACCCAGGGACTCTGAGTTCTTTGTAGAGGGTGACGACGGAGCGTACGATGGCGGTCGCCGAGCGTCCGCGGAACGTTGTGAAACGGCCTCGGAATTTCTACCTTCCGCACGATCCGGACGAATGGCAAGAAGGCAACGCGGGCATGGGGGTTGATCTGCAACCGCTCTCAGAGGGTCGGAAGTGAATCATTGGCGACGAAATTCTGCGCTCGCGATCGCCGTGTGCATGAGTAGTGCCGCCTCGGCGGCCACTTTCCACAACTTCGACGGCACCGGGACCCCCTATGCCCCCGCTCAACTCGATAACGCGCCTAGCCCGACGCAAGTCGGGGGCGGGCCGACCGGCGCGTTTCTTCGAATAGCAACAGCGACCCTCGCGCCCCCCAACCACAACACGGTCGCCTTTGATCTCACCGATCCCGGGGCATACCCCCGAGTCGTCGTTGACTTCGATTTCCGAATCAACGGCCAGGCCGACGGCCTTGGCTTCGCGCTCCTGAACACGGCCAACTTCGGAACGAGTGGACAGGTAGGAAGCGGATTGGCAACGCCTGTTGCGGAGGAGCCCAACTATTCCGGGTCCCTCGGCATCGGTCTTGATATCTACCAAAACGGAGACCCGATCTTCGATTTCAATGCCAATCATGTGTCGATTCACTTCGACGGCCAGCGGATCGGACAGGTCGATGCGACGCCCGTGATGCAGCTCGCCAGCACGGAGTTCAACCATGTGAGAATCATCTTGCGTCCGGGAGGAGGTTTTTCGGACATCAGTGTGATTCTGACACCCAACGGTGGACAGCCTGTGACACTGGTGGACCGCTTCCCCGTGCCCGGTCTCGACCCCTACGAAGGGCGCGTCCTTTTTGGCGCTCGGTCAGGTGGCCTGTCGGCCAATCACGACGTTGACAATATCGTCGTCGAGTTCTTCGATCCGGCTGTTGCCGGTGAGTGGACTGCTGTCGTCGCCTCCGAGATCGTAGCCATTCACATCAATCTCCTTCCCACGGGCAAGGTCCTTTACTGGGAAGGGAGAGCAGACGCCGATGGGGATAAGGGGGACATCGACGAAGTCCGATTACTCGATCCCGTGACTGATCAGGTCTCCAACCCGGGCCCTCCCTGCGTTGGGGTACCTGACTGTGACATCTTTTGCAGCGGCCACTCGCTCATGGGAGATGGGAAGCTGCTCGTGGCCGGCGGACATATCGAAGACAATACGGGCCTTTCGACCGCTCGCCTATACGATCCGTTTTCGAACTCCTGGGTTGAGCTACCGACCATGAACAACGGGCGCTGGTATCCGACCGTCACGGTGCTTGCCAATGGAGATGCGCTGGTCGTCTCCGGCGACATAACGCCCGGCAATGTCAATCCGACTCCGCAGGTGCTTCAGCGCGCAACCCTCACTTGGCGAAGCCTTGCCGATTTCGCAATGCACCTCTACCCGTTCATGTTCGTCGCACCCAATGGAATGACATTCAACGCAGGACCAAATCAAGACGCGCGCTACCTCGATACATCAGGTCCAGGCGCCTGGCTTGCGCCGGTAAATAGCAACTTCGGCATTCGGAGCGACGCCTCCGCTGTGATGTACGATCCAGGCAAGGTGCTCATCGTTGGGGGTGACAAGGATGGGTCTGACCTTGCCGAATCGCCTACAACGAGTGCCGAGACCATCGACCTCAACCTCGGGAATCCGTCGTGGACCTACACGAACCCGATGGCATACGCGAGGAAGTACCACGACGCAACAATACTTCCGGATGGAACGGTCCTTGTGACGGGCGGCAGCGGGGCAGCAGGATTCAACGATGGGTCGGAGGCAGTACATGCTGCTGAGCGCTGGGACCCGGAGAGCGGAACCTGGTCAACATTGGCTCGAATGCTCGTCCCCCGCGTGTACCACTCGACGGCACTGTTGTTGCCGGACGGAAGAGTTCTGAAGGGAGGCGGAGGACAGCCCGCCCAAGATCCGAACGGTTCGGCTTGGCGTAGCGACCACACGGTGTTCGAGTACTACTCCCCGCCCTATCTGTTCTCAGGGGTACGCCCGACCATCACGTCGGCGCCCGCATCGATCCGCTACGGTCAAACGTTCTTCGTGGAAACACCCGATGCGGCCGACATTGCGATGGCGACTCTCATCAGGCTTGGGTCTGTGACGCACGCGTTCGATTCGAACCAGAGGTTCAGTCAGCTCCAGTTCTCAGCCGCGGCTAATGGTCTCAATGTGTCTTCCCCGACTAATGGAAGCCTCGCTCCGCCAGGTCATTACATGTTGTTTGTGGTAACAGACACCGGCGTTCCCTCCCTCGGACGGATCGTTCGCGTTTCGCAGGAGACCTCGGTCCCGGCCCTATCCCCGCATGGCGTCGAAGCCCTTCTCGCTGTGCTGGCGATTCTCGCTATCGCCGGCATCAGGACAGCCAGGAGGTGTCCCGACCGGAACGGTCGTGGGGAAACGAACTTCCGTCCTCGCCGTAAGGTCTGACCCGCTCAGGACGACGCGAGAAGCAGGCATCGGAGACTATTGGGCGACGGTAAATCGCGACAGAAGCTGGCTGCGCGCGGCGCTTCGAGCAGGCGTGCAAGAGGGCCAGAAAGCGCATACACAGCACGAACCATCTTGCGGGACGGGATAAGGGCTCGAGCGCTCGCGCTCCAGAATCGAGGTGCGCAGCTCGACTGTAAGCGACCGGGCAGGTGCGTCGTTGACCGCGTGACGGTGTCGTCCGAGTCTCTCGCGCGAGGGAGGAGCCCGCGATGGCGAGGACGCGAGGACGGAGTCGGCGCAGCGGTTCGAGGCGGCGCTGGGCGAGGTTGCGCTGGACGGAGCGCGATGCCCAGCGGGCCCTGGAGGCCTGGCACGCCAGCGGCCTGAGCCTCCCGGCGTGGTGTCGCCAGGAGGGGGTCGGCTACGAGCGCGTGCGGCGCTGGCGAAGCCAGCTCGACTCCGAGCCCCGCTGCCCGCAGACCTCCGCGTTGCTTCCCGTCCACGTGCTCGAGAGCGAGCGGCCGGGGGACGGGCCGGGCTTCGAGCTCGAGCTTGCCCGAGGTCTTCGCCTGCGCGTGCCCCCGCACTTCGACGAGGCGTCCCTGGCCAGGTTGCTTCGGGTCGTCGAGGGCCGCGCGTGATCGGGAGCCTCCCGCCGTCCGTTCGGCTCTACGTCTGCACCGACGCCACCGACATGCGCAAGTCCTTCGATGGTCTCGCAGCGCTCGTCGAGCACGTGCTCGAGGAGGATCCGCTCTCGGGGCACTTGTTCTGCTTCTTCAACCGCCGCACGGACCGCTGCAAGATCCTCTGGTACGACCACCATGGCCATGGCTATGCGCTGTTTGCCAAGCGGCTCGAGCGCGGCCGCTTCCGGGTTCCGGTGGCGAAGCCGGGGGAGCGCAGCGTGACGATGCGCGCTGCCGAGCTCGCGTTGATCCTCGAAGGCATCGATCTTCGGGGTGCGAAGTATCGGCGCGTGTGGAGGCCGCGAGAAAGACGCGCGGCTTGACACAAAACCCCTTGCGCCTCGTCGCATTCGTGGTAGATAGGACGACGTGGGGGAGCAACCGGATTCTGCGTCAGAAGCCACGCCGAGGCTGAGCGACCTCTCGGTCTGGATGCGCGGGATGCTCGCGCAGGATCGGGCCGACGACATGATCACGGGCGTGGTCCAGCTCGTCGATGGAATCATCGAGCGCCACATCGACCCTAGGCGGTGTATGTCAACGACGCGCCTTTCACGAACCACTCAGCCGGCGCCAAACTGACCCACAACCACGCGGATAGATCGCCTACGGCGGCCCGGCTCTCAGCCCGAGCTCCTCGGCATCGAAGGCGTTTGCGCTGGCCTTCTCATGGCTCGAATCCAGGGAAGGCCCGAGAGCGAGAATGGCGGCGAGCCGCTGAACGATAGATCTCAGATGCGAGACCTCTTCGAGCGTGAGGGACTTCCCACCCCGGCGGTCGGCCGCGCGATACCCGAGCCACTTTCGGATCACAGGATACCCGCCCAGCTCGTGTCGAAAGACTCGTTCGGGGACGTTTTCGAAGCGAGTGTCGTCGTTTATCCAAAGGTCGCCCGTGCGCTCGCCCCAGGCCGGAACGTCGGCCTCATCGGGGCGGTAGTCTCGCTCGCTCCAGCGGCCCTTCGCCGCGCCGAAGTAGGAGATCCGAAGCGTCAGATCGAGCGACTGCTTGCCGCTCGCGCTCCGCGGGACGCCGAGCGTTCGCATTCGCTCCGCGCCTAGGATCGATTCGATCACGGCGTCGGCATCGCGCTGCGGGTCGAGCAGGATTACCAATTGGTCCCCGAGCACGGCAATCTCATCGAGAACCTCGAGCGATCGCGGGATCGGCACGTGCGCCCAATCGTGTGTAAGTGCCTCACGGTGGTGCTCTTCGAACGAAGGCGAATGCAGAACGGTCAGCGCGAGTCGAAACAGACGTCCGACGAGGGCCTTGGCGTCTTCGTCCGTTCGCTCACCTTTCAGGCGATACGCAGCCTGGAGTTTCTTCCATGCTCTGGGCTGAAGGTTGGCCAGGCGCGTGCTGACAAGCTTTCCGGCGTGCGTTTCTCTCGGATACGCGAACGATCCGCGATCGTGGAGGTGCCAGTCGGCAAGAGTCGTGGAGAAGAGAGCGCGAGTCTCTGAGACTCGCCGGGCCTGTGGAACGCCCAAAAGAAACTCGTTCGAGGGAAGGTGATCCCAGAAGTCAGGGCTCCGTCGAATCAAGAGTTTCGACTCGGTTTCATAGTAAATCCATCTCGAATCCAAGGGAAAGAGCTGATACTCGCGGAGCTTGTTGGAGTCAAACTCAACACTTCTTCTCAGCTCTTCCCAGACCTTCTCTGGCTCGTAGCTCGCACGCTCGCGAGCCAGCTCCGGCATCTCGCGTCGGACATCCTCAAATCGCTGTGCACTGAAGTAGAATCGCATTCGAGTCTCGAGAGCCGTGCGATCCGTATCGACAACGCTCCCCTCCAATCCGCGCGCCGGATTCACTCCCTGGAAGCGAACCGGAAAAAGCTCATCCAACGCAGGCCAAGCCTCGTAGCCCGCGTTGACTTCTTGCGGCGAGAAGCGCCAGCGCTTCGCCTCTGAAGAAGTGAACGTCTCGTATGGTCGCGGGCCTTCTGGTCGAACGCTTGCCTCCTTACGCTGCTTCGTATTCCAGGCTTCCATCTCCAGCGATTCGAGCAGCGCGAGGCGCTTTGCTTCCGCGCGTCCCCAAAAGTCGCGATGATGGATCGGGGTCGCGTCGGGCGCGGTACGCTTGGTCCTTCGCTTCAAGACTGTTACGACACACGTTCCCACCTTGATACCCGAACCAGTGTCGGTGCTGAACAGCGTCTCGCAAGATTCTCCCCACGGAGTCCTTTCACTCGCAAGACGGTTCCCATGCATATTGTCGATCCATATCTCATGAAAATTCGTGAGCAAAGACTCGCGCATCAACGGATGCGAGCGCCCAGTGAGGAATGACGAATTCGAGATGAGCGAGACGACTCCGTAGTCGGCCTTCTCTCCGATTCGCTTCTCCGCTAGCCGATAGAAGCGGATGTACAAGTCGTCGAGAAGCTGTTTGCTGATCCCGAATCGCGTATAAAGCGCGCTGTCTCCCTGCTGGATCATCACGGGTTTGTCGTCCTTTCCCGTCACAACCTCACCACGGTTGTTCTTCTTCACCCGCCGCGTAATTCCCTTGTAGTGATCTACGAGATCTGCCTCCTCGTCGAGCGCCGTTCCGGCAAAGCGGTTATAGGGCGGGTTCCCGAGGATCACGATGATCTTGGCGTCACGCTTCACGCGGCTGGCTGCGTCGTGTTCCTCCTTGAGCTCGGGGAAGTTGAGCTTTACCTGTTCGGGGCCGTCCCATCCGCAGAGCGCGTTGGTCAGGAAAACGGCCGGCCGCTTGCCGGCCGGCGCTTCGGATCCGATGTCCGAAAGGAGCAAATAGAGCTGGAGCTGAGAAATCACGAAGGGAGCGGTGAGAATCTCGAACCCGATCACACGCTTCAGCAGCGCTTCGAGGAGCCGCTGGCCGAGCAATGCTTCCTCGCCCCGCGCGCGGATGTCACGAGCGATGCAGCGAACTACTTCGAGAAGGTAGGCACCCGTGCCACAGCAAGGATCCAGCACCACCACACGCTCGTCCGCGAAACCCCGCGCGCAGCCGAGCTCGTCCCGCAAGAGTTGATCGACCCGTTCGACTTGATACCTGACGATCTCCGGCGGCGTAAACCAGACGCCGAGCTCCTTGCGCAGCTCCGGGTCGAACGACTCCAAGAAAGGCTCGTAAAAGTAGGTAAGCGCCATCTCGACGCTCGGATCCTGCTTCTCCTGCACGGTGCGATACGCGAATCTGGAGAAGAAGATCGAGCGCTCTACGCGGCCGAGCGTTTCGGAAGCTCGGTCGAGGTGCGGTGCGAGCCGAAGCTCGGCGAGCCGCGTGGGGTGGCGGAACTCGTAGAAGAGCTGGCCTAGGAAAGGAATCTTGAGGTAGCGGTCCATCCGCTCCCACTCGAAGGGTTCGCCATCGTTAGCTCGGTGCCAGAGCGTCCAGCCCGCGAAAATCCCGTAGTAAGCGGTCTGGATCAGCGACGAACGAAAGAAATCCGCACCCTCCTCGTCTTCAAACGAGAGGCCGAGAGCCTTGCTGTAGTCCTCGAGTAGCGGCGCGACGGCATCGAATCTTGCGGGAAGGTCGGCCTTTGCCCGCCGTGCCTGGCGCGCGAGGATTCGCGCCAGCGATGCCGGGTCCGCGATGGGTGCGAACTCGGTGACTGCTCGTTCGAGCAGGTCGCCGAGCCGGTCAAAGGACTCACGAGGCACAGATGCGCCACGGGCGAGCGCTTCTTCAGAGCTCCATAGCTCGACTTCCTCCAGAAGGTCGCGTTGATCGGGTGGTACAGGCTGCGTAGGATTCCGAGCGAATCCAGGCTTGCACGCCAGCAAACCAATGGCGCGAACGTTCGTGACGAGAACGACGCCGGTCTGTGCGAGGTAGCGGCCGACCTGGTCCTTTTGTTCGGTCGAGAAAGCGATGTCGCGCAGTCGCACTTCGGGGCGCTTCACCTCGGCGAGCACGACCGGGAAGTCACCCCTGTCGTAGAGAGCGAGGTCCGGAAGATCCGTTCCGCCTCCAGAGCGGCGCTCGCTCGTCGCGGTCCGAACTTCGAACGGCAGACGCCTGCGTTCGAGTTCCTCGCTCCAGAGGTCTCTCAGGAGCGGGTAGTACGATGCTTCGGTCGCGCTGGCCGAGCCGTATAGCGGGGGGGTCTCACGAAAGAAATTCGCTTCGGCGCGGCGCACACTCGTCACGGCTTCTCCCGCACGGCCGCGCGGATTCTACCTGGGCGACGGCCCAACACGGCTTCCGTCCCGAATCCATTCGTGCGTCGTGAAAGTGCGGTGTTGACTTTCGCTTTAGTTTCGCTAATACTCGGCAGGTTGTTCGCGCGACGCGTCACTCGGTCCCGAGGGAGTACGCCAATCCGCATGGCCGCAGTCGACGTCGCACCGGTCGTGCTGGCCGAGCAGGCCGGGTTCGCTTGCACGAGCCAAGGCGCTGAGCCTGATCTCCTCCCGAGCACGCGCGCGCGCCTGCGTCTGGCTCTCGCGCGGATCGCCGCCCGCCTGATCGCCACCCGGGCGTGGGAGCGACTCGGCTTCGCCCGCCTCGCCGATTACGCGCGCGAACGCGCGGGGCTTTCGGCCCGCCAGCTCCAGGATCTCGCGTACACCAACGCGCGCCTCTCGGCGCTCGCCAGGGTCGAAGCAACGCTCACCGCGGGTCGTCTCGGCTGGAGCCAGGCGCGGCTGATAGCACGGGTGGCCACGCCCGAGGATGAGACGCGCTGGATCGCCTTCGCCCGCTCGCGGCCGGTGCGCGAGCTCGAGCACGCCGTGCGGGCCGTGGACCGCGGCTCGCTCGAAGGCGGTGCCCTCGAGACGGACGAGGACGGGTGCGACGCGACCCGCAAGGTCGGCGTGGTGGTGCGCTGCACGCCCCGCGTGCGCGCGAAGTTCCACGCGGCCCGCGCGCTCGCACGTCGTGTGGCGGGCGAGGCGCTTCCGATCTGGGCCTGCATGGAGGCTGTCACGGCCGAGGCGCTCTCGGCGCTGGCGGTGGGCGCCGCGCTGGAGGGTGACGACAAGGACTGCGCCCTGGCGGGGGAAGGCGGGGCGTCCTGGGCGGAACGAGCTGCGATTGACGCATGGAGCCCGATTGCACGGACCGTGGAGCCTGTGGAGCCGCGCGGCGAGGAGGCCGCACTCGCGGCGGCAAACCTGTGCGCGGCCTATGACGACGAACGCGTTGCACCACTCCTCGACGGTCTCGACCTCGCGGACGCTTTCGAGCTCGACGCGCGCCTGCGGCGAGCCGTCGCAGAGGAGCAGCGACTCGACGCCGAGGTGGCGCCGCTCCTCGTCGTGGTTGCCCCCGAGCGGCTCGGGATCTCGCCGCGCAAGGCCCGGGCGCTCCGGCGCATCGAGCGGGCGGCGGCAGGTTGCCCAGAGCTCCGCGTCGCGTTTCGCAGCGGGCACCTCTCCTGGGTTCAGGTTCAGGCGATCCTCCCCGTGCTCTTCCTGGAAGGATCCGCTCACTCGCGTGCCCGGTGGATCGAGCACGCTGCGCAGGTCTCGGTGCGGCGGCTCTACGACGATGTCGACCGAGCATTGAGCGGAATCGAACCCGGCCTGCAATCAGACGAGCCATCAGATTGGCAAACGTGTGCGCAGAACAAGGCCGCGGACGCGCACAGCACCGAGCCCGAGACGGCGCGCTTCTTCTTCGCGGCGCCCCCCGAGGTGGCCCGCTTGTTTCGCGCCGTCGCCTGCTCCATTCGCCGCCAGGTCGAGCGTGCGAGCGGCCGCCTCCCATCCGAAGGCGCCGCCATCGAGTGGATGTTCGATCACTCCTTCGAGGCCTGGGGCGCGAAGGATCGCCGGGTTCCCCGCGAGCACCGGGTCTTCGAGCGCGACGGCTGGCGCTGCACGGTCCCGGGCTGCTCGTCCTACCGGAACCTGCACGACCACCACA
>Ga0184637_10001901_pt1 | contig 13715 bp, 13 predicted proteins | sample PLM3_127_b2_FD_133143 | JGI IMG/M metagenome (GOLD analysis project Ga0184637, IMG submission 133143) | Groundwater sediment microbial communities from an aquifer in East River, Colorado, USA - PLM3_127_b2 | ecosystem: Environmental > Terrestrial > Soil > Riparian zone | place: USA: East River...
ACGACGACTCCCGAGAAAGTGACGGTGGTGTCGATCCAGGTGATGGGCAAGTACCGGGTGGACGCGACGATCAACAAGGAGAACCTGCTGCAGCGGGTCCACACGTGGGTAGCGGATCCGGTCCTCGGCGACATGAACTACGAGCACGAGTTTCCGAACGAAAGCTACGTCGATCTCGGAGGCGGCGTGAGGTTCCCGACGAGCTGGCACCATCATCAGGGCTGGGACGACAACTACAACACCCAGACGATCAGCGCCGGTCACAACGCGTTCGGGGGAACCTTCGCAGACGTTCAGGCGAACGTCTGCGAAGACACGGTGAGTGTGCCCGACTCCGTCCGCGCGACGTCGTTTCCCATCCGGGTGGAAACGGAGACGCTCGCGGACGGCGTCTACCTCCTCGGAGGCGGCACGCACAACAGCATCGCCGTCGAGCTCGAGGACTACGTAACCGTGATCGAAGCGCCTCTCGACGAGAGGCGGAGCCTCGCGGTCATCGAAGAAGTCGTCCGGCTCGCGCCGGGAAAGCCGATTCGCTTTCTCGTGAACACCCACCAGCACTTCGACCACATCGGTGGCCTGCGTACATACCTCCACATCGGCGCGACGGTCATCACCCACTGGAAGAACTACGACTTCTACAACCGCGACGTCCTCAACTACACGCCGCGGACCGTGGCGCCCGACATGGTCTCGCTCTGGCCGCCAACCGAGCTCACCGAGGGGTACAACCTGGAAACGGTGAGGGAGAACTACGTCGTGACCGACGGCGAGAGGATGCTCCAGATCTTCTACGTGCATCCGCTACAGCATGCGGAAGGAATGCTGATAGCGTACCTCCCGCAAGAGCGGATCCTCATCGAGGCCGATCTCTTCGATACGCACCTGCCGCGGCCGTGGATCGAGACGGAGGCGAGCCGGAGTCTTCGGAGCGTGGTCGAACGGCTTGGCCTCGAGGTCTCACGGATCGTGCCCATTCACGGAAAGCCCGTCTCCTGGGACGACTTCCGGAGCTTGCGGTAGCCAAGAGTATTATATTGGTCGACGCTCGCCGCGAGCTCGTCGATCGGATCGCCGCAGAAAGAAAAGGACCCCTCGCATGATTATCGACGCGCATGGACACGTCACCGCGCCCGACAGCCTCTATGTCTACAAGGCGGGGCTCCTGTCGCATCGCGGCGCCCACGGACGAGGGAGCGTCGAGGCCACGGACGACGACATCGTCGAGGCGCTGAGCTCGCCAGTCTTCGGCGGAAGCTCCCACCTGGAGCAGCTCAAGGAAGTCGGGATCGATCTCCAGCTCTCGTCGCCTCGTCCCTATCAGATGATGCACAGCGAGAAGCCGGTGAAGCTCGTGCAGTGGTACATCGAGGAGTGCAACAACCTCATCGCGCGGCAGGCAAAGCTCTTCCCCAACGTCTTTCGCGGGGTTTGCGGCCTTCCTCAGACGCCGGGGGTCAGCCCCGCCAATTGCATTCCCGAGCTCGAGCGCTCAATCAAAGACCTCGGCTTCGTCGGCTGCCTCCTGAATCCCGACCCCGGCGAAGCGGGTGGAATCGAAAGCCCGCCTCTCGGCGACCGCTTCTGGTATCCCCTCTACGAAAAACTGGTCGAGCTGGACGTCCCCGCTCACATCCATTCCGCCGGCTGCCGCTCGGAGCGGCACACGTACTCTCTTCACTTCATCCTCGAGGAGAGCATCGCCGTCGTCTCCCTCCTCAACTCCACCGTCTTCACCGACTTTCCCACGCTCAAGATCCTGGTCTCCCATGGGGGCGGGGCGATCCCCTATCAGTTCGCCCGGTTCGAGGCGGGAACGCTTCGCCGCGGGACCGAGCGGTTCTCCGACCGGCTCCGGAAGCTCTGGTTCGACACCGTGCTCTACTCGGAGGACGCGCTCGCTCTTCTGATCAAGACCGTCGGCGCCGATCGGTGTCTCTTCGCGACCGAGAGGCCAGGCATCGGAACCGTCAAGGACCCGCGGACGGGTCGATGGCTCGACGACACGAAGCACTTCATCGAAAGCTTCGACTGGCTGAGCGCCGCCGAAAAGAGAATGATCTTCGAGGACAACGCGCGGAAGCTCTTCCGGCTCGAGCCGATCGCATGAACGACGGGCGCACGTACCTCGAGAGCCTTCGCGACGCTCGCGAAGTCTGGGTCCATGGCGAACGGGTGAAGGACGTGACGATCCATCCGGCCTTCGCGCCCGTGTGCCGGGAGATCGCGCGCATCTACGATCTGCAGTCCGCCCCGGAGACGCGCGACACCATGACCTACGTCCCCGAGAACAGCGCAAACGGCGCTCGCGTGTCGTACTCCTACCGGATGCCCAAGACGCCGGAGGACCTCCTGCGGCGCCGGCGCAACGGCGAGGTCTGGGCGCGCGAGAGCTTCGGCATGCTGGGCCGCTATCCGGACTTCTGCGCCGCCATGACCGTCGGCTTCAACGACGTCCGCGCCGACCTCGAGAAGCTCGACAAGTCGTTCGCGGAGAACGTCACGAGCTATCACCGCCACGCCGCGGAGAACGACCTGTGCCTCTCCCACGGGCTCCACGATCCCGCGATGGACAAGTCGCTCCGGCCGGAACAGGACCCTGACCGGTGTCTCCGCATCGTGAAGGAGCGCGACTCTGGGTTCGTGGTCAGAGGTGCGCGCATGGTGACGATGGGCGCGCTCTCGAACGAGATTCTGATCGCCCCCACCTACCCCCTGAACGAGCGGGAAGCGGACCATGCGATCTGGTTCGCGATCCCCGCGGCGGCCAGAGGCCTCCGGCAGATCTGCCGCGCGCCGTTCGCTCCGAACCACAACTCGTTCGACCATCCCGTTTCTACGAGATTCGACGAGCCCGATACCCTCGCGATCTTCGACGACGTGCTCGTGCCCTGGGATCGGGTGTTCCTCGCCCGCCAGCCGAACGCGGCGGGGCAGCTCTTCCGCTCCCGGGTGATGACCTGGGCGAGCTACGCTGCCGCGGTGCAACTCCTCGCGAAGTTGGAGCTCTTCATCGGCGTCGGGCACATGATGGCTACCACCTGTGGGATGGCCGACCGCCCGAACTTGCTTGCGGAGCTGGGAGAGCTCGTGACCTACGCACAGGTCTTTCAGTCGATCGTCCGAGCGGCGGAAGTCGATTGTCAAAGGACCCCGGGAGGGCACATGGCGCCCGGCTCCCTCATTCACCAGCGCGCCTTCATCGCCCTCGTGTCCGAGCGGATTGTCAGCATCCTGGAGCACATCGGCACGAGCTCTCTCATCTTCGTCCCGACGTTGGAGGATTTCCAGGTCCCGGAGCTCGCGCCCCTTCTCGACCTCTATGGAAGGGGCAAGGATTTCTCCTCGATCGATCGGGCGAAGCTCTGCCGGCTGGCCTGGGAGCTGACGGGAGACTCCTTCGGTGGCCGCCAGCAACTCTACGAGCGCCTGCACTCCGGCGACCCCGCGACCATCATCGCCGCGGTCTATCAGCGGTACGACAAGACGAACGCCGTTGATATAGTGAAGCGGCTCCTGGAATCGAGCGGCTCATGATCGAAATCGGCATCGCTTTCGCTCTTTTGGCGCAGGCGGCACGGGCGGAGGCCCGGGACATCACCATCTGTTACCCGACCAGAAGCGGCGCCTCGTGGCCGATGTTTCTCGCGAAAGAGGGCGGCTACTACCAGAAATACGGCCTGAACGTGAACGTCGTCTTCGGCGTTCACCCCGCCTGCGTCGCGATGCTCGTCTCGGGCGAGGCCCAGATGGCGAACTACGGACTCGAGCCCTCGATGCTCGCGAGCTCCAAGGACGGATCTCTCACCGCGGTCGGAAGCTCGCTCAACAAGGGAATGTTCGCGCTCCTGGGCGGAAAAGATATCGCGAGCGTCCGTGACCTGAAGGGCAAGCGTTTGGGGGTGAGCCGGATTGGCGACACCCCGTACCACTACACCGTCTCGCTTCTCGAAGAGTTCGGACTCACCGCCCGCGACGTGCAGTGGATCCCCGTGGGCACGGATGTCAACGGGCGCGCGACGGCGCTCGCCGCCGGCCGCGTCGACGCGACGCTCCTGACTCCGCCGTCCTCCTTCAAGCTCGAGGATGCGGGATACAAGAACCTCGCGAACCTCGCCGACTACGACGACATCTACGTCACGACCGTCTACCTTTTCAAGAAGAGCGAGATCGAGGAAGAGCCCACGCTCCCGGAGCGCGTCGTCAAGGCCCACGCTGAAGCGATCCAGCGGTTCTATACGGACAAGGCGTTGGCCGTGACGGCCTACGTCGCCCACGATCGCCAGGATCCCGCGGAGATCGGACGGGTCTACGACCGATACGCCCAGACCCAGGCGTTCGAGCGAGTCCCGTACGTCCTCGCGGGCGCGGTCCAATCCGTGATCGATCAGGCCGACGCCTCCGTCGCCGCCCAGATGAAGAAGTTCGACTTCCGGACGGTCTTCGATCGAAGCACCATCGACCGCCTGGTTCGCGAGGGATTCTTCGAGACGCTCTTCGGCCCTTCGGTCCGCGTGGAGCAGGAGAAGAAGGCCCAGATGGCATTCGGGCGCTGAACCGGTGCCGAAGCTCGTCCTCGACCGGGTCTCGAAGCGGTACCGGCTCGAGCGCGAAGCGCGCGACGTTCTCGCTTTCGCCGACGTTTCCCTCGCCGTCGAGGAGGGCGAGTTCGTGGCGATCGTCGGTCCGAGCGGCTGCGGGAAGACGTCGCTCCTCAACGTCGTCGCCGGACTCCTTCCGTTCGAGGAAGGAAGCGTCACCATCGACGGCCGGCGGGTGGAAGGGCCCGGCACCGACCGCGGTGTCGTCTTCCAGCACCCGAGCCTCCTCCCGTGGCGCACGGTTTCGGGAAACGTGAGATACGGGATGGAGATGCAGCGCCGTTTCGATCGTAAGGCGATGCGGGACCGCGCCGAGTTTTTCGTGAAGCTCGTAGGGCTCGATGGATTCGGTCGCCAGTTTCCCTCGGAGCTCTCCGGCGGAATGCAGCAGCGCGTGAACCTCGCGCGAGCTCTCGCCTGCGACCCGGCGGTGCTGCTGATGGATGAGCCCTTCGCCGCGCTCGACGCCCAGACCCGGGAGCTCATGCAGGCGGAGCTTCTCAAGATCTGGGCGGGTTCTCGTAAGACCGTAGTCTTCATCACCCACCAGATCAACGAAGCTCTGTACCTTGCCGACCGCGTGGTGGTGCTCGGCGCCCATCCCGGCCGGGTGAAGGCGATTGTCGAGGTTCCTTTCGAGCGCCCGCGGCCGCTGGCGTTGAAGCGAGACCCGCGCTTTCTGGCGCTCGAAGATCCCATCTGGCGACTGCTCGAGGCAGAGGCTGTCGCGTGAGCCTCCTCCGAAGGCACGAGGCGGCGATCCTCGGCGGAGCCTCGGTTCTCGTCGTCGTCGCCGTCTGGGAGCTCGCGTGGCAGGCCGGCTGGATCTCACCGCTCTTTTTCAGCGGACCCTCGGCCGTGGCCGCCCGGTTTCGTGAAGACTGGTCTCACGGTACCCTCCCCGCGGATATCGCCTACAGCGGGCGCAACTTCGCTCTTGGATTTTCTCTGGCGACGGCCGCGGGGGTCGTCCTCGGGGTGCTCGTCGGCTGGTATCGCCGGCTTCGGCTCGTCGTGGAGCCGTTCGTGACCGCGTTCTACGCGACGCCCCGGATCGCGATCGTCCCGCTCGTCATCCTTTGGTTCGGAATCGGCCTCTGGTCGAAGGTGTTCGTGGTATTCGTATCGGCTTTTTTTCCCATCCTGGTGAACACCATCGCGGGAGTGAAGGCGCTCGACGCGGACCTCCTCCGCGCGGCGCGGTCGTTCTGCGCCTCGGACCGCCAGATCTTCACCACGGTCGCGATCCCCGGCTCGGTCCCTTTCATCCTGACCGGAGTCCGGCAGGGAGTGGCGCACGGCCTCATCGGCGTCGTGGTCGGCGAGATGTTCGCGGGAAGCCAGGGGATCGGCTTCATGATCGCTTACGGCGGGCAGACGTTCGCGACCGACACTCTCTTCGTCGGCGTCGCGATCATCGCCTTCGCGGGGATCCTGCTTACCTGGATGGCGGAGCGCCTCCAGAGGCACTTCTCGCGGTGGCGTCCTTCGAGGTGAAGTGATGGCGGAGATCGTATTGGGTGTCGCCACCTCGCACGGGCCGATGCTGTCGACCCCGCCCGACCAGTGGGGTCTTCGGGCGGACGCCGACCGCCGCAACCGGCAGCACATCTTTCGGGGGAAGACGTACGAGTACGACGCGCTCCTCCGCGAGCGCGGAGCGGCCTTCGAGAAAGAGATCGGCCCCGAGGTCTGGCGCTCGCGGCACGCGCAGTGCCAGCGAGCCCTCGACGTGCTCGCGGAGAAGCTCTCCGCCGCTGCGCCGGACGTCGCGATCGTCGTCGGAAACGACCAGCGCGAGATCTTCAAGGAAGACCTGACGCCTGCGATCACTCTCTATCTCGGACAGCGGATCGAGAACCTACCCTCGACGCCTTCGGAGCGGGCGCGCATGGGACCGGGACTCGCCGTGGCGGAGGAAGGCCACTGTCCACCGGAGGGCGCCACCTATGAGGGCGCCCCGGAGCTCGCCTCCCACCTCATCCGCTCCCTCACGGCGGGTGAGTTCGACGTGGCGCAGGCGTCGTCCCTCGGAGGGCACGGGATTCCGCACGCCTACGGGTTCGTCTATCGGCGCATTCTGAAGGATGCTCCACCACCGAGCGTTCCCGTAATCCTGAACGTGGGCTATCCGTTCAACCGCCCGACCCTGCGCCGGTGCCTGGCGCTTGGGCGCGCTCTCGACCGGGCGATCTCCGCCTGGGACGGCCCGGAGCGAGTCGCCCTGATCGCGTCCGGGGGGCTGACTCATTTCGTGATCGACGAGGAGCTGGACCGCAGGGTGCTCGACGCGTTGGAGCGTGCGGACGAGGACGCTCTAGCGGCTCTCCCCGAGGAGCTCTTCCAGTCGGGAACGGCGGAGATCAAGAACTGGCTTCCGGTAGCCGCTGCCATGAACGCCTGTGGCCGGCGCTTCCGTCTCGTGGATTACGTTCCCTGTTATCGTTCGGAAGCTGGCACTGGAAACGCGATGGGCTTTGCCTGCTGGGAGTCGTCTCGGAGTTGATCGTGCGCATCTGAAAATGGGAACCCCGGACTGCGCGTGACTGGCAGAAACGAGCGACTCATCGAAGCGGGGTTGCGGCCCTCTTCGACCGCCTGTTTCCGCATGGGTTGACATAGCCAAATTTTGTAGCCACAATGGCAGTCGTGAAGCGCGTAAGGATTGGCGAGTTCCGCGACAGGGCGAGCGAGCTCATTCGGCGCGCGGCCGGTGGAGAGACCATCGTCATCCTCAACCGGAATCGTGAGGTGGCGAAGATCGTGCCCATCACCGCCACGACCGCTCGCACCGGAGGTCTCGTCGGCTGCCTCGCCGGCACAGCCGAGGTCCGCGGAGACATCGAGACACCGATCGCGCCCGCGGAGACCTGGTTCTCGAACGGCAGTTGAGGTACTTGCTGGACACGCAGGCGTGGCTCTGGTCCGTCCTCGACCATCCGCGCCTGAGCCGCCGCGCCCGCGCGGCGCTGAGCGCGGTGCCTCCGGAAGAGCCCATCGGCCTCGCGGCGATTTCATTGAAGGAGGCATCGTGGCACCTCGCTCGAGGCCGGGTCGTCGTGGACGAGGCCTTCGGCCCGTGGACGTTGTGGCTGCGAGCCGCGGCCTCATCTCCGCTCCTCCAGGTGCTTCCCCTCACCGTGGATATCGCGATCGAGTCGGAGCAACTCGGTGAGTCGTTTCCGCCGGATCCGGCGGATCGCCTTATCGTCGCAACGGCGCGCGTGCACGACCTGACGCTCATCACCTCCGATAGGCCCATCCGCAAGAGCGGCGCCGCGCGGACGCTCTGGTGAAGAGCCCCCGACGGGGCTCGCCGCTTTCGCGCGGAGGGAGACGAAGGCCCTTCCAAGCCTCTCACACAGGTCATTCGTCGTCCGGCGCGACATCCATGACCCAGATGTCACCGACGTCTTCCGACCAGGTGAAGTACAGGTAACGGCCGTCGGTCGCGATGGAGGTGCCCAGGGATCCTCGCCGGCCGCCGAGCTTGGTGAGTCGAGACACTTTTCCGGTTTCGAGCGATAGCTTCCACAGGTCGTGGTTCTCTCGCGGTCCGGTGATCACGGTGTAATAGATCGATCGGCCATCGGGCGAGAAACGAGGCGTATACGCCGGCTCATCGATAAGGAGCACGGGCTCGCCGCCCTCTCTCGCTACACGATAGAATCGATTCTGCCTCTCCACTACAAGCCAGTGTCCGTCGGGAGACCATTCGAAGTTGTTCGCGGCTGTAAGGTGACGCGGCTCGCCTCCTTTGGCTTCCACGATCCAGAGGGCATCTTCCCCGGTCCTTCGCGAGTTGAACGCGATCTCTTGGCCATCGGGCGACCAGCTCGGCATCATATCCTGCGCCGGGTGGAAGGTGAGCTGCCGCGCCGGACCACCTCGGGAGGGCATCACCCAGATGTCCCGGTTACCAGTCCGGTAGGAGTAAAAGACGATCTCGCTTCCGTCTGGCGACCACCGCGGATGCCAGTCGGGCGTGGGATCCGTCGTGAGCTGGGTCATCTGGCCGCCCTCGACGGATAGAAGCCACAAGTCCTGATTGCCGGTTCGATCGGAGCTGAAGGCCAGCGTGCCGCCGTCCGGGGAAACGTCGACGTACTCGATTAAAGCGTGCTCCGAGGTCACCTCTTCGGCGTCGTCCCAGGTCGCTGGCCGATCCGGCAGAATGGGGGCGCGAAAGACGTTTCGTACCCATCGTCCGTTGGAGTAAGCGAGCTTCCGACCGTCGGGAGAAAAAACCGCGGCGCGGATGCCCAGCCCCTGCGTCACCGGGAGCGGCTCCCCGATAGGTGTTCCATCCTTCGCAAGCGCCTGTTGCCAGAGGTCCATGCTCCCGCCACGGTTCGAGACGTAGAAGAGCTTCCTTCCATCTCCGGACCAGGTGGGACTCCAGACATTGGTGAGCCCGTCCGTAAGGGGAAAGGCCTCCCCTCCCGAGACCGGAATCGTCCAGAGTCGAGTGACCTCCGTCGCTCCCGACCCTCCTTCGACATAGGCGAATCGGCCACCGTCCGGGGAGACGCCCAAGTCCCAGCAGACGTTCCCCTCGTGCTGGGGCAGAACGATGCGGGTCGATTCCATAGATTGGAGAGACAGCATGATCACGACGTTCTCGCCGGCTTCGCGTACCGAGAGGAGAAGCGTGGTTCCGTCCCTCGACCACTGCGGTGCGCTCCAGTTGTAGACACCGATCCCCGGCAAGGAGAGGACGTTTCGCGGGTTCCCGCCGATGGCGGCCACGGTGTAGACGCCCCAGGCCCCATCGCGATCCGAGAAAAACGCGATCTGGCGTCCGTCCGGGGACCAGCTCGGGAGCCGACTGCTACCCGGGTGGTCTTTCGTCAATTTCATCGGCTCACCGCTCTCGATCTGCGCCACCCAGATCTCGTAGTCCAGGTAGGCATGGGTCCTGACTTCGTACGCAAGCCGCACGCCGTCGGGAGACCAAGTGGGGTGATCCTCGACTCCGAGCGCGGAGGTCACTTGAATGGCGTTCTGGAGACGAGGCACCGCGAGCGAGCTCGAATCGTCGCGAGACCGGAACACCACGACGGCCGCCGCGATCCCGATGAGTGCGGCCGCGATGGCAGACCACCGCATCCTCATCGACCGGCGCCCTTCGTGTGGTGGTGAAATGGCTTCACCGGAGTCGACGTCTTGCTTCGCCTGCTCGAGATCGTTCCGAAGGTCGACGGCCGACTGATACCGTCGCACCGGTTCTTTGGCGAGGCATCGATGGATGAGTCGCTGAACGTCGCGTGGGATCGAGGGCGTAAGCTCGCTCACCGGTCGAGGGCTGTCCTTGAGAATGGACGAAAGGACGGAGGTCGGAGTGTCTCCTCCGAAGGGTCGCTCTCCCGTGAGCATCTCGTAGAAGACGATGCCCAGCGAGAAAATGTCGGACCGGGAATCCACCGACTTCCCCGCCGCTTGCTCCGGTGACATGTAGTGGATGGTTCCCACGACCCGCCCTTCCTGGGTAGCGGGCACTGTAAGAGATTCACTGCCCGTCGCGGCGAGCACCTGGCCCAGCTTGGCCAGCCCGAAGTCGAGCACTTTCACTTGACCGCTTTCGCTCACCATGACGTTGTCGGGCTTCAGGTCGCGGTGGGTGATGCCTTCTTGGTGAGCGGCCGCGACGGCGTCGGTGAGCGGGATCGCGATTCCGAAGAACCGGCTCAGCGGAAAGCCGTGCTTCGGAAGAAGCTCGGCGAGGCTCTTTCCACGCACGAGCTCCATGGTGATGAAATACACGCTCGAAGCTTCTTCCACCGAGTAGACGGTGACGATATTGGGATGGTTGAGAGCCGCGAGGGCTTTGGCTTCGCGCGCGAACCGGGCGCGGCGCGATTCGCTCTCTGCGAGCTCTGGAGGAAGGACTTTCAGGGCGACCCTGCGGCCGAGCTTTGTGTCCTCCGCCAGATAAACATCACCCATACCACCCGAGCCGATCTTCTCCAGGATCTTGTAGTGGGCGAGGCTCTGGCCGATCATGGCGCCTGGTGAGCCATTCTATTAGCGGCGGGATCGGCCATCAAGCAGCCGGTAGCTTGCGAACACGCGGTCGCGAACTTCAAGAACTACTCGAGGAAACGTTTCCGACGAGTAGTTACATTTACATTGACGGTAATCAACGTCTGAGGTCGGCTTCCTCAAAACAGGGACCGCGCCCGACGAACAGAAGGCCACGTCCACTCCAACTGCGAGTTATCCGGCATTTTCGGTGACTGCTGCTTCCGCATGGTCCTTGACCCACCGAATCGTCACTCCAAAAACATGGGAGCCCGCCACGATACGAAAGACTTGACTTTCATCCCAACTGCCGCTTCGCATCGTCTCGGTAACCGCAGCTGCTACCTCGGCGAGGTGCGAGTCCGCTCGGACCTCGGAAAACCCCTCGGATAGCGATCGAACGAAGGACAGGACTCCTTGCGGATGCATGGGACGCAGGAAGTCCGCGAGGGCGTCGCACAGCTCGGTAGATAGCACCGGATAGTGGGTCATCACTTGGAGGTGCTCCCGCTCGGACGCGCTCTGCGACGATACGCCGAGGCGGAAGAACTGCGCTCGTTCAACGGGCAGCCCTGGAGTATGAATCCGAAGGAAGTGCTGCGCGAGTTGGGGTCCCACGGGGCGGCTGTGAAGAAGCCACTTTCGATAGCTCTGACCTTGCAAAGCTGCGTCATTGCTCGTGTTTCGGATGACACCCGGCTTAAGCGGCGTGGCCAGTCCTTTGGTAGCAGCACTGAGCGGCCCGAAGACGACGCCGCTTACCGCCCGCAACTAGGCTAACCGAAAACGAGGGCCACGTCCGCAGCAACGCCAAGTTAGGCCCTCTCCTGAGTGAGCACGTCTGCCTCATTGTCTCGAAGGTAGCGCAGCAATTGACTCCAGCCGCGAGTCGCGAGGGAGAATACGCGCCCGTCCATCCTACTCAGGAGACTCAGTCCGTCGTCATCGAGTTGCTCGACGACATCCCTCCGGTCTGTTGTATCCGGGGGAATGTGCCCGCCGGGGAAGACACCGCACGCCTCGACCAGGGTTGCGTGAACCTCGGAAAGACCGGCCCGACGAAGCGCGTCGAGCGTTGCGGCCGCATAGCGCCCGACGGGGTTCAGAAAGTACTGCTGGTGACCTCCATTGCCAACCTCTCCGAGATAATGAAGGACCAAGTGAACATCGAACTCTGGTCGCGAGAGACCGAACCACTGATTCGATTCCGAACGTCCCGGGCGTGCGCACCAGAGTGCATCGAGCTCATGAACAGCGGAGCAATCGTCCTCACCGCCATCAAGTAGTCGCTGGAAATACTCCTCGCCGATCTTCATTCTCGCGGCTACGCAAAATTGGCTAACCGATGGGCCTAACACCCAGATCAGCTGCGAGCGGGCGGCCGTCGTTGCCGGCGCCCACTCGTCAGCTGCATCAATTTGTTAGCCTTCGGTCTTCCCCGAAGTCCTCGAAGAAAGCCGTGTCGACCTCGTAGGTCGTAACGGGCATAGCTTGCGGTACCTTCCTCGTCATCCTACTTCCATGGTGATCCGTAAGGCTAACCTTGAGTGGCGTGGCCAACCCTGAGCAAATCACGAAACTCAACGAAGGCGACGACGGTTATTGCGGCTCCGCTGATGACGAAAAGGGCCACGTCCCTTCCAACCGCTGGTCATACGTCCCGTCCAAGCCGCCCTCTCCAGTAGCCGGGACGTCTCTTGAGATGCGCGACAGCAACGATTACGATCTTCTCGGTGTGGATCGCATACAAAACACCGAAAGGGAAACCGCGCGTACGATGCGGCGACGGATGCTCGGCGAAAGCGCTAGACCTGATCGCGGCTGCGCGAGGATCGAACTGATCGTTCGTTCGACCGCACTCAGAAATTTCAACCCAAGACCTTTTCTGCGGCGCTCGTAGAACTGGGCCGCTTCGTTCATCTCCTCCTCGGTCTCGGGGAGAAACTCGTAACCCCTCATTCGAGTCGCGACTTCGCCTGCCGGAACACCTCTTCACCGGGGCGGCCGACCGTGACCCCCGCCCGATACGCTGCGTAGCGACGCTCAGCTTCTTCTATCCAAACAGCCTCGAAGTCCCCCGTGTCCGAGTCCTCAAGACTCTCGATCAGACGGTGCGCGAGGTCGGCTCGTGCATCAACGGGCAGCTTGAGCACTTCGACCTCGAGTTCGTCTTTGCTTGTCGCCATACGTTCGCCCTCCACCTTAATTCTAGCTCCGATGCTCGGCTGCGGCACGGGACGTATATCACTTGCGATGAGCGGCGTGGCCAACCCTTCGGCAGCAGCACGATGCCACCCGAAGTCGACACGCTCTAATCTGAACTCTATTGTCACACGAAGGGAAAGGCCACGTCCGCACCATCGCGAAGTTGGGCCGCAATGCTACGAGATCCACAGCCATCGCCACCAACCGTGCCCCATCGGAGAGTAGTAATCGTCGCCGACGACTGGCGGTTCTCCCGCAGGACAGTAGGCCGAGCCGCAACGGTTCACGACACCACAGTACCCAGTCATGAGTCGCACCGACGTCCCTGGCGTATCAACATATATGGCTGAGAAGAGACCGACCCTAGGGGGATCGTGCAGTTCGAACCACTGTGTACCGCGGGGTAGCTCGCGAACAAACTGATCGAGCGCTGCTCGACTGACGCGAAATCGCACGGCGAATGGGACGTCGAGCCAGAGGGCATACAAGGCGGCTACGAGCAGTAAAGGGACGGCATAGATCCAAGGGCGACGAAGAGCCTTTGCTCGACCAGGCTTGTCAAGCAACACGGCGACCGTTCCGATTAGCCAAGCGGCGGAGAGAGCAGTGCCTCCGTAAACCAAAAGAAGGTATTCGTAGGCCCACCGCGCGCCGTCGCTCGTTGACAGCGCTAGAAGGAATGCCCACGCGACCACCAAGCCGGACAGCAACTTCATGACGTTGAGGGTGCTCGACGGCGTACAGAATTACTCGGTCCTCGGCGGCCTAACGTAAGTATTGTATCCGGCGCGCGAGAGATGGAGAACCGGCAGGATGTCGAGCCGCGCCGGATCACAATGTGTTGAACAAACCGCTTTCCTCTGGTCCTATGGGCATTGTATGGGGCGG
>Ga0184637_10001902_pt1 | contig 13704 bp, 12 predicted proteins | sample PLM3_127_b2_FD_133143 | JGI IMG/M metagenome (GOLD analysis project Ga0184637, IMG submission 133143) | Groundwater sediment microbial communities from an aquifer in East River, Colorado, USA - PLM3_127_b2 | ecosystem: Environmental > Terrestrial > Soil > Riparian zone | place: USA: East River...
CCGTTCTTGACCGCGCGCATCTCCTCGCCGCTGGCGGCTGCCGCGATCGCTCGCCGGAGTTTGTCCGCTTCATCGAGGCTCATGCCGGCTACCGCGTGCGCCATCTCCATCACGTCTTCTTCGTAGAGTGGAATGCCGAAGGTCGGCGCGAGCACGGTGGAGAGCGCCGGATGGACGAAGCTTGTCGCCTCCAGCCGGCGGGCGCGGCGGACGAAGCGCTCCTTCATCCCGGATGAGGCTGGGCCGGGCCGGATGAGCGAGAGCGCGTCGATCACTTCGCGCACGGTTGCCGGGGCGAGCATCTTGAGCAGATTCCGCATTCCCGGCGACTCGATCTGGAAGCAGCCGAGACTGTCCCCGGCGGCCAGCAGCTTGGCGGTGGGCGGATCGCCGTCGGCCGGGCGATCGAGGTCGACCGCCGGGGTGGCCAGCCGTGCCGCGGCGGCGACGGTGGAGAGACCGCGATTGCCGAGGAGATCGATCTTCACCAAGCCGATTTCAGCCACCGCCTCCATCTCGTATTGGGTGATCACGATTCCCTTCGCCGCCCGCTCCAGCGGGACCCGATCGGCAAGCGGCCGGTCCGCGATGACGATGCCGCCGGCGTGAATGCCGAGATGGCGGGGTTGGCCGAGAAGCCCCTGGGCGCCGGCGAGGATCGAGCGCCAGGGCTCTTCTCCCCAGCCGAGATCGCAGATCACCGGGCTCGCGCGCACGATCGCCTCGAGATCCTCGCCCGCGTGGGGCAGCATGCGTGCCAGTCGGTTCACCTCCTCGACCGGCACTCCATGGGCTCGGGCCGCCTCGCGAAAGGCGGAGCGCGGGTGGAAGCAGGCATGGGTCGAGATCATGGCCACGCGTTCGGCGCCGTGGGCGCGGTAAACATAGTCGATTACCTGGTCGCGCCCGCGCCAATCGAGATCGACATCGAGGTCCGGAAGATCGGCGCCGCGCTCGGCGCTCAAGAAACGCTCGAAGTGGAGCCGATGCGCGAGCGGGTCGACGTTGGTGATCCCCAGGACATAGGCGACGATCGAGCTCGCGCCCGACCCCCGACCCACCACCGGCACGCCGCGCTCGCGCGCGAAAGCCACGATGTCGCCGACGACCAGGAAGTACTCGGCGAAGCCCAGACGCCCGATCACCTCGAGCTCACGCATCAACCGCTCGACGGGGGCGCGGGCGAGGCTTCCGTAGCGCCGGCGGATGCCGGCCAGGCCGCGCTCGAGGAGGGCGGAGTACGGCGTCTCGCCGGGGGCCAGCGGCGCCGGCGGGAAGATCGGCGTGCGGTCCGGGAGCTCGGCCCGGCAGTCAGCGGTGAGCTCGCGATTGGCGGCGAGCAGGGCCGGCGCGCCAGCGAGCAGACGGGCCAGCTCGGCGGCGGGGCGGACGATCCAGGCGGGATCCGCGAGCGCCGCCGCCGGCACCGCGTGCGCCAGGGCGCCCGTGCGGGCGGCGGCGAGCAAGCGGCCGAGCTCGAGCTCCTCCCGGCGGAGGTAGGCGATGGGAGCGGCAGCGACGACACCCAGGTCGAGACTGCGGGCCAGCGCCAGCGCACGCGGCACGGCGGCGCGGTCGCTCCCCGCAGGTGCCGCTTCGACCCATAGCCGGCCGCGGGCCAGCGCCGGTCGGAGCGACGCGAGCAGAGCCGGATCGCTCGCCAGCACATGCACGTCCTCGTGCTCGGCGGCGAGCGCCGGGGCGAGCTGGAAGGCAGGATCCAGTTGCCGGGAAGTGACGAGACGGCAGAGCGTGCGGTACCCGGTCGCGCCGCGCGCGAGCACGGCGGCGATCGGGCCGGTCGCCCCCGGTCCGCTCGCGCCGCCGGGCGAATCGAAATTACGGGAATCGGGATTCGACGTCGCGGGGCCGGCAGCCGGTTCGTCCAGCTCGACGCCAAGGATGGGATCGAGTCCGGCGGCGCGGGCGAGGGCGACGAAAGGGACGGCGCCATACAGGTTGTTGCGATCGGTCAGGGCGAGCGCCGTATAGCCGGCTTCGCGTACCGCGGCCACGAGCCGGGTCAGGGGCGCCGTGCCACGCAGCAGCGAGTAGCTACTTCGTGAGCGAAGGGGTGCGCAACACGAACCCATAGCGATCCCGCCGCAGCCGGTCGAGGAGGATCAGGCTCCGTCCCCCGACCAGGGCTCCGTGCCCGAAGCGATCGCGCACCCGATCGAGTCCGGAGGTCAGGCGCGCCTCGCGCTCGCGGCCAGCGCTGGTGAGGAAATCCAGTTGCTCCCCACCCGCAAGCCCGAGACCCGACAGGGCCACCCCGAGCCGGCGGAGGCCGATGCGCCGGGTGTGGACGCGGCGCAAAAGCTCCCGCGCCGCCGCCACGAGCACGCTGTCGAGGGCACTCGGCAGCGGCATGGTAGAGCTCGCCTCCTGGCGGCGGCCGCCAGCGGGATCGACATGGACGCTCACCGTGCGTGCCACGAGGCCGAGCCCGCGTGCGGTGCGGGATGCGCGCTCGAGCAGATAGGCGAGCATCGCATCGATCGCGCCCGGATCGGTGGCCGCGGCGTCGAAGCTTGTCTCGCGTGAGATCGAGCGTGGGATCTCGCGCGGCGCCACCGGGCGGCTGTCGCGACCGCAGGCCCGCTGGTGGAGAATGCGACCGGGCTCGCCGAGGAGGCGGATGAGCGCGCGCGCCCCCACCGCACGCAGATCCGCAATGGTCTCGAGGCCGATCGATTCGAAGAGCTCGGCGGTCCGCGGCCCCACCCCGGGCAGATCGCTGAGCGGGCGGCCGCGGAGAAAGGCGTCCTCGGCGCCCGGCGGCACCTCGGCCAGGCCATCGGGCTTGGCTGCCCGGCTCGCCAGCCGCGCGATCATGCGGCTCGTGCCGATGCCGACCGTGACGGCGAGCCCGGTCCTGGCGCGCACTCGCTCGCGTAGCAAATGCCCGGCACCGGCGGCGTCGGGGTAGAGCCGCTCGGCGCCGGCGAGATCGAGGTAGGCGTCATCGAGATAGGCATCGACCGCGGGCGCCAGCTCGCGACAGACCTCGAAAACGCGCTCGGCGAAACAGCGGTAGGTCGCGGCGTGACCGGCGAGGATCACGGCCCGGGGGCAACGGCGGCGCGCTTCGGCGAGGGACATGCCGGCGCGCAGCCCATAGCGGCGCGCCTCGTACGAGCAGCTGGCGATGACTCCGCTGCCGACGATGACCGGGCGGCCGCGCAGGCGCGGGTCGCGAAGCTGCTCGACCGCGGCAAAGAAGGCGTCGATGTCCGCGTGCAGGATGATGCGCCGCCGGGCCACCGCTACGCCTCCATCATCACCGAGTCGGCGTACCACAGGAGATCGCCGGCATGGAAGCGCAGCTGATACACGTCGCCGGCGGCCACGCTCACCGAGAAGAAATAGATCTTGTGCTGTCCCTCGCGATCCTCCCAGCAGGCATTGAGCTGAACGACGCGATGGCAAATCGGACCGCGGCGGAAAAGCAGCGGGCGGATGGTGCCGCCCTGGAAGTCCGCGCGAACCTTGACCGGCTCATCAAGCTGCTCGACCAACATGGATGGCGCCCCGTGAAGGCCTGGGGGGACCGGCTCCGCCATCATACACTCAAATGTATAGCTATGCAAGCTTGGACCCAACCCGATTGGCGCCAAGACCTTGACGGGCTCCGCCGAGGCACCTAAGTTCTCCGCTCCATGCTGCGCCCGTGCACCAGGATCTTTCCGAGCTCCTTCCTGCTTACCCTCGCCCTCCTCCTCCTCCCCACCTCGGGGTGGGCGGCCACCCGCACCGTGGGCCCCACCGGCCGCGACTTCACCCGCATTCAGGCCGCGATCGACGCATCCGCGAGCGGCGACTCGGTGCTCGTCGATCCCGGGGACTATGTCGAGGCGCTCGTCATTGCCGACACGGTGCTCACCATCGCCGCCGCCGACCCGGCCACCCCCCCGGTCGTCCGCCTGCCCGCCGACTCGACGCGTGCCGTCCTCGAGCTCCGCGGCACCGCCTCCAACACGATGACCCTCGTCGACGGCTTGACCTTCCGCGGCGGTAAGGGTTGGCTCGACCCGGTGGCCGGCGAACGCTTCGGCGGCGCCATCGTCGTTCACGACGCGGCGCGCTTGAGGCTCCGGCGCGCGACCGCCGACAGCTCGACCGCCGACTGGGGCGGGGGCATCGCGGTCGTCGGCGCCGGCCAGCTGGTCCTCGAGAGCTCGAGCATCGACACCTGCAGCGCCCTCCGGGGCGGCGGCGGCCTCCACCTGGGAACCGCCGATACCGTGCGCGTCGATTCTCTGATGGTGACCCGTTCCGAGTGCGCGAGCGGCGACGGCGGGGGCATTCTCGCCGCGGGTTCGGGTCCCTTCACCTTGGGCGGTCTCATCATGCGGAGCAATCGCGCCCTGCGGGGGGCAGGACTGGCGATCTCGCCCGGTACGCAGGTGACCGTCCGGCGGGCCGTGGTGGCCGGGAACACCGCGACGGTCGAGGGCGGCGGGCTCCACCTGTCGGCATCCGCCGACCTCGATTTCCTGACCCTCGATTCCAATGCCGCTCCATCCGGCATGGGCGGCGGCATCCTGGTCGCCGCCGGGGCTCCCTCGATCCGGAACTCGATCGTCAGCCGCAACCAGGGCGGCGGCATCGCCTGCAGCGGAGGTGCTGCGGCGCTCGACTACAACGACCTCTGGGGCAACGTCCCGAATCTCTCCGGTTGCCCGCCGGGCCCAGGCGACATCTCCGCCGATCCCCGATTCTCAGGCGGCGACCCGTTCGACTACCGTCTCACCTTCCGTTCACCGGCCATTGACGCCGCGGATCCGGCGGAGCCGGTCCCTCTCGACGGCGGCGAGCGCGCCGACATGGGCGCGTTCGAATTTCGCTCCGGCCCGCGATTCATCGCCCTCGATTCGAACGATCCTGACCTCATCTACAAGAATGGCGACAGCGTGGGTTTCGATGTCGAATGGGAAGCCGATTCGACCCTCACGGTGGCGATCGATGCCGACTTCTCGGGGCTCGACAGCGACACCGCAGCGGCGCCCGTGGTGACCGCGATCGACACCGGCAACCCGGAGCGTTTTCGCTTCGCGGTGACCCGGACGATCAGCACTCACAACACCGTCCGCGACACCTCGGGGATCCTGGTGCCGGTGACGGCGACCACGAGCCTTGGCGGTTCGACGACGGTCCGGACTTTGACCGTGACCCTGGACAACACTCCACCTCCGACTCCGTTCCTCGCCGCTTTGCCCGCCACGGCGATCGCCTCCGCCTTACTGGTCTCGGGGACCGCGCTCGAAAGCGATGCGTCACCTGCCGACTCGGTGTCCGTGCGGGTGAACGGGGTTCACCACGCCGGGGCCCGCCCGAGCTCGACCGGGGCCTTCAGCGCCGGCGTGATCCTGGACGAGCGATCGAATCAGATCACCGCCCTGGCATTGGATCGCGCCCGGAACCCGAGCCCGGCGACTCCGGCGCAGACCGTGACCTTCATTCCCGATTTTTTCATCGAGATGCCGAAGCGCTTTCGGGCCGGGGATGCCTTCACGATCGGTTCGCATTCCGCGGGCATGCGAGTTGAAATCCGCATCGTGAATTTGGCCGGCCAGCTCATCCGCGTCCTCGCGGGCGGTGGCAGCGAGCTCCTCACTCTTCCCTGGGAAGGTCGGAACGACCAGGAGGAAGCGGTCAATGCGGGCCCCTACATTGCTCGCATCGCCGTCGACATTCCGGGAGAACCGCGCCGCCTCGAACACCGGGCGCTGATTTTGGTGGCGCGATGACGAACCCGATGACGAATGCGATGACGAATCGGATGAAGGGCCCGATCCTCGGTCTTCTGCTCGCCCTCATGCTCGCGTCGGCATCTCCTGCGCCCGCGGCCATCCCGGGAGCCACCGCGGGCGCCTTTGCCAGGATCGATGTCGGAGCTCGAATCCTCGGCATGGGCGGGGTGGGGGTGGTGACCGAGCGAGGCGCCTTCGCCGGCCACTGGAACGCGGCCAACCTCGTCCACCTCGAAGCCAACGAGCTGGCGGTCGACTATGCCGACTTGTTCGGGCTGGGAATCGCGCGGCACACCACGGTGGCCGTCGCCTGGCGCCGAACCGCCACCCGCCGCGTCCTCCGGGAAGGCCGTCTGGCGACCGTGCCGCGCGGGGGACAGCTCGGGTTCGGCCTCGAGCTCGCCCTGACCACGGTGGATCTCGAACCCGAGACCTACACCGAGTTTGCTCCCGCCTTCTCCTTCGCCGGCTCGCCGTGGAGCGGCCTGGCCGCCGGCAGCAGGATCCGCTTGCTCCGAGCCTCGTCCGATCTCGACGACGTGAGCGCCTTCGGCTATGCCATCGACCTCGGCCTCGCGGTGGAACGCTTCGCTCCGTGGAGAGTCGGGGCTCAAGCCAGAAACCTGCTTTCGACCCTGGCCTGGTCCGACGACACCTCCGATCACCTACCGGTGGCGATCGAGGTCGGGCTGGCCTACGAGATGCTGCCCTGCTTGCTCCTGGCTGCCGCCGCCACCGCCAGCGAGGACCTTTCGCCGATCGAGAGCGCCCGCTTGGGCGGCGAATGGAACCTCGATCCGATTGCCCTGCGCGCCGGGATCACCTTGCACCAGGATCGCGGCGAAGACCGCTTCGGCATGAACCTGGGGGCCGGCGCCCGCCTCCGCGGGCTCCATCTCGACTACGCCTTCGTCGGTGAGGACGACACCATCGACCCGAGCCAACGGGTTTCCCTCCGTCTGATCTTTTGATTGGCAAGCTCTGCTCAAGCTCTCCCTTAAGCTCTCCCAGACAGCTGCCGATCGATCAGTGACGGCACTGCCGCTCCCGAGTTCGACCATGAAACGCACATCGCGCCCAAACCCGCCGCCCACCGGCGAGCGCCACCATCGCCGGGCCAAAGATCCGCGGGAGGACCTGCGGGTCGAGCATCTGCTGCGGATGGAGTACCACGTGATCCCGCCCGACGAGCTCGAGGCGATGCGCGAGGTCGTGCTGCACAGCCCGCGGATTCTCAAATATGAGTGGGTCCCGAATCCCTCCGCCCGGGCTGCCGGAGCCGAGAACGAGCCCCCGAGTTCGCTCCGCGAGCCCCAGGATCCGCTAGTTCAGCGTCTCGATCGGATCGAACGGAAGCTCGACGCGCTGCTCGAACACCAGGGAGTGGATGCTCCCGGACTCAAGGAGAAGCAGCGGTTCAACGTCACCCTCTCGGCCCGGGGTCTTCGCTTCCGGGATCATCTCGATCGCTGCCAGGCGGGCGACATGGTCTGCCTGTGCCTCGAGCTCCCGATGAATCCGACGGTCGAGGTCATGGCCCTGGCCGAGACCCTCCTCATGGTGGAAGATTCGAGACCGCGGCGGCTCTCCGCCGGACGGGACGTCGTGCTCGAGTTCCGGGTGATCCAGGACGAAGCCCGTGAGCTCATCGAGCGCTACTGCCGGTTGAACCAAGAGGTCCGCGGCCGCGCTTGACCGGCAGCGAGCGGTCCGGACGACGCGCCGCAGTCCGGACGAAAACCAGGCGCATGCGCTAGCATGCGGCCATGCCGGCCACCGGTTCCCGATCCCGGCGATCTCGATCGCGTCCCCGACCTCGCCCCGCGCGCCAACACGCCTTCACGCGCCAGCACACCCTGCTGGTCTTTGCGGGCGCTTTCCTCCTCCGCATTCTGATCGCCAAGGCCTATCCACCGGCGGCGGCCCCCGAGATCGCCTTCTATCGCGGCGATGCCCCCGCCTACCATCAGTACGCCCTGGCCGTGGCCCATGGACAGCCTTACGACCAGGGTTTGCCCTTTCATCCCCCGCTCCTGGCCATGGTCGTTGCTCCGGTGTATCGCGCCTTCGCCGGCACCGAGATGCTCTTCCCCGCGCTCCGGCTGGTGCTGGCCGGCCTCGGCGCGGGGGCTGCCGTAGCCACACTCGCCCTGGGCGCGCGGCTAGCCGGCCCGGCGGTGGGGCTCGCCGCCGGAACCGTCGCTGCCCTCCACTTCGGCCTCGCCGCCGCTTCGACCACGCTCAACGTCGAGTCGCTGAGCATCGTGCTCGAGCTCGGCGCCGTCCTCCTTTTACTCGGCGACCGGCGCGGGCGCCATGCCGCCGCCGGAGCGCTGGCGGGACTCGCGGCGCTGACCCGGGCCGAAAATCAGCTGCTTGTGCTCTTGCTCGCCGCCTGGGCGGGCCTTACGTCTCGCCGCCGTTTCGCGGTCCGCCGCGCTCTCCTGGTCCTCGCCGGCGCCGCTGTTGTCGTCCTTCCCTGGTCGGTCCGGAACGCCCGAGCCATCGACCACTTCAATCGCACGCGCGCGGCGACGCTCGCCGAGCCGCTGCGCCGTTTCGCGCCGGTCACCGGCTACGGCGGGCTCAACTTCGCGCTCGCCAATCATCCCGCCGCCAGCGGCGGTTTCTCGCGCGCTCCGCTCTCCGGCGCGAGCGACGGCAGGCTCGACCTCGGCCGCCCCGACCATCTCCGCTATCTGAACCACGGTTTCGCTCTCGGGCTCGGTTGGATCCGGGACGATCCACGCCGTTTCCTCCGTCTCGTGGGACAGAAAGTTGCGATCGGCCTCGAAGCATTGCGTCTCGGCTACGGCGTCCGGGATCGGCCGGCGGGACTGGTCGGAGAGCGGCGGGCGGTCGATTTCTTCCGGCCCGACCGCGCCTTCCTGGTGCTACCGCATGTCCTTCTCATCGGCGCCGGGACGGTCGTGCTCGCCCGCCGCGCCGGCGGCCGAGTCTTCATTCTCGCCCATCTGCCGCTCATCACTCATGCGGTGGCCCTGGTGCTGTTCTTCGGCTATGTGCGACTCGTCCTCGTGGTGATGCCGGTGCTCCTGGTCAGCGGCGCGACGGCGGGGGTGGCGGGGTGGGAGGCGCTGGCGCGGCGCCTGGGGTTCAGGCCGGGCCGTCGAGGCGTCGCCGGCGCGGCCCTCGTCCTCGCCCTCGCGGTCCTCGAGGCTGGGTATCTCGCCGCGCGAGGCGGTCAGCAGATACGCTACGAGGGCGAGACCGAGGTCGGGGGCACACGCGTCAACCTGGACGGCCGGCTACGCCTATGGCCGGATGACGCCGGGGAGCAACGATGAGCGCCGAAAGTGATGAGGCCGGGGGAGCGGACTCGTCACTCGCGAGTCACCGCTGCCGGGATACCCTCCGGCTCCCAAGCCGGAGATGGATGGATGTCGAAAGCATCGGCAATGCGCACGAACAGATTGAATAGGGCCCCGTCGTAGACCGCCTCCGCAATCTGCGCATCGCTCCAGCCCACATCCCGCAGGCCCTGGACCTGTTCGTCGGTGATCCGATAGGCATGTCGCGTCAGGGTACCGACAAACTCCAGCAAGAGACGCTCCGCCGGTGTGATCGGCGCCCGGTCCAGATCCCCGGCGCGAAGCGCTTTGGCGGTCTCCACATGCTCCTTGCCCTGCAACTGCAGGAACCACGCGTGGGAAGTCAGTCAATAATGGCAGCGATTGAGCACTGACACGTAGGACGCAATCATCTCATGTTGAGCGCGGGTGAGCGCGCCATCGGAGAAATGGAGTGCCGACGCGTCCATCACCGCGCGCAAGAAGTCCGGACGAAGGCTCATGGTGCGAATGATGTCGGCCACCCTTGCCTCACCGGCAATCCCCTTGGACATGGCTCGCGCTTTGGCATAGATCTCGGCGAGCTCACCTTTGGCTTCAGCCTCCTCGACCCAGGCAATTCGCGCCATGACGAGCAACCCTCCGTAACTAGGACCGGGTCGGAGGCTGTGCCTCCGACCCGGTCTGGTCGTGCCTGGCCTCACCGAGGCCAGGATCACCGTCTGCGATTATTCGTTGTAGGTGGCCTTGATGGCGCCCCAAGTCGAGGCCTCGACCGGCGTCCCTCCTTCGTTGAGGAGGCACACTTCCCAGTTGTAGAGGACGCCAAGATCGGCGCCCGCGCCGTCCTGCAGGTGCAAGAACCAGCAGCCGTTCTTGTTCGCCCCGTTGAAGATCGAGAGCGGGTACGGGGAGTCGCTCGCCGCCCGGTAGCACCCGAAGGGCAACGCGGGCGGACACTGCCCGGCTGCCGCGATCTCCTTCGTGGCGCCGGTGGTGCCGAACACGTAGCGCCCGCCCGCCAACAGGTCGCCGCTACAGCCGAAGCCCTGGCTATCGTCGAGCGGACAGCCTGGGACCTGCTGCCGACACATGAGCGCCACCGGGCCGAGCACCGGTTCGCCGGCGGGTTCGTAGTAGAGCTCCACGTTCATATCGCCGATATAGGTGTGGCTGAACTCGATGCTGACGACCACGTCGACGATCGGATCGGGGCCGGCCGGGACCACGACGATGCAGTCCGTGTAGACGCCCGCGGGGTCGTCATCAGGGACTTCCAAGTTCAGTTGAGGGCTACGCGTGCACTTGTAACCCTGGACCGAGCAATTGCCCGGGCTGTCCGGACCGCCCGGGTCTTCGTTCGAATCCTTGGCCGCAAAGGAGACCAGGGCAGTGGCTCCAATGAGGAGCAGAGTGAGACCTGCAATCGCCGATGTCTTCATGGGTTGACTCCTGGGGCTGTTATCCCTGGGCATGTACGAACGTGCTGTACAAGGAGCGACCCGAGAGTAGAAGGTTTCCCCGGAGGGTGCCCCCGAAACCGCTCTCAGAATCGCCATCTGTCAAATACGTTAACACGTATGGGCAAATTCGCCAAGAGGGAATTGGCCCTTCCGCAGGGCTGGCGCTAGCGCCCCCGGTACACGCAGCCCGTCGTGCAGGTTTCGTGCACCACCACGGCGCTGAGACCCGGAAGAACCGGGGCCAGTCGGTCCCAGATCCAGCGCGCCAGATTCTCGGCCGTCGGGTTGGCGAGGCCTTCAATCTCGTTCAGATAGGTGTGGTCGAGCTGATCGATGACCGTGCTCGCGCGGCCCTTGATGTCGCCATAGTCCATGACCCAACCGGCGCTGCCCTCGGCCTCCCCCTCGATCCGCACCTCGACGCCGAAGGAGTGCCCGTGGAGCCGCGCGCAACGATGTCCTGCCGGGGCGTCGGGCAATCGATGAGCCGCTTCGAAACTAAAGCTGCGCGACAGTTCGAAGGCCATGGATCGAACGACCTCTACGGGATGCCCAGCAATTTGTGGGTTTGCAGGCTCAAGCGCCACTGGGGATGACGCAGGCAGTAGTCGAGGGCGCGACGGGTATTCTCCTCGCGCTCCGGACCATCGATCGGCTGCAAATAGAAGCAGGCGAAACGGAGGCCGGCGACACTCTCCGGAGTGACTTTCGCTTGCGGAAAGGCGAGCTTGAGCTCGTCGCCCGAGCGCTGGCGAAGGGGTGGGCCGGGCTTGGGACTCACCGTCAGCCAGTCGATCCCCGGCGGGGCCTCGCAAGTGCCGTTGGTTTCGACCGCCACCTCGAATCCTGCCCGGTGGCAGGCCTCGATCAGCTCCACGTCGAGCTGGAGGAGCGGCTCGCCGCCGGTGAACACGACATACGGAACTCCGGGGCTTGGATCGCGCGGCCACGCGGCGCCGATCGCCGACGCCACCGACTCGGGGTCGGCGAAGGTACCGCCCCCCGGGCCGTCGGTCCCAACAAAGTCGGTGTCGCAGAAGTCGCAGTCGGCGTTGGCGCGATCCGCCTCCCTCCCCGACCACAGGTTGCAGCCGGCGAAGCGGCAGAGGACCGCCGGCCGCCCGGTGCGCGCCCCTTCCCCCTGGAGGGTGTAGTAGATCTCCTTGATCGTGTAGCGTGCCACGCCCATTACCTTCCTTTGACCGAGAATACCGGACAGCTCATGTCCCGACAATCCACCCCTGTGTCAACGCATCCACCGCATCTGGGTAGCAGGAGCCTTTGTTCGATAATCCATCGGGCGCATGACGTATCCTATTTGTGCTGGTGGACGGGCTGCCGCCTCCGCTCGCGGGTCATATGGAACCCTCAAGCCCCCGGAGGGGGGAACCTACATGGATAGCGGGGTCTCCCAAAAGCGGCGCGGAGATGTGCGCTGGATCGGTGCCCAGCTGGGGATTCGCATTGCTTCTTCCTGGATGATCCTCGCTTGGATTTCTGGCTTTGCTGTGGACGCACGAGCGGGAGACTGCATTGACTACGCGGAGTTTGTCCATCTCGTCGGTAGCGTCGACACGCCGGGCGCGGCCTATGGCGTGGCAGTGGCCGGCAGCAACGCGTACGTCGCCGGCTGGATCGCCGGAATTTCTGTGGTGGACATCTCGAACCCTTCCTCACCCGTGATCGTGGGGAGCATCGACACGCCGGGCGCGGCCTATGGCGTTTCGGTAAACGGTAGCTACGCCTATGTCGCCGACGATTTCTCCGGCCTTCAGGTCGTGGACATCTCGAACCGTTCCTCACCCGCTATCGTGGGGAGCGCAGACACACCGGGCGAGGCCCGCGGCGTGGCGGTTGCCGGCACCCACGTCTACGTCGCCGACCGGATCTCTGGCCTTCAGGTGGTGGACGTCTCGAACCCCACCTCGCCCGCGATCGTGGGGAGCGTCGACACACCGAACTTGGCCAACGCCGTGGCGGTTGCCGGCAACTACGCCTACGTCGCCGACTATAGCTCCGGCCTCCAGGTGGTGGACATCTCGAACCCTTCCTCGCCCGCGATCGTGGGGAGCGCCGACACCCCCGGCGCGGCCTACGCGGTGGCGGTGGCCGGCAACTATGCCTACATCGCCGACCTTGATTCGGGTCTCCAGGTGGTGGACATTTCGAACCCCGCCTCACCCACGATCGTGGGAAGCGCAGACATACCGGTGGAGGCTGTTGGCGTTGCGGTGAACGGAACCCACGCCTACGTCATCGACGCCGGCATTTACGGCGCTCATTCCGGCCTTCAGGTCGTGGACATTTCGAACCCCGCCTCACCCGCGATCGTGGGTATCGTCAACACACCGGGAGGGGCCTTTAGTGTGGTGGTGGCCGGCAACTACGCCTACGTCGGTGCCCTGGTGGGCCTCGAGGTGTTCGACACGTCGAACCCGACCTCTCCTGCCATTGTGGGCAACGTAGACACGCCGGGCGCGGCCTATGACCTGGCGGTGGCGAGCAACTACGTTTATGTCGCCGATGGTCCTTCTGGCCTTCAGGCAGTGGACATCTCCAACCCCACCTCTCCCGTGATCGTGGGGAGTGCCGACACGCCGGGCCAGGCCTTGCACTTGGCGGTGGCCGGCAGCTACGCCTATGTCGCCGATCGTCTTTCCGGTCTTCAGGTAGTGGATATCTCGAACCCCGGCGCTCCCGCGATCGTGGGGAGCGTCGACACACCCGACCAGGCCTCAGGCGTGATGCTGGCCGGCACCTACGCCTACGTCGCCGACCTTAATTCCGGCCTTCAGGTGGTGGATATCTCGAACCCCACCTCGCCCGCGATCGTGGGAAGCGCCGACACACCCAGCGCGGCCTACGCGGTGGCGGTGGTCGGCAATTATGCCTACATCGCCGACCTTGATTCGGGTCTCCAGGTGGTGGACATCTCGAACCCCGCCTCCCCCGCGATCGTGGGAGGCGCTGACCTGCCGGACTTCGCCGCTGCCGTGTTAGTGGCCGGTAACTACGCTTACGTCGCCGACAACTACTCCGGCCTCCAGATCCTTCCTGCTCAATGCGCCGTGCCAAACGCTGTCGTGCTGTCGTCTTTCGAGGCCACGCCGCTGCCTGGGGCCATCCTCCTGAGCTGGAGCACGTCATTCGAGTCCAATCACCTGGGGTTCTACG
>Ga0184637_10001903_pt1 | contig 13695 bp, 15 predicted proteins | sample PLM3_127_b2_FD_133143 | JGI IMG/M metagenome (GOLD analysis project Ga0184637, IMG submission 133143) | Groundwater sediment microbial communities from an aquifer in East River, Colorado, USA - PLM3_127_b2 | ecosystem: Environmental > Terrestrial > Soil > Riparian zone | place: USA: East River...
ATAAGACTGCGGCGGAAAAAAGAAGTCTTAGACTGAAGCGTCGTGAATCAATTGGTAAGAACTGTCCTGATCCCGGGGATGTGCATATGGACGGTCCTATGAAAATGGCCGACAAGAAAAAGAAGCTCACCAAAGCTGAAGCCCTTAAGGCAATTGCTGACAAGGGTGGTTCTACAGAAGCTAGTGTTTATAAAACACAGGCTGGTGTATATAGTTCCGTCTTAGATTTAGGATCTGATATACTCTCCGTAATTTATAATGGTGGTAGTAGGACAGATATAGCAAAACTTCTACAGGATCACGCCGATCTTGTTTCGCATGATGTCGACAAGTGGTTAGACCCAGAAGTTTCTAAATCAATAGATTACGATTCTGAGACAATTAAAACACTAAGAGACAGTCAGGAAATTATTAATACCGTTCTGGCAAAGGCCGGACATAGGAGTGATGTTATGCCGATCACGGATGAGGAGAGGGCCGGTCTCCCGGACACGGTCAAGAAATATTTAGAGACCTTAGAGAGTGTGGCTAAGGACGAGGAAGAGGACGACGAGTACGACGTCGATGTCGAATTTGATGACGAAGACGAGGTTGGTAAGGCTTCGGACGATAAAGCTTCGGATGACAAGAAGAAAAAGAAGCCCTTTGTCCCGTTCGGTAAGAAGCCTGAAGAGGAAGATGACGACGTCGACAAGGGTGTTAACCGCCCAAATATTAAGCGTATGAAGCTTGTCTCTGGGAGTAAGAAGACTTCTGGTAATCGGTCGGCTAGCGGCAGCAAGACTTTCACTAAGTCACTTTCTGACAACGCTGACGAAATCTTGAAGTCGATCGCTGACCCTAACACTCAGTCGATCGTCAAGGGACTTCTGGATTCTCAGAGAGGTCTTCTCGCGGAAATCGAGAAGGGCAAGGAAGAGAAGGAAGTCGCGCGTTGGGTCGAAACGGCTAAGGCCTGGACTCACCTTCCCGGTAAGCCAGAGGATATCGGCGCTAATCTCCGCGCCGTTGAAAAGGCTCTTGGTGAGGAAGCAGCTAAGGGGCTAGCGGCCCAGATGGAAGCTGCTCAGACGATGGCTAAGCAATCTAACGTCTTTAAGTCTGCTGGCGTCGGTGGCGGTGAAGGTTCTGACACTAAGAACAAGATTGAAAAGGCAGTCGAAGCAGAAATTGAGAAGTTCAAGGCAGATGGGGTCAGCGCAGAAGTTGCCAAGGCCAAGGCGCAGGTTTCTGTGTTCGAGGCTCACCCCGAGTATTACGACGAATATGTCGCCACGAAAGGTGCCAAGGGTTAAATACGGTTATGACTACATACTCTGGAACTCTTAAGCGGTCACGACGTGACGCATGGTTTCGTGAAAATGGGCCATGCATTGCTTGTGGCTCTTGGGATAATTTGCAGGTGGATCATAAAAATCCGTCTGAAAAAGATCCTGCTCTACGTAAGCAGGGCAGTGGTAATATTTGGTACTGGCCTGAAGTTCGTAGAATTGCTGAGTTATCAAAGTGTGTAGTGCGCTGCTATAACTGTCACATTATTAAAAGTAAGAGCGAACATGCTGTGGGCGAGAATAATGGCTCGTCAAAGTTAACAAAAGAAGATGTTATGGTAATACGTAAAAGTTATTCTGTTGGCAATCGAACGCAGCATGTTTTAGCTAGAGAGTATGGAGTATCACGCAGTGCTATCAACGAAATTATTAACCGTCGAACCTGGAAGCATCTTTAGTTTGAAAGGGGTGAAGTAAGATGGCTGCTTCTGTTCCTGGCTTAGTTATTTCCTTAGAAGCCAATAGTGACATGTCGGCCGATCAGTACAAGCCGGTCAATGTGGTTGTCGGTACTGTCGACAACAGGGTCGAAGTTGCGACTGATGTCGCTACCGATTTTGTTGTCGGTGTGCTTCAGAACAAGCCTTCTGGTGCTGGTCGTGCTGCCACTATTATGGTGTCTGGTATTACTCGTATGATTGCCAGTGGCGCTCTTAACGCTGGCACTAGGGTGACTCCCACTACTAGTGGTAGGGTTGCCGCCGCTGGTTCTGGCGGTAGGCCAATTGGAGTTTTACTGGACAGCCCGGGTGCTGCTGGTGAAATTTGCTCAGTGCTACTCGCCCCGTCGCTCGGCGGACTTGTCGCCTAACTTGTTTGTGAAGGGAGTGAATAGCTAATGCCTACGAATCCTACCCCTAGTGATCTTCATGTTGACGTTCCGTTAACCAACTTGTCGATTGCTTATTTCCAGGACGAGTCGAAGTACATCGCTGACAAGGTCTTCGGGAACATCCCGGTTCAGAAGCAGTCTGACCTGTTCTGGCGCTACAACAAGGGCGACTGGTTCCGTTCGGATGCCCAGAAGCGTGCACCAGGTGCCGAGTCGGTCGGGTCCGGCTGGAACGTTACCACGGACAGCTACTTTGCTGACGTGTGGGCTATCCACAAAGATGTCGACGACCAGACCCGTGCAAACGCGGACTCGGTTTTCAAGCTTGACTCGGACGCTACGAAGTTCGTGACGAACCAGCTTTTACTTCGTCGTGACGCTCTTTGGCTGTCTACGTTCTTCACCACCTCGGTGTGGGACACGGACATCACTGGTGTCTCTGGTACCCCGACTGCCGGTCAGGTCAAGCAATGGGACCAGGCAGGTTCGACTCCGATCGAAGACGTTTATGCACAGGTTATTAACGTCGAAGAGCAGACTGGGCACGCTCCGAACACTATGGTGATCGGTACTCGTGTGTGGCAGCAATTGCAGAACCATGCACAGATCATCGACCGTGTGAAGTACACCAAGCCTGGTGGCGCGTTCCTTAACGAGGCGTTGGTTGCTCAGGCTCTCGGCCTGGACAAGCTTCTTATTGCTAGGGCTACGAATAACACCGCCGCTGAAGGCGTCACTACCAACATGGCGTTCATGGCCGGTAAGCACGGGTTCCTCTGCTACACGAACCCCAGCCCTGGGCTTCAGACCGCGTCTGCTGGCTATACGTTTTCCTGGAACGGCTACATGGGTGCTAGCTCGTTCGGTACCCGTATCAAGCGATTCCGTATGGACGAGAACGCGGCAGAGCGGATCGAAGGCGAGATGGCTTTCTCGCTCAAGGCAGTCGCTACCGACCTCGGTGTTTTCTACTCTGGCTTGGTCGCCTGATCTGAAAGGAGTTTAATAAAATGGCTTCTTATGCAGTCGGTTCTCTTGTCGAGTACCGCACCAATGAGAGTGTCTGGCACGAAGGTGTCGTGCTTGTCGACAACACTGGCGACAACATTGACCTTCTAGTTCGTCATCCGAACGGTCCGCAGTGGGAGACTAAGGCAGGAATTGCCCTTGGTACTGCCAAGAATAAATTTCGCGTCAAGTAAGAAGAGGAGGAGAGGGCGATGGCGGCAGTTAACGTTCTACACACCGCTTCTGGCGTCATCGCCACTGGTGGGTCCCATGGTTCGATAGTACGCATTAAAAATACATCTATCCGTAATATTTATCTTGATGTGGTCACCGCTACTGTTGCTGGCGGCTGGGAGGTTGTCGCTACTACTGGTACCGAGACATTTGAACTCGGCCCGAAGCAATCTCTACACGCTATATCTGTGACAGGTACCGCTGCGATTTTTGTTATTACTACATATCGTTAATCAAAGGAGGGACGGTCATGGCCTACAATCCAGCTGCTCTAGCTACTAGTGCGCTTCAACAGGTGCGCTGGCTTTTGGGTGGTACGGCGGCCGATGACCTAGTTGTAGACAGTGAAATAACATTCGCGCTATCACTTAATGGTGGCAATATATATCTCGCCGCTGCTGAGTGCGCTGATATTATCGGTAGTCAGTTCGCCTCTACCTCGCAACGAGTTTCTATCGGACCGTTCCAATCAAGCGACTGGCAGTTAACTACTGCCTGGGACAAGATGGCTAAGCATCTTAGAAAGCTTGGGATGCGCTATTCGAGTATTAGTGCTAGTCAAATGCTCCCTGGTATGACTGTGTTTGATATTGAGGGTATGGACAGCCAGACGGAATACCCGCAACATACATTTAAGAAAGGGTTGCACGATAACCCCGACGTAAATGTTGACACTAGTGAAACAGGGGCGTGATCGATATGCCCTCTATGCCGCACAGAACATACGATAAGCTGATGCCCTATATGGTTTATATCTATAGCAAGGCTGCTTTTGACAAGTATGGGGAACCGCAATTTGTCAATATTCCTCGCGGACCTTATAGGGCAGCTATAGAGGAAAGAACCTCGACTAATCGCGGTAGCAACGGGCTAGAAATAGAGACCTCTACCGTTGCTTATATAAATACTGACGGCACACGCATCGGGTCTGACGACAAGGTGGTTCTTCCCGCTGAGTTTGGTGGCGACAAAAGAAAAATTGGCCAAGTAACAAACTGGCCAGATCCAACAGATGGTATTATTTATGGGGTAGAGGTGAGCTTCCTGTGAAAGTCACCGTGTCGTGGAATCGCTTGGATTTACTGCAAGCTCATGCTGCATTCGGACGGCTTTTAGATTCTGCTGACAAAGGATCTATCTCTTACATAAATGATATCACGGGCAATATATACAAGCAGTCGCAGTTGTTAGTGCCGGTGAGAACAGGGCGTCTTAAGAAATCTGGCCGACGGACAGCGGCTAAGAAGGTGCTGACTAAATACCAGGGTTCTGTCGAGTACGGAAACCGTGGTACTACGCTGAATTCTAGTGGTAACGACTATGCTATCTATGCCCATGAGATCCCGCCTGGCAGCGGGGGTAGATGGCATAGAGGCAACAAGCACAAGGCGCCGACATCCTACAAGTATCTGTTCCGTCCAGCTAACATTGAATATGCTCGTGCAGACGTTAAATTATATCGACACTACGTGGCACGCTTTGTAAAGGATTGGCACAACTGATGTTACTCGACGAGATTAGCGCCTACTTGGCAACGACGTACGCTACTACAACCCCGTCGTTAGCCGAGGGTGTTAACCTGTTCCTGTCGCGTACCCAAGACTCTCCGGACTTTTGCGTGTCGTTGTACGAGTCTCCAATGAGCATGGGGCAGTACACGCTTGACGGCGGGAAGCGTGTATGGGAAGAGACTACTCTTCAGGTCATTGTGCGCGATGCTGAATATAATTACTTAGCGGCTAGACAGTTTATGGAACGTATTATTAATTTGCTTGACGCCGTAAACAACCTGACACTGAGTGACACTCGTTATATACGTATTCAAGTCACCAGCACCCCGCTACCTCTTCCTGCTGACACACAAGACAGGGTTTTATTATCGGTCAACTTCCATGTTATTAAGGACTTATCGGCGGTGACGACACCATGACCACGCTCAGCAAGAAAACTACAAAATATAAAGTCCTTGCCGAGTATATTAAGTACATTGCTTATGGTAAGGAAGGTGAAAAAAGAGTAGAGCAGGGCGATATTATTGACGATATATCGTCTCGATCCGCTACACTGCTAGTAAAGAGTGGCGCTTTAGAAGTGGTGCAGGATACTAAGAAGGAGGTGAACAATGTCATTCACCCACGGGTCTAAGGCGAAGATTTATGGCAACGGATATAACCTGAGCTATTATCTTCGCAGCGTACAGGCACCTTCTACTATCGATACTGCCGAAACATCTACGTTTGGTAATTTACACAAGACGTATATTCAAGGCCTTAGAGACGGTAGCTTTAGTGCTGATGGTATTTACGACGGCTCTGCTGGTGCTGTTGGTGAAATTTTTAATAACGCGCTGTCTAGTACCTCGAATGATATTTTTACGTTATGTGTCCAGGGTGATACCTTAGCATCACCAGCATATGGATTTGAATCTACTACCACTAACGTCCAGATCACTACCGGAGTTGGTGACGTAGCCCAGATTACCTTGCAGGGTCAGAACAATATGGGCAGTGAGAGAGGTTGGATTATCCATCCTCTTACCCAAGAAGTTGCCGACGGTAACGGCACCGGTGTTGACATGACCGCTGTGTCGACGACTACAGGGTGGTCTGCTTATTTACAAATTACTCAAGCCGCCGCTACCTTGACGTCAGTTACTCTAGAGGACTCGGCGGACAATGCGGCATGGGTGCCGTTAACCGGCGGCTCGTTTACTACACTGACAGCCGTTTCGTCGCAACGAATTGTTAGCGCGGTGGGCGCAACGGTTAGAAGATATGTTCGGGTGGCGTGGAACTTGACTACTAACGCGACATTCCATGTTGTATTTATACGTGGCTCTAACCCAGCCTAGCTTAAAGGAGGCGAAGAGATGGGCACGATAGTAGCTAGACGCTGTATATACTGCAAAAATATGTTGCTCATTAATAAGTTCCCTAAGAGCTATTACGTTAAGTCTAATGGAAATAGAACAGCTAATAGAAAAACATACTGCAAAAGTTGTTATAATTCTTATGTTAAAGAGTGGCGATTAAGAACTAAATATGGAATTACTAATAAAGAATTAAGCGAACTGAGACAGTCACAGAACGATAGGTGTGCCATTTGTGGTATCCAATTCTCTGGCTATGATGGAAAACATTACAAACATTCTGCGATTGTAATAGATCATAACCATATTACAGATAAAGTTAGAGGCTTGCTTTGTCATGGCTGTAATATTGGCTTAGGCAAGTTTAAGGACTCGGCAGATTTACTTTCGAGTGCTCTTGCTTATTTATTAACTACAGACGAGAAGGTGTCTGTCTTGTCCTATTCGAGAAGGAAGTGAGTTAAATGGCATTTACACACGGCAGCAAGGCAAAGTTCTGGTTAGGGACTGCCGCCGCACCGACTGTCGAAGCTGATATCTCCGGTTACGTTCTTAACATCCAGATGCCACGAACGACTGACACCGCCGAGACTTCGACACTTGGTAACTTATTCAAGACCTACGTTCCTGGTCTTACGGACGGTTCAATTTCGTTAGACGGTAGGTACGACCCCGTCATGGACATCATCCTCACGGACCTCATGGGTACTGCTAGTGTGGACTACTACTATCGTCCGCAGGGCAATACGATTGGCTTACCGCAGTATTCGGGTTCGGCCGTGCCTACTAACTACCAGGTAACTGCTGGTATTGGTGACGTGGCCTCTTGGACATTCCAGCTCCAGTGCACCAGTGCAATTACTCGCGGCGTTGTCGTCTAAGATTACTAAATTAATTTTATCTATATAAAGGACACTGAAACATCATGGCACTTACAATTGATCAAATCGTCAAGGCGTCAAAAGTTGAAACAGAAGAGTTTGAAGTCCCGGAGTGGGGTGGTACTGTTCTACTCCGGGGCATCAGCAAGCGGGACCAGCAGTTAATCTGGAAGGATGCTAGTAAGGGGAGCGACGACCCCTCGGACATGGATACTCAGTTGCTAAATAGGCTATTATTACAGCATGGCATGGTTGACCCTGCGGTAGACGACGACGCCTATGAGAAGATGTCAGAAGGATATGCCGGTACTCTGGACAAGATTGTTCTTAAAATCATGAAGGTGTCGCGGTTTAGTGACGCTGACTTGAAGGCGGTACAGCGCAAATTTTCAGCTGAGGCCGGAGAGTAGATTCATCTTCAGACTAGCTCGTGAGTTAGGCAAGACAGTACAAGAATTGTTAGACGGACAAGCAGGACCGTTAAGTCATGACGAATATATACATTGGGTCGCTCTCTATCAAATAGAGGCCGACGAGCAAGAGCGTGAGAATGCCAAAGCTAGACGATAGAGGAGAGGTGTAGGCGTCAATGGCTAGAGTTACCCTAAACGCTATCATTGACGCCGACACTAAGAAATTCGACGCCGCTGTCAAGGGCGCTCAGACTGGGCTGATGACACTTGGTAAAGCTACTGTCCTCGGTGACTTAGCTATTGGTGCTGCTGGTGCCACTACTCAATTACTGAGTATGGGTAATCAAATAGTTCAGGCTGGTCAAGCGCTTGGGGCTCTCAGTTTTGCTGGTATCCTACTGGGCGCGCAGGCATTCTCCGTACTTAAACTAGCAATGAATGAGAATAATGCCGGGGCCAAGCAGCTAAAAGATACCTGGCAACAAATGAACAATGATTTTGTCAAAGCTTCGGCCAGCGTATTACCTGGACTTAATGCGGGTCTCAAGAATGCCTCTGCACTCGTCCCTACCCTGTCTAAAGGATTGAGCGATACAGGACGGGTCCTAGGGGATCTCGCAACTAGGGCAGGGTCGGTCGTAGCTAGCCCGCTCTTCAAGCGTGATATCGGTAATATCATGCGGGACAACACGGTCAGTATGCGTAACTTTGGTGACGCAGGAATTACTCTATTACACCCTCTGCGCGATCTTGCTGCTGTCGCCGCTAAAGTACTTATGAACTTCAGTGGATTTGCTGAAATGTGGGCTAACCAATTTGCCGACATGATCGAGGCCAAGCGCGCAAGCGGTGAACTTGAGAAAAGCTTTCGTGACGGGGCTAAGGCTCTTATAGACTTCGTTGCCGGTGTGTGGGCATTCGGTGGCATCATTAAGAACGTTATGGAAGCAGCGGGCATTGCTTCTGGTGACACGATGGGCAAACTTTCTGGTTGGCTTAGAGAACTTAAGAAAAATACCGACGAGGGTACACCAGCGTTCCATAAGATGGTTGAAGCTTTTAGGAAGTTTAATGAAAAGGGTAGGGAACTCTGGGAACTACTCAAAAAAATGGGTAATGAATTCAAGAATGTAGACCTAGAAGATTTAGCTGACGCCTTTATTAAGTTGACGGAATCGGCGGGGTTGTTAACTCCGGTACTTATCATACTCGTTAACGCGTTCGCTGATCTTATAAATGCAATACCCCAACCAGTACTGACAGCGCTGATCGCTATCTTTATTTCATTAAAGTTTGCACTCTTAGGGCTCAAGGTCATTCAAGGTATCGCTACTATGGTCCAAGCATTTGGTACGGCGTGGGGCGTTGTTATGACTATATTCTCACGCGTCGCACCTTTATTTGGAATTGTTGGCGAAAAACTTGCGCTATTGGCGGGTTGGATCGGTAGAATAGTAGGTCCTGCCGTTCGCTTTGTAGTTGCTTTCTCTCGGTTAGGTGTTGTCGCTAACATTATTCGTATTGCTTTCATGGCCCTGGTTACTGTTATCTCCGCCACTGTTGGCAGTGTCGCTGTAGCCATAGGAATAATCATAGCTGTTGTTCTTGCGGTTATAGCAGTTATTGTTTTGCTAGTCATTTACTGGGACCAAGTTTGGAATCAGATAAAGAATATCGCAGGAACCATTTGGCGCTGGTTGCAGATGGCCTGGGATGTTTTGATGGGCGCTATCCTATGGGCTTGGAACAACCTAGGATTGAAAGAACTCTGGGATGGTACTTGGAATACGATCAAAATAATAGCTTCCACAATTTGGAATATCTTACAAGTCGCTTGGGATGTTTTCCTTAATGTAATGAAGATCGCCTGGGAAACTTTCTCCGGGGTCGTAAGTACCCTCTGGGAAGCATTTTGGGGAGCGATAAAAACTGTAGCTCAAGGTATCTGGGATGCTATACAGGTAGCTTGGGATATTTTCCTTGGTGTCATAAAAGGTGTTTGGGATGTTATCGCCGGGATCTTCACCGCCGACTGGTCAAGAGTTTGGGAAGGTATAAAAGCAATAGGCGATGCGATCTGGAAAGGAATGCAAGCGCTCTGGGATATTTTCCTTGGCGTACTGATGAATCTATGGAATATTTTCAGGAATTCCATAGCTGAGGCATGGAATATTTTCTGGGGCGGCATAAAAGCAGTTGCTAGTGAAATTTGGCAAGGAATGCAAGCGGCATGGGACATCTTCTTAAATGGTATTAAGGCCGCTTACCATTCTTTTGTTGATACATTTAAAGAAGCCTGGAACGTAGCCTGGGGAACGGTTAAACAAGTAGCTGTAGATATTTGGGAAGGTATAAAAGCTGCGTTCTGGGATTTCTGCGGATTCTTTATTAACGCATGGAACGGTTTTGTCGGCGCACTGTATACCGCATGGAACGCGAGCTGGTCTTGGGTCAAGGATACGGCATCGACTATTTGGAACGCATTACAAATAGCCTGGGACGCGGTCCTGAAATTCTTTTACAATATATTTGATGGTTGGCGAAGTACCCTGCAAGATGCATGGCGTAATGCTTGGGAGTTTGTAAAGCAAATAGCTACTGACATTTGGCAGGCTTTGCAGGTTGCTTGGAACGCGTTTTGTGGTTTCTTCATCGGTATCTGGAATACGGTGTCCAGTGCATTAACTACAGCTTGGAATACGGTATGGAATGCTTTGTCTACCGCTGCTCAAGCTGTGTGGAATTTTCTGTCCGGTGTTTGGAATGCTTTTATTAATGGATTAATAGCAATTTGGAATACAGTAAGTAGCGCTCTGTCGGCATCTTGGAATACAATATGGAACGCTATACGTACAGTAGCCGAGACAATTTGGAATGCAATTCGTACTGCGTGGGAAACTATTCTAAATGCATTACGTACTGCCTGGGAAACTTTTGCTAATTTTATTAGGGCTGCTTGGGAAGGATTTCAGAGAGTAGCAACGGCAGTATGGACATTTATTAAAGACACAGCCATTAGATTATGGAACGAATTATGGGACGCCCTAAAGGGGGCCTGGGAAGCTTTTGCTGGATTTATTCGTGATGCTTGGGAAGGGATGAAGAGAGTAGCCAGTGAGGTCTGGACTTGGATTAAAGATACAGCTATACGTTTGTGGAATGAGCTATGGGACGCTATTAGAGGCGCGTGGGAAACTTTTGCAAGTTGGATTCGAGATGCCTGGGAAGGTATGAAACGAGTCGTTTCTGAGGTCTGGACAACCATTAAAGATACGGCAAGCAGACTTTGGAACGAACTGTGGGACGCTGTAAAAATTGCGTGGGAAGGTTTTGCAGGATTTATTCGTGAAGCCTTTGATGGTTTCAAGCGCGTAGCGTTACGGATTTTCCAAGAAACAAAAGATGGTATTAAAGCCATCTGGGACGGTATTACAAAAGTCATAGGTACTCCGGTTCACTTCGTACTTAAGACTGTCATCAACGACGGTATTCTCAAGGGTATTAACTGGATTCTTGAGAAGCTGCCCGGCGACTTGAGTATTCCACTTATTCCTAATGTCGATGCTATTCCTCACCTCGCGTCTGGCGGTAAGATTCGTGGCCCTGGTGGACCACGTGAGGACAAGGTGCCGGCATGGCTGTCTAATGGTGAGTACGTAGTCAACGCCGCTGCCACATCTAAGAACTTGTCACTGCTAGAAAATATTAACGCTGGTGGCGTGATGGGCATGTCTCAATCTAGACCTAACGACATGGTGCCACGTTTCCCTGACGGCGGTTTACTTGGTACAGGTATTGGCCCCGACGTTGGGCCAGAAATTTTACCAGAAATACCAGGTGCTAACGCCGCTACCGATCTCGTAGCAAATACCGTAGGAAATATTGTAGAAAAAGTAGAAGAATGGGCTAGGGCAGGTTTGGCTAAGGGGGCGGAGTTACTCTTCGACAATGTAGCCAAGCCGCTGATAAGCCATCGTCCACCTGGTCCTGGCATGAATGAAAAAGGAGACATCCTAGAACGTGCTGGCCACGGGATCTTCTTCAAGCTACGAGAAACTGTCGTAGGTTACATCCGTGACGAAGAAAACAAGATGATGGCCAGTACCTTCGGTGCTGTGTACGGTGGTGACATCGGTAAGGTCATCGACGCTGCTCGTACAAGGATTGGCACTCCGTATTCCTGGGGTGGCGGTGGACCGAGTGGACCGAGTGAGGGGTTTGCACAGGGTGCCGGTATCATTGGGTTCGACTGCTCGTCATTGATGCAGTATGCCTTCAAGCAGGGTGCCAACATTAATCTGCCACGTGTTACTACACAACAGGAGATGGTAGGCCACGACATTGCACCTAACGCTACACGCGCTGGTGACATGCTGTTCTACGGATCTCGCGGTGCTACTCACCACGTAGCATTGCAGTCCGGTGGTAACGACATGATTGAGGCACAACAGACAGGCACACTTGTCCACGAAGTAGTAAAAAGGATGCCGGACTTTGGGCGACGTGTTATCGACGAAGCGCTAGTACTACTGTCCGAAGGTGTGGCAGCGGGTCCTGTCGTCGAAATGGCCAAAGCTTGGTTGGACAAGTACGGCTGGGGTGGTCAGTTCCCCTCGTTCAATACATTGGAAATGAGAGAAGCGGCCTGGGACATCCACGCTACTAACTCTTCGTCCGGAGCATACGGGCTAGCACAGGCATTACCACCGACTAAGTACGGCACTCTCGAATCGGGTGGCCCTAACCCTGGTGACTGGCGTAACGACGCCAATGTGCAGCTGCGCTGGATGATGGACTACATCAAGGTTCGCTACAGGGACCCCAACGGCGCTCTCGCGTTCCATATGGCTAATAACTACTACGCCAAGGGTGGTATGGTCGACGAGATACAGCCTGGACAGAAGTACAAGGCGTACGGGGGTATCACGTGGGGCGAAGGCCACGGTGGAGAGGCGTACATCCCTCTTGGTGCCGGTCAGCGTAGTAATTCTATGAAATTGCTCGGCGCTGTCGCAAACAAATTCGGGATGTCGCTTACACCAAAGGGTGTCGGCAACATGATAAACATGGATCATATCGCCAATGCTGCTGCCAGTGCTAGCGGGACCAGTAGTAACAATACTGGTAGCATCACGATCTCTATGCCCATTACAGTCAACGGTAATCTAGACGAAAAAGCAGCTAAGAAACTTGACCAGGAGACGATACCTAAGATACGCATGATGCTACAACAAGGTGTAGGGAGGCGGCACTAATGGGCAACTGGAATCATTTGCCTAGTGACGACTGGCGCAACGACGGCTGGACTAAAGTAGGTTCTGGGGTTACGCATCTTTGGAACGCTTGGAACAACGACGACGACACCAAGTACTGCAAGTCTCCTGCTTACAAAGGTCGAGCGTCGTGTATCTTCCCGATAGACATAACCAGTGTTCCTGAAGGCGCAGTTATCACCTCTATAACTCTGTACGCGCGGTGCGCACGTATCGGGGCTACTGTCCGGCCATTAACCATCCAGCTCTCGTGCCGTGACAAGGAAGATCGTTACACTAGTCGTACCTGTTACCCGACTACTACAATTACTAGCATGGAAATAGGTACGTACACCCACGACCCACTAGGTGAACCTTGGGACCACCACAGAATTAACCAGATCATCTTAAGGGCGCTCAGCCCGCACGGCATAGCGGACTGCCTGCGCATCTACAAGTTCTACTGTGTTGTCAATTATCGTTTGCGTCCTACTGTCACGGTCGACGGGCCAATAGGCACAGTAGCAACTGCTTCGCCTACTGTGTCCTGGACGTACAGTCAAACAGACGGTGACGCCCAACTGAAATCAGAAATAAAAATTTTTACAGCTACCGAGGTGGCAAAGAGCAACTTTAGTCCGCGTCGGACGTCGGACGTGCACAATGAAATAACTCCCGGGGACCTTAATACTTTGATCCTCCCGGTGTCGCTTAACCCTGACCAGTACTACGCTTACGTGCGAGTATGGTCGGTATTCAACGCTGCTAGCATCTGGGTAGGCCGTCAGTTCACTGTGGACGGACCTTCACCAGCACCACCAGGTGACGACAACGCGGGGGTCTCTGGTACTCCTGGTCTAGGTTCTGCGACTGTG
>Ga0184637_10001904_pt1 | contig 13695 bp, 10 predicted proteins | sample PLM3_127_b2_FD_133143 | JGI IMG/M metagenome (GOLD analysis project Ga0184637, IMG submission 133143) | Groundwater sediment microbial communities from an aquifer in East River, Colorado, USA - PLM3_127_b2 | ecosystem: Environmental > Terrestrial > Soil > Riparian zone | place: USA: East River...
CATCCCCGACGAGCTGCACCGGAAGATCGCCCGTGCCCTCTCGGTGCGCCGCTGGGCACGAGATCGCGAGCGGCTGCTCGCCATCGGCGAGATTCTCGCCTCCTCGGGGAATCTCGAGCTGGTGCTGGAGGCGGTGGCCAATGCCGCCATGGAGACGATCGATGCGGAGCGCTGCGTGGTCTTTCAGCGCGAGGGGAGCGGTCTCGTTCCCGTGGCCAGCGCGGGGGTACCCGGGAAGGCGCGGGAGTCACTCGAGGCGGCTGCCGCGCAGGCCATGAGCAAGGGTGCGCCGACCACGATGCCCGGCTCCGACGGACGTCTGCTGGTGGCCGCGCCACTCGTCGTGCAGCGTGGCCCGGCCGGAGCGCTGGTGATCGAGACGCCGCCACGGGTGGAACCGGGACAGGACGACCTCGAGCTTCTCGCTCTCTTCTCGGCCCAGGCTGCGGTGGCCATTCGCAACACGCACGAGTACGAGCGACTGCGCGGGGGAGCTCTCACCGCGCTCGGGCGCATGGCCACGCAGGTCGCCCATGAGCTGAGAAACCCGCTGTCGGGCATCCTGCTCTACGCTCGCCACCTCGAGCACCGCCTCGGGGGCGAGGGTGACGCCGAGGGCGCGGAGACGGCGCGCAAGATCAGCACGGCCGTCGAGCGCCTGGGCGCCGTGGTGTCCGAGATCACGGCCTTCGGCCGTCCCCCGACGCTCCACCGCGCGCGGACGGCGCTGCCCCCGCTCCTCGACGAATGCCTCACCTTCGCGCGAGCCCGACATCCCGCGGAGAGCGTCGAGATCGTCCGCGAGGACGATCCCGCCTGCCCGGAGGCCTTCGTGGACGCGCGCGAGCTGCGCAAGGCGTTTCTGAACCTCATCCTGAACGGGCTGGAAGCGCTCGAGGGCGGCGGGGCCTTGGCCATCCGCACCGCGTACGACCGGGCCTCCGGGGCCGCGACGGTGAGCATCGAGGACACCGGCGCGGGCATGAGCGGGGAGACCTTGGCGCGCGCCTTCGACATGTTCTTCACGACCAAGCCCCAGGGCACCGGCCTCGGCATGGCCATCGCGCGCTCGGTCATCGAGCGGCACGGCGGCGAGCTTCGCCTCCAGAGCGTCCTCGGCCAGGGCACGACCGTCTCGGTGCGGCTGCCTGTCGAGGGGCGATTCACGGGCGGGGCGAGCGAGTCATGAAAGCGTCGGGACGCACCGTGCTGGTCGTCGATGACGAGCCCACCATTGCCGACGGTCTGCGGCTGACCCTGGAAACGGAAGGCTATCGCGTGCTCACCGCGGGCGGGTTCGAGGCCGCCCTGGCCCACGCGGCGCGCACCGACGTCGAGGGGGCGATCGTCGACCTCATGCTCCCCGACGGAGACGGTCTGGACCTGACGCGCGAGCTGAAGCGGCGGGATCCCACGCTCGAAGTCATCATCATCACCGCCTACGGCTCGGTGCGGAAGGCCATGGAGGCCACCAAGGAGGCCGGGGCCTTCTACGTGCTCGAGAAGCCCTTCGATCCCGACGAGGTGAGCACCCTGATGCGAGCGGCGCTCGATCACCGCAAGCTCCTCGCCGAGAACTCGGACCTGCGCCGGCGCCTCGGCGAGCGTGGCGCCGAGACGGAGATCCTGACCGCCACGCCCAGCATGCAGCGGGTTCTCGAAACGGTGGCGGCCGTGGCCGACGCCGATGCGGCCGTGCTGATCGTGGGCGAGAGCGGGACGGGCAAGGAGCTGATCGCCAACGCCCTGCACGAGCGCAGCCATCGGCGCCAGGGACCCTGGATCAAGATCAACTGCGCGGCCCTGCCCAAGGACCTGATCGAGTCTGAGCTGTTCGGGCACACTCGCGGCGCCTTCACCGGCGCGACCACGGAGAAGGTCGGCCTCCTCGAGGAGGCGCATGGCGGATCGCTGCTCCTGGACGAGATCACGGAGATGCCGGTCGATCTGCAAGCCAAGCTGCTGCGGGTCCTGGAGGAGCGGGTGGTGCGCCGGCTGGGGAGCGCCAAGGTCACGACCGTCGACTTCCGGCTGATCTCATCCAGCAACCGCAGCCCCGAGGCGGCCGTCGACCAGGGATTGCTCCGCCAGGATCTCTACTTCCGGATCAACACCGTCACCATCCGAGTGCCTCCCATCCGGGAGCGTCGCGAGGATCTCCCGCTGCTGGTGAAGGCCTTCTTCGATCGCTATCGCGCCAAGCACGCGCGCCGCGTGGAGGGGATCGAGCCCGAGGCGTATCGGCGACTGCTCCACCACGGCTGGCCGGGTAACGTGCGCGAGATGCAGCATGCCGTGGAGCGTGCGGTGCTGGTCGCGCGCGGGCCCCAGATCACGATCGCCGATCTGCCCGAATCGCTCCAGGCGCCGTCGCAGGCAACGGGCGAGGGCGCAATCTCGCCCGCGGCAGTCCCTGCGGGGTCGCTGGAGGCGATCGAGCGGGCCTCGATCCTCAAGGCGCTCGAGCAGACGGGATGGAACAAGCAGGCGGCCGCCGCCCTGCTCGGCCTCCGGCGTCCGACTCTGTATTCGAAGCTCCGCAAGCACGGAATCCCCCAGCGGCCCCACAGCGTGTGACGGCTGCGGTCGAGCCGCTCGAAACGCGGGCATCCCGGAGTCTATTGCCTAAGCATTAGGCAAAGACGTCCTCCGGGAGCCGAAAGACCTCGGGCAACCTGCTGATTCTTAGGTCATCCCCGGCATGGAGGGTGCGGCACGTCTGTTGCTCTGGGGTTCGGCCCGGGAGGGCTCCGCCATGAAGAAGATTGAGGCGATCATCAAGCCGTTCAAGCTGGACGATCTCAAAGAGGCGCTCACGGAGATCGGCGTCATCGGCATGACGGTGTCCGAGGTGCGCGGCTTTGGCCGGCAGAAGGGACACACCGAACTGTACCGGGGCGGTGAGTATACGGTGGACTTCCTCCCCAAGATCAAGGTCGAGGTCGTCGTCCCCGACCACATCGTCGGAAAGGTGTCGGAGGTCATTGCCTCTGCGGCCAAGACCGGGAACATCGGCGACGGGAAGATCTTCATCGAGCCCGTGGAGTCTGCAGTCAGGATCCGGACCGGGGAGCGCGACGAGGCCGCCCTGTAGAGATCTGTGTGGAGAAAACGATACGGAGGAGAAACGTGAAGCGACTCAGCCTCGCCCTGGCAATGATGCTGATCCTCGGTGCCACCGTCTCGGCGGTCCTGGCGCAGCAGCCGGCCCCGCCCGCCGCGTCGCCGCCCCCCGGAGCATCCGCGCCCGCCGCGTCGCCGGCCCCTGGCGCATCCGCGCCCGCCGCTCCGGCCGCCCCCGCAGCTCCGACACCAGGCGCCCCGGCGGTCGCCGCTCCGGCCACGCCGGCTCCGCCGGCCTCGAAGATCGACAAGGGCGATACGGCGTGGATGCTCACGTCGTCGGCCCTCGTGCTGCTGATGACGGCTCCCGGGTTGGCGCTCTTCTACGGAGGTCTGGTCCGTCAGAAAAACGCGCTGGGCACGATCATGCACAGCTTCATCATCATGGCCCTCATCTCCATCCAGTGGGTGCTGTGGGGCTACAGCCTCGCCTTCGGACCGGACAAGGGCGGCATCATCGGAGGCCTCGAGTGGATCGGCCTGCGCGGGGTCGGGGGGGAGCCCTTCGATGCCTACTCGAAGACGGTTCCCCATCAGGTCTTCATGCTCTTCCAGATGATGTTTGCCATCATCACCCCGGCCCTCATCACGGGTGCCTTCGCCGAGAGGAAGAAGTTCTCCGCCTTCATCGTGTTCACCCTCCTGTGGGCGACCTTCATCTACGACCCGCTCGCCCACTGGGTGTGGGGTGACGGCGGCTGGCTGAAGAAGATGGGGGCCCTGGACTTTGCCGGGGGCACCGTCGTGCACATCTCCTCGGGGATGTCGGCCCTGGTGTGCGCGATCATGCTCGGTCGCCGGCGGGGCTATGGGCATCAGCCGATGGCGCCGCACAACCTGCCGTTCTCGGTCATGGGAGCGGCGCTGCTGTGGTTCGGCTGGTTCGGCTTCAACGCGGGCAGTGCGCTCGAGGCGAACGCGCTCGCGGCCAGCGCGTTCCTGGCCACCAACACGGCGGCGGCGGCCGCGGCCCTGGGCTGGATGTTCACGGAGTGGATGACGCGGGGGAAGCCGACCGTGCTCGGCGCCGCCTCCGGCGCCGTGGCGGGATTGGTCGCGATCACGCCGGCCTCGGGCTACGTCGGCCCGGTGGCCTCGATCATCATCGGCGCCATAGCGGGCTTCCTCTGCTACAACGCGTGCAACATCAAGTCGAAGCTCGGCTACGACGACTCCCTCGACGTCGTGGGCGTGCACGCGGTGGGAGGGACCTGGGGCGCGCTGGCCACCGGGCTCTTCGCCACGAAGCTGATCAACGAGGCCGGCGGCGACGGTCTCTTCTACGGCAACCCGGGCCAGCTGTGGATCCAGATCGTGGCGGTGCTCGCCACCATGCTCCTGGCCGTGGTGGGCACGGCGATTATTTTGAAAGTCGTGGACGCCATCGTGGGGTTGCGCGTGTCCGACGAAGACGAGATGGCCGGCCTGGACCTCTCGCAGCATTCGGAGACCGCCTACTCCCTGGGCGGAGGCGCCTACGGCGAGACGACAGGTGGGAGCGGAGCCTTCGCCGAGGCCGCGGCGAGCGCCCGGCCCCGCGCGGCGCATTGACCGTCACCCTTGATTTCGGTGGGACCGTTCACTAACGTAGGCTGGCCGGCGGCGTCCCGGCGCCGCCGCGCCACACGGCGTTCACACCCCGAGAGGAGAAGGAGCACAGCATGACCCCGAAGGACGTCCTCAAACTGGCCAAGGAGAAAGGCGTCAAGATCGTCGATCTCCGATTCATCGACCTGCCCGGACTCTGGCAGCACTTCTCGATCCCGGTCTCCGAGCTGAGCGAAGGCATCTTCGAGGACGGCCTCGGCTTCGATGGCTCGTCCATCCGGGGCTTCCAGACCATCGACGAGTCGGACATGCTGCTGATCCCGGATCCGGCCACCGCGGTGATGGATCCCTTCACCGCGGTGCCCACCCTCGTGCTCATCTGCAACGTGAAGGATCCGGTCACCGGCAAGCCCTACTCCCGTGATCCCCGCTACATCGCCCAGAAGGCCGAAGCCTACGTCAAGAAGAGCGGCGTGGCCGACACCGTGTACATCGGTCCCGAGCTGGAGTTCTTCTTCTTCGACTCCATCCGCTTCGACCAGACGTACAACGCGGGCTACTACTTCATCGACTCCGAGGCGGGGGCCTGGAACACCGGGAAGGAAGGCACGCCCGAGAACCCGAACCTGGGCTACAAGCCGCGCTACAAGCAGGGCTACTTCCCGGTCCCGCCCATGGACAAGTTCCAGGACATCCGCTCGGACATGGTGCTGGCCCTGGAGAGCGTCGGCGTCCGCGTGGAGGTTCACCACCATGAGGTGGCCACGGGCGGCCAGACCGAGATCGACATGCGCTACGACACGCTGACCAAGATGGCCGACAAGGTCTGCTGGTACAAGTACTGCGCGAAGAACACCGCACGGAAGTGGGGCAAGACCGCGACGTTCATGCCCAAGCCGCTCTTCCAGGACAACGGCTCCGGCATGCACACCCACCAGTCCCTCTGGAAGAACGGCAAGAACCTCTTCTACGAGCGGGGCGGGTACGCCGACATCTCGAAGAACTGTCTTTACTACATCGGCGGCATCCTGAAGCATGCGCCGGCCCTGCTGGCCCTGATCGCGCCGTCGACCAACTCGTACAAACGACTGGTGCCGGGCTACGAGGCGCCGATCAACCTCGTGTACAGCCAGCGGAACCGTTCGGCGTGTGTCCGGATCCCCGTGTACTCCAAGTCGGAGGGCGCCAAGCGGATCGAGTTCCGCACACCCGACAACACCTGCAACCCGTACCTCTCGTTTGCGGCGTGCCTCATGGCAGGGCTCGATGGTATCGCCAACAAGATCGATCCGGGCAAGCCGGTGGACAAGGACCTCTACGAGTTGCCGCCGGCAGAGGCGAAGAAGATCAAGCAGCTGCCCGGCGACCTTAGCATCGTCCTCGACAACCTCGAGAAATCTCACGACTGGCTGCTCAAGGGCGACGTCTTCACGCCTGACGTGATCGAGACGTGGATCGAGTACAAGCGGAAGAACGAAGTCGACGCGGTGCGGCTCCGCCCGCATCCGTGGGAGTTCGCCCTGTACTTCGATATTTAGGAAGATGGGGGGCCTCGCCCGGGCCCCCCAAGCCCCCCGCGCTCGTCGCACCCCGGGGAACCCGGGGCACTCCTCGATGCTCCGACTCCGGCAAAGCTGGGGCGCTCCTCGATGCTGCGACATGCTCCTTCTGCGACGAGGCGTGAGCCGTGAACTCGCGGCTCGCGCCTCGCGTCCCTCCTGCCTGGTTCCCCCGGCACTGGGCCGCCGAGAAAGTCAGCACGCCACGGATCCATGCCGGGAGCTTCAGCAGAAACGCGCGCGGACGCTTCGTAAGTGCTTGATGTTGTGTCAGCCTTGGCATGGCATCATCCGTGCTGCACTGCGTAGACATGGCTACGGTAAGAGCGACTAAACTTCCGCGGTGGCGTGTGGTGATCGTCGATGATCATGAGCGGTCGAGGGCGGCGGTGCGGGCTGCCGTGTGGGCAGCGGGCGGCGAGCTGGCGGGCGAGGCCACGCGCGCCGCTGATGCCCTCCAGCTGGTCAGGGAAACAACTCCGGATGCGGCCATCTTTGCCGCGGGCCTCTCCGACGGCGATGGCGTGGAAGCCGCCCGCGAGGTCACGGCGACTATTGGCTGCCCGGTCGTGCTGTGCACGAGCCGGACGGGCGACGATCTCGTCGAACGGGCGCGGACGGCTGGCGTGATGGCATTCCTCCTCAAGCCGCTGCGGCCGGCCGAGCTCGCGCCAGCGCTCGATCTGGCCATCGCACGGCACCGCGAGGCGCGCGCCCTGCGCCAGTCCCTCGAGGATCGCAAGATCATCGAGAAGGCGAAGGGAGCTCTCATGGCTCGCTTCGGCCTCACGGAGGACATCGCGTTTCGCCGCCTCCGCAAGGCGGCCATGGATAGCCGCAAGCCCATGGTCGACATCGCCCGGGCTCTCCTCATGTCGGAGGCCGTGACGCGCGAGACGGCAGCGCTGTAGACACGTCGGGTCGGCCCCGGGCCGGCGAGGAGGCCGGGATCGATCGATGACGATCGAGACGCTGGACGTCGCGGCGGCGGCGCGCGAAGGGAGGGCGCTGGCCGAGTTGTTGTGCGATGCCGTCGACAGCGGAGCGTCCGTGGGGTTCTTGCCGCCCCTCAGCGACGACGAGGCCACGGCCTACTGGCGATCGGTGATCGCTCGTGTCGGCACGGGGTCGCGCGTCCTCGTGGTGGCCCGAGGCGACGATGGCCAGGTCGTCGGGAGTGCCCAGCTCGACCTGGCTCTCCAGGCCAACGGCCGCCATCGCGCCGAAGTGCAGAAGGTGATGGTGCGCAGCCGTGGCGCCCCTCGATATCCTTACAACCTCTGAGGGTTCCCCTCCGGCGCATGGCGCGCTCCCCTGGTTTCCGTTACACTCTCGTGGGCCGGCATGAGTGCGCTGAGTCCACCACGAGAGACCCGCTTCCGCAGTTCTCGCCGGCCGTAGGGCCTGGGCGATCATGCCTGTCGCGTCTGAAGTGCTGGTGGTCGAGGACGAGCCCGATATTCGCAACCTGATCGCGCTCCACCTCGCGCGCGACGGCTTCCGGTGCCGGACCGCCGCCACGGGCCTGGAGGCGCTGCGGGCGGTGAAGTCCAATCTTCCAGACCTCGTGATCCTCGACCTCATGCTGCCGGAGATGGATGGCCTCGAGGTCTGCCGTCGCCTGCGCCAGGAGCCCCAGACCGTCGCGGTGCCCATTATCATGTTGACGGCCAAGACGGACGAGGTCGACCGTGTGCTCGGCCTCGAGATGGGCGCCGACGACTACGTGGCCAAGCCGTTCTCTCCCAAAGAGCTGGTGGCCCGCGTCCGCGCCGTCCTGCGCCGGACACGCCCGACCGAGACTGTCCGCTCGCTGCTCTCGGGCGCGCTCATGGTCGACCCGTCACGCCACGTGGCGACCCTGGCCGGCCAGTCGCTCAGCCTGACTCCGAAGGAGTTCGACCTGCTCCAGGCGCTGCTCGAGGCGGCGGGGCGGGTTCTGTCGCGCGAATACTTGCTCAACCGCGTGTGGGGGTATGCGCGCGCCGACGCGATCGAGTCCCGGACCATCGACGTGCATGTGCGTCGACTGCGGGCCAAGCTGGGCGAGGAAGGCCGCCGGATCACGACCGTCAAGAGCATCGGGTACCGGCTGGAGGAGCCGGCCTGAGCCCGGCGTTCTCCGACACCCCGGGGGCTGCTGCGGCGCGGGGGGCACGCTGGACGGCAGCGCTGGACGCGCTCGCCGAGATCAACCTGTCGCTGTCCGAGCACATCGACGTGGCCGCGCTGCTGCGCCGCATCGCCGAGATCGTCCGCCAGCTCACCGGCGCCCGGAGCGTCATCCTGTGGCAAGCCCAACCGGCCTCGAGCCTTCTCGTCCGACGGGCCTGGTCGACGGATCCGTCTCTGAGCGGGGTATGGCTGCCCGAACAGCGCGCCTTCGGTGAGGGAGCGGCGGGGTGGATCGCCGAGCATCGTGAGCCGCTCTTCGTGTCGGACGTCACGCGGGAGGCGCGTTCGCTGGTTCTCGACGGCTTCGCCGAGCAGGGATTCACCAGCCTGGCTGGCGTGCCGCTTGTGGCCGGCGACGAGCTGATCGGCGTCCTCACCCTGAACCTCGAGCGCGGTCGTGTCATTGACGACGACGAGCGTCTGCTCCTGGCCACCTTGGCCTCCGAGGCGGCAGTCGCCATCACCAACGCCCGGCTGTTCGCGGAGGTCATCCGGCGAGGCGACCGGCTGAGAAAGGTCGCAGACCTGGCCCGGTCGGTGTCGAGCGCGCTCGACCTGGAGGCCGTGCTCGGCCAGGTCACGGCGGCGGTCGTCGATCTCCGGCCCGGCATTCTCTGCATCCTCCGCCTGGTGGACCGGGAGGCGGGCGGGTACCGGCTCGCGGGCATGGGCGGGGCCGCCGTCGCGGGACGGGTTCCGCTCTTGCGCTTCGGCGAGGGGCTCACCGACGTGGTGGGGAGGACGAGGCGCCCGCTGCTCGTCTCCGACATGCTGCGCGATCCACGCACGGAGGGACGGGACTGGTTCGCGGCGCAGGGCCTGACCGTGTTCTACGGCGTGCCCATCGAGGCCGGTGATGAGCTCCTCGGCATTCTGGCCGCCAACTTCCCCGCCGGCGTCGTGCCCAGCGCCGACGAGCGGGAGGCCATTGACCTGTTCGCGGGGCAAGCGGCGGTGGCCATCCGCAACGCGCGGCTCTTCGCGGAGAGTGAGCAACGCCGGCGCGCCGCCGAAGCCCTGAGCGACGTGGGGCGCACGCTCTCGCGCGCCCGCCATCCCGACCAGGTCGCGCGGCAGGTGGCGGACAGCGTCTGCGCGCTCTTCAGCGTGCTCAGCTCCGGCGTCTATCGCCCGGAGCCCGAGACGGGCGATTTGCGGCTGGTCGCGTCCTCCGGCGACATGGGCGCGATGGGTGAGGGACTCGTGATCGTCCCCCGCGGGACCATGGTGGTCGGTCTCGCGGCGCGCCAGCGGAGAACGGTGTGCACCGCGAACCTCCTCGGCGATGCGGAGGTCATCCTCACCGCGGAGCAGCGCGCGCGTCTCGAGCGGTCGCCCCACCGCGCGGTCCTTGCCGTCCCCCTGGTCGTGCAGGACTCGTTGATGGGCGTGCTGGCCCTGGGCGACCGCGAGGGACGGGTCTTCACCTCCGACGAGATCCGACTGGCTCAGGCCTTTGCCGATCAGGCCACCATCGCCCTGGAGAACGCCCGCCTCTTCGACGAGCTGGAGCGCCGGCTGCGCGAGCTGAGGGACACGCAGGCGCAGCTCATCCAGGCCGGCAAGCTCTCCGCCGTCGGCCAGCTCGTGTCGGGGGTGGCGCACGAGCTGAACAACCCGCTCTCCGTGGTGATCGGCTACACCCAGCTCCTGCTCCGGAAGAATCCAGCAGCGGAACTGCGAGGCCCGCTCGAGGCGGTGATGGGGCAGGGCCAGCGCATGGCCGAGATCGTGCGGAGCCTCCTCCTGTTCGCGCGGCAGGGCGGCCAGGAGCGCGGCGCCGTCAATCTGGCCGACGCCCTGGAGAAGGTCGTTGCCCTCCGGGCGACCCAGCTCCGCCTGTCGAACATCCGCGTGGAGAGGGATCACGCGCCGGATCTCCCCGCGGTGCTCGGCGACGTCAACCAGCTCCAGCAGGTCTTCCTGAACCTGCTCCTCAACGCCGAGCAGGTGATCGGTGAATCGGGCGTGGGCGACTGCATCCGCCTGCGCACGGCGACGCGCGCCGATGCGGGCGGCCGCTGGGTGCTGGGTCAGGTCATCGACAACGGACCGGGTATCCGACCGGAGGTGCTCCCGCGCATCTTCGAGCCGTTCTTCACGACGAAGGACGTCGGGGCCGGAACGGGCCTCGGCCTCAGCGTGTCGTACGGGATCGTCCAGGAGCACGGCGGGCGCATCGAGGTGGAGAGCCGCCCGGGCACGACCACCTTCAGCGTGGTGCTGCCCATGGCGGCGGCGGTGCAACCGTCGACCTCCACGGCGCCGCCGTCGAGCGTCAGCGGGCGCCGCATCGTGGAGGGGCGTCACGCCCTCGTGGTCGACGACGAACCTCCGGTGGCCCAGCTCATCGGGGCGCTCCTGCGCGAGGAGCGGTGGGGCGTCGACGAGGCAGACAACGGCCAGGCCGGGCTGGCGCGGGCGCGGGCCGGGCGCTACGACCTCATCGTCTCCGACGTGCGCATGGCCGACGGGAGCGGAGAGGATTTCTACCGGGCGGTGGTCGCCGAGCGGCCCGAGCTGGCGGCTCGCTTCCTCTTCATCACGGGAGACACCGCCAACCCTGCCGTGCTGAAGTTCCTCGGGCAGGCGCGCGTGCCGGTGCTCGCCAAGCCCTTCCGTGCCGAAGCGTTCTATCAGGCCGTCGACGCCGTGACGGCACCGCGCTGAGGCCGGGCTCCGTGCGTCCCCTCCGCCTGGTCCGCGGCCGGATCGCCATCAAGCTGACCCTCACGCTCGTCGGCTTCGTGGCCCTGACCATGTTGTTGCTGGGACTCGCCCTCGATCGGGCGCTCGAGTCCTTCGCGGGGGAGTCGCTGCAGGCGCGCCTGCTCACCACGCGCCAGGTGATTCTCGTCAGCGGCCTCGCCGCCATGGGCGTGGCCTTCGCCATCGGGCTCTTCGTCGCCCGTCGCGTCACCCGGCCGGTGGTGGAGATGCAGGCCATCGCCCGGCGCATGAGCGAGGGCGACTTCGCGGTACACGCTCCCGTGCGGTCTCCCGACGAGATCGGCTCCCTGGGCCGCGCCCTCAACGTCATGGCCGGGCGGCTGCGCGACAAGATTCGCGACCTCGAGCAGGAGCAGGCCAAGGCCACGGCCATCCTGGACGGCATGGTGGAAGGGGTGCTCGCCGTGGACGGGCACAACCTGATCGTGCTGATGAACGAGCGGGCCCGCGCGATGTTCGCCCTCGGTCCGAGCCCGGCGGCGGGGCGGCCGTTCCTGGAGGTCATCCGAAACGTCGACCTGCACGAGATCTTTCGCCAGAGCCGGATCGGAGACGGGGTGACCCGGCGGGAGCTTCGCCTGTCGACGCCCCTCGAGCGGCGTCTTCAAGTCAACGCCGTGCGGCTGGCCCTGGGGCGTGACGAGGTGGGCGTGGTGATGGTCCTGCACGACGTCACCGAGCTGCGGCGACTCGAGCAGGTGCGGACGGAGTTCATCGCCAACGTCTCCCACGAGGTGCGCACACCCCTGACGGCCATCCAGGGGTACCTCGAGACCCTGCTGGCCGGCGCCCTCGAGGAACCGGAGCACGCGCGGAAATTCCTGGAGATCGTCTTCCGTCACACCGAGCGCCTCGGCCGCCTGCTCAACGACCTGACCGATCTCTCCAACATCGAGCTGGGGAAGGTGTCCCTGCGCCTGCAACCCGCGTCTGTGCCTGAGATCGTCGAGTCCGTCCTGACCATCATCAGACCCAAGGCCGAGACGGGAGAGGTCTCGCTGACCAGCGAGGTACCACGCGATCTCCCTCTGGTGCGGGCCGACCACGACCGGCTGGTCCAGATCCTCATCAACCTCGTCGACAACGCCGTGAAGTACACGCCGCAGGCTGGGCGGGTCACCGTGCGCGCCCGTCCGCAGGGGTCTGCCTTGGTGCTCGTCACGGTGAGCGACACAGGCGTAGGGATTCCGCGGCTCGACCTGCCGCGGGTGACGGAACGCTTCTACCGCGTCGACAAGGCCCGCTCGCGGGAGCTCGGTGGCACCGGCCTCGGCCTCGCCATCGTCAAGCATCTCGTCCTCGCCCACGGCGGGGAGCTGACGATCGAGAGTGATTTCGGCCAAGGCACCGAAGTCTCCTTCACCCTCCCGGAAGCGCCATAGGGTCGCCGGGGCGCGACGAACGCGGAGGGCATCGAGGAGTGCCCCGGGGTCCCCAGGGCGCGTGTCGCACCTCGCGCAATTGGGGAGGTTTGGAGGGGGTCCAGGCCCCCTCCAACTGGAAGGTGCCCCCCATCTGACTAGGGCAGAACGACGAACCAGCTCCGTCCCACCTCGTGGCCGGTGGTGTCGCCGGGTTTCTTGTCCTCGCTGTAGTAGTAGAGCGGTTTGCCCTTCCACGCGTACTGCTTGCCGCCATCGTCGCGGGTGATGAGGCTGAGCGGAACCTTGGGCGCGGGCGCGTTCGCCCCCGCGGTGAACGGGGGCCACTTTCGCGCGCAGGATCCGACGCAGACGCTCTTGCCGTCGTCCTTGTCGGTCACGAAGGTATAGAGCGTCAGGCCATTGGGACCGACGAGGATCGTCCCCAGTGCGCCGGCCTTTGCGGCCTTGAGGGGAGCCGGAAGATCCTGGCCCCACGCGGCCCCGCTGATGGCCAAGGTCACCGCGGTTGCCAGGATGGCCAGGACGCTCGTCACGAGCCGACCTCCTGCGCGATGGCGCCACGCGCGGCGAGCACGAGGAGCAAACAGCCCATAGGAGAGTCCGAGACCTCGGCGAGGCCCGTCACCGTCCCGCAGAAGTCTCCCGCACGTAGCGCTCCGCCGTCGGTGAGCCGCGCCTCGCCGTCGAGGACGTAGATCTGCTGGCCGCGGACCGCGCCGCGGCTTCCCGCGGCCATGCGAACCAGCACCGTGGCCACCCCGAAGCGGGCGTCGATGGCGACGCGTCGCACGGCCACGCCCGTCTCCGGGCGACCCCACGTGCCGCGGCCGTCGGGAACGAAGAGCAGCCCGCGGTGCGACGGCTCCGCGGATCCGAGCAGCTCGTCCTCCTCGGAGGCCGACACCAGGAAGCGGCAGCCATGCTCCGTCGAAGCGCTCCGATGCACGGAGCCCCCCAGCGCCGCGCAGTAGTCGCCGGGACCGAGGTGATGTCCGTGCACGTCGAGGCTGCCCTCGAGAATGTAAAGCTCTTCCGTCTCGCGATGCCGATGGCTCGTCGCGTCGTAGAACTGCCCCAGGGCCTCCTGGTCGCCGTCGGCCCCACGGCGGATGAGCAGAACGAGCCCGTGGTCTTGGGCGGTGAGAGTGAGAGGTGATGCGGGCTCGAGTGACGAC
>Ga0184637_10001905_pt1 | contig 13694 bp, 14 predicted proteins | sample PLM3_127_b2_FD_133143 | JGI IMG/M metagenome (GOLD analysis project Ga0184637, IMG submission 133143) | Groundwater sediment microbial communities from an aquifer in East River, Colorado, USA - PLM3_127_b2 | ecosystem: Environmental > Terrestrial > Soil > Riparian zone | place: USA: East River...
AGTCCGCGCGCGATCCGCGCTAGAGTGGTGTTGCGCCGAGTCCCGCACGGTCGCCGATGCCCCGAGAGCTTCCGCCCATTTCGTGCTTGCGCGCGTTCTCGCGCGCCGCACGCACGCTCAGCTTCAAGCGCGCAGCCGAGGAGCTGCACGTCTCGCCGTCGGCGCTGAGCCGTCAGATCCAGGCGCTGGAGGAGCATCTCGGCGTGCGCCTCTTCCGGCGCCTGAACCCGGGGCTCGCGCTGACCGACGAGGGCCGCCGCTACCTCGACGCCGCGGACGCCGCGCTCTCGCGGCTGGAGGCGGCACAAGAGCTCTTCGCCCCGCATCCGCGGGCCCTGCGCGTCAGCGCGCTCGAGTCCTTCAGCGAGAGCTGGCTGGTGCCGAACCTGCCGGACTTCGAGCGCGCACACCCGGAGGTGGAGATCGAGCTCGAGGCCACCCTTCGCTACGCGGACTTCGCGCGCGACGTCGTCGATGTGGCGATCCGCTTCGGCCGCGGCCCGTGGCAGGGTCTGCACGGCGAGCCGATCGTCGATCTCGACTTCTTCCCGGTTTGCAGCCCGGGACTGGCGGCGGGCGACCCTCCGCTGCGCCTGGCCGCCGACCTCGCGCGCCATACGCTGATCCACGTGGCACAGACCCCCGCCGCCTGGGCGGCGTGGCTGGCCGCCGCCGGCGTCCCGGCGCTAGCGGCACGCCGCAACGTGACCTACGACCACGTGAGCATCGCGCTGGCGGCCGCCGAGTTGGGCCAGGGCGTCGCGCTCTCCATGCCGATCCTGTGCGCGCAGCGCCTGCGCGAAAAACGCCTCTGCCGCCCCTTCCGGGAGACCGTTCGCTCCGACGCGACCTATCACTTCGTGTGCCGCCCGGAAAGCCTCGCGGACCCCCGCGTCACGGCGCTCCGCGACTGGCTGGTGGAGCGGCTCGCGCGGGCGGATGCGCAGAACGCAAGCGCGGATGCGAATTGAGCGTTTGCTCGGCCGCCGTGACGGCGCCAGCATCGCGGCATGCAACAGCTCACCTGCATCGACCCGAACAAGCTCGAGTGGCGCGATGTCCCGGCGCCGCGCATCCAGGGCGACGGCGAGGCGCTGGTCCGCCCCCTGGCGGTGGCCCGTTGTGACATCGACCGCTTCCTGACCTCGGGTTTATTCCCCTTGCGCGGCCCCTTCGCACTCGGCCACGAGTGCGTGGGCGAGGTGACGGAGCTCGGTAACGCCGTGCGCGGCCTCGCGATCGGCCAGCGCGTGGTGGTGGCCTTCCAGGTGAGCTGCGGTCGCTGCAATACCTGCGCGGCCGGCCGCACCGCGCTCTGCGAGAAGCTGCCGACGCTCTCGGACTACGGCATGCAGCCGCTCTCGGGCGTCGAGTACGGGGGAATGCTCTCGGACCTGATTCGGGTGCCGTACGCCGAGGCGATGCTCCAGCCGATCCCGCCGTCGCTCGATCCGGTGCGGCTGGCCAGCGTGTCGGACAACGTACCCGATGGCTACCGGGCCGTGGCGCCGCATCTGGCCGCCCGTCCGGGGAGCGAGTTGCTGATCGTCAGCCACGGCCTGCCGAGCATCCCGCTCTACGCGGCGCAAGCCGCGCTCGCGCTCGGGGCGAGCCGCGTGGACTTCGCGAGCGGCGACTCCGAGCAGCTGGCGCTGGCGGAGCGGCTCGGCGCCCACCCGATCGAGACCGACCTGGCAAAGCCCACGCGCAGCTATCCAATCGTGGTGGACGCGGGTCTGTCGCCCGTCGGCCTCCAGTACGCGATTCGCGCCACCGAGCCGGAAGGCCTCTGTCAGAGCGTGAGCTTCCACCCCGGGCCGAGCGTCTCGCTGCCGATGGGCCGGATGTACACGCTCGGGATTCGCTTCGTCGTGGGCCGCTGTCACTCCGCAGCGCTGCTGCCGGAGGTGGTCGGTCTGATCGCCGCGCAGCGCCTGCGGCCCGAGGCGGTCACGACGCGCGTGGTCGACTGGAACGAGGCTGCCGACGCCTGGCCCGAGCCCGCGCTCAAGCTCGTGGTGCGCCGCCCGGCCTGACGGCGCCCGAGCAGCACTTCCGCGCGGGACAGCTCGCGGCGCCGCGGGAACGCTCCGCGTGGCCCGAGAGGCATACGCGGCCCCGTGCCCGGTCGTCCCATCCCTCCGCCGGGGCCGTGATCAGCCGCTCAACCAGCCGGCCCCAGTCGCCGAAGACGAGGAGCTGATTCCGGAAGAGGAGCCTCGAGTCATGCCGAGCTGGCGTGCCTCCGCGGACGGAGAACCCCGAGAGATTCCGTCCCTCACGCCTCTGCGGGGAGTGGCCGCCCTCTTCGTGGTCGCCTTCCATCTGCGCTTCTACATTCCGAACCTGCGCTACGAGCAGACGGCTCCGCTCTTCATGTTCGGCTATCTCTGGGTGGACTTCTTCTTCATCCTGAGCGGCTTCATCATCGCTCACGTCTATGGTGCGGGCCTCGAACGCGGACTTTCGAGTTTTCCGTACGCGCGCTTTCTCTACCTCCGGTGGTGTCGGATCTATCCTCTGCACGCAGCAGTGTTGGGCCTCTTCGTGGCATTCGAACTGATTGCCTGGGCGCTTCACGCAGGCTTGGGATTGGTCCCGGGCTTCGAGCTCTTCTCCGGAACCCACACGCTGTCGGGCATCGCGACCCATCTGTTGCTCGTCAACGCGCTGCCCGTCCATGACCAGCTGCTGTGGAATTTTCCGGCCTGGTCGATCAGCGCAGAGTGGATCGCCTACCTCACCTTTCCACTGCTCGCGCTATTGCTGCAGCGGCGCCGGCCCCTCGTCTCCTGGCTCAACCTCGTCGTCGTGCTCGGGCTTCTGAATCTTCTGGCGCTCACGAACGGCGGGCGTCTCGCGCTGCACCACGACTGGGGCGCGGTTCGCTGCGTGCTCGAGTTCTCAATGGGAATTCTGGTCTACGAAGCATACCGGCGGGGCAGCCTCGACGCCGTGCTCCGGAGCGACGCCGCAGTCGCGCTGACGCTCCTGTGGATCCTGTTCGCGATGAGTCAATGGGTACGCGATATCTTCATCGTGCCCGGCTTCGCAGCGCTGGTGCTGTGCGCGGCACGCAACGACGGCCTGGTCAAGCGCATGTTCGCTAGCCGAGCGCTTCGCCAGCTGGGAGAGATCTCGTACTCGATCTACATGGTGAACATCCTGATCTTCCAGGTCGTCCACTTCGTGTGGTTCGCATCGGGCTGGGGACCGTTCGGCGCGAAGTTCTCGCTGGGCGCGTCTTGGGTAGTCTGGCTCGCGGCCATGGGGCTCGTCGTCGTGATCGCCCACGCGAGCCACCGCTTGATCGAGAAGCCGGCGCGCGCTTGGCTGCGGCGCCGCACTCCGCTTGGCAGGGGAGAGGCTCGCGAACATCTGCGCCCGGCGGTGGCGCCGACCGAGGCGCATTCCTGGCCCTGATGATCCGCGCGGACTCGACTCGTCCACGCTGGCGGGGCTGGAGCCGCCGAGCCTCGGGCTTCCGGGCGAACTCGCGCGTGCGATCGCGGCGACCGCTCGCGAAGGACACAGCGGCAGCTCGCGCTCGGATCCCTGCGCGCCGCGCCGGATACCTGGATCTCCTGGCGCCCCCGGCAGGACTCGAACCTGCGACGCACGGTTTAGGAAGCTGATCGGGGGGCCACCGGGACGATCAAGGGGCGCGAGAGCTCGCGCTGGGTGGCAAAGCGGGGCAAAGCGTGTCCCTGCGGGTCCTCCGAGAAGCCACGAGAGAAGCCACAGCGCACCTCGAATGGATTCGCTGCGTCGAGCACGAGAATCCGGCGCTCCGGATCGTCGGCGATCGTTTCGCGCGGGATGCACTCCGGCAGCGCGTCAGCGACGGACGGCGCCGCTCGCCGGCGTATCCGGCGAAGGCAGCGCGTAGGCGATCAGGTGGTCGCCGAGCGGTGATCCCAGGCCGATGTGGCCGCCCGGCGCCACCACGAGGAGCTGCCGCCCGCCCTGGCGCAGCTTGTAGGTGATGGGGCCGGCGTGGAGGCCCGCCGGCAGCGGAAACGTCGCGAGTCGCTCTCCGGTGTCGGCGTGGTGGACGCGCAGCACCGGCCGCTTTGTGCCGCCGTGGAACACGAGGCCGCTCGCCGTTGCCAGGGCGGGGCCGTACGCGCCGTAGCCCGGGTCGTCGGGGGCCGTGCTGGCGGAGACCGACCACGCGATCGCGCCGCGCGCGAGGTCGACGGCGACGAGGCGGCTCCACGGCGGCACGTTGCACGGGGTTCCGTCGTGCTCGAGCAGCGTGCGGCCGTAGATCGGGTGCAAGCGGTAGCGCAGCCCGGTTCCGCGACCGGTGAGGAGCCACCACGCGTTGCGGAACGAGGCGCCGCGCAGTGGCCACACGTCATCGCCGCCCCCCGTTGCGCGGTCGGCGACGCGCTCGAGGCGGATCACGTTCACGAGGTTCGACACCGGCACGAAGAGCCGCTGCCGGGCGGGGTCCCACGCGGCTCCCGACCAGTTGGCGCCGCCGGCGGCGAAGGGGTAGACGACCGACCCGCTCCCGCTGGGCGGCGTGAAGAGGCCGTCGTTGCGCAGCTTCGCGAGCTTCTCCCGGCACGCCTCGCGGTGCTCGGGCGTCGGGGCGTAGAGGTCCGCCTCTCTGAGTCGCTGGGGCACCAGCGGCGGCGGTGCGGTCGGGAAGGGCTGGGTCGGCCAGGCGCGCTCCCCGGGCAGGTCGCTCCCGGGCACAGGGCGCTCCTCCACGGGGAAGAGCGGCGCGCCGGTCTCCCGGTCGAGCACGAACACGAAGCCGTGCTTGGTCGCCTGCGCCACCGCGTCGACGGCGCCTCCCTCGCGCTCGAGGCGCACGAGGTTGGGGGGCGCGGCGAGGTCGTAGTCCCAGAGATCGTGGTGCACGGTCTGGAAGTGCCAGCGGCGCTCGCCAGTAGAGGCGTCGAGCGCGACGACCGAGTCCGAGTACAGGTTCGCGCCGGGTCGGTCGCCGCCGAAGTAGTCGTCGCTCGGGGTGCTCACGGGCAGGAACACGAGGCCCCGATCGGGGTCGGCAGTGATGGTCGACCAGACGTTGGCGGCGCCGGAGAGCCGCGTGCCGGTCTCCCAGGTCTCGGATCCGGGCTCGCCCGGGTGAGGGATGGTGTGAAAGGTCCAGCGCCGGGCACCGGTGCGCACGTCGAAGGCGCGCACGTCGCCGGGCGGCGCGTCGGGGCGCAGCGTGTCGGCGATCGAGGAGCCGACGACGACGAGGTCGCCCACCACGGTGCCGGGCGACGTGACGTTGTACTCGAGGCGGTCGAATATCGGCGCGATTCCCTCGAGGAGGTCCACCGCGCCGCCCTCGCCGAAGCCGGCGCAGGGAGCCCCCGTCGCGGCATCGAGCGCGAAGAGACGCGCGTCGAGGGTCGCGAGCAGGACGCGGGCACTACACGGGCCGGACGCAGCGGGGTCGCGCCAGTACGCGACGCCGCGGTTGATCCACATGTTCGCGTAGGCGCCGGCGCGGTCGATCTCCGGGTCGAAGGTCCAGAGCTCCAGGCCCGTTTCGGGGGCGAGCGCGACGACCCGGTTGCGCGGCGTCGTGAAGAAGAGGCGCCCATCCACGACGATCGGCGTGGACTCGAACGCGCTGCCTCGATTCACGGTCAGCGGAAAACTCCCCTCGAACGCGTCGCCGTGCCGGTAACGCCACACCGGGACGAGGCGGTGGGCGTTCTCGGGCGTGATGTCGGTGAGCGGCGAGAAGCGGCCGCCGCCTGGGGCGCCCTCGGTCACCGGCCAGTCGGCGACGACGGGCTGCGCGGTGGTGCGGGGATCCGCGCCTCGGGCGAGGGCCGGCAGCGTCACCGCACAGAAGGTGGCGAGCAGGGCGTGGCGGACTCTCATGGAAACCTCCCGAGGGCGTGGCTCGCCGATCCGGGGCGGAATCATACTTGACTGACCAGGTTGGTCAACTATAATCCGTGCCGATGCCGCGTTCCATTCCCAAGGACCGCTTCCAGGATCTCGTCGACGCCGCGACTGCCGTCTTCCTGGAGCAGGGCTACCGGCGCACGCAGGTCGCCGATGTGGCCGCCCGGATGGGCCTGGCCAAGGGATCGGTCTACACCTACGTCGAGAGCAAGGAAGCCCTCTTCGATTGCGTCCTCCGGCACGCAGACCACTCGGAGCGCATCGACCTGCCCGAGACGCTCCCGGTCGCGACGCCGCCGCCGGAGGCGACGCTCGAGATGGTGCAGAGGCGTCTCGCGGAGGAGAGCACCCTTCCCTCCCTGACCGCGGCGCTCTCCCGCGCGAGGGTCGTCGACGTAGGCGCGGAGTTGGAGACGGTTCTGGGCGAGCTCTACGACGCCCTCGCTCGGCACCGCACCGCGATCAAGCTCCTCGACCGCTGCGCGCCCGACTACCCAGAGCTCGCAAAGGTCTGGTACCGCATCGGCCGGGAGCGCGCGCTCGCGCTACTCGGCCGCTACCTCGACGACCGCGCTCGCCGAGGACGTCTCCAGCGCTTCGAGGACAGCACCGTCGCAGCGCGGATCATGCTCGAGACCCTCGTCTTCTGGGCCGTGCACCGACACTGGGATCCCTCGCCGCAGGCCGTCGACGAAAACTCGGCGAAGCGCACCGCCCTGGCCTTCCTCACCCGCGCCCTCGTGAAGGAGTGAACATGTCTGCGTCAGGCTTCGACCGACACGCGCTCGCGCTGCGACACTTCGTTCCGCTTGCCGGCTTCGTCGTGCCCACGGTCCTGATCGGCTATGGCGTCGTGATCCCGCGCAGCTGCATCGCCGGCCTCAACGAGCTGAGCCTCGGCTTCGCCGCCACGGTGCTCGGCGCCTGCCTCACGTACTGGGCGGGTCTTCGCCTCGTGGCGCGCGACGGAGTGAAGAGCCGTGGCCAAGTCTGAGCGGATCTCCCGTCAGTCGCGCCAGCCGAGCGGGTGGCTCGGCGAGATCGTGGCCCGGGTGATGGCCTTCGACACCGCGCGTGCCAATCAGATTGCCATCGAGCGGCTGGCCGTCCAGGCGGGAGAGGCGGTTCTCGAGGTCGGCTGCGGGCACGGGCGGACGCTCGCCCGCATCGCACAGGCGCCCAGCGGCTTCCTGGCGGGCATCGACGCCTCGGATGTGATGGTCCGGCTCGCGCGCAGACGCCTGCGACGCTGGATCGAAGCCGGCCAGGCAGACGTCTCGCTCGCCACCAGCAGCGCCCTTCCCTACCCGGACACCCGATTCGATGCGGCGCTCGCCGTCCACGTCCTCTACTTCTGGAAGGACGCAGCCGCCGACCTGCGGGAGATCCGTCGCGTACTCCGGCCCGGCGGGCGCCTGCTGCTCGGCTATCGGCCCCGCGACGAGGAGACGCTCGCCGAGCTCCCCGCCACGGTGTATACACTTCGCTCCGTCGACGAGACGGAGGAGCTTCTCGCCCAGGCGGAGTTCGCCGCGATCCGCTCCACCGAGCACTCGATCGGCAAAGCTCGGTTTGTCTGCACCGAAGCGCAATCTCGTGATCGAGCTCGAGCCTCATCCAATTCGGCGCCGCCCCAGCGGTAGCAGCATTCGAACCTCGCTCCGATAGTGCTCGTACGCCTCCCCGTGGGCCGCCATCAGATCCCGTTCCTCGAGGAAGATCCCGACCAGCACATAGCCGGTGGTCGCCGCGCTGAAGAGAAGATGTCCCAGCGTCATCGTCGGTGTGGACCAGAAGGCGATCAAAAAACCCAGCAAGAGAGGATGACGCACGAGTCTGTAGAGCCTCGGCTGCACGAAGGGGACGGGCAGATACGCGACTCCCCGGAACCGATGCCACACCTGCCGCAGGCCGAAGAGATCGAAGTGATCGATCGCAAACGTCGAGTAGAGAACCAGGCCCCATCCCAGCCAGAACAGCGCATCGAGAGCCACGACGCTGAACTGATTCTCCAGATTCCACACGACGCCGGTGATCGGCTGCCATTTCCAGAACTGGAGCAGAAGCAGCAGGCTCGAGATCAAGACGTAGGTGCTGCGCTCGACCGACCGCGGCACGATCTGGGTCCACCAGCGTTTGAATCCCGGCCGGGCCATCACGCTGTGTGGAACCGCGAACAGCCCCAGCAACACCAGATCGACGAGAAGCGCCTGGCCCGCTGGCCCCTCCGGCCCGGTGTCGATCGCCTTCGGGACCGCCAGGTTCCCGACGAAGCCGATCGCATAGAGGAAGCTGCCCAGGAACACGGCGTAGCTGAGAACGCCGTACAGGAATGCCGCCGTCCCCACGGTGCCCCCCTATTCGAGTGCGACGGCCCGCCCCTCGCCTCGCGAGCCGAGGGGGTAGGGCCCGATGGAAGCCAGCGCCGGCAACCAGAGCAGCCAGGCGAGGCTCTGGTCGTGGGCGTCTTGAAGCTGCGCGGTTCCGATCGTCATCTCCTCGTGGCTCGCCATCGGCTGCGCGCGGTAGGTGCCGAGCAGCCGATCCCACCAGGAGAGGCAGAATCCGAAGTTGCTGTTTGCCTCCAGGCGCAGCACCGAATGGTGTATGCGGTGCATGTCCGGCGTCACGAGCATGCTGCGGAGGACGCGGTCGCCGAGGGCCGCCAGGCGGACGTTCCCGTGATTGAACATCGAGGTCGCGTTCAGGAGCACCTCGAAGACGAGCACGGCGACGACCGGCGGTCCGAGGGCCACGACCACCGAAAGCTTGAAGAGCATCGAGAGGATCATCTCGATCGGGTGGAAGCGGAGACCCGTCGTCACATCGAAATCCAGGTCGGCGTGATGGACCCGGTGCAGTCTCCAGAGCGTCGGCACGGCATGGAAGAGCACGTGCTGGAGGTAGATCGCGAGATCCAGTGCAACGACCGAGAGCATCACCGCGGCCCACACCGGGAGATTCAACAGGGCGACGACGCCCCAGCCGCGAGAGGCCGCCATGGCTGCGGCGCCCACGGCGGCCGCCGGAAACAGGAGGCGCACGAGGAGCGAGTTCAACGCCGCGACGCCGAGGTTCGCGGTCCATCTCGCCCGCTTCGGCATGCGTAGGACGCGGCGCGGAGCGACCGTCTCCCAGACCGCCATGGCGGCAAAGACGGCGAGGAAGGCGCCGAGGCGGAGCGCTACCTCGGACGTGAGGACGCCACTCATTGCCGGGCTTCGCTGCTCGCCACGTCGAAGCCCCGAGCGCGCCAGTCGGGGATGCCGTCCTCGAGGCGGACAGCCCGGAAGCCGCGCTCGCGAAGCAGACGCACCGCCTCCACGGCCAGAACGCAGAACGGCCCGCGGCAGTAGGCGACGATCTCCTGGTCGCGGGGCAGCTCGGCGAGGCGCTGCTCGAGGTCGACGAGCGGAACAGAGAGGGCGCCGGGGATGTGGCCGGCGACGTACTCCGCGCTCGGCCGCACGTCGAGCACCGTGACCTCCTCCCGCCGCACGCGGCCGAGGAGCGCCTCGCGGTCGACGGGCTCCAGGACTCCCCGCGCGTGCAGGAAGTCGCGTGTCAGCCGCTCGATCTCGGGCAGGCGCGACTCGGCCAGCAGACGCATCGCCCGGAAGAATCCGGCGACGTCGTTCGACGCGAGTCGATAGGTCACGAAAAGGCCCTGCCGGTCGGCGGTGACGAGTCCAGCGGCGCGGAGACCCCCCAGGTGCTGCGAGGTGTTCGCCACGCCGAGCCCGGCCTCGCCGGCGAGCACCTCCACCGTCCGCGGCCCCTGGGCCAGCAGGTCGAGGAGCTCGAGGCGGCGCGGGCTCGCGACCGCCTTCCCGATGCGGGCCAGCTGATCGTAAATGGAGTCCTTGTAATTTCGAGCGGGTGACTTCACTAATCAATAGAATACTAAACTATAGGGCGGACCGCAAGGCTGCGTTTCCCCCTAGGCGGGCAGCAAGTCCAGCTGCCGGAGCATGCTGAGCGTGTCGATCACCGACCAGTCCTCGACGATCAGCCCGTCTTGGAATCGGCTGATCGTGATGCCGTTGAAGCTCACCGATCGTCCGTTCCTCGTCCCACTGACCACGAACCGAGATGCGACGCGATCCTCTTGAACGACCTGCTCCTTTACCACGATCTGGATTTCGTCGAGCATGGCCTTGTAGGCCGCTACCGAGCGCTCGACGCCTTCCAGGCCGCGAAACTCCGTGGCATTGACGTGATCGAGAAACTCCCGGCTGTAGTACCTCGAGGCGGGCTCCAGATCTGCACCGGAGCAGACGTTCTCGAGCGCAGCTTTCGCGCTCGTCGAGATATTGGATGCTTGACCGGGCGTTGCCATGGTTGCTTCTCCTACGTCACGCACTCGTCAACGCGGCCAGGGCCGCCCGCACGGCCACCGCACGGGTCTTTCGGAGGTCCGCATCGGGCTCGGCAAGTGTGATCGGCGCTTGGAGCGCTCCGATCGCGGCCTTCGCACGCGTCCGGGCTTCCAGGCCCGAAGACCTGTTCGCGAGCAACGCGATCGCTGCTTCCACCTGCGCAACCACGCGCCCGCCGACCTCGGGAGTCGACAACACCGCCAGGTCACAGGAGAGGTGGCAGAGCAACAAGCGGTTCCGGGCGAGGAAGTCGAAGTACTCGGTCAGGAACGCGGTGCGGTGCGATCGTGTCGACAGACGAGTGTGGCGGGCGAGAATCTCGTCCGCTTCCCGCATCACGGGGGCGAACAGCTCGGCAAGCAGTGCCTCCTTGTTGGGGAAGTGGTGGTAGAGGCCCGCCTTGGTGAGCCCCAAGTGGTTCGCAATGTCTCGCAGCGAGGTCTTCGCGTATCCGCTCCGCCCGAATTGCTCCAGCGCGGCGGCCAGGACGCCGCTGCGGGTCGTGGCTCGCAAGGTCGCGGTCGCCGTCGTCATGGCCAGGAGCCTACCTCGCTCCATCATCGTTGCCAACCGGTCGGCCGGCAGGTAACCTGCCGGCCGGCAGGGAGGCAGATGGAACACCCCACGCGTTCGCCGCGCGGTCACCGGTGGCCGCGCCAGGAGTACTGGGCTCCGCGGCGCCTGCCCATTCGCGACGTCCGCCGCAGGCTCGAGGAGCTCGACCCGGCGTCCCAAGACGTCGAGGTCGCGCATCTGGCGCTGGAGGTGCTGACTCCGCCCCGGATCGCAGTCTTCGCCTACGCGATCGGCGCCGCCCGCACCAACGCGTCGCCCCGCATTGCCGAGCGCCAGGTTCGGGAGGGCAGAGGCGACCAGATCGCCCATCCGCGTGAACGGATCGCGGACACCCTGACCTTCTTCGGTGAGCTGATGCGATGCGGCCACCGCAGCGCCGAAGGCAGGGCGGTATGCGATCGGATCAACGGTATCCACCGCGAAGTCGGGCGCATTCGCAACGAGGACCAGATCTTCGTGCTCTCACAGCTGGCCTTCGGGCCCGAGATCATCGGCCGGGCCATGGGCCGGCAACCCTTCAGCCATCACGTCCTCGATGGCCTGTTCCACTTCTGGCTCGGTGTCGGTCGCGCCATGAAGCTGAAGGATCTTCCCGAAACCCGGCCGGAGCTCGCCGCATGGGCGCTCGACTACGAGCGCCGCTGCTTCGAGCCCAGCGCCGATGGCCAGATGGGCGCCGAGGGCTACCGACGCGGTCTCGAAACATGGTTCCCCCGCCCCGCGCGCCGGCTGGTCCGCCGCGTGTTCGTCGCGGCCATGGACGAGCCGATGCGCGAGTGCCTCGGCTATCAAGCGGTCTCGCCCGCCGCGGTCGCCGCTTGGCGACTCCTGTGGCGCGCGACGCTCGCCACCACGCCGGGGCGGCTGGTACGCCTCGACAGTACCTGGACGAATGCCTTCAGCCGCGTCGGACCGGATCCGGACCTTCGCAGCATCGGGTTCGGCACCACGAACACGAGGACTTGATTGCCGACCGGCTACGACCGCCGACGCGGTGCGCGTTCGCCCGGCGCGGGCGCGATCGAGTGGGCGAGCAGCCGAGCCATGCGCTCCGCCCGCTCGGCGATCGGGTAGTCGGGCGCGCTCGCCCACTCGAGCATCAGTGTGTGGAGCGCGCCGAAGACGAGGAGCACGAGGTCCTCGGGTGCGTGCCGGTGCGTCACCTCGCCGGCCTCGATGCCGCTGCGCACGAGGGCGCCGATGGCTTCCTGGATGCGGCGATCGCGCACGGAGTCGGTATCCGTCTGGGCGGCATGGATGGTTTCGACGAGGAGCTCGTGGTGCATCGGACCGGCCCCGGTCGTGGCATCGAGGATGCGGGTGAAGAAGAGAGCGATCCGGACGCCCGTCGTCGCTCCCTCGCGGTGGGCCTCGTCGACGGCGCTCACGACGAAGTCGCGTCCCGCCGCGACGAGCTCGCGGACGAGTTCGGCCTTGGTGCGGAAGTGGTTAAAGAAGGTCTGATGGGCGACGTCCGCGCTCGCGCAGATCTCGGCCACCTTGGTGGCCTGGACGCCTTGCTCGCCGAAGATCTCGGCCGCGGCCGTGAGGATGCGCTGCCGCGTCTCGAGCAGGCGGCGCTCGCGCCGGGTGGTGCGTCTTGACATCGAGTCTATCAATAGACTAGAAATCTATTCCGAGCCAGCCCGCTGGGGATGCCATGCCCGACCCTCCCGTCCCCGATCCGTATCGAGAGATCCTCGCCGCCGAGGACCCCGCGCCCATCGTCCACCGGCTCCGAGTGGAGGACCCTGTCCACTACGTCCCGGCGCTCGGCTTCTGGTTCGTGACCCGCCACGACGACGTGAAGCGCCTCTTCCACGACCCGGAGAACGTGACCCCGGACCGGCGCGTGTGGGAGCGCTTCGAGCCGCGACCCGAGGGCTCGATGCTGCGCTGGGTCGATGACGCAGGCCTGATGTCGCTCGCGCCCGAGGCCCACGCGCGCAACCGACGGCTCGTCTCCTCCGCCTTTACGCCGCGTGCGGTCCGGCGCATGGAGGAGCAGATCCGCGAGGTGGTGGAGCGCTTCGCGGCGCCGCTGCGCGGGCGTCCGGGCGAGATTCTCGATCTGCTGACCGAATTCACGAACCCCGTGCCCAACACCGTGATCAGCCGGCTCACCGGAGTTCCGGCGGCGGGCGACGATGAGGAACGCTTTCGCGAGCTCGCCCAATCGATCATCCGCGCCTTCTTCCCGTTCGCGACCGCGGACGCGGTGCAGGAGGCCGAGGCGGGCTTCGGCGAGCTCGCCGCCTGGGTGCGGGAGATGGCGGCCGAGCGGCGCCGCGCGCCGTGCGAGGATCTCGTTTCGGACCTGGTACGCGCGCGGGACCGCGACGATCGCTTCAGCGACGACGAGATCGTGCTGCTTCTCACGGGGATCTTGGGCGCCGGCAGCGAGACCACCGCACTCGGCGGCCTGATCCTGATCGACACTCTGCTGAAGCACCCCGAGGAGATGAAGCGCGTCCAGGACGACCGCTCGCTCATGCCTAAGGCCGTGAACGAGGTCTTGCGCTTCGCCTTCGGCGGACCGGCCGGCGTGACGCGTTATGCGGTCCGCGACTTCACGCTGCGCGGACGCAAGATCCGCAAGAGCCAGATGCTGATGCTCTCGTTCTCAGGTGCCAGTCGCGACCCCGCCGTCTACGCCGATCCGGATGCCTTCGACCTCGACCGCGACGTCCGCGACCTGCTCATCTTCGGGAACGGCCCCCACTACTGCCTGGGCGCGAATCTGGCCCGGGTCGAGCTCGGCGCCATGCTCGACGCCGTCCTCGACATCGCGCCGCCGGGTTCGCGCGTGCGCGAGGATCTGCGGCGGTTCCAGGACCTGGGCCTCTACAAGCG
>Ga0184637_10001906_pt1 | contig 13685 bp, 9 predicted proteins | sample PLM3_127_b2_FD_133143 | JGI IMG/M metagenome (GOLD analysis project Ga0184637, IMG submission 133143) | Groundwater sediment microbial communities from an aquifer in East River, Colorado, USA - PLM3_127_b2 | ecosystem: Environmental > Terrestrial > Soil > Riparian zone | place: USA: East River...
CCGGGATCGTGGGCTCAATCACGAACACCCGTCCCTCCCTGGCGGCGTAGTCCCCGGTGCAGACGACATGGACCCTCCCGTCCGGGGCGCGGGCGAGAGCCTGGGGATTGGTGCCCACGCCGAGGCGAGCGCGCACGCTGTCGCGATCGGCCGCCAAACCGAGCACCACCACCTCACCGGGGCCATAGGGGCCGCTGGGATAGTTGAAGTGGGTGACCGCGACGTAGAGCGCGTTCTCGACCAGGAGCAAGCCCTCGGGGGCCGGACCCACCGGAAGCCGGCGCACCACACTCCGGGAGGCGAGATCGACGCGGACGACCTCGTTGGCGAGGAAACTCGACACGTAGGCGGTCTGGTCGCCAGCGAGGATCAGGGTGTACGGATTGGATCCAGGCCCGATATCGATCGTGTCGTCAACCCGAAGCTGATCGAGGTCAACCACATCGATCCGATTGCTGAGAGAGCTCGCGACATAACCGCGCTCGCCGCCTGGAGCGAGTGCCAAGGCGTTGGGCGCCGAGCCCAGCGCCAGGGCGTCCCGCACCACCGTGCCGTCCGCAAGCAGGATGCGCGACAAGGTCTCTCCACGGGAGTTGACCACGAAGACCGCCGCGTCCGTCGACGGAATCGCTTGCTCGAGGACGCCCTCCTCGAAGCAGGCGCAGGCCAGGAGTAGAGCGGCGGCGAGCCGGGCCACCAAAACCGTGTGAGTCGAGGTCATGGCAGGCTCACGGCAGGCGCACCACCCGCGCCACTCGGCGGCTGTCCAAACCGCGAAGGAAGTAGACCCCGGGGGACACGGCGCGGCCGCCGGCATCGCGCCCGTCCCACGAGCTTGCCGACGGCGAGAGGCGAGCCACCGTACGGCCCTCGAGATCGAACACCCCAACCGGCTCGCCAGGCGGTCTGCTGAGCCAGAGGACTCTCTGCCAGGGGTTCGGTCCCCGCACCAGCGGCGCCGCCGCGGAGAGGGGCGCGGGTTCCTCGACCGCGATCGGCCCGCGGGGGCGGAACTCCCGCAAATAGATATCGTTCGCCCCGCTCCGGCGATCTCGCCACGCGACCGCCAGATTGAGCCCGGCATCGGCGGTGATCGAGGGCCGGTCCGAACGATCATTGGCATTGGAGAGCCGCACGTCGGCGGCTCCACTCGCGTCCCAGCCCCCGCCCGGCGGGCGCCGCCGATAAAAGATCTCCCGATTCTCGAAGCTCACCCGTGCGTCCTGCCAGACCAGGTGGAGCGCGCCGTCGGCGGTGGCGATGAGGCTGGGATCGCCGGCCTCGACGGTCGTGGGAGTGAGACGAAGCTCGGCCCCCCAGCTGCCGCCGTCGGGCAGGCTCCGAGCGTAGAGGGTGTGCGCCGGGTGGCGACCGTCCACCCAGACCGCGTGCAGGGTGCCGTCAGGATCGACGGCGGCGGTGGGGTCTTCGGCGGTGGCACCCGGCTGGGCCGCCGTCGCCGGCGCCGACCAACCGGACGCGGGGTCGAAACGCGCGTGACGGATCCGATAGATCCCCTGCCCGCGCTCCGCCCACACCGCATGCACTACGCCATCCGCCGCGGCGGTGAGCGCCGGCGCGCCGGAATTGAAGCCATCCACGATCGAGCGGGAGACGTTCACGTCCGACGAATCGCCGAGCGGGGTGATCCATCCGGCCGCCGTGCGGCGCTTGTGGAAAATGTCCGCCCGGTTCGGATCCCAGCGGAAGTCGTACCAGACCACATGCACGACCTCGTCGCCGCCGATCACCAGGGTCGGCACGTAGCCGTTGTCGCCGGGGTTCTCGGTGTTGAGCGTGGTCGTCAGGCGCTGCTCACCTCCGAGGCCGCCGTCGAGGGCGAGAGCCCGAGCGTAGATCTCCGAGTTCCGGATGCCGCCGTGCCGGTAGTCGTGCCAGGCGAGGTGAAGACTGTCGCCGATCGCGGCGAGCGAGGGGTATTTGGCCCCGAGCAGGCTTCCGGGCTGCGGGTCAGGGTAGGGGACCACGAGACTCGGTGGGCCGAAGATGGCCCAGGCTCGGCGCCGCGCGTAGATCTGATAGTTCTGGTTTGGGGTGTCCCGTTCGGCCCAGACCACGGTGAGACCCCCTTCGGCGTCGTAGGCCAGCGGGGTGTGGTTGAGCCCGGTCTCCGAATCGGTGGCGGTGGCGGTGATCGGCACCTCATCGAGCCAGACGGCGCGAGCGCGTCCGCCGTGGCCGGCAGTGAGGGCGACCAGCGTGAGACCTAAGATAGCGTGGCGGGGCTTCATGGCGTCTCCGGGGCGCTCCGCCGCAGGGCGATGCGCCATTCTCGTCCGGGCAGCGGATAGTCGCGCACGTCGACCGCTTCGACATCGGCCAGGTTCAGCACCGCGAGGGAACCGACGAGACGATCGGTGAACGTGCGCTCGGCGGTCAGGTCGATGAGTCCGTGACCCGGAACCGACTTGGTGTTGGATGGAGTGACAAAGCTCCGCCCCACCACCTGCCAGGCGGCGATTAGGCGGAGCCGCCGCGTGGCCGGAAGAGCGAGCTCGAGGCGCCCGGCGATGCCCGGGCGGTAGGGCAGACGGCGGCCATCGACATTCGGCTCACCGGTCCGGTTGCGCGCGTCGAGGAGGTCCAAGCTCGCCGACAGCTCGCCCGGGCCGGAGAGCCCGGCGACCGCGACCGCGGTCCGACCCTCGACCTCGATTCCCTTGAGGATGGCCCGGCCGACATTGTGCGGGCGCCAGCGTCCGTCGGCCCCGGGCGACCACTGGATCAGATCCTCGATCTGCTGCCAGAAACCATGGGTGTGGAGCGCGGTCCGGCGCCCGAAGGTGCGGCCGAGTCCCAGTTCCACATCGAAGGCGCGCTCGGGTCGAAGGTCGGGGTTGCCGAGCGCACCGCCCAAGTCAGGGAAGAAGAGGTCGTCGAAGCTCGGCGGGCGATAGGAACGGCCGGTGCTCACGCGAAAGTTGTGGCCGGCGGGGAGATCCACTCCCAGCGCGAGTCGGGAGCTGAGAAACGGGGCGAAATCGCTCCGCGCGTCCAGGCGGGCCGCGGGAGCGAAGAGGAGCTTGCCACCGGCGAGCTGGCCTCGCAGATAGAATCCCGCCGAGCGCCGCGCGCGGTTGCCGTCGGTGGTGGAAGCGAGGTCGTCGCGCCTTAGCTCGACCCCAGCCGTGAGCATGCGGTGAGAGTTTGGCGGCTCCTCTCGCAGCTCCGGGTGATGGGTCGTTTCTGGAGCAGCTTGAGCAGAAAACGGCGCTGATCCTTCATTTTTTGCGAACGAACGATCGATCCGGAATTCCACCCCGGTCGAATGGTTCACGTGGCGGTCCTGGATCCCTCGATCCGGGTCCCGGTAACTCCGGCGCTGGCGGTGCCGGTGTGCTCCCACGACGAACCGGGTGGCGGCGGCCAAGCGGTCGAGGAGGACCAGCTCGGCGGCAGCGCTCCCCCGGCGGTCGGCCCGATGAGCCTCGGGGGTGGGGAACTCGACCGTGCCCGGCACTCCTTGGTCGCTCGCCTCGAGCCCTCCGTCGAGAGTGAGCCGCACCGGGGGGGCGAGGGGGATGAGGAGACCGGCGGCGGTCCCGCTGGCGCGTGCGGCGGCGTTTCGCCGGCCGGTCTCGGATCCGCGGTCCTGGTAGGAGAAATCGCCCCCGGTGCGCAGGCCGTGGCCCTTGAGCCACAGGCGGCCGCCGGCGCCGACAGCGCGCTCGTGGCGCAACGCGCCCGCGACCGTGCCGAAACTCCCGCCCTCGAGCCGGAGCGCGGTGCCAGCCGCGCCGCTGAGCGGCCGGGTCACCAGATTGATCACCCCGCCGAGCGCATCGGCGCCATAGAGGGCCGAGGCCCCGCCGCGCAGCACCTCGATGCGCTCGAGGGTGGCGACATCGACGGCCCCCAGATCGACGCCTCCGCCCTGCGCGGTGGTGAGCCGGCGTCCGTCCACCAGCACCAGCACCTGCTCGCTCCGGGTGCCGCGCACGGAAACGGCGGCGAAGCTTCCGGGAGCGCCGAAGCGCGCCACGCGCACTCCCGGAACCGTCCGGAGCGCATCGGCGAGCCGCAGCATGCCGGCCCGGGCCAGGGTGGCGCCTTCGACCACCGACACCGCTGCCGGCGCACCCTCGCCCGGGAGTCCCCAGGCTTCCCCCTCAATCACCACCGGGTCGAGGACGTAGACCGGGAGGGAATCGGGGGGTGGGGTCGATCCCGACCCAAACCCACCGAGCCCCAGCCCGAGCACGAACGCGGCACCGCCGCGATCCATCCGTTTTCTGCGTCTTGACGCAAACATCTGCACCGTGACTCAGCGGATCAGAGTAATTTTTGCCGCCAGCGCGCCGCGTCCGGTGACCAAGCGCACCACGTAGACGCCGGCCGGCGCCGGCTGCCCGCCGGCATCCCGCCCGTCCCAGCCAAAGCGGGTGGCTCCGGTCTCGAGCGGCCCGCGATAGAGCCGGCGAAGCGGCCGCCCGGTGACGCTGAATACGATCACCTCGGCGGCGGCCTCGGCTTTCGTTGCTGTCACCTCGATCCCCACCTCGGCGCCCGGCGGCAAATGCGACGGGTTCGGTCGAGCGGCGATGGCGAGCGCTGGGAGCGGGGGCGGCGAAGCCGGCGAGGCGGGAGCAACCGGGAAGAGGCCGAGGGCTTCGGGCATCCCGTTCAAGCCGACTCCGCTCAATCGATAGACCAGGGCGCCAAGTCCGGCGCCCGGGTCGACGAAGCGGTAACGCCCGCGATCGCCCTCGAGTGGCCGCGAGGTCAGGCGCACGAAATCGTGGTCGTCCTCTTCCTGCGCGCGGCGCTCGACGTGACAACCCAGGAAATCGTCGCCGGCCAGCGTCCAGACCAGCTCGACGGCGGCCGGGGTCCGAGCGGCCGCGAACTCGGTCACCGCCACCGGCACCGGCTCGGCTTCGTAGACCGCCACATCGAGCGGCCCGGATCCGACGGCGTAGGCGTTGGCGATGGTCCCGTTGGGCAGGACCACGGTGAGGAGCCCATCCGCGCTCACCGCCACATGGACGCGTCCGGCGGAATCCAGGTCGAGGCCGAGCGCGCCGAGGCCGCCCACCGAGACCGGATCGCTCACATCGTGGAGCACGGTGTTGTGGACGGTGTCGATGGCGAGTAGCCCGGCGCCGTACTCCACGATCCAGCCGATCCCGCCGGCGCTGATGGCGATCGGACCCGGGAAGCCGCCGACCCGCAGGCTTTCGGCGGGAGCATGGGCCACCGGGTCGAGGACGAATACCCGACCGTTGTCGGTTCCGAAGCGGTCCGAGCAGACCACATGCACCTCCCCCTCCCCGTCCACCGCGCACCACTGCGCGTTCAACCCCACCGGGATCGTCGCGACCACCTGGTCGGTGGCGGTGTCGATGACCGTCACCGTGCCGGGATCGTAGACTCCGAACTCGACGAAACCGGAGTTGGCGACGTAGAGCTCGCTCCCCGCCAGGCACATTCCCTCCGGCGAGACGCCGACATCGATCGTGTGGATAACGGTGAGGTTGGTGAGGTCCACGACCGCGACCTGGTCCGAGCCCCACAGGGAGACGTAAGCCCGGTCGCCGACGAGCTGGACCGCCCAGGGGTTCGTGCCCGGGCCGAGGCCCACGGTGCCCACCGTGGTCGGGCCGGCGAGGTCGATGATCTGGAGTCCCTCGGGCGCCGAGTTGACTACATAGGCGGTTCTCTCTCGAACCTTGATCTGGTTGGGCACGTCGCCCACGTTCTCGACGCCAAGAGCGACCGTGTCGTGTTCGAGATCCACGAGATCGAGCGTGTGACTGGCGAAGTCGAGGAGGTAGGCCACCCGTCCCGAGGGCTGAGCCAGAAGCGGGGAGACGACCGCCAAGGTGGTCAGGGCGGCGGCGAGAGCAGGCAGGAAAGCAAAAGACAGCGAATCCAACCGGAGGCTGGGCATCGCACCCTCCTTCGAGGCACGTGCCTCACGCCGGGAATGGAAGCCCGGCGCGGGGAAGGAAGGCCTGGGAAGGCGCGATGGCCAAAAGAAAACCCCGCCTTGAAAGAGCGGGGCGCGGCAAATGCCCTTCCCTCGAAGGCCTTCGACCGAGGCCCGGAAAGGCAGGTCTCCTGACTCGCGGGTCGTCCTACTAGCTGCCACTTCCCAGGGACCACATCCCCAGTGTGTTCGTGCAGCGTTCGTCGCCGCTCACAGTGGCGGGACCGTGCCGGATTGACACCGGCTTCCCTTGCCTACCCGAGCGTTAGATTGTCGTGACGTGACGGGCCGGATTGCGACCCGCCCATGTCATCTTGCGCGACCTCGCGGCCGCGGTCAAGGGATTTCCTCCGGTCACTCGAGCAGAGTCAACCGCAGGCCCGCCTGGTGACCGCGCTCATCCGGACCGGCAGCGGTCCCGGCGAAATCGATCCCGACGAAGTAGACTCCCGACCCCACCTGCCGTCCAACCTCGTTCAGTCCGTCCCACACCACCCGGTGGGCACCCGCGTCCTTGCGTACGCCATCTTCGAGCCGACGCACGATTCTGCCCTGGAGATCATAGACGCGCAGCCTCACCACCTCGGGTCGCGTCAGCTCGTAGTGGATGGAGGTACGTCCGCGGAACGGGTTGGGGCGGGCGGCGTGGAGCGTCACCGCGACGGCCGGTGCGATCTGAGGGACGCTCGTCGCTACCGGACATTGCACCGGTACGATGTCGAGCCTCGATGCGTAGCCGTCAGGAGAGGTCATGAGATAGACATACGGGTCCACCACCGCCGGGACCCCCCACTGCGCTCCCAGCGAGTCAGTGGACCCGATGAGATTCGGCTGGGTGGGATTCGAGACATCGTAGATGTACAGCTCATGGCCGCCGAACGCGTAGAGCGTTCCGGCGTTGTCGAACGCGACGTTCACCACCGAAGCGGGCACCCGCGCCGCGAGGGCCGGCGCGGCCGGATCGGAAATGTCGATGACCAGAATTTCGCTCGGCCCCGGATAGTCACTGGTACCGACGACGGCGAGATTCCCACGCACGGCCGCGGCGCCGAAGTTGCTATCGTTGTCGTGCACTAGGGTGCCCACGAGGGCCGGCGCGGTGGGGTCGGAAACATCGACGACGAAGAGCGCCCCTGGTGAAGGCGGCGGCCACACGAACCCGGTCAGGTAGGCGTAGTTCCCAGCAACCGCCACGTTGAAGACGCCCATCGGCGCGGTGAGAGTGCCGATCGTCACTGGGGTCGTTGGGTTAGAGACATCGATGATCTCGAGGAGGGAATTGTCGGCCAAGTACAGGAGGTCCTCGACAAGCGCCAGATCACGCCCCTCGGATGGCTTCTGCGCGACCAGTACGGGAGCGGTGGGCTGCGTGACGGCGACCACCTGTAGGAAACTCGTGTACTCGTCGAAAGCCAGGAGATAGGCGTAGCGGCCGTCCGAGGCGACCGAACCCATGAACAGGTTCTCGTAGTGCGAGCCGACGACATGGGGGTTTGTCGGGTCGGAGACGTCGGTGACGAAGAGCTCGCCGTTGGGCTCGGTGACGATCGTTACGGCGGTGATGTAAGCATGACCGCCCGCGACCGCGAGGTCCGCCAGCGTCTGGAAAGAAGAGACATCCACCGAGCCGAGAATGGGGTCGGGAGGTTTCGTCGCATAGTCGAGGCAGTCCGGACCGGCGATTGCGGGAGAGCTCAAGAGCAAGAGTCCGCTCGCGAACAGCAGGCGGCCGGTGACGCCGAGGATCGGGACAGCTCCGGAGTTCGTCGGGCGCATGGGGGGCTTCCTCTCCGTGCCGGGCGACAACCCATAGTATGGACCCGGTCGGCGGCCCATGCAATCCTGCCTTCCGCTGGCAAGCCGTTTGAAGCCAAGAGGCTAGACCTGACCATGGATCAGCAGACGATCGTCCTGATCGCCGTGATCGCGGTGATCTTCCTCTATATGGGGTACCGGCTCGGCCGGGTGGTCGCCGCTCTCGGGCTCGGGGCGCGCCTGCCGGCGATCCGGCGCGAGGCGGCAGCCCGCTCGCGCGCCGTGCTCGGCGGTCAGTTCTCCGAGCAGCTCGCGCCTTTCCTCCCCGACTTCCCCTACTCCCCCACCGAGGCGCGCTTCCTCGGCCGGCCGGTGGACTTCATCGTCTTCAAGGGTCTCGACGCAGGCGAGCCGACCGAGATCATCTTCGTCGAGGTGAAGAGCGGCGAATCCGAGCTCTCGACCACCGAGCGGAAGCTGCGCGTCGCGGTCGAGGAAGGGCGCGTTCGCTGGCACGAATACCGGATCCCACACCCGATCACCGGCCGATAGGCGACGCCAGCCCCGGCCCGCTCACCACCTCGACCGCGCCCCGGCGGTTCAGCCGGTAGCGGATTCCGCACCACTTCACCTCGCGCCGGAAGGCAGCAGCAATGAGGCTCGCGAGCATTAGCCAAGGCATCACCGCCGCGAGAGCGATATGGGCGAGGCGGCGGTCGTCCCAACCGGGAATGCGGGCGAGCGGCCGGCCCGCGAGCTCGCCGAAGCGCGCCCGCGCACGCGCCACACCGATCAGCGTGGGAGCGGCAAGGAGTCCCACGGCGGTGGCTCGCCCAACGAGACCCCCGGGCCAGGTTCCGGCCCCGAAGGAGGCGAGCACCACACCGACCTGAGTGGCGGCGAGAAGGGCGTGGACGCCCAGGAGGGTCGCCCACAACCGCCGGTCCCCCCAGCGCAGCATCACCACTTGCCGGACCGCGAACTCCGCGAGCGCGCGCCACCCGATGGCACCGAACGACGGCACGACGCACTGGGGAACGAAGTGCACCCGCCCGCCCGCCGCCCGCACCGCCCGCGTAACCGCCATGTCGTCCGAGAGCGCCGTCCGCCACGCGCCGGGGATCTCGAGCCCGTCGAGGTCGCGCCGCCGGAGGGCGAGCGACCCGCCCCAGGCGAAGCCTCGCCGCGGATCGGCGATCAGACTGAGAGCTGCGGCCGAGTACGCGCTGCGCACCAGCGCGGCAAAGCCAGTGCCGGGGACATACCAGCGAAACCCGGTCGCGACCACCGCGCCGTCATTGAACAGCGGGGCCACCAGGTCCTTGAGCCACATGCGGTGCGGCAAGGCGTCCCCATCGACCATGGCCACCACTTCGGCGTCCCCCACGGCAGCCAATCCCGCCAGGAGATTCGCCGCCTTCTGACTCGATGACTTGGCCGGCGCCGCCCGCACCACCGCCATCGTCGGGGGCAAACCGGCACGCTCGAGGGCGGCCACCCGGGTCGCAACTTCTTGGGGATTCCCCGCAACTTCCCGCGCCTCCTCGATGATGAGGATGATCCGAAGCTGAGGGTAGTCCTGATCGTAGAGCGCAGCGAGGAAGGCGTCGAGGTGCGGCATGGCTCCGGCCAAAGGAGCGAGGACGGCAGCCGAGGGAAGCCGAGAGGACGGCGGAAGCGCCGCCGGCCAGCGCCTTGCCCGCCCGGTCAGGATCAGAAGAGCGAGCGCCGATCCGGCGAGCGCGATCAGGACCGGGCCGAGCATCCCCCTACCCGCGCGCCGCTTTCCCCCCCGCCACCGCCTCCGGCCTGAGGAGGTCTTCCAAGGTCACCCCGCGCACGGCTTCCACCGCCGCCCGGCGCATGTGCAGGAGCACATCCGAGATTCGTCCGTCCCCCTCGGGAACCGGCTCGAGAGCGCCCGACCCGCGCACCAACGCCTCGACACTCACCGCCGACGGCGAGCGGGCCAGTTGAAACGTTCCTTCGGGGCTGGCCACGGTCACCACCAGCCCCGCATCCTCGAGCCGCTCCAGCATGCCCTCGACCTGCCCGGCGTCGATCTCCAGCTCCTCGGCCAAGTCATCGGGGCCGGCGGGTCCGTGGCCGTGGCGGAAGCGGTCGGCCAGGAGCACGGCGAGCTTCACCGCCAGGTACGAACCGACCACCCGCTCGCCCAGATGGCGAAGAATTTCGCGCCGGCGGACTTGGTGGAAGTGGTGGCCGGTGTACGCCACCTCGGCCCCCAAGAGGACGATCAACCAGGTCACGTAGAGGAACAGGAGGAAAACGGGGATCGTGCCCAGAGTCCCGTAGATGTTCTTGTAGGTCACGTTTTCGGCCATGTACCAGGACACCCCGCCCTTGGCCACCTCCCAGAGCGCGCTGGCGGTGATCGCGCCGCCGAGGGCTGCCTTGATCCGCACCCGCGTGTATGGCAACTTCAAATAGAGGACGAAAAAAGCCAAGGTCGAGAAGGCGAACGGAAACAGAAAACGCAGACCCCACTGGGTGAGAGGCGACTCCCAGCCTCGAGCCTCCAAGACGTCGACGATCGAGGATCGCATGTACATCGACAGGGCGAGGAGGAGCGGTGACAGGGTGAGGACGGTCCAGAACACCGTCACCCGGCCCACGAGCGTTCGGCGGCGGCGAACGCCGAAGATGATGTTGAAGACATGCTCGATGCTGAGGAGCAGCGAGATCGAGAAGGCGACCAGGACGAAGAAGCTGGCCACGCTGGTCAGAGCACCGGAGGTCTCGAGCCCGGCCGAGACCGCCGAGAAGGCGTGGTTGATGAAATTGTCGATGGCCGCCGTATCCTCGGGAGGCAACACGCCGATGGTCAAATTGATGATGAAGCGCCGGCCATCCTGGATCCAGCGATCGAGCGACCCGGCCATGCGGGAGAGGAGCAGGAAGAGCGTGGTGAGCGGCACCAGCGTGAACAAGGTGGCATAGGCCAGCTCCATCGCGCGCTGCAGGCATCGCGAGCGGTGGAACTCACTCAAGGTGAAATAGACCAGGCGGAGGGCTTCGAGGCCATGGCGCGCCGCCGCCGACCGCGGTCGATCGTCCGCGAGCAAGAGCGCCCGCAGGCGCCGGGGGAGCGAGCTGGTCATGAAATCGTCATGAAATTGCCATACCGATGGCGAGCCCATGGGGCTGCCCGGCCGCTCCTCGCACCACCGAATCCCCAACTCCCGCTGCGAAGCGTTTACCTTAGCACAACTTGCAAAAAGCCGATGTATCGGCTCGATCCAGCCTGCGTCATCGTCTGGCGTGGAGGACGGAGCCCAAATGCCCGATCCGGGGTATGAACGCTGTGCTCCCTTGACCGCCGATCGACCTTTCCTACTAGTCAGCTGAACGGCCGGACTTGACATGTCGGGGCACGGAGCAGACGATGCGGCTTGGGAGGTTGGAGAACCGAGTTGGAACAATATCGGATTAATACTGGGGCATCAGCACCAGGAGGCTTATCCATGCGAAACCTGACCTTGACCTTGATCATCGCCGTCCTCATGGCGCCGCTCGTTGGCTGCACGCAGCGCGACCAGAGCGGGGCGGGAAGCGAGACGGCTGGCGAGCAGAACGCCTCCGGGGAGAACTCAGCCGCTCTCTACGCGCAGGGCGAAGAGGCGTACATGGCCGGGCGTCATGACGAGGCGCTGGCTATGTTGCAGAAGATCCCGGCGCAAGCACCGGAGAGCGCGCGAGCCCATAATCTGATGGGTCTTATCCACGCCCGTCGCGGAAACACGTCTCTCGCCACTCTTGAGTTCAAGGAAGCCCTGCGCGCCGACCCCAGGTTGGCCTCTGCCCACAGCAACCTGGGCGTTCTCTATGCCCAGGAGGGGCGCCTCGAGCTGGCGCAAGCGGCTTTCCAGGCGGCGGTGAGCGCCGATCCCTACTACATCGCACCGCATCAGGGGCTCGCCGAGGTCTACTACAAGATGGGGAAGACCGCGGACGCCAAGTCCGAGCTCAAGCTGGTCAATGAGCTCCGGTCCTCGGCGCAGGCGGGCACGGCGGGATCGATCCAGGACCTCGAGCTTGGTCAGCGGCTGGATGTCGCCGAGCTGATTGAACGCGAGGAAGCCAGTCCGCGGCCCGCCGCGGCTCGTCCGGCCCCGGCCAAGCGCAAGACGACGGCCAGCAAGCCCGCGGCCGCGGCGCCGGAGACGCGGAAGGTGACCTCACGGGTCGCCGCTCCCTCGGGGACCGTCGTGGCGATTGCGCTCGATGAGCCCATCTCCAGCGCCACCGCCGAGGTCGGCCAGGAGGTGCGTGCTCACGTGGTCGGCGATGTCACCGTGGGCCAGGAGACGCTGATCCGGAACGGCGCCGCGGTCAAAGGTAAAGTCACCCAGGCCGAGAGCTCGGGTCGGGTCAAGGGCCGGGCAACGCTAGCCCTGGGCTTCACGTCGGTGGAAACCACCGAGGGTTGGCGCGACATCGACGCCCACATGGTCGAGGGCACGCTCCAGGCGCCGGGGACCAAGAAGCGCGATGCGGCCACGGTGGGGATTGGTGCGGCGGCCGGTGCGGTGCTTGGCGAGATCCTGGGCGACAAGGCGAAGGCCGGCGCCATCATCGGCGGCGCGGCGGGTACCGCGGTCGTGCTCAGCACCAAGGGCAAGGAGGTCGAGCTCGATCCGGGCACCCAGCTCAGTCTGGAGTTGGACCAGCCACTGGCGATCACGATCACCAAGACCATGCCGTTAACTGAATGACAGCGGCGGCCGCGGCGCCCAGGAAGGCGTCGCGCAAGAAGACCTCGCGCAAGAAGCCGCCCCTGCTCAGGCGGAAGCGGCAACGTCCAGCACCGAAGGCGCCGCGGCGATCTGCCGCGGCGCCGCCCTCTCCCGGCGAACGCCGCCGGGCCCAGGCCATCAACCGCCGCCTGGCGAAGGCCTACCCGGACGCCCGCTGCACTCTCGACCACCGTTCTCCGCTCGAGCTCCTGGTCGCCACCATTCTCTCCGCTCAGTGCACGGACGAACGGGTGAACATCGTCACTCCCGAACTCTTCCGCAAGTATCCGACCGCCGAGCACTACGCCAGCGCACCGATCGCCGACCTCGAAGAGAGCGTTCGCTCGACCGGTTTCTTCCGCAACAAAGCCAAATCGATCCGCGCAGCAGCGACCCTGCTTGTCGACCAGCACGGCGGTCAGGTGCCGGAGACGATGGAGGAGCTTCTCGCGCTGCCGGGGGTGGCGCGCAAGACGGCCAACGTCGTGCTTGGGAATGCCTTCGGCCAGGCGAGCGGCGTCGTCGTCGACACCCACGTGCATCGGGTCACTCGCCGACTCGGGCTCACCCCGGAGCAGGACCCTCCCAAGATCGAGCGCGACATGATGGCGCTCTTACCCTCGCGAGAGTGGGTGCAATTCAGCCACCGGGTGATCCAGCACGGCCGGCGGATCTGTATCGCCCGCAAGCCTCGCTGCCCCGAGTGCGTGCTCGCCGATCTCTGCCCGTCCGCCGAGCTCTGATTCACCCGCCGGAGGCCGCCTGCAACTCGGCGATGGCGTCGCGCAGCGTGCTCTGCACCTCCAGCATCGTCTCCTGGTCCGGATAGCGCTGCCGCGGCCAGAAGAACCCCCTGAGTCCGTCCTTCCTCCGGCGAGGAACGATGTGAATGTGGAAGTGCGGCACACTCTGACTGACCCGGTTGTTGATGCCGACGAAGACCCCCTCGGCGCCGAGCCCCCGCTCCACCGCACCCGCCAAGAGTCGGGCGTTGATGAAGAGTCCTGGAATGAGCGCAGCGGGGACCTCGATCAGCGTCTCGTGGTGCTCCCGCGGGATCAAGAGACAGTGACCTGAAAACAGCGGCCGGTGATCGAGGAAGGCAACCGACAACTCGTCCTCGAACACCAGCACGCTCGCCAGCTCTCCGCGGGCGATCTTGCAGAACAGGCACGCAGGCGAACTCGAGGACCCATAATCGAGCTTGCCGGACGCCGCTCCCG
>Ga0184637_10001907_pt1 | contig 13683 bp, 22 predicted proteins | sample PLM3_127_b2_FD_133143 | JGI IMG/M metagenome (GOLD analysis project Ga0184637, IMG submission 133143) | Groundwater sediment microbial communities from an aquifer in East River, Colorado, USA - PLM3_127_b2 | ecosystem: Environmental > Terrestrial > Soil > Riparian zone | place: USA: East River...
CCATCTGCGGCGTTGGCTTCGTCGCTCGTCGTTGCAACGTACGACCAAGTACGCTTCACTCCTCGCTTCCTCGCCGCCTTGCATCTGGACCTTTTTGATCAGCCTGCACTCGGAACGGCGTTTCTCAACACCCTGCTAGGGGAAGAAGGGATAATGCTCGACCGCTTGTTCAAGTTGCGCGAAAACAGGACGACGGTAGGAACCGAGGTGGTGGCGGCCCCGCCAGGCCTGGAAAGAGATGCGCGCTGAGGTTCATGCGGGGAGATCAGGCGGCTAGGCGTCGCGGGTCGGAATTCGCGTCCCTATGCCAAGAATCCGTCGACGCTGTGAGTGGGCCAAGACCGATTTCTCGATCCCCTACCACGATCACGAGTGGGGGGTGCCGCTCCATGACGACCGAGCCCTCTTTGAGTTTCTGATCCTTGAAGGAGCGCAGGCGGGGTTGAGCTGGGAAACCATCCTGAAAAAACGGGAGGGTTACCGAATTGCCTTCGACAACTTTGATGCCCGCGTCATCGCGAAATACGGCCAGCGCAAGATTGATAGACTGCTTGCGAATCCCGGAATCGTCCGCAACCGACTCAAGATCGCGGCCGCGGTCCAAAACGCCAGAGCCTTCCTTGTCGTTCAAAGAGAGTTTGGGAGCTTCGACGCCTATCTCTGGCGATTCGTGGGAGGCCAGCCAAAAAGACACGCGTTTCGAGCGCTCAAGGATATTCCGGCCCGAACCCCTGAATCGGACGCGCTGAGCAACGCCCTCGCGCTGCGCGGCTTCAAGTTCGTTGGCCCGACCATCTGCTATGCCTTCATGCAGGCCGTTGGCATGGTCAACGACCACCTGGCGGACTGCTTCAGATATAAACAGCTCCGGTAGCGCTACGGTATCCCCGACCTTCTTGAGATCAGGGACGCTCCCCAGAAAACCAGCAAGGCCAGGCCGAACGCGCAGACCACAGTCGCCCCGGTTGGCAAGTCCAGGGCCGCGGAGGCCGCCATGCCGATGACGCTCACCGCGGTGCCGAAGCCCCAGCCGACGAGGAGTCGCGTGCTCACGGTGCCTCCGATAGCCGTCCCCGCGAGGGCGGGGACGGCGGTCATCATTCATTGCTCACTTCTCGGCTGGCCCTCCAGGTTCTCTACGCGGCGCCCCCGCGCTTCACGATTGCAGTCTCAAAGAGGATCGCCCCCCGCTGGATGAGGGTGGCAACCACCTGGCCGTAGAAGAGCGCCATGTTTTCGTGCGCTCCTACATGGCGAGTACCCATGGCAAAGTTGCCGCGGCTATCTCGCCCAACAAAGTCCTTCATGAAGTCATGGTCAATCAGCGGCTTGAGCCAGGGGTAGGTTTCCTCGGTGAGCTCCACAACGGTTGCGCCCCCAATCTTCCCGTCTGGACTGATTCCTACCGCAACGCGGACCGGACCGTGAATGGTGAACTCCGTCAGGAAGATCATGGCCCCCACAAGGCGACCCTGGTCGTCGCGGCCAAGGTAGAAGCGATAGAACTCCTCGTCTGCGTTCCATTGCCACTGCTTCTGGATGATCTGTCGGTCCTCGGCTGAGAGGCGCACTTCCCTAACAAAGAATTTTCGGGCTCCCTGCAAGAGTCCTACTACCGCCTCGCGGTCTGAGACAAGTACAACGGGAGGGGTGATATGGGCAAGGGCAGCACTCGCAGCCAGGACGAACACGATCATCGCCCCCCCAACGCGCCTGACGACTTTGCCTTTCATGCAAATGCCTCCTTTCGAATCCAGAGCTCGTAGAGAGAAATCATTGTAATGAGTAGATAGCCGAGGGCGAAGAGACTGCCACCGATCAACACGAGCACGGCAGACTGCGGCCAAACAAATCTGGTGAGCCACATCCCGCCGATGTCGATGATGGTCCCCACGAAGGGAAGGGAGAGAATGACCGCCTTCTTCCACTCTCCGAGCGAGGAGAAGAGGAAAATCAGTCCCAGGAGCCCGGCGATCAACGTCTGGCCGAACAGATGGGTGTGGCTGGTCTGGATCAGGAGCGGAGTCCTGATCCAGACCTTGGCCGTGCTGCTGATCTGGCCGATGTCGATCTCCTTCTCGGCGCTCATTTGACCGTGGCCCATCTCCATCATGGGCATCTGGGGGGCCAGGCTCGATTGAACTTCTTCGAGAGAAAGCCCCACGGCCGTGAACGCCTGGGCGAACGCAGCGAGCGCCCCCAATCCGATCCCGATGAGGAACAAGGTGCAGAAGACCTTGGCGCTCACCGTGAGCCGTGAGAGATAGATCCCGTTCATCCGATCCACCTCCTTGAGGGGCCGGGGTCAACACCCCCGGCCCCAGCCGATTGCTAGAAGTTGACGACGACCTGAAGCTGCAACTGATGGCTGTACTTCTGCGAGTCGAAGATCGGTACTGCGGGCTTCTCGTCACTAAAGACGGGACGATCGGAGCGATTGTACCGGTACTCGATCTTCAGGTTCACCCAGTCAATCGGATGGCGTGTTCGCGCATAGGTGGCCCCTGTCGGACGAAGGTCAGGGATCAGTCGCGAAAGGTGGACGACTGGAGCCACGGTGATGGACTGGAGCTTCTGGGTCACCCCGGTCCTCGCCCCGTCTTGATCGTCGAAGTAACCATAGCGGAGGGTCAGGCCGAGCCACGGATTGAAATCGTAGTGACCAATCAGGTAGAACCCCCACCACTTCACATCACCTTCGATGGCCTCTCCGGCGACGGGCTCGCCGACCTTTCGCGCCTCGACTTTCGATTCCCCGCCGAGGATCAGCTCTCCGGCCAATAGGAGTGGCAATGTGGTAGGGCTCCAGGTCGCATCGAAATCCACGACCCACCGGTTGTGAGAATTATTGTCGTCCTGCTCCGGGCCGTAGAAGCCGCCGATGCCGAAGTTGAGGAGGCCCGGTCCCACCGATGGGGTGAAGCCAATCCGACCCCCGACCGTCTTGCCCTTGTTGTTGTCGTTGAAATCGTCGTGGGTCGTCTCCGACTCCCAGCGGTTCACGAAGAAGAGCGCCACGTCCACCGCCGGATTGATCTGGTAGGCAGCCTGGAAGCCGGTTACCTTGTTCGGACGGCCAAAGCTGAAGACCTCAGACGCCGTCGCCGTCAGGTTCAGCGGCTCATCGTGCCGCTCAATCCCGAACGGGACATCAAATCGACCGATCGAGAGCGCGAGACCATTCCCGATGGGGGCAATGGCGGTCACGTTAAACTTGTCGAGATTCGTTTCGGTCTCAGGTTCCTCCGCTCCGAACTGCTCTCGACAAGTCCCGCCGCCGTTGCAGCCGAAGGCCGGAGCGAAGCCGTGGCTATGCCGGTCCCGATGGCTTTCGACCTCGATGGCGGCGCTGGCCGAGAGCCAGGACGCAAAGGTCTTGGCAACCGAGAAGCCGAACTTGTCGAACCTGAAGTTCGTGGCCTTAGGATCGGCAAGCGCGGGCGTGCCGCCGGCGAACTCGGGGACCATCTGGAGATGAGAGTTATAGCTGAACGAGCCGACGACGAAGCCGGAGATCCGGACGCCGCCGATCTCAGGCTTCGGGAGCCCGGCGGCCTCCAAGAGGCTGCCCCTCTCCATCTGGATCTCTCGCTCACCCTGACGCTGGGTAGCTTGGGCCACCGCTGGGGTCGAGGCCGGGCGCTGGGCGCTTTCCAGTTTCTCCAATCGTTCTTGAAGCCTCTGGATCTCCGGCTTCAAGACCTCCGCCTCAGAGAGCGCTACGCGCTCCTGCCCGAAGACCTGAGCTGGTGAGACCAGACTGATCGCGATGCCGGTACCGATGAGAACACGCATAATTCTCCACATGATATGATCGCCTCCGTTGAACGGACCTGCACGCACTCTGTCCTCGCGATCCAGGCAGAATCCTGTGGACAGACAGAGACTGCCCTGCACGAGCGCGGGGACGTTGACGAGTATGAGAGAGCTAGGAGGCGAGGAGCGGAGGAGCCCTGGCCCCGTGCGGGGCACGGACCAGGCTGTGGCGAGCCGGTTGATTCTGGACGGATTCAATTCGTTCGACTCGTTGCCAATGGATCAGTTCTGCGGTATCGGCCAGAGCTCCCTGAGTATGCTCGGAGACGGAGGCGAAGGTGCATTCCGCCTGCTTCTCGGAGGGATCGAAGAGGTGGTGAACCAGGTGCGGGGACTGCAAGACACTGACAACGAGGAAGAGCCCGGCGGCGAGGAGCCGGACGACAGCCTTGAGCCTATGACGCGACTCGAAGCTCGTGACCTGGGTCATGACGGGCGCAGTATACCGGACCCGGTCGTCGAGGGTCAACAAATGCCGGATCACGCCCATCCACGACCCGGCGATCTGGAAGAGACCGCCATCGGTATCCTCAGCGCATATTCCCGGTGTGGCCGAGCGAGTAACGGCCCGGCTGTGGCCAGAGCGTGAGGCCGTGTGGCTCTTTACCAACGGGGATGCTCGTCACGTGGCCTGTCGTCGTGTCGATGGCGTAGACGACGTCGTCGTAACGGCCTGAAAGCCACAACAACTTTCCGTCAGCGCTCACATTCCCCATGTCGGGACTTCCGCCGCCGGGAATCGGCCACGTCGCCACGATCCGATGGGTGGCAAAGTCGATCACGGACACACTTCCCGGGCCGCGCGGGGGACCGTGCACGCGCGCGGAGCCGCGATTGGCCACATAGAGCTTCGTCCCATCACGGCTCGGGTAGAGCCCGTGCGTCCCAATCCCGGTCTCGATGAAGCCGACCTCGGTGAAGCGCTCACCGTCGACCAAGAACACGCCCCGGGCCTTCATGTCGGCCACGAAGAACCACTTGCCGTCCGGGGAGATGCGGATGTCCTGGGGCATGCCGCCCTTCGAGAGCTTGAGATAGCCGAGCACCTTTAGCCCCGTGAGGTCGATCTTCGCGAGACTTCCCTGGAACTCGCAGGTGAAGATGGCAAAGCGCCCATCGATGGAGAAGTCGGCATGATTGATCCCGGCGCACTGCGGCACCGGGAGTGAGCGCTGGAGAGCCATCGTCTGGGGATCGCGGAAGTCGAGTCGCTTCAACGCCTCGGCCACCACGATCGCCGAGCGGCCGTCGGGCGTGAAGTACATGTTGTAGGGATCATCGACTGGAAGAGCCTTGCCTGGCTTGCCGGTCGTCGGGTCAATCGGTGTCAGGGTTCCGTCGGGACGGCCCTCAGCGTTGTTGGTCACCCAAAGCGTCTTCAGGTCGTACGAGGGAACGACGTGCTGCGGGTTGACGCCCACGCGGAAGCGATCGATGACCTTACGCGTCGCCGGGTCGATCACATACACGTCGTTCGATCTTAAGTTGGGCACGTAGATTCGTGGGAGCGCGCCGGCCACGGCCGGGCTCAGTTTATTGGCCTGAGTCTCGCTGTAGAGGTTGCCCGGATCGACCACCGGTGGCATCCCCGGCACCGTCTCGATGGTGCGCGCTCCCTGTTGTCCGGCAGCCGGCCACAAGGATGCGGCGAACACGAGTCCGCCTGCGAGACATACGCCCATCAGGGTACGACGACGAACACGATTCAGAGGCTCCACGAGCATCTCCGGCGGCGATCCGGGCCAAGGATCAAACGCCTCAGCCATCGGTGGCCAAGGTTACGCCAATCCTGAACACTCCCGCAAGGGAATTCATCACAAAGTCGGGTCAGGGGCGGGTGAACCCGCGGGGTTTCCTCGCCTACGGCACGTCTTCCGGTCCCTTGTCCACGTGGGCCCGGTAGAAGCGAAGAAGTCGCTCGCGGTCGAGGGTCATCATATCATCGATCCATGTCCACGCCAGGATCGCCAGCCTGGTCCTAAGCCTGGGATACGGCGTGATGACAAGCTTGACGTGGCCGTACTTCGATCCCGGAAACGTCCGGTAAACCTCTTCGAGTTGTCGCACGAGTTCCGGGCATGGGAGTTCACACCGATACAGGATGACGACCCCGCCATGCTCCAGATTGTGCACCCAGATTTCGGGGGGCACCTCCTGCTCGAACACCCCCCAGGGGCCGGCTCGGGGCCAATGCGGGCCTGATGTCGGGGGCGAGTGCCCGTAGTTGACTCGACTCCCCGCCGAAACGTGTTGTTGCCCCTCGTCCGGCATCTGCCGCCCGACCTGAGCGCTCGCCGTCGAGGCCAGCCAGGCCCCGATGATGCTGAGGACACCCAGAAGGGTTCCCGTTCTGCTCATCGTCATCGCTCCACCGGGTATCCCCGCTTCACCCAGCCGGGGAAGCCCTCCTCCATCACGCTCAAATTCCGGTAACCCTGATCCCTGAGGTACTGGTAGCCGGCCTGAATCTCCTCCGGTGGGCAGGCACAGTAGAGAATCACCCGACCGGTGCGGGGCACTTCAGCGAATCGGCGCCGCAACTCGGAGATCGGGAGGGAACGCGCCCTAGGCAGCCGGCCCTTTCTAAATTCCTCCACCGGCCGGAGATCAATAAAGATGGGCCGGTCCCCTTCGTCGAGCAGGCGTTTGGCGTATTCGGCCGGGATCGCGAGCACAGGTCCGCCGGTACCGTGGCCCACGGCCAGGACGTCCAAAATCTGCGCGCTCAGGGAGTATTGGGCAGGCGTTCCCTCAAGGCGACCCACCTTCAGAACCGCCACCACGAGAACCTCATTGTTGGCCTCGTTGAGGGTGAACTGGATGGTGTCACCGGGCGTGAGACCCTGCAGCAGCTTCGGGCTGCTCGCGCGAAAGCCCATCGTCATGCCCGCCATCAGGCCCGGGATCTCCTCGTGGGTAATAAAGATGACGTTCAGCTCGGGCGCCACTCCCCGGACGATCCCCTTAAGAGTCCAGCTTCTCGCCGAGGCCTGGCGGGTCTCTGTCTTTTGCCTGACCGAGGCCAGCTCCTGGCCGAGCCGCGCAGCCTCACGGCCCCACCACAGGAACCCCGACAGCAGGCCGAGCCCCAACGCGACATTGATGAGAACCACGACCTTGTAAAGGCGCATGATCAGTGCACGTGCTCCTCAGGGGCCGGCGCCCGGGGCGCCTCGGTGGCGAGTCGCTCGACCTCTTTGAGCAAGCGTGGAATCTCCGCCCACCCTTGCCCCTCCCCGGGGATCCACCGCGCCCGGATGTAACCCTGGCGATCGATGAGGAACTCCATGTGGGGGAAGATCGGGGGCAGCCCCTCGAAGGCGAGCGTGCGACGGAACAGGGTATAGGTCTCGACGATCTCCTGGCTTCCGTCGATGACGACAGACAGGTTTGCTGCTCGCATTCCGAGTTTGCGATAGATCTGGGTAGGCTCGAGCATCGGAACGGCCAAGACGCGAGCCCCGGTGGGGCGGGTCTGGCCCCAGCTACCGTCCAGCTGTTCGAGTCGGGACAGAGAGCCAGGCAACGTGAAGAACACCAGATGGATGATAGTCCTCCCCCGGTGCTCATTCAAGGTGGCCCCCTGACCGACCCCGACCCCGAAACTGAAATCAGGAGCCACGAACCAAGGGTCTGGATCAACCAATGGTCCCATCGTCCTCCCCTGCTCAGCGGCTGAGAGGGCCCGAAGGAAGTTAATCACATCCCACCGTTCCTCCTCGTCGAGGAGGTCCTTGAATCCCGGCATGGGGCTCCCCCGAATCCCGTGCGTGAGCCACCAGAAGAGGTCTCCGGCCGTGTGGTCCGTTGTGTGCTTGGCGGTCAGGTCCGCGGGCCTTCGATTGAGGCTCGCTGCCGCCGGGCCATCCCCGTAACCTGAGACCCCATGGCACACCGCGCAGTGCTGTTCGTACAGACGGGCGCCGTTCGCGACTGAGATGGCATGATAACGCACCGCGGGACGGTGATACGTCGTGGGGTACGCGTCCACCGCGAAGGTCCGAAGGGGAAGCACGCCCAGGCCCGCGACGAGGACGAGTCCAACCGCGATCGCCCAGGGGCGGTGGCGACGTCGAAAGATGCCATAGCTGACCACCGCGATGCCAAGCACGATCCCCAAGCTCGCCATTCCCAGAGGGACCCAGGTCGCAGAGGAGGCTCGGCTGATCTCCACGTTCAGGCGGAACGGAAAGGGCCACGACGGTTGAAGAATATGACGGGCGGGGGCGGTAATTCCAAGGGCTCCGACGATAAGAAGGATCGCCGCGCCCAGGCATGATTCGCCGATCACATTTCGCCTGAGACGGTGCAGTAATTGCGCCAGCGCGTCTTCCGAGCCGGCAGGCAGCGCAGCAAGAAGCTGAGGCTTGATCCGCAGGAGATTGACCGCCGCAATCGCGACGAGTGGCAGGAGGAGCGAGAGCTTGAGGAGGAGGAGACCCCCGTACGGGGTCCCAACCAGTTGGGGCACGCCCCCGACCAGCATCAACGCATTCACAATACCCGTGACGGCAAGGGTAGCCACGCTGATGAGCCCGAGCACGGAGAAACGGATGGTCGCTGCTCGGGCGACCCCGGCCCATAACGCGTCTAGACGTCGCCGGGCCTGGGTGAGAAGCAACGCCAACGGCACAAGGCCTCCGAGCCAGACCCCCGTGGCCAGAAGGTGGACGGCATCGGCCACCAGATGGCCGAAAAGGGCCGGGCCCTGCGTGGCGGCCGCATGGCCGGCCCCGACCAAGGCGATCGTGAGGCTGGCGCCGAGCAGCAGTCCCTCGAAGCGAAGGGCGAGCCAGTCCCACCCGTGCGGCTCGCGGTCTCGAAAGACGAGCAGGCCCCCAAGGAGCGTGACGAGGCCGAGGCGGAGCTGCCAGATCGCTCCGAACTGTGTCCGGGTCAAAACACTCCAAATGGCGTTGATATCCAGCCCCTCGGTCAGGGGGCGCCCGGTGATGATCGCCGTCTGGACCCAGAGCCAGGCGAGCGCTGAGACGCAAGTGATCACCACGCTCCACCCGGCAAGCCGTGCCATCAAGTCGTCGAAGCCCCTGAAGTCAGTCGACTGCTCCCCACCCCACTTCTTAAAGGCGGGCCGAGCGATGAGGAGGAGAAAGGCAAATGCTCCAATCAGGAGCGTCAACGCCCCGAGATGGGCGAATCTGATCACAATCATCAGCCCTGTCACTGAACCCCTCGGATGGTAAACGGGAACTGGTTCTCGACCGTGTGACCGTCCACCGACAGGACCCGGAACTTCACGGTGTAGGTTCCGGGGACGAGGGGTGGGACGCCGACCGACAGCCGGGTCGGGTCCTCAGGACTGACCTGAACATCCCCGAGGTCAACTTGCTTTCCGTCCCGGGTCCACACCGACAGGCGAGAAAACTCTGGTTCCAGTCGCTCGTTGAACCAGAGCTGAACGCGGGCCGGAGGACGAATCAGAACAGCTCGGCGATCCGGCGAGGACTTGACCAGGTACGCGTGAGCCCACCCGATGGCCGGTAGCAGAACCAGCAAGCTGAGCGCGCACATTCCCATTGCACGCGAGCGCACCCGGTTACTCCTTCATCCGCTTCGGCGGCTTTGTCCGGACCGATCGCTTCTGGAGCAGCACCGAAACGCTCCAGATGGCGGCGAACACTCCAATCAGGACAAGCGGGCCGACCCATCCCCACGGTCCTTCCCCGGCCCCCCCGGGGTGATGAGCCCAGACAGCTCGTGGCAGGCCGATACCGGCAAGACCGCTCGCAAGGGTGAGATGAACCGCCAGGGCCAGCCATCTCATCTGGCTACCTGTTGTCCGTCCGCAGATCCACCAGCATCAGTGTCCCTGTAATCCGATCACGAACCACTATCAGCGGAACCCCCAGAGTGAGCCCGCGCCATCGTCCGGCGCGGCAGTTACGCTCGGTCAGTTGCTTGGAAACCGAAACGGCTACGCGGAAGGGGGGACAAGCGGAGGCGCGCGGGGATACCCGACAGTCAGATCGGCGGAAGGAGGGAGGAGCGGCAGCGGGACTAAGGTGAGGATCTTCGGACACGCCGGCGGACTGAGCGTCGGAAGGCCGAACTGAAGTCCGGGCGTATGCTGGCTCTGGGTGAGATAGGAACAACTTTCATGGTCGTGCTCGTCGTCGAACAGATGGTGGACCAGGTGCGGCGGGAGCGCAATCAGGTATGCGAGGAAGAGGCCCGCCGTGAACCCAGCGGTGATGAGTCGATTGGAGCGTCGCATCTCGTGCCTATTATATAGGCCCTAATTAGAGATTCCATCAGGAAAATCAAGCAGCATTGAAGTCTGTCCCGATTTTTCTAGCATCCATGGACATCGCGTGGCGACGGACTCACCTCCTTTTGACAGCCATGACAAGAGCACCTACTTCTGCTCGGAGAGTTGCTTCCCATATTTCTGCATGACCTCGCCCATCTTCTGCATCATCTCGCCGCGGATCTGGAGCATCATCCCCATGGCCTTGGGATCAGAGGGCATCCCGCCCTGCATCGTGCCGCCCATCATAGGGCACATCATCATCCCGCCGCCTTGGCCCATGCTACCCATCATCCCTGAACCTTGGGCCTGCCCCATGCTGCCCATCTGGCCCGATTGCCCCATCTGCCCCTGCTGCCCCATCTGGGCATACGAAACACCCGCCGCAAGAGAGAATGTCATCACGAGCAAAGCGATTACCGTGGCTTTCATTTCAATCCTCCTTTTTCGTTGTTCTGCCCCTGGGAACATGCAGCCTCCGCTCAGGTGCTGGCCACATGCCCGCCGCGAGGGCGCCAAGAAATCCCCCCTCCTCCCCAAACCCGCCTTTCCAGACCGTAACCAGCTCCGCAGGACGCCCCAGATACCACGCAGGGTCGAAGACCAACACATAGTACAGCCTGGCGGCCACCAGCCCCGAGAACAGGGCGGGCAGGATGAAGTCGTATGCCGAAGCCGCATGCAAACCCCGCCGCCTAAGTCGCTGTGCCGCCAGCCAGGCCCCGGCGTACAGGGCCGCGATGAGAACGACCACAGCCGTCCGGATTCCAATCGGGCCGACGAAAAAGAGGATTGGAAGCACTTCTATTCAGCTCTCCATCGATCGACCACGTCTTCATGGCTCGTCTGCGCCAGAGAAAGCCCGGTGTGCGGAAGCAGACATCTACTGTTCCAGCCCCCTCCGAGTGTCTGCTGGGTTGCCTCCATCTACATCAGCCCCCCGAGAGCTTGACGATCCACTCCCGGGCCAGGGGGCTGGCCCAGTCCCGCTCCCCTTCGGCCCGACCCACGATCAAGCCGCGCCGGTCGATGATGACGGTGTGGGGGTGTCGGAAGACATTGTAGCGAGAGGTTACCTGGCCATCCTTATCCGGCAGCAACGGGAAGGAGAGCCCAGCCGCTTCGCCGAAGCGTCTCACGGTGTCGGCATCCTCTCTGATAAACACCTTCACGACAGTCAGCCCCTTGGGACCGAACTCCCTCCAGAGTTTCTCCTGAGCGGGAAACTCCCGCTGGCAGTTGGGTCACCAGGTGGCGCCGAAACCCAAGAGGACAACCTTGCCGCGGTAATCCCGGAGCCGGTGGATCTCTCCAGCCGTGTCCATAAGAGTGAACTCGGGGGCTTCCCGCCCTTGCTCGGTCGTGAGGATTCCCAGGGTCCGCGCGTAGTGCTCTCCCGCTTCGGCCTGACCGTCAAGCCCGACGAGCCAACTGCTCAAGCTCAGGAAGGCAATTATCACCTCGAGGATGCGCCAGCGAATCACAACTACCCTTTCTTTCCGCCGAGGTACCGCTGAGGATTTTTGAGGAACGCCTCCTTGCAGCCGACCGCGCAGAAGTAGTAGGTCTTGCCTTGATAGACGGCGGTTGCCGCCGCCGTCTTTTCTTCCACCGTCATACCGCACACCGGATCCTTCGCCATCTTCCTTCCTCCTTTTCCGTCGGCTTTACTTCCAGGTTATTCCTTCTGCTCCAAGAGTGAACGGATCAGCGCCTTGCTCTCCGACCCGGCCCAGTCTCGCGGCCCAATGGCGACTCCGACGATCCGCCCGCTCCGGTCAACCAGAAATGTAGTGGGAAGGCCTCGAACGCCGTAGCGGTTGGAAACGTCCGAATTCGTGTCGAGGAGGGCCGGAAAACTGAGGCGGAACTCTTTCATGAACCGCGCCACCTGCCTGGCACTTTCTCCCATGTCGACAGCGAGCACGATGAGCCCCGCGTCCTTAAATTCGCCGTAGAGCCGCTCCATCGAGGGCATCTCGACGCGGCACGGAGGGCACCAGGTCGCCCAGAAGTTCAAGAACACCACCTGGCCACGGAGCTGGGCCAGGGAGATCGTCTTCCCCTCCGGCGTGGGCAGACTGAACTCGGGAGCCGGGGTCTCCCGTCCGACGTGCACGACCGCCATCGCTTCAAACAGTGGGTCCTTCGCCCAGGCCGGGCGCCCCGTAAGGAGCACAACCGCCCCAACCAAGGTTATGAGAAGCCGCCGTCTCACCTGTCCCGCACCGATCCTCATAAGCGCCTGAGCAGCCATTGGGGCGTCAGGCTGATGAAATAGGCGTTCAGGTACGACATGTAGTTCATGATCAGGAGAACTACGCCGATGAGAATCAGTCCGGCCACCCGGTCCACCACCGGGAGGAACCGCTTGAAACCAGCGAAGAAGCGGAGAAACTGCCCGAAGGCCAAGGCGCTCGCCAGAAATGGGAGGGCTAAGCCGGCCGAATACGCTCCCAACATCATCATGCCTTGCCCAATGGTCTGGGTGTTCCCGGCCAGAGTGAGGATGGACCCGAGCACCGGCGCGAGAAAGGTCGCCTCTTTATGGTTGCCGCTCCCATGTGGTCCCCCCATTCGTGCTCCGGAAAATAATCCCGTCGGCTGTGGCGGCGTAGACCTCGTTCGGCTTCTGGGGGTTCAGGGTGACCGCCGCCAGGTTCTTGAGCCCCTGGCCCGCAGGCTTCCAGCTCGCCCCAGCATCAGCGCTCTTGAACAGACCATCCCGCGTGGCGACATACATGACCCTGGTATCCGACGGGCTCACCGCGAAGCCGTTCACCGTCCGATTGGTGGGCAGACCGCCCACCGGTTGCCACCCTCAGAAACAGTCCGCGCTCCGTTGGAGACCTTCAGCCGTCCCGGCGTAAAGAAAGATCCCGCCCATCCCGGTCGAGATGTTCACTGAGGTGAGGATCTTTACCTCCCCGGCTGGGCCATCGTCCACACGGACCCATTTCCCGCCGGCATTGGTGGTTCGGTAGACGCCCTCCCCCTTCTCCCTGACGGCGGCATGTAGTTTGGACGGGACGTTGGGGTCCACGGCGACCCCATGAACGTCAAGCCCGCCGAGGCCGGTGTTCACCTCGCTCCATGTCGTTCCCCCGTCGCGGCTTTGAAAGACCCCGCGCTCATGGGTCGCCACATAGAGGATTCGAGGATCTCTCAGATCTGGGGCAATGGCCATGATGTCCAGATGGGTCTGAGTCGTGGAGAGAGGAACCGGCTTCCAAGATCGGCCACCGTCCTCACTTCTGAAGAAACCTGTGTGGGCACCCAGGAAGAGGGTTCGGCCCTCCGCGTCCATGGCGAGGGCGTGGACATGCTCGAAGCCTTGACCCCTGTTTGCCTCGCCCTGGGCGGCGAGTGAGCGGAAAGGAACCGTCCAGACCAGCGCCAGAGCCGTGACACCGGTCGCCAACACTCGGGGAAATCTCCGCATTCGTCTTTCCTCCTCTTGAATTCTTGTCAAGGGGGCGCCCTATTCCCCCTTGCCCTTGTCGTCTGAATTCTCCTGTCTCATCTTCGACATGGAGCGCATCATGAAATACATCCCGAGAGGGCACGCCAGGGCAGCCAGGAAGGGAAGAGCGGCCCCG
>Ga0184637_10001908_pt1 | contig 13679 bp, 10 predicted proteins | sample PLM3_127_b2_FD_133143 | JGI IMG/M metagenome (GOLD analysis project Ga0184637, IMG submission 133143) | Groundwater sediment microbial communities from an aquifer in East River, Colorado, USA - PLM3_127_b2 | ecosystem: Environmental > Terrestrial > Soil > Riparian zone | place: USA: East River...
CGTCTGCCGGTTGGACCAGACGACGCCAAGGTAATTCTTTCGTCTCTCGAGCGGCACGCGCCGGATGTGATCATCTCGACCGTGGCGGCGGCCGACCGGATTTGCGAACATGTCTTCGATCTCCTGGGCTCTGGCCCGGTCCATCTTGGGCCGGAGATCGATTGGCATCGCGACTTCAAGAGTGGGTACCGGTGGGATCCGAAGACATTTTACACCGATATCCCCTATGGGCACGTGGCGGGGGTGGATGTCAAGGTGCCGTGGGAGCTGTCGCGCGGCCAACACCTGCCAGTGCTCGCTCAAGCATATTTATTTACCGGCGACGAGCGGTATGCTCGCGAGGCCGTGGCGCAGATCCGGCACTGGCTCGCCGCGAATCCCCGGCAGTTCGGCGTGAACTGGGCGTGCCCCATGGACGTTGCCATCCGGGCCGTCAACTGGCTCTGGACTGCCGGGCTCCTCGCGGATTCGGGTGCAGCCGATGCCGAGTTCTTCGAGCAGCTGCTGGCTGGTCTGCTCGCTCACGGCCGGCACCTGATGGGGAACCTGGAGATAGGGCCGGACGGGGTAACAAGCAATCACTATCTCGCGAACATCGTGGGTCTGCTCTATCTCGGGCTTTGTGTGCCGGAGTTCTGCGAGGCAAAGCGCTGGCGCGCCTACGCCGTTCGGGCACTCGTGCAAGAGATGAATGGCCAGGTATTGCCGGACGGAGCCGACTACGAATCGAGCATTCCCTATCACCGTCTCGTGACGGAGATGTTCCTGTCGGCAGCACTCCTCTGCCGGCATCACGCGGAGCGGTTGCCCTCGACGTTTTTTGACAAGCTGGCGCGCATGCTGGACTTCGTCCGGGCGTACACCAAGCCGAATGGTCTCGCCCCTCAGGTGGGCGACGCGGACGACGGGCGGCTGCACGTGGTCCATGGCTACGGAACGAATGATCCACGGGATCACCGGCACCTCCTGGCCCTCGGCGCTCTCTACTTTGATCGGGAGAACTGGTGGGCGGCGGCCGGGCCCGCCTGGCCGGAGGCCCTCTGGTTCGGCTCCACGCGAGGCGAGGGGCGGAGCCATCCACCCGAGAGGAGCATCTCCCCGCCGGATAGCGCTGTCTTTCCGCATGCGGGCCTCTACATCATACGGGATCACCAGGACTACGTCCTGTTCAACTGCAGCCCGGTCGGCACGCGGGGCATCGGCAATCACAAGCACAATGATCTGCTGTCCCTCGAGGTCCACCTCGGGGGCGAGGATATCCTGATCGATCCGGGGAGCTATCTCTACACCTCGGATCCCGATGCGCGGAACGCGTTTCGCAGCACACGCGCCCACGCGACCGTGATGGTGGATGGAGCCGAGCAGAACGGGTTTGTCCGAGGAGGGCTCTTCGCACTTCATCCTGACGCGCGCCCCCGTGTGGTTTCGTGGCAGTCCGGAGAGACGCACGACCGAGTGGTGGCGGAACATGACGGCTACCAGCGTCTAATGCAATCGGTCAACCACCGACGCTCAGTGACCTTTGAGCGGAAAAGGGGGCGGATCGAGGTCGTCGATGCGTTTGCTCAGCTGTCGGATGGGGGCGCAACGCATGAGTTCGTGTGGACATTCCCGTTCGCTCCGGGATGTGCGGTCGAGTCCGTTGCGGACGGTTGGAGCGTCCGCACCGCTCGGCAGCGGGTCCATCTCAGTCTGCCTTTCCGTGACCCGGGAGGCGACGCCGTTCCGATCGGTGTGGAGCATGGAGAGGGATGGGTGTCGCCACGGTACGGAGTTCGCGAGAAGGCCCCGCTCCTTCAGTGGCGGTGGCGGGGCGAAATTCCACTTGCCGTCCACTTTACGATGAAACGGATTTCAGGGCCGTGAAACGCCATGGATGAATCCACCGCTCAGGTAGTCGATCTTCCCACCATCATCATCCGACCTTCGAAAGGTTGGGCGCCTCTCCATCTGAAGGACCTGTGGGAATATCGGGAACTCCTGTATTTCCTCGTCTGGCGGGACGTCAAGGTGCGGTACAAACAGACGGTCCTAGGCGCCGCGTGGGCTATCATTCAACCCTTTTTCACGATGGTGGTCTTCAGCATCTTTTTCGGTCATCTCGCGAAGATCCCGTCGGACGGCATCCCGTATCCGATCTTTGCATACTGCGCGCTTCTCCCCTGGCAGCTCTTTTCCCATGCCATGACGGAATCGGGCAACAGCCTGGTGGCGAACCAGAACCTGATCACAAAGGTCTACTTTCCCCGTCTCGTCATTCCCCTGTCTGCTGTTCTGGCTGGCCTGGTGGACTTTGCCGTTGCTTTCATGGTTCTCCTCGCGATGATGGCCTACTACGGGATGGCACCGACCATGGCCGTGGCCACGCTCCCCCTCTTTATCCTGTTGGCCATCGCGACGGCACTCTCCGTAGGGCTGTGGCTGTCGGCCATGAATGTCCAGTATCGCGACGTGCGGTACACGATCCCGTTTCTGACCCAATTCTGGCTCTTCGCCACGCCGATCGCCTATCCGAGCAGCCTGGTGCCCGAAGGATGGCGCGCCCTGTATGGGCTAAATCCCATGGCGGGAGTTGTTGAAGGCTTCCGTTGGGCCCTCCTCGGGACGGCAAACGCTCCCGGGCCTATGTTGGCTGTCTCCGTCGCGGTCGTCCTCGCGCTGTTGATCGGGGGCCTGTATTACTTCCGTCACATGGAGCGCACCTTCGCCGATGTCGTCTAGGATCCCGGCACAATGGTTTCTAATGTACTGTCAAAATCTCTTACCACGCGGAAGTATAGGATTCTTTGTGGGCTGGCTGAGGCCGGTAGGTATCAAGACTTTGGGGAATTAAAGCGATCGTGGGCGGAATGATGGCAAGTGTGAATCGGTGGGTGGGCTGCGTCTTGGCTGCTTTGATTCCACAAGGATTAAGGCACGCCTTTGTTTCGCGAGTGGCAGAGCGAGATCCGGAATCAATACTCGAGGCCTTTGGGCCGCATCTCAATCGTAGACCCAACCTTGACAATATGCCCTTCGATCTGCCGATTGACGGGGAGATGCGGTTCGAACATCTGGCAGGTTTGTTCGCCAGCACCTCGCTGGATCATGCAGTGATTTCTATGCCCATTCGCCAGGCGGCATACGTTTTTGGTTTGATTCGAGGGATGAAAGCCCGAAGGATCATCGAGATCGGGCGTTACAAAGGCGGATCAACCTTGGTGATCGCCGCCGCAATGGGTGGGGAAGGGGAGTTTTGGTCGATCGACATTGGGGACAAAGAGGCCAGACTCCACGACGGTGGTTTCTCCCGACCTTTCGACGAACAGATCGGCGACACCTGTGCGCGGCTGGGCTTGCAGGTGGATCTGCTGGTCGGCGACTCACGGACGATCGAGGTGGACACTGGAGAGATTGATCTGGTTTTCATTGACGGCGATCATAGCTACGAGGGTGTGAAGAACGATTTTGAGCGATTCGGGAAACGGGTGCGGGTTGGCGGAGCCGTGCTCTTCGATGATGCCTTCGATGAGGGACTCTTCAAGACGCATTCGGACACTGTTGGCCGGCTGGTGAAAGGGATTGTGGCGGAGGGTCAGTTCAGACTAGTGAAGGCTGTCAATCGCCTCGCTCACCTTGAGAGGGTCAAGTGAGCGTTTGGGTAAAAGCTGGGTATCCCCCTATGGAGTTCGTTCAGGCATGATTGATATTGCAATCAGGGTTGATGGGCTGGGTAAGTACTATCGCATTGGGCGACGCGAGAGCTATAAGACCTTACGCGATAGCCTCACCGATCTCATTCATGCTCCCCTCCGCCGTCTTTCACTGTCGGCACGCCCCAACTCCAGTTCCAATGAACAACCACAGGTAGATGACGGACATATATGGGCACTCAGGGACGTTTCCTTTGAGGTCAAACGAGGTGAGGTCCTCGGTGTCATCGGGCGCAACGGGGCCGGCAAGACTACGCTGCTCAAGATCTTATCCCGCATCACGGAACCGACAGAGGGCCATGCCGAGATTCACGGCCGAGTAGGATCACTGCTGGAAGTGGGTACGGGCTTCCATCCTGAACTGACGGGAAGGGAGAACATCTATCTGAACGGCGCCATCCTAGGTATGAAGAGAGTGGATATCGACCGGAAGTTCGATGAGATCGTATCGTTTGCCGAGATCGACAAGTTCATCGATACGCCCGTGAAACACTACTCGAGTGGTATGCATGTCCGCCTGGCTTTTGCCGTCGCCGCTCATCTCGAACCCGAGATTCTCGTTGTTGATGAAGTCCTCGCAGTCGGGGATATTTCCTTCCAGAGGAAATGCCTCGGAAAGATGGAAGCAGTTTCGAGTGAAGGGCGGACAGTTGTCTTTGTCAGTCACAATATGACTGCCGCTAGGAACCTGTGTAACAGGGCGATCATCTTAGATCAGGGCCGGCTCATACACAGTGCAGAGATTTCTGAGGCTGTGGAATACTACCTGGGCATGACTGACCCGACACAAACAGATGGATGTGTTTTGCCAATTTCAGAGAATAGCCATCCGGGGTCTAAGCGAGTCTGGATAACTAGCTTTGGCGCTAGATCAGCTGGGAAACCCGGCATTCCCCCACAAAGCGGAGCGGATGCTGAATTTATTGTTGGTTACTCGACTCAGCAGGAACATCCAATTGGACAACTTGGTGTGTACATAACTGTCTCTGATCTGCAGGGAACAAACATTTTTCCATGCTCGACAGGCATGACCCGGTCACGGTATTTGGCCAATGTCCCACCTTGCGGTATGGCTGTATGTGAAGTCAAAAATCTCCCACTTGTACCCGGCAGATATAGGGTCAGTCTTGCTATCAAAGACTTTAGCGGGTTTGTTGAACATTTATCTGGCGTTGCAGCATTTGAGGTAACTGATGGCGGCGTATCCGATGTCTCTTATTTCCCGCCCCCAGGTTCAGGAAATATCCTCGTTGTACAGGATTGGAAATGTATAGTATCAGAGTGTGAATCGAGATGAGTAAGGTCATCATCGCCCAGCTCGGGTCGGTCCACGACGACAGCTTCGGCAGCGCCAAGCAGCTGATCGATGTGGCGGCGGAGCGTGGGGCCGATGTGGTGAAGTTCCAGACGCATATCGCAGCCGCTGAAACGGTGCGTGACGCGCCGATGCCCGCATGCTTCACCGGTGTGCCGCGCTTTGAGTACTTTGAACGGACCGCCTTCAGCGTGAGCAGCGGAAGGTGGAGTGTCTCTCCTCCCCTTTCCCCGTGGAGGCGGCCGGTAGGAAGGGCGCTCGGTGGAGCAGTCGAGTCTGGGTCTGATGCGGTTTGACGGGCTGGGTCGGACGCGCCTGCTTATGCCCATGAGCCCGAGATACGGCACCTGGCAACCGCTGCGATTCTTCCTCAAATGGCGGCTGGCGAACCGACTGTGAAAACTGACCAAATTGACTTCGGACGGACGATCTCGGAACCGGTGCCCATCCCGCGAGCGGCGGACGGGGTCGAGCGGCGGCTGGTCATTGTCGCACCGGGCATCCCCCATGAGTCGCGAGGCGCGAGTACCGTCCTCTTCTACCACTATATCACGGGGTTCAAGCGGGCTGGATTCCGCATCATGAACCTGCTGTTGCTCCAGCCGGATAATGCGACGGAGGAGGGCCTTGAGGAATACCAGAAGAGCATGGAGGACGCGAAAAGTTTTACGGTCGTACCGTGCCGGGCGGAGACATTCGTGATATCGAAACGAACCGGCTTTCGGTTGAACGCATCCGCAGTTTCACAGGCCTTGACGAACGCAGAGGAATTTCAACCGGACGTGGTGGTGTGTTTTGATCTGCTCAGCGCCTGGGTCGGTGCGCAGCTCCGGCACAGCGCGAAGATTGCCTGGCTGGGCGATCTTCGGTTTCAGACCGAGTGGTACCATGCGTGGTACGGCGTCAAGGAAAGCTGGAGGAACCTTCGGGACCTTCCCATAGCATGGGTGCGCTGTCGCCTGTGGCAGCGGGCGTATCGAGACGTCCTCCGGCACATGGATTCCGTGATCGTCTCGGCGAACATCTCTTCGCAACACTTGCGGCGGATCGGCATCCAGCCTAGGTACTTGCCCTATCCCTGGCCTGATGTTGCCGTGCGTGCACACGAACCTGCGATGGAACCTCCCCGAATCCCGTCGTTTCTGTTCCTGGGGACCCTGACAGGGCTCGGCTCGCGCTCGGCGTTCCACTTCATGCTGGACGCGGTGTATCCGGAGGCGGTGCGGCTGTGGGGCAAGAAAGGATTCCAGATCCTGATCGCCGGGGCGCGCGGGTTGCCGAGCTGGGTGGAGCGGGAGTTGGGGGAGCGACCGGAACTGAAATATCTCGGGTTCGTCGACGACATTGTCACGGTGATGCGGACCTGTCACGCGGTTCTGGTGCCGATCGAGGTCCCGGTGGGTAACCGGAGCCGGATACTGACCGCGATGGCAGCAGGGGTGCCGGTCGTCGCCCACGAGAACGCGGCCTTGGGCAATCCGGACCTGGTTGACGGGGCGACCTGCTACCTCGCGAGAGACGGCCGGCGCTTTGTCGAGGGTATGCGGAGGGCAGTGGAGAGGCCGGAGGAGGCGGCGCGGATCGTGCGACAGGCTCGATCCTGCTACGAAGTGCACTTCACGCCCGAGGCCGCAGCGGGAATGTTGCTCGCGGAGGTCGAGCGCGTGATCGAAGAGCGGCGGAGGGGTTAGGCGCGAATGGTTGCGACGGCGAATCATGATCTCCCCGTCGGCCACCTGAGTGGCTGCCAGCTCTGTGGCGCGGGCGATCTGGAGCTGGTGCTCGACCTCGGCCACCATCCGCCGTGTGACTCGCTGCTGAGGCCGGACCAGTTGCTCGAAGCGGAGAAGACGTATCCGCTCAGATTGGTCCGGTGCACGCGGTGCGGGCTGGTCCAGATCGACTATGTGGTGGCGCCGGAAGTCCTTTTCCATCCCGACTATCCGTACCGGAGCGGCATTACGGCGACGCTGGCGAAACATCTCGAGTCGACCGCGGCGAGCGTGATCGAGAAGTTCGGCCTGGGGCGCGGGTCACTGGTGATCGACATCGGATCGAACGACGGGACGGCCCTTCAGGCGTTCAAGGCGCGGGGGATGAGGGTCCTGGGGATCGAGCCAACCAACGTGGCCAAGATCGCCGTCGACAACGGGGTGCCGACGGTGCAGGAGTTCTTCGGCGAGGCGCTGAGTCGGCAGATTCGGAAAGAGCACGGTCCGGCTGCGGCGATCGTTGCAACGAACATGTTCGCGCACGTCCAGAAGCTCGGCGAGCTCATCCGGGGTGTGAAGCAACTGCTGGGAGATGAGGGCGCCTTCGTCACCGAATCGCACTACTTGCTGGATCTGATCCGGACTGTCCAGTACGACTCCATTTATCACGAACACCTGAAGTATTACTCGGTTAGGCCTCTTAAGGTTCTTCTGGAGTCTTACGACTTCACGTTGGTCGATGTCGAGCGTATTCCGAGCTACGGAGGCTCGATCCGCGTGTATGCCATGAAAGGTCCGCACCGCAAGGTCGCGGACGGGGTTGGACGGCTCATCGCCGAAGAAGAACGGGCGGGGCTCTACGCCTCGGAGGCGTATGCCACCTTCCGGGGGCGGGCGATCCGCTCCAAGCTCGACCTGCAGGCGCTGTTACTCGAGATCAGCCGTCAGGGAAAGCGTGCCGTCGGCATCGGCTGCCCGGGACGCTCGAGCACACTGCTCAATTATTGCAGTGTTGACCGGGAACTCATGCCCTACATCGCGGAACAAGCGAACTGCCTCAAGGTCGGATTGTTTCTGCCCGGAAAGCATATTCCCATCGTGGATGAGAAGATCATGTTTGACGAAGGCCCGGAGTACGGCGTGATGCTGTCGTGGCACTATGCGGGTCCGATCATGGCCGCGCTGCGGCGGAAGGGATTCGGGGGGAAGTTCATCCTCCCGCTGCCGGAAGTACGGGTGGTGGAGGAATGACAGTGAGCGGTTCGGCTGAGCTCACCGTCGAAGCCCATGTCGAACCGTTGCGGCTCGCCATTATAGGCGTCGGGTTTGGAGCTCAAGTACATCTCCCGGCCTTCCTGTCGCTTCCGGGGGTGCAGGTTGTTGGGGTGGCCGATTCCGGATCTGGACGGGCCCGGCAAGTCGCGGCGGGTGTCGGCCGGGACGTCAGGGCCTGGGATAGCTGGAAGGAGGCGGTTGAGGGGGCCAGTGTGGATGCGATCAGCGTCGCGACGCCGCCATACGTTCAGGGAGAGATCGTCCAGGCGGCGCTCGGAGCCGGGAAGCACGTGCTTTGCGAAAAGCCGTTTGGCATGAGTGGGAAAGAGGCGGCGCTCATGTGGGAACAGGTTCAGGTCGCTCGTCTGGTTGGCGCCGTGGATTTCGAGTTCCGGATGGAGCCGGGAATTTGTGCGCTCAAGCAACTGGTCGAATCCGGAGAAGTCGGCGGCGTGCAGCGGATCGGGGTGAAATGGCTGACATCCGGCGGAGCCGACCCGTCGGTGCGCTGGTCGTGGCGGCATGACGCCGAGCTGGGCGGCGGGGTGCTGAACGGGTTTGTGAGCCATGTTTTCGATTACGTGGAGTGGATCTGTGAGAGGCGCATCCATCGGGTGTCGGCGCGGTGCGAGACTATCGTACGGGACCGCACGGATGCCGAGGGCAGGACACGCAAGGTGACCGCAGAGGACCACTGCGAGTTGGTGTGCGACCTCGCCGGCGGAGTCGTCGCGCGGATGATGGTGTCGAATTGCGCCTCCTCCGAGCTGGGCCACCGGATCGAGGTCGATGGGGAGCGGGGCAGACTCATCTACGTGCACGAACCGCCGTTCACGCCGGACAAGGCGAGCCTCCGAATCGAGATAAATTCGCGCGGCTCCCGGACGGTCCCCCTGGAACCCTTGCTGCCAGCGGTGGGTTATCTGGACACGCGGATACCGCCGTTTCGTGCGCTTGCCGAACGGTTCGTCCAGGCAGCCTCGGGATTGACGGTAAGGGACCTTCCGGGCTTTGCCTGCGGTTTGCGCATGCAGCGGATCCTGGACGCCGCGCGGGAATCGTCGCGCCTGGGCAAGACGATTCCGGTCGTGGAGGAGACGAAGGCCGAATGTCAGTGATGATCATTGCGGAGGTTGGGTCGGTGCACGACGGGAGTTTTGGCAACGCCCGGCGGCTGATTGACGTTGCGGCCGAGTGCAAGGCCGACGTGGTGAAGTTTCAGACACATATCGCGTTGGCCGAGACGCTCCCCGATGCACCCATGCCTCCGTACTTCACGGGCGAGCCGCGCTACGAGTATTTCGAGCGGACGGCGTTCACGCTCGAGCAATGGGAGGCGCTCAAAGCCCACTGCGAAGGGCTTCAGGTGGAGTTTCTGTCCTCCCCGTTCTCCGTGGAAGCGGTGGAGCTTTTGGAGAAAATCGGGGTCAAGCGGTACAAGGTTCCATCGGGCGAGGTGACGAATCTGCAGTTGCTGGAGGTCATCGCGCAGACGGGTAAACCCGTCCTGCTCTCCTCGGGCATGAGCAATTGGGCCGAACTGGATGCGGCGGTGAGTACCATCCTGCGCCACCATGACCGCGTGACCGTGATGCAGTGCACGTCCGAATACCCGTGCCCGTATGAGCGGGTGGGACTCAACGTAATGACGGAGATGCGAGGGCGGTACAAGCTGCCGGTGGGGCTTTCCGATCACACATTAACCACCTATTCGGCATATACCGCGGTCGTGCTGGGCGCCTCGGTGATAGAGAAACATCTCACTTTCAGTCGCCAGATGTACGGCAGCGACGCCAAGCATTCGCTGGAGCCACCCGAATTCACCGATCTGGTGCAGGGCATTCGTGCTATTGAGACGATGCTGGCCAATGCTGTAGACAAGGATGCCGTCGAGCGTTTCACAGCAATGAAAGAGACCTTTGAAAAAAGCATCGTGTCGCTGGTGGACATTCCGGCCGGGGCGACCATCACCCGTGAGATGGTGGGGGCGAAGAAGCCGGGGACCGGGGTTTCGGCTGCAAAGCTTAATGAAGTCGTCGGCAAGCGCACGACCCGGCTTATCCGAGCCGATAGCGTGCTGATGCCGACCGACATCAATTGAGACGCGGGGGAGTGATGCGTAAGATCTGCGTGGTCGTCGGGTCACGGGCGAATTACAGCAGCATCAAAACGGCGATGCGAGCCATTCAGGCCCATCCCGACCTGGAACTGCAGGTCGTCGTCGGGGCATCGGCCCTCCTCGACCGCTACGGGTCCTTGGTGGAGGTCGTGGAGAAGGACGGGTTCGCGCCCGCGGCCAGGGTCTACATGCTGATCGAAGGGGAAAACCCGACGACGATGGCGAAATCCACCGGCCTCGGTCTGCTCGAGTTGCCGACCGTCTTCGAACAACTGCGTCCGGACATCGTGCTGACCGTCGGCGATCGGTTCGAGACCATGGCGACGACCCTTGCGGCCGCGTACATGAACATCCCCCTGGCCCACACCATGGGCGGCGAGGTCAGCGGGACGATCGACGAGAGCATTCGACATGCGGTCACCAAGTTTGCACACATCCACTTCCCGGCATGCGCCGAGGCCCGTGATCGCATCATCAAAATGGGGGAGCGGCCGGAGGACGTCCACCTGGTCGGCTGCCCCCGGATGGATCTCGTACGGGAGGTGATGGAACAGGACCGAAACGGCCTTGAGCCGGACCTGTTCACCGAAGGCGTGGGCGGCACCTTCGATCTGAACCAACCGTTCGTGATGGTCTCGCAGCACCCCGTGACGACCGAGTACGGCGAGGGGGAACGCCAGATCACCGAGACGCTCGCAGCTGTCCAGGCCGTCGGGCTGCCTGCCATCGTCTTCTGGCCAAACGCGGATGCGGGATCGGAGGATGTCGCGCGAGGGATCCGCAAATTTCGCGAACATAGTGATGATTCCATCATGCACTTCTTTAAGAATCTGCCCGCGGAAACATACATCCGGCTGATGACACGGACGGCCTGCCTGGTGGGGAATTCCAGCAGCAGCATTCGCGAAGGGGCGTTCATCGGCACGCCTGGGGTGAACATCGGGTCCCGGCAGCACATGCGTCAGCGGGGGAGGAACGTAATCGACGTGGGCCATGATCGTAAGGCGATCGCCGATTCCATCGAGCGGCAGGTGCGCCACGGCCCCTACTCCTCGGATCCGGTGTACGGCGACGGCCACGCCGGTGACCGGATCGCCGATGTCCTGGCGCGGTGCAACGTTCGGATCCAGAAACACATCACCTATTGAGTTGTGAATATCCTCGGTCTTATTCCCGCGCGCGGAGGGTCCCGGTCGATCCCCGGGAAGAATCTCGTCCCGCTGGCCGGCAAACCGCTGCTGGCGTACACGTGCGACGCCGCCCTCCGGAGCAAACGGCTCACCCGGACAATCCTTTCGACGGACGACGAGGAGATCGCCCGTGTTGGAACGGCGTGCGGCGTGGAGGTGCCCTTTCGCCGGCCTGCCGATCTCGCACGTGACGAAACGCCGATGATCGAGGTCGTTCGCCACGCGGTCGGCTGGCTCGCGGACCACGAAGGCTATAGGGCAGATTTGGTCGCCGTGCTACAACCTACGTCGCCTCTCCGCCGCGCTGAGCATATCGATGCGGCTGTCGATCTCGTGCTCGAGACCGGTGCTGACACCGTCGTGAGCGTCGTCGAGGTGCCTCATCAGTTTAATCCCGTTTCGCTCATGCGTCTCGAGGAGGGTCGGCTGATTCCCTTTCTCGACCAACCCATGATCCTTCGCCGCCAAGACAAGCCCCCGGTGTACGCCCGCAACGGCCCCGCGGTCCTGGTGGTGCGGCGGGAGGTGATCGCGCAGGGTCGTCTCTACGGGGACACGGTACGCCCTCTCGAAATGAGTCATGCGGATTCTGTCGATATCGATGACGCCGATGACCTCGCCTTGGCGGAATTTTATCTGAACCGGTGGACGGCGGCGCAGCCATGAACTCGTCATGAAGTATAGTGACCTCAGGCAACTGGCTTATCGGACCGGAGCCACCCGCCTTCTCGGGCGGATGGGTCTGAAGGGCCCCGTCAGCGGGTGGGCGCGCTTTGTGGCTGACCCGGCCGAGCGGGAGCGGTGGAGGCTCGTCCGGCAGGATTACTCCGCCTGTCGGGAACAGTTCCGGCGGATCGTCAGAGGGGCGCCCCCCGGCGACCCGGGAAACATCGCCTGGATCGTTTCGAGCCTTCCGACGGTCTGGGGATTCAAGATGGATGGCATCGTCTCGCTGGCGGTTGGCCTGAAGGACTTTTGCCCCGTGGCCGTCCATCTGGGCCACGATGGCTGGGAGCGCAGGTACCAGAGGCTCTTCGGAGTGCGGCGCTTTCTGAATTTCGAGCGGTTCCTGGCTATCACCCCTTCAGCGGGGCTGGCCCGGGAAATTCGTGACTTCGTTCAAAGCCGGCCGCGCATGCCGGATCTGCTCGAGTTGACGTATCGCGATGTGGATGTCGGGCGCATCGCCCTGTCCAACGTGTTAAATCGTAACAAGTTTGCCAAGTTCGATCTGGCGCAACCCGAGACGTTGGCCGAGGTGGGATCTGAGCTGGCCAGGATTCACCGGAACATCCTCGCCGCCGAGCGGATGGTCGCGCACCAACGGCCCCGCATTGCGCTTTTTCTCGAGAAAGGACTGTCTCCGGCGGCCGAGATTTTCGGCGTGTGCGTGGCGCGGGGAATTCCGGTCGTCCAGTACGTGGGTTCGCAGCGCATGGATGGCTTCGTGCTCAAACGTCTGAACCGGCACAACCGCCATCAGCACCCGTTTTCGCTCGACCCGCAGAGTTGGGACCGGGTGAAGCGGATGCCCTGGGGGCCGGGGCATGAGGCGGAATTGATGCGCGATTTCGAGGACAGCTATCGAAAGGGGAGCTGGTTCAATCGCAAGTTTCTTCATGAGGGGAAGCGGATCAAGTCGGCCGAGGAGGTCCGGAGGCAGCTCGGGTTGGATCCTACAAAGAAGACCGCGGTGATCTTCTCGCACGTCCTGTGGGATGCGACGTTCTTCTACGGTCGCGGCTTGTTCGATGACTACGAGACCTGGCTCCTCGAGACCGTGAGGGCCGCGTGTGCCAATCCCCGTGTCAACTGGGTCATCAAGCTCCACCCGGACCTAGTCTGGAAACTGAAGCATGAAGACTATGCAGGGGAGCTGAGGGACATCATCGCGGTGCGGAGCGCAGTCGGGAAACTACCGGAACACGTCAAGATCGTGCCGCCCGATACCGATATCAACACCTTCTCGTTTTTCGAGATTACGGACTATTGCGTGACCGTGCGTGGCACGATCGGTATCGAAATGGCCTGCTACGGAGTGCCAGTGCTTACGGCCGGGACTGGTCGGTATGCGGGTATGGGCTTTACTGTTGACTCGTCCTCGGCGGAGGAGTATCTGCACCGCCTCTCCCGAATTGATGCGACGCTGCCGATGTCCCGCGCACAGCGAGAACTTGCGCGACGTTTCGCGTACGCCCTGTTCAAGCTCCGCCCGTGGTCCATGCAAAGTTTCGAGTGGATCAAGATGCCAATCGAGAAGACGGTCCATCCGCTCGGTGACAATCTGGTCCCCCACGTGGAGGACTATTCGCAGTTTGCCCGGGCCGAGGATATGGGCCGATTCGCCGATTGGCTGGCGTCCGACGAGGTCGATTA
>Ga0184637_10001909_pt1 | contig 13677 bp, 14 predicted proteins | sample PLM3_127_b2_FD_133143 | JGI IMG/M metagenome (GOLD analysis project Ga0184637, IMG submission 133143) | Groundwater sediment microbial communities from an aquifer in East River, Colorado, USA - PLM3_127_b2 | ecosystem: Environmental > Terrestrial > Soil > Riparian zone | place: USA: East River...
GGATCGAGGAGCTCACCGTGTACTCCTTCTCGACCGAGAACTGGGCCCGGCCGAGAGAGGAGGTCGACGGCCTGATGCGGATGTTCGCCGAGCGCATCGATCGCGAGACTCCGGAGCTTCACGAAGAGGGCGTCCGGATGCGGTTCATCGGCCGCCGGACGGGCATCGAGCCGACGCTGGTGGAGCGAATCGAGTGGGCCCAGGACCTGACGAAGGACAACCAGCGGATCACGCTCTTCGTCGCCTTCAATTACGGCGGCCGGGCCGAGATCGTCGACGCCGCGAAGGGTTTTAGCGGAGAGACGGAGGAGGAGTTCCGCGACCGCCTGTACGCCCCCGAGATGCACGACCCCGACCTCCTGATCCGCACCAGCGGAGAGCTGCGCACCTCGAACTACCTGCTGTGGCAGTGCGCCTACTCGGAGCTCGTGTTTCGCGATGAGCTGTGGCCGGACTTCAGCCGCGAGGTGTTCCGTGCCGCGTTGGACGAGTACGAGGCCCGTCAGAGACGCTTCGGCGCCCGTGAGTAGCTAGGGTCGAGTGATGGCCGCCCGAAGGTCCCGCCGAGGGCGCGCACGACGCGTCCGCCGCGATCCGCCTCCGCAGCTCCTCGACGACGCCACGTCACTCTTCGACGAGTCCGAGCCCGCCGGGGACTTCACCCCGCCCGATTCCGAGGCCGAGCCGGTGGAGGAGTTCGTGCCGCCCCGCGCCGAGGGGCGCCGGGCCCGTTTCGAGACACTGGCGCGGGCCCTGGTCGCGGTCCCGTGGATCATCTTCGCGGTCCTGATCATCGTCGCGGGCGGGGTGCCGTTCATGCTCGCGATGGTGGGGCTCGCCTTCCTGGGCCTGCTCGAGTTCTTCCGCATGACCGCCGACGCGCGACCGTTCGTCCCGGTCGGCTTCGCCGTGGTCGCCGGGGCGATAGTCGCCGCCCACTACACCACCGGGCGCACGACCGCGCTGATCGCGGGGCTCGGCTTCCCGCTCATGTTCCTGTTCGCCATGGGGCGACCCTCGCGCGAGGGCATCACCGTCTCCTTCAGCATCACGCTGCTCGCGATCGCGTGGATCGGTGCGCCGTTCGCGCACGCCGTGCTGCTGCGCGACCTGCCGCTGCACGGCGGCGCCCTGCTCGTCGACGTGCTCGTGGCGACCTTCCTCGCCGACACCGCCGCCTATGTGGGCGGGCGCCTGTTCGGTCGCCACCCGCTCGCCCCGAGCCTGTCTCCGAACAAGACGGTGGAGGGGCTCGTCGCGGGGTTCGTCGGCGGGACGATCGGGTTCTGGTTCGCGGGGCTGTACCAGGACTGGCTCTCGGGGGCGGACGCGCTGCTGATGGGCGCCTGCGTCGCGGCCGTCGCCCCGATGGGCGACCTGTTCGAGTCGATGATCAAGCGCGACCTCGCGATCAAGGACACGGGACGCGCGTTCGGCCCCCACGGCGGCCTGCTGGTCCGCCTCGACGCGGTGCTGTTCACGGTCGTGGCCGGGTTCTACCTCTCGATCGCGCTGGTGTACTGAGGCCTCAGTACGGCGACTCGAGGTCGGGGAACATCGGGAAGTGGCGGACATTGCGCGTCCAGAGCGCGCCGCCGAGTCGCTCCGCCGTCGCGGCGATTGCGAGATCCGCCAGCTCGATGCCGGGATGGGATCGGGCATACTCCTGCGCGAGCAGACCCGCCCGGTCAGCGATCCCGGTGGTCACCGATATCCAATCGATGGCCTCGAAGAGCCCCTCGATGATCGGCCGTTCCCCTTCTCGCTCACCCGCGAGCAACTCGAGGCGGGTCAGCGCCGACGCGGCAACGCGCTCGCCGCCCCCGAGCGCCTCCTCGACGAGACGCACGGCGGGATCCGAGTCGCGAAGGTAGTCGACGAGCACGGAGGTATCGGCGACCGCAGTCAACGGCCGTAGCGCTCGCGCAGGCGATTGCCGAGGCCGGGTCGCCTGATCCGCTCCACGTACTGCTTGCCGTCGAAGTCCCGGTCCTTCCAGGCGCCGCGGCTCGCTCGTATCGCGTCCAGCTTCTCCTCAGCGGGCAGCTCGCGCGGCCCGTCCAGCCTGCGGCGGACCAGTTCGGCAATCGAGAGGCCGGACTCAGCGGACTCGCGCTTGAGCCGCTCGTACTGCTCGTCGCTGAGCGTGATCTGGGTGCGATGGGACATTGATGTAATGCTACATCACCTCTAGGGTCGCGCAGATCTGCCTGTTTAGGGAACCCCGGCACTCGTTTGCGCGCCCCCGGGAGCTTCGGGGCGCTCCTTACACTCCCCCGGATGCCCAGGAAGCTGCTGATCCTCGGCTCCACGGGGTCGATCGGGGTGCAGGCCCTGGAGGTCGTCGCCGCATCGGACGGGCTCGACGTCGTCGGTCTGTCCGCCGGGCGAAGCTGGGAGCCGCTGCTGGAGCAGGCACGCGAGCACGGCGTCCCGGTCGTGGCGCTGGCCGATCCCGGTGCCGCGGAGGCGGCGCGCGGGGCCTGGAAGGGCAGGGTGCTGGCCGGCGAAGAGGGGGTCCGCGAGCTGATCGCCACCTGTGGTGCCGATCTCGTGCTCAACGCGATGGTCGGCTCGGCGGGGCTGGGGCCGACGATCGTCGCGCTCACGGAGGGCATCGACCTGGCGCTTGCCAACAAGGAGAGCCTCGTGGTCGGCGGCGAGCTGGTCACCGCGCTCGCCGAGGCCACCGACGCGCTGATCCTGCCGGTCGACTCCGAGCATTCGGCGCTGCATCAGCTCGTGCGCGGTGAGACGGGCAACGTCGAGCGCCTCGTGCTGACGGCGTCCGGCGGGCCCTTCCGAGGCCGCACCGATCTCAGCGGGGTGACCCGAGAGGAGGCGCTCGCGCACCCGACCTGGGACATGGGCGGCAAGATCACGATCGACTCGGCGACGCTGATCAACAAGGGCCTCGAGGTGATCGAGGCTCACCACCTCTTCGCGCTCCCGTACGAGCGCATCGACGTGCTCGTGCACCCGCAGTCGATCGTCCACGCGATCGTGCACCTGAACGATGGCGCGTCGCTCGCCCACCTCGGCTACCCGGACATGCGGGTGCCGATCTCCTACGCGCTCCACCACCCCGAGCGCGCGGACGTCGACGTGCCGACCCTCGACCTAGCCTCCCAGGGCGAGCTGAGCTTCGAACAGCCCGACTTCGAGGCCTTCCCGTGCCTGCGGCTGGCCCGTGAGGCCGGCGAGGCGGGGGGGACGGCGCCGTGCGTGCTGAACGCCGCCAACGAGGTGGCAGTGGCGGCGTTCCTCGAGGGACGCATCCCGTTCACGGGCATCGCCGAGGTGGTGGGGGAGGCACTCGAGGCGCTCCCCGCGACGCAGCCCTCACACTTCGAGGATCTGTACGCGGCCGACGCCGAGGCGCGCGAGGAGGCCACCCGGCTGATCGAGCGCGCCGACGGCGCCGCTCCGGCCGGCAGGGCGACGACGGGCAGGCGAGCGTCGAAGTGAGCTGGTTCCTCGCCTTCGCCGGCTTCGCGGCGCTGATCATCCTGCACGAGCTCGGCCACTTCCTTGCCGCGAAGGCGACGGGGATGCGGGTCGAGCGCTTCTACCTCTTCTTCCCGCCGGCGGTCGCCAAGTTCCGCCGCGGCGAAACCGAGTACGGGATCGGGGCGATCCCGCTTGGCGGCTTCGTGAAGATCACCGGCATGAACCCAGAGGAGGAGCTTCCGGCGGAGGTGGCGCCGCGCGCCTACTACCACCAGCCGGTGTGGAAGCGGATCGTGGTGATCGGCGCGGGCCCGGCGATGAACCTCCTGGTCGCCTTCCTGCTGCTGTTCTTCCTCGCCTTCGGGGTCAACGAGCCGACCGAGGACGTGGGGAAGATCGTGCCCGGCTCGCCGGCGGCGAAGCAGCTACGCAGCGGCGACCGCATCGTCTCCGTCGACGGCGAGCGGGGCGACCAGATCGACCTCGCGAACGCGGTCGACAAGCACAGGTGCCCCGGCGAGCAGCGCGACGGGTGCAGGGCGGCGACTCCGGCCCAGGTGGTGATCGAGCGTGATGGCAGGCGCGAGGTCCTTGTGATCACGCCCGAGTACGACGCCGCGGTGGAACGCCACAGGCTCGGGTTCGCCTACGCCACGCGGCCGCTGAACCCCGCCGTCCCCGAGGCGGCACGGATCTCGGTCGACTTCATGTGGCGGGTGACGAGCGCGACCGTGGGCGTGATCGCGCGCCTGTTCGATCCCGAGCAGCGGGAGCAGATCTCCGGCGTGGTCGGCGGCTACGAAACAACCCGCCAGGCGATCGAGTTCGACGCACGCCGCGCGCTCACCCTGATCGCGGTGATCAGCCTCTCCCTCGCGGTGATCAACCTGTTCCCGTTCCTGCCGCTTGACGGCGGCCACATCTTCTGGAGCCTGGTCGAGAAGGTGCGCGGGAAGCCGGTGCCGTTCAGCGTCATGGAGCGCGCCGGGGTGATCGGCTTCGCGCTCGTGCTGATGCTGTTCGTGATCGGCCTCTCGAACGACATCGGCCGCCTGACGGGCGAGGGCTTCCAGGTCCGGTAGCGTTCCCGCAGACAAGGAGGAGAGGCGATGGAGATCAGCACGGCCGAGCGCTACGCGAGCGGAGGTTCCGGTAGGGAGCTGGCGGCGCAGAACTTCGTCAAGGCCTTCGAGGCCACCGCCGAGCGACTCGGCGACGACGTCGCGATCCGGACCGCGGACGACGCCGTCACGCTGAGCTGGAACGAGCTGCGGGCGCGGGTCCGAGCGATCGCCGGTGGGCTTGACAGCCTCGGTGTGTCGAAGGGAGACACGGTGGCCCTGATGCTCAACAACCGCCCCGAGTTCATCCCCATCGACCTCGCCGCCGCGTCGCTGGGCGCCGTCCCGTTCTCGATCTATCAGACCCTGACGCCAGACCAGATCCAGTACGTGCTCTCAGACGCCGGGTCGCGGGTCGCCGTCGTCGAGAGCATGTTCCTGGAGCCGCTCATGGCCGCCAAGCAGGGCCTCCCGGACCTGGAGCACGTCGTGGTCGTCGACGGTGAGGGGGGAACGCACACGCTCGCGGCGCTGGAGCAGGCCGGCGCCGACTTCGACCCCGACCCGATCGTCGACGCGATCCAGCCGGATGACCTGCTCACCCTGATCTACACCTCGGGGACCACCGGCCCTCCGAAGGGCGTCCAGCTCACGCACCGCAACCTGATGGCCCTGACCTCCGGCGTGGAGGACATGATCTCGCTGCCCGAGCGCGGTGCCAAGGTGATCTCGTGGCTGCCCGCCGCACACATCGCCGAGCGCGGCGCCCACTACTACCTGCCGATGATCCGTGGCCTGGAGGTGACGATCTGCCCCGATCCGCGCCACATCATCGACTTCCTGCCCCAGGTGCGCCCGACGTGGTTCTTCGCCGTGCCCCGGATCTGGGAGAAGCTGAAGGCGGGGCTGGAGGCGAGCTTCGCGAAGCTCCCGGACGAGCAGCGTGAGGGGACGCTCGCCGCCGTTGACGCGGCAACGAAGAAGGTCCGGCTCGAGAACGAGGGGCGCGAGGTCCCTGACGAGCTGGCGGCCGCGGCGGCGAAGGCGGACGAGCAGGTGTTCTCGAAGCTGCGGGCGAAGCTCGGGCTCGACGAGGTGGTGGCGGTCAACGTGGGGGCGGCGCCGACCCCGCTCGAGGTGCTCGAGTTCTTCCACGCGATCGGGATCCGGATCGGCGAGCTGTGGGGCATGTCGGAGACCTGCGGGGTGGCGACCTGCAACCCGCCCGAGCGGATCAAGCTCGGCACGGTGGGGCCGCCCGTGCCCGGGACCGAGATCAAGCTCGCCGAGGACGGCGAGGTCCTGGTCAAGGGTGACTCGATCATGCCCGGCTACCGCAACATGCCGGAGAAGACGGCGGAGACGATCGACGAGGAAGGGTGGCTGCTGACCGGCGACATCGGCGAGCTCGACGAGGACGGCTACCTGCGGATCATCGACCGCAAGAAGGAGCTGATCATCACCGCCGCGGGCAAGAACCTCTCGCCGGCCAACATCGAGGCCGGCCTGAAGATGATCCCGCTGGTCGACCAGGCGGTGGCGATTGGCGACCGGCGCAAGTACATCAGCGCGCTGCTCACGCTCGACCCCGAGGCCGTCGCGGCGTGGTCGGCGCGCGAGGTGATCGAGGACGCGGATCTCGCCTCGCTGGCGGAGAACCCGAAGCTGCTCGAGGAGGTCGAGCGCGGCGTCGAGGCGGCCAACGAGGAGCTGGCTCGGGTGGAGCAGGTGAAGCGGTTCACGGTGCTGCCCCAGCCGTGGGAGCCCGGCGGCGACGAGCTGACCCCGACGATGAAGCTGAAGCGCAAGCCGATCGCGGAGAAGTACGCCGCCGAGATCGACGCCCTGTACGAGGAGTGAGGCCGCGCCAGCGCCGCGCCATCGGGCGCGCTGGCCGGCTACTTCCGCTTCCTCTTGACCTTCCAGTCCTGCTCGGCCGGGGTCGAATCGACGCCGCCCAGCGGGCCGACCGCCCTCACCTGGAAGTTGTGCTTGCCTTTCTTGACCTTCTCGGTATCGGGAGATGCGCAGTCCTCGAAGGGCTCCTCGTCGACGCTGCACTCGAACGTCGAGTTCGGCAGATTCGAGTTGAACTTGAACTTCGCCTTCGCCTTCTTCCTGCGTGTCTTGACCTTCTTCTTTGGGCCCTTGGTGATCGTGGTCTCGGGGCAGTCGGTCTCGGTGGGCGCCGTCGCGTTGTTCCGCGGCGTCGGCGTCGCCAGAGCGAAATCGGCCGCGCTGTTGTCGGTGTCGTCGGCGGCCTCGAGCAGCGTGTTGCAGTTGGGCACGATCGAGCGCTCGATCGACTGTCCTGCGGCCAGCGCGCCTCCGAACAGAACGGGGGTGCCGACCGGCGAGGGATTCGTCACCGGCGCGGCGGTGGTCCCGAAGGCGACGCAGTCGATCCCGTTGGAGGGCAGGGTGTCGATGAAGCATGCGGAGCCGCCCGCACCCACGAGCAGGTTGGCCGTCGGCGCGACGAAGTCCGGCGTCACACCGCCGGTGACCGGGTTGGTGTCCGCGATCAGGATCGTCCGCTGGTTGCCTCCGTTCGCAACATTGCCCGGGATCGCGAACGTGTTGAAGGGGTTGCCGCCGCCGTCATAGGTGCGGATGACGTGGCCGGAAACGAAGTTCTGGCCGTCCGCGTACATCTGCAGCTCGACGTAGTCGGCGCTCGCGCCGCCGCCCTCGTGGACCTCGCGGATCTTCATCAGGTGGTACGCAGCCTGGGAGCTGGCCGCGAAGACGCCCGTCAGCACAAGCGCACTGAGCGCCAGCCCGGCGGCGAAGGCGATTCTCAGTCGTCGGTGCATGCTCCCTGAACCCGGCTCCCGCAGCATTGTTGCGCTTTCTCGCCGCTCGCGCGCCGATCCGCGCTAGTCGACGACCTTGAACTTATCCGCGGCCGGCGTAGGGTCGACGTTGCCCGCCGCGTCGATCGCCGCGACCTGGAACTTGTGCTTGCCGTCGTCGAGGCGCTTGTACTTCTGCCCCGACTCGCAGTCCTCGAACTGCTGCTTCTTCACCTGCTTGTCGAATGCGCACTCGAACGTCGAGCCCGCCTCGTCCGACTCGAACCTGTACTTCGCCTTCGGCTTCTCGGTCTTGTTCTTCGGCGCCTTGGTGATCTCGGTGTCGGGTGGCGTGACGTCAGCGGAAGAGGGGCACGGCGTCTCGGTGGGGGTAGTGGCGTTGTTCCGCGGAGTGGGCGTGGCCGCAGCGAAGTCGTCGGCGCTGCTGTTGGTGTCGTCGGAGCCTTCGAGGAATGTCGCGCAGCCTGGGGCGATCGTTCGCTCCAGCGAACTCTCGTCCGGGATCGCGGCGGCTGGAGTGCCGGCGGAGGAAGGAAGCGTGACCATCGAGGGGTCGAAGTTCCCCCAGGAGACGCAGTCGACGCTCCCGAAGCAAACCGCGCCGCCGGCCGGGTCCATCTGGTTGAAGGCGCCCATGTCGAAATCGAACGCGACACCGAAGTCGGCCATCAAGTCGGTGCTGCCGACGAGGAAGGTGCGCTGCGACTCTCCGTTGGCGGCATCGACGTCTATCCCTGCGGAGCCTTTGAACCCGCCCCCCATGGGCTCGTAGAACGTGACGAACGTCCCGTTGAGGGCGGTCTGGCCGCCCGCATACATCTGCAGCTCGACGAACTCCGTGTTGGCGCCCTTGGTCGTGCTGCCGGGGAAGACCTCGCGAATGCTGGTCAGGTGAGATGTGGCCCCGGCCGCGGTCGGGATCGCAAGCAGTCCCGCCAGCGCAAGCGCAATCGCAGTGCCCGCCCGCCTTCGTATTCCTGGTCCCGACATGCTCCGAATTCCCCAGTCTGGCGCATTCTTCCACAGCAGTTGCCGGGCCGCCGGTACCCTTGAGCGAGATATGGCCTCGAAGCGCCAGATCTGGGTGGGCGGGGTGCCGATCGGCGGCGGCGCCCCCGTCGCCGTCCAGACGATGACCAAGACCGAGACGGCGAACCTCGAGCCGACGATGGAGCAGATCCGCAAGGTCGCCGAGGCGGGCGCCGATCTGGTCCGGGTCGCCGTGCCCCGCGACGACGACGTCGAAGCCCTGAAGACCGTCGTGCGCGATTCGCCGATCCCGGTGATCGCGGACATCCACTTCAACTACACGCTCGCGCTGAAGGCGATCGACGCCGGCGCCGACTGCATCCGGCTCAACCCGGGCAACATCGGCGGCGAGGACAAGGTGGCCCAGGTCGCGCGGAAGGCGACCGCCGCGGGCGTGCCGATGCGGATCGGCGTCAACTCCGGCTCGCTGCCCAAGCACCTGCACGAGCTGGAGCGCGAGAGCCCGGTCGAGGCCCTCGTCCAGGCGGCGGTCGGGTTCGTCGAGCTGATGGAGCGGCTGGACTTCGAGGACTTCAAGGTCTCGATCAAGTCGACCAGCGTCCCGAACACGATCGCCGCCAACCGGCTGCTGGCGGAGAAGATCGAGTACCCGATCCACCTCGGGATCACCGAGGCGGGGACGAAGTGGACGGGCTCGCTGAAGTCCGCGGTCGGGCTCGGGACCCTGCTCGCGGACGGGATCGGGGACACGATCCGGATCAGCCTCTCGACCTACCACGCCGAGGAGGAGGTCAAGGTCGCGTGGGAGATCCTCAAGGCCCTGGGGCTGCGCGAGCGCGGCCCGGTGCTGATCGCGTGCCCGACATGCGGGCGGCTTCAGTTCGACATGGACACCGTCGTGGCGGAGATCGAGCAGCGCCTGGAGGGCTACGAGGAGCCGATCGAGGTCGCCGTGCTGGGCTGCGCGGTGAACGGGATCGGCGAGGCCTCGCACGCCGACTTCGGGATCACGGGGGCGAAGAACGAGGGCCTGATCTTCGCCCACGGCAAGCCGCTGCGGAAGGTGCCACAGGAGGAGCTGGTCGAGGCGCTGTTCGCCGAGATCGACCGCTCGCTCGACCGCGGCGGCGTTCAGGTGGACTCGGCAAAGGCGGCGGAGGGCGCCGAGTGGCTGGCAAAGATCGAGGAGGAGAACGCCGACGAGCTGACGCCGGAGCGGATCGCCGCGATGGAGGCGGCGGCCGCGAAGGCCGGAGGAGGGGAGGCCGAGCCGCTTCCCACGCTCGCGCCGGTGAAGGGCGGCAAGGCCGAGCGTGCCCGTCCCAAGCTCGACGAGGACGCCTCGCCGGTCGCCGGGCGGCGCTTCACGCGCACCTGAGCCGCTTTACTCGGCCTCGGGCTGACGTCCCAGGCTGTGCCCGGCATCGCCCGGGCCCGAGGTCCGTTTGCGCACGTAGTCGGCGATCTTCATCGTGTGGCTCTTGGGGTAGACCTGGTTGATCGTGACCTCTTTCTCCACGCCCGAGATCGTCAGCGCGCTCTCCACGACGCTCACCTCGGCCTGAATCGAGGAGACGGTCTCGTAGGGCAGGTCCTCGACGCGCTGGTGGGCGACCCCCTGCTCAACGAACATCAGCCTGCGATCGGTGACCACGATCAGCCCGATGCCCCCGTCGTGCCTCCCCTGCGCCATGTGGACGATCTCCTCGCCCGCTGGCAGCAGGCGCGGGAGCATCGCGATCTCGCGGCGCAGCAGCCACTGCGTGCCCGAGTCGACCTTGCTCGCGACGGCCTGGGCAACGCGCGCCTCGGAGTCACCCGCCATCGGCGAACCTTCCTCTCATCACGGCCGGCAACACGCCTTGCCAGCTTATAGCGCGTGCGTGCGCCCGCTCGTTAGGCTCAGCCGGCCATGACCCGGCTCTCAACCTTCTTCCTCCCGACGCTTAAGGAGGCCCCCGCCGACGCCGAGGCGGTCTCCCACAAGCTGATGGTGCGCGCGGGACTGATCCGCCAGCTCGGCGCGGGGCTGTGGAGCTACCTGCCGACCGGGTGGCGCGTGCAGCACAAGGTCGAGGGAATCATCCGCGACGAGATGAACTCGATCGGTGGCCAGGAGATGCTGATGCCCGTGCTCCAGCCAGCGGAGATCTGGCGGCAGACGGGACGCTACGAGATCCCCGAGCTGTTCAAGCTCGAGGATCGCCGCGACGCCGACCTGGTCCTGGCCATGACCCACGAGGAGAGCCTCACCTACCACGTCGCGCGCGATGTCCGCTCCTACCGCGAGCTGCCGCTGATCCTCTACCACATCCAGACCAAGGAGCGGGACGAGCCGCGACCCCGGGCGGGAGTGCTGCGGACACGGGAGTTCACGATGAAGGACTCCTACAGCTTCGATCGCGACACCGGCGGCCTGGAGCGATCCTACGAGCGCCACATCGAGGCCTACGACCGGATCTTCGACCGCTGCGGGCTGCGCACCTACCGGGTCGAGTCCGACGTCGGGATGATGGGGGGCCTGGGGGCTCACGAGTACATGGCCCCCTGCGCGGCGGGCGAGAACGAGGTCGCGCTCGCGCCGGACTACGCGGCCAACGTGGAGATCGCCTCTGCGGAGCCCCGCGTGGTCGACCTGCCGCCGCGGCTCGACGAGCCCAAGCAGGTACCGACCCCGGGGCTGACGACCGTGAAGGAGGTCGCGGAGGCGCTCGGCGTGCCCGCCGGTGCGGCGCTGAAGGCGATCCCGGTGATCACCGAGGATCGCGGCCTCGTACTCACCCTCGTGCGCGGCGATCACCGCCTCAACGAGACCAAGCTCCGCAATGCCCTCGGGTCCGATTTCCGCGCCGCGCGAGCCGACGAGATCGAGGCCGAGCTGGGCCCGCCCGGCTACATCGGCCCGGTCGGCGCGTCGGTGCCCGTGATCAAGGACGCCGCGATCCAGGGCGAGGGCTACTTCGCCGGCGCCAACAGGCCCGACTCGCATCTGATCGGTGTCGCTCCCCGGCGGGACTTCCCCTATGAGGAGGCCGACATCCGCGCGGTCGAGGCCGGCGACCGCTCGGCGGGGGGCGGCGCGATCACGATCGAGCCCGCGATCGAGGTCGGGAACATCTTCAAGCTCGGGACGCGCTACTCCGAGCCCCTCGGCGCCACGTTCCTCGACGAGGACGGCACCGAGCGACCGATCGTGATGGGCAGCTACGGAATCGGTCCCGCCCGCATCGTCGCCGCGGCGATCGAGCAGCGGGCCGACGAACGGGGGATCGTTTGGCCGCCCTCGATCGCGCCCTGGCAGATCCATCTCGTGGCGCTCGGCAAGGCCGGCGACGAGGTCAGCGCGGCGGCGAACCGGATCTACGAGGAGCTGCTCGCGGCCGGGGCCGAAGTCGTCTACGACGACCGCGAGGCGGGCACCGGGGAGAAGCTCACCGACGCCGAGCTGCTCGGCTGCCCGCTGCGGCTCACGGTCGGCCCCCGGGCACTGGCCGAAGGCGAGATCGAGGTGCAGGTCCGCGAGAGCGGTGCCGAGCAGCGCCTCGGAGCCGGGGACGCTGCCGCGGCAGCACTCGACATGGTGGAGCGACTGGGGTGAGAGCGCGGGCGATGAGCGACGCTCGCGCTCCCAAGGGCCCCGGGCCGCGCCGCCTGACCAAGGAGCGCCTCGTCGGTCTCGATCGATCCGGCCCGGAGCCCGTAGAGACGCGCCGCGGGCAGCCGCTGCGCCCGTTCACGATCCCGAACCTGATCGGCTACGCGAGGTTCGCCGCGATCCCGGTCTTCCTGTATCTGGCCCTCGACTCGGGGGACGGGCGGTCGGCTCCCGCGGCGGTGCTGTACGCGCTGATCGCCGGGGGCGACTACGTCGACGGGTTCGTGGCCAGGGCGACCGGACAGTACAGCCGCATGGGCGCGATCCTCGATCCGATCGTCGACCGGCTCACGATCCTCTCCGGGGTCATCGTCTGCTGGCACTTCGACCTCCTGCCTCGCTGGGCGCTCGCGGCACTCGTCATCCGCGAGCTCCTCACCACATGCCTGGCGCAGATCGGGCTTCGCCGTGGGCTCGAGCTGGAGGTCAACTGGCTCGGCAGGATCGGCGTGTGGCTTGCCATGACCGGGATCTTCTTCGCGCTCGCGGTGGAGACCTGGGCTTCGGCGGCGCTGCTGATCGCCGGGCTGGTCGCGCTGGTCCTCGCAACCGTCCTCTACATCCGGGTCGGGCTGGGGCGCCCCGGCAAGACGCAACCAGCCGGTCGCTGAAACTCCGCGCCCAACCGTCAACCTCTAGTTGACCCTTTGCGGTGCGGGCATATAATGGCCCTGGGAGTGGGGGGTACGGATACAAGGATCGGGCGAGCAGACGACGGGAGCGAAATGGAGGAGACCTTCCCCGATATCGGGTCCATGAGCGACCAGGAGCTCAAGGACCTCATCGCGCAACTCGCGGAGGAGGAGCGCGAGGTCTCCTACCGGCGGCGCCTCCTGCACGGCAGGATCGACATCCTGCGCGCGGAGTTGGTGACCCGCCTGCGCACCAAGCGAGAAGAGGGCGACGCGCTGATCACCGGCGACGACGTCCAGAAGCTCACCGACATCCTGCTGGGCAAGGCCCCTGACGCCGACGAGGCGCGCTAGCGATGGCCCTGCACTGTCCGGAGTGCGGGTTCGTCAACCCAGAGGGCGCGAACTACTGCCAGAAGTGCGGCGCCTACCTCGCCCGGACCGAGGGCGAGGGGGAGGAGCCCACGACCTCGACCTACAAGGTCGACGAGACCGGTGAGTATCAGCCGGTTGACATCGACGAGATCGTCGAGGAGGCCGGGGCCGCGCTGGTCATTCGGTCCGGCGGCGGGCGGTCCGGTGAGAGCTTCACGATCGAGGGCGACCGGATCAGCATCGGCCGCAGCCCCGACGCGGAGGTCTTCCTCGACGACGTCACCGTGTCGCGCAACCACGCGCTCATAGTGCGGCGCAAGGACGGCCTCTACATCGACGACCTCGGATCGCTGAACGGCACATACGTGAACCGGCGCCGCATCGAGTCGCACAAGCTCGACGACGGCGACGAGATTCAGATCGGCAAGTACAAGCTCAGCTACCTGGAGCGCTGAGATGGCGGTCGCCGCACGCACCACGACGCAGACGGCAGCGAAGCCCGCGCAGCGCGAGCGCGGCGGATCCCGCCCCCGCAAGGCATTGACGATCGGTGCCGTGTGCAAGATCCTGAACCAGGAGTTCGAGGACATCTCGATCTCGAAGATCCGCTACCTCGAGGACCAGAAGCTGCTCGCCCCCCGGCGCACTCCGGGCGGCTACCGCCTGTACAGCCAGGCGGACGTCGAGCGCCTGCGGAC
>Ga0184637_10001910_pt1 | contig 13662 bp, 15 predicted proteins | sample PLM3_127_b2_FD_133143 | JGI IMG/M metagenome (GOLD analysis project Ga0184637, IMG submission 133143) | Groundwater sediment microbial communities from an aquifer in East River, Colorado, USA - PLM3_127_b2 | ecosystem: Environmental > Terrestrial > Soil > Riparian zone | place: USA: East River...
AGCGGCGTGCCTACGGCCTACGCGACGAGGAGTACCTCCGGCTCAAGGTCCTCACCCTCATGCTTCCCCCGCTGTAGGTCGGAAATCGAGTGAAAATGACCCACACGAATCCCCGAAGACCCATTCTTCATTTCAACAGGTCTTGGGACATCCCCCGGCGAGTCGGCCGAGTGCTTGTTCGTCGACATGCGTGCGTAGATGGCTGCTCTCCTGCCCCCTAGTCGCTCCCCGAGGTCCAAATAGGGTCGCCATTACCGTCCATCACTAGTATTCCGACCGTTGGAATAGAGATCCGCTCAACCCCGCTACGATCAAAGAAACGTGCGCCGGCGTCCCCCTTAGGCGTTGTCTCGATAATCATCCTCCTGTTCATGTCCCCATCGAAATAGAGAGTGAACGCTGCTCCGTCAGCGTTCGTAGACGTAACAATCCGTCCATTTCCGCTGCGGTCCACATGAGCGACGCCGGCACTTCCGTCCGGGAGCGTTCTGATCAAGACCCGTTTCTTCCCCAAACCGTCGTAGTACATGGTGCCCGCAAACCCTTCCGGGTCCGTGCTCGTCTTCACCCGCGGTACTCCGTCGCGATCGTAGTGTGCGATTCCGGAAGCCCCATTGGCATGAGTGCTTGCAGCCATCCGAGCTTCTCCGCTGGCGTCGAAGTGGATCACGCTCGCTGTGCCGTTGGGGTCCGTTCCAGCTGAAATGCGGAGCACACCCTCTGGATCTGTGTGGTTGTCCCGGGCCTCGCCGGCGGCCGTCGTGCTCGTAGCAATTCTCATCTGCCCACTTCCATCAGCGTGAATGACGTCTGCTGAACCGTCTGAGTTCGTGCCCATCGTGATCCGCAAGGCACCAAGCAGATCCCAGTGATTGACATAAGCCGACCCATCCTTGTCCGTCGCGGCTACAATTCGCTCCCGCCCTTCATCATCCACGATCGCAAGACGGCGAATCGTGAGCTCCTGTGGACTGGGGCTCGTAGCTGCCACTCCAACGCAAGCCACTAGGCCACCCGCAAGGACAAGCACCCAGCGCCGCAGCAACTTCGTCTCCCGCTCCAACTTCGTGGGGCGCTCGGTCGTCTCGTCGCTCATGCCGGCCTCCCTTCCTCGGGCGAGCAGCTCGTCCTGGTTCTCGGTGGACATGCGCGCGTAGATGGCTGCTCGGCTCACGATCCGCCTCCGAACAAATTGTTGCGCTTGATGTGCCACAATTCGTCAAGAAAGGAGCGCAATTCAGAAGCGTCTACCACGAACACAGTGCGCTCTCGGTCTTCTGCAATGTCGCTTGCGTGCGCGCCGTCCCGCACAACTCCTCGATCGACCGCGAACGCCTTCCGAAATCGAACGATCGGAGCAAGCGTGATCGCAGCGCCCGGTGGCACCGTTCCCTCTTCAAGCGAGACATTGATTAGATCAACTTCGAGCACCACTGGCGTTGGTCGGCACACAATCAGTGGCACGAATGCGATACGACCTTCCCCGAAGTGATCCGCTAGTCGCGTGCGCAGATGCGCCACCGATTCTGTTGCCAGCACCAGCTCAGACGCAATCCGCTCTAGTGAGCGTCTGTTATCCGTCGCAGATCCCGGAACGACGCAGTACTCGGCCTCGGGACTCGCGGGATCGAACGAGGCGTAGTCGAAGACCTCGATTGCATTCTTGCCGGCAACGCAGAATCGGGCGTGACGTCGCGTCCTCGAACGCGGCGTCGTCAGAAATACCCAGTTCCCTCCGCTTCTCCGCTTGCATTCGACCACAAAGCACAGGGGATCCCGATAGATGACTAGATCCGCGAATCCGGAACGGCCAGACGCCTCATCCTGCCACGGGAACTCGCTGCCTACGATGTTCCAGCGCCCGTCGAACTGACCGCCCGCGGCACGCACTTCCTCCTCCACTCGCATCTGGAATGGGAACCCAGACGCGACTACGTGCGACCGCAGTCCATTCTGGTGCTCTTCAGAGAGCTGATTAACCATCAATTGCTCCGATGCAAAACGCTCGCTCGCTCGAAGACGCCGACCGGCTTCAAGCCGCGGCTAGCCGCAAACTCGCGGCAGCGGGCGACTTGGTCGGCGGGAGAGTCGGCCGACTGCTTGTCCGTCGACATGTGCGCGTAGATGGCGGCCCTCATTCAACACGCTCCTGTTCGTGCTCCAAGGCCAGCGAGGGCGGAACAGGCAAGCTCCCGTAGGAGAAATTCTTGGCCTTCCTGCTCACCGCGATCCTGGCGGCGTCGCAAGCTATCCATCCGAAACGCAGGTTCGCAGCGCGCCCGCTCGCATTTCTGAGAACGCCGATCGCCGGTACTATCAACTCTCTTTCCTTCTTCGAGAGGATGTGCACCTCCGACAGGATGCGACTCAGGTCTTCGAGCGCTCCGACCAACGATGCTGAGTCACTACTGTCATTCCTGAGAATGCTCATCACCCGTCCGAACATCCCGTCAACTTGAAGGCGAAGCGCGTTTCGCCTAGCATGCATTGCTACCCAATCGCGAGCGATCGGCAGAAGCGCGATGCACGCAACCGCGAAGCTGGCCACGGCGGAAGCCGTCACTGCAATGGCTGCCCATCGTTGCCAATAGAGCGAGAGAAGAGCCGCGCTCCCCTCAGGCGAATCCATTCGCTACCTCCCGCACCACCCGCACCAGCGCCGAGCGGTAGAGCGCCGCCCGCGTCCGCGGCGCCAGCGGCCCGATCTCAGTCCGCGTTATCGTGGTACTCGGGCTGGAAAAAGATAGGGAATTCAAGCTAGATCTTCGCTCCCGTCGGGAAGCGGTGCCTGCGGCAATCTTTCTGCCGTACCCAGTTCCAGTGGATTCGGCTCGCGTTTCATGAACTCAAATCCATGGACCCCTCGCCCCGAGAGCCGCCGCGAAGTCCGATCTCAGCGCCGCCGGTCCAAGCCGCGCACCCACGACTCCGCGAGCTGACCGCGGGCGACCTCCTCGACCGCGCCGGAGAGCGTCACGTCGAACGCGTCGCTCACCTCCACCTGAAGCGAGCCGCCCGGCATCACCACTTCGATCGGACTGCGCGCGACACCGCGCCGCACCGCCGCGCAGGCTGCGGCACACGCCGAGGAGCCCGATGCCAGGGTCTCGCCTGCCCCACGCTCCCAGATCCAGATCGCGAGCCGGTGCCGGGTGCGCGGCACCACGAGCTGAACATTGGTGAAACGCGGGAAGATCCGGTGCGTCTCGAGCGCCGGGCCGAGCTCTACCAGGTCGCGCCGCGTCACGTCGCGACCCTTCTGGAGGAACACGACGCAGTGTGGGTTGCCGACCGACACGCCGGTAAAGCGCAGCGAGCGGGAGCCGACGCGAATCGGCTGATCGACGAGCTCGGGAACGTCGAGGCTACACGGCAGATCAGCGGGCCGGAAGCTCGCCCTTCCCATCGCGACGGTGGCACTCGACGCGACACCGCGGGCGTCGAGCGCGAGCTCGATCCCCACGACGCCCCCCACCGTGTCGACGCGAAACGACGTCCGCCGCGTGCGGCGCGTCGCGTGCAGGTAGCGCGCGAAGATCCGCAGCCCGTTTCCCGACTTCTCGGCACCGCTGCCGTCGGGGTTCCAGATGCGCAGCCCGAAATCGGCGCGCCGCGTCGGCGTCAGCGCGAGCACGCCGTCCGCGCCGATGCCGGTGTGCCGGTCGCACAGGCGCCGCACCCGCGCGGGCGTGAGCTTGAAGTCGAGCTCCGCCGGGTCGACCACGAGGTAGTCGTTGCCGAGCCCGTGTCCCTTGAAGAACGCGTTGCGCACCGCTGGCGATGCTACCCCTTCCGAGCTGCGCGATGCTCTCGCGGTGCCGGAGCTCCCGGATGTCACCCTCTACGTCGAGCGCCTGACCGCTCGCTGCGCCGGCGAGACGCTCGAACGGGTGCGCGTCTCCGGCCCGTCGCTGCTGCGGAGCGTCGAACCCCCGCTCTCGGCCGCCGAGGGGCGGCGGGTGCAGGGCGTCCGGCGCCTCGGCAAGCGGATCGTCTTTGCGCTGGAAAGTGAGCTGTTCCTGATCTTCCACCTGATGATCGCCGGCCGCTTCCGCTGGCGCGAGCGCGGCGCGCGGCCCCAGCGCAGGACGGGACTCGCAGCGCTCGACTTCACGACCGGCACGCTGATCCTGACCGAGGCGAGCACGCAGAAGCGCGCGACGCTGCACCTGGTGCGCGGGGAGCAGGAGCTCGCCCGGCACGACCCGGGCGGGCTCGAGGTGCAGGGCGCAACGCCGGCGGCGTTCCGCGAGCGCCTGCTCGCGGAGAACCGGACGCTCAAACGGGCGCTCACCGACCCCCACATCCTGAGCGGGATCGGCAACGCCTATTCCGACGAGATCCTGCACCGCGCGCGCCTCTCGCCGGTGACGCTCACGCGCAGGCTCTCGGAAGAGGAGCTGCTCCGCCTCCACGCGGCGGCGCGCGACACGCTCGAGACGTGGACCGCGCGCTTGCGCGAAGAGGTGGGCGACGGCTTTCCCGACAAGGTGACGGCGTTCCGCCCGGAGATGGCGGTCCACGGGCGCTATCGCGAGCCCTGCCCCGACTGCGGCGCGCCGGTGCAGCGGATCGTGTACGCCGCGAACGAAACGAACTACTGCGCGCGCTGCCAGACCGGTGGAAAGCTGCTCGCCGACCGCGCGCTCTCGCAGCTCTTGAAGAAGGACTGGCCGAAGTCGCTCGAAGAGCTCGAGGCGAGAAAGCGCACGCCGTGAGCTCCACTCCGTGGCGCCACCGGGATCACACCCGCGGCAGTCTCGCGACGTCACTGTTCGTGCTGGCGCTGCCGCTGCTCGCGAGCGGCGTGCTCGGCAGCACGGTGTTCCAGATCGCCGAGCTGTCGTTCCTGGCGCGCCTCGGCGAGGCGCCGCTGGCCGCGGTGACGATCACCAACCAGACCGTGCGGCAGGTGTACCTGCTGATCGCGATGGGGCTCTCGTTCGCGACCCAATCGCTGATCGCGCGCGCCGTCGGCGCTGGCGACCTCGAGCAGGCGGAGCACGTGGCGGGCCAGTCGATCGCGCTGGGCCTCCTGCTGTCGGCGGCAGTCGCCGCGGTGGGCTGGGCGTTTCCCGACGCGCTGTTCGGGCTGCCCGGCCCCGACCCGAGCTTTGCCGAGCACGGTGTGCCCTACCTGCGCCTCGTCTTCCTGCTGAACTTCGGCGTCGTCGGAACGATGCTCTTCGCCGCGATCCTCGGCGGCGCCGGGGACACGACCACACCGCTCTTGGTACAACTGGTGCAGTCCGGTGTCGCAATCCTCGCCGAGTGGCTGCTGATCTTCGGGAACCTCGGAGCACCCGCGCTCGGCGTCCGCGGCGTCGCGCTGGGCGCCGCCGCCGGCCAGGCGGTCGCGATGGGGTTGGGCGTGTGGCTGCTCTTCCGCGGCAAGTCGCGGGTGCGTCTGCGGCGCGATCACGTGATCCCCGACTGGCGCACGATCGGCGCGCTGGCGGGCATGTCCTGGCTGCCGGCCGCGCAGATGATCGGCGGGCTCGCGACCACCTTCGCGTTCGTGCGGCTGTGCGGGAGCTACGGCGAGAACGTGCAGGCCGCCTACGCGATCTCACTGCGCGTCGGCATGATCGTCCCGATGGTCTGCTTTCCGCTCGCCGGCGCGTGCTCGACGCTGGTGGGCCAGGCGCTCGGCGCGGGTGAAGTGCGGCGCGCCTGGCACGCGGTCAGGATCGGCCTGCTGGCCCACGGCGCGATCATGGGGCTATTGGCGGCGGTCGTGATCGGCCTGCGCCACGAGCTGATGGCGCTGCTCTCCGACGATCCGGAGGTGATGCAGCACGGCGCCGTGTTCCTGCTCTACAGCGGCCTATCGTTCTTCTTCTTCGCATTCTACTTCGTGGTGATGCGCTCGCTGCAGGGCGCCGGCGATTTCGCGGTCCCGATGGCGGTCACGCTCGGCGGCGCCTTCTTCGTCACGATTCCGCTCTCGTTCTGGCTGGCGCGCGGTCTTGCGCTGGGTCCCACCGGGATCGCGGTCGGCCAGCTCGTCGGAGCCGCGTTCGTGACGCTGGCGACGAGCGCCTGGTTCCTCACTGGCCGCTGGACCCGCCGCGGGGCACACTCGCCGCCCCGATGACGATCCGCCTCGTCGCGCTCGATCTCGACGGCACGCTGCTCGACCCGTATGGAAAGCTCACACCGGTGGTCTGCGATGCAGTGCGTCGAATGGCCCAGCGCCGCGAGCTGCGGATCGTCTTGTGCACCGGTCGCCGCTTCCGCACCGCGCTGCCGCACGCGCGCGCGCTCGGACTCGCCGGCGCGATCATCGTCAACAACGGCGCGGTGGTGAAGGACCTCGCGACCGGCGACACGCTCCAGCACTCCTACTTGCCCGCCCCGGTGTTCACCGAGGTGGTCGAGCACGTGCGATCCCACGGGCCACCGCTCGTCTACGTCGACACCTATCACGACGGAGTCGACGTCCTCACCGAGCGCACAGACCAGGCTCACCCGTTCCAGCGCGAGTACATCGACGACAACGGCGAGTTCATCCAGGTGGTGGACGACGTCGCGCGGGCTGGCAGCGACGGCGTGATCATGGTCAGCACGATGGCCGACCCGGCGTCACTCGACGCGCTTGCGCGTAGCGCGCACGAGCGCCTCGACGACCGGATCCACACCCACTCGATCATCAACAAGAACTACCAGGGGCACATTCTCGAATTCCTGTCCCCGGCCGCCGGCAAGTGGCCGGCGCTGGAGCGGCTGGCGGCGTCCTGGGGCATTCGTGCCGCGGAGATCGCGGGTGTCGGCGACGACACCAACGACGCCGAGGTGCTGCGCCGGGTCGGGCTCGGCATCGCGATGGGGAACGCGCTGCCCGAGGTGCGCGGGGCCGCCGACCGCGTCGTCCGCAGCAACGCCGAGGGCGGCGCGATCGAAGCGATCGAGCAGATCCTCGCCACCCTGTGACGGGATTCCCGGACGAGCGCGAGGGCGGAGGCCGGCTCTCGGTTGCCGGCCTCCGCGCTCGTCGCGAGCCGTGGGTGAAGCGGAGCGCGCTAGCTCAGAAACCCGCGCGGCGCCGCAGCGCCAAGCCCGCCAGACCCGCCGCCACCAGTAGCATCGTCCCCGGCTCGGGAATGAGCGTCGTCGGGGTGCCGACCAGGATCAGCGTCTCGGTTGATGGATTGGCTGTGGACTCGTAGACGAAGGACCCCGAGAGGTCTCCAAACGCGTCGAAGGCCCAAGTCCCGAGGTTGACCGGGACCCCCGACGCGAGCGGCGAGACTCCGTCGGGCAGCCCGGTGATCGCGCACGGGAACGCGCCCGCCGTGCAGGTGACGGTCCCGATCTGCACGAGACCCGTCGGCCCACCAAACAGGACACTGGAGCTCAGCGTCGATCCGGTCCCCCCCACGCTGCTGGGCCCGAGCGCGATGCTGGTGCGCTCGAGCACGACGCTGACGAACGCCGGACTCGCCACCTCGTACGGCACGTGGGCCAAGCTCACGTCGTAGAGCAGGATGTTGCCCGCCCCGTCATCGTCGAGCGTGATCGTGCCGGTCACGGCCACCGTGCACGGGAAGCACGCCCCATTGACCATCGACATCGAGGATCCGGTCATGTCGTAGGTAATACCCAGCGCCGAGGCCGAGCCAGCGAGGAGAAGGGCTCCTCCTACCAAGAGCAGTACGCGAGACAGCAATCGGGCCATGAAACCCTCCTTCCCAAAGGTTCCGAATTTCTGAGCAAGCGTCGTGCCATGGCGTCGGGCGGGTCGAGAACGAGTTGCAAAGGCCCGGATCCGCTGCGATTTCGTTCGATCGTCGAACCGGATCCGGGACGCACCGGGGCTGCCCGGAGGGAATCTGTTTGCCCAGGAACGGAAAACTCGTTCCAGATTCGAACGACCAGCCGCGGCGCGCCATCCCGCACGGGCCCCACCCCCGCGGCGTGCCGGTAGAATGCGCCGATGCCGAACACCGGACGCTACCCGCACCTCCTGGCTCCCGGGCGCATCGGGTCGCTCGCGCTGCGCAACCGCACGTGCCTCTCGCCGATGGGAACAAATCTCGAGGCCGACGATGGCACGCCCGGGGAACGGATCACGCGCTTCTACGAGGAACGCGCGAAGGGCGGCGTCGGAATGATCATCGCCGGCGTGACCGGCGTCGCGTGGCCGTCGGGCGTCTCGAACCCGAACAACATGGGGCTCTCGCGCGACGAGCTGGTGCCCGCGTTCCGCGCGATGACGGACCGCGTGCACGCGCACGGCGCGGCGATCGCCGTGCAGCTCCAGCATGCCGGAAAGACCTCGCTGCAGGACGTGATCGCCGGAAAGCCGCTGTGGGTTCCGAGCGAGCTTCCGGAGAAGGCCGGCGACCTGTTCGAGGCGCTCACGCCCGAGGAGATCGCGGCGGTGACGGCGCCGTTCACGCAGCCGGGCAGCAGGATGGCGTTCCACGTCGTCACCGAGGAAGACGTCAGCACGCTGTGTGGTTGGTTCGCCGACGCCGCCGAGCGCGCGCGCAGCGCCGGGTTCGACGGCGTCGAGATTCACGCCGGGCACGGCTACCTGATCTCCTCGTTCCTGTCGCGGTCCACCAACCACCGCAGCGACGAGTACGGCGGGCCGCTCGAGAACCGCGCGCGCGTGCTGCTGCGCGTGATCGGCGCCGTGCGCGAGCGGGTCGGCGCTGCGTTCCCGGTCTGGTGCCGGCTCGACGGCGTCGAGTATCGAAAGGCGACGGGCATCACGGAGGCCGATGCGCAGCGAACCGCCGAGCTCGCGGTGGCAGCCGGGCTCGATGCGGTGCACGTCTCGGCCTACGCCGACCCGCGCTCGGCGATCGGCTTCACCGACGCGCCGCTCCCGCACCAGCCCGCCGCCTACCTCGGGCTCGCGCGCGGCATCAAGCGGCGCGTGGACGTGCCGGTGATCGCCGTCGGGCGCATCGAGCCCGACGTAGCCGAGCGCGCGATCGCCGCCGGCGACGCCGACTTCGTCGCTTGGGGCCGCGCGCTGATCGCCGACCCCGAGCTGCCCGCGAAGCTCGCGCGCGGCGACGGCGCGGTGCGTCGCTGCATCTACAGCTATCGCTGCGTGGGCAACATCTTCCTGCGCCGCGCCGCGAGCTGTGCGGTCAACCCGCGCGCGGGCCGCGAGGGAGAGCTGCGGATCGAGCCGGCTTTGCTCCCGCGGCGTGTGCTGGTCGCCGGCGGCGGCCCGGCGGGCCTCGAGGCGGCGCGCCTGCTCGCGCTGCGCGGCCACGCGGTGACGCTCTGCGAGCGCGAATCCCTGCTAGGCGGGCTCGGGCTCGCCGCCATCGCGGGCGAGCCGGCGAACGCGCCGCTGCTCGACGGGCTCTTGCGCGCGGTGGAGGCGGCGAAGGTCGAGCAAGCGGAGCGCGCAGCGAGCCGAAGGCGAGCGAAGATCGAAGTGCGGCTCGGCTGCGAGGTGACTGCGGATCTCGTGGCAGAGCTCGACCCCGAGGCCGTGGTCGTCGCAGTCGGTGCGCGGCCGGCGCGGCCGCGCGTTCCCGGCGCCGGCACCGCGCACGTGCTCGATCCATGGCAGCTGCGCGGCGGGATCGAGGTGGCGCTCGCGCGCGGCCCGCGCGTCGCGGTCGTCGGCGGTGGGCTGGTCGGCGTCGAGATCGCCGAGCGCCTCGCGGAGCGCGGCGCGAGCGTGACGGTGATCGCGGCGCAAGCGGTCCTCGCCAGCGAGATGGCACCGCCGCGGCGCTGGCGCGCGGTCCACCTGCTCGCCCTGCACGGCGTCGCGCGCCACACCGGCGCGCAGCTCGTCGCGATCGAGCCTGATCGCGTGCACTTCACCGGGGCCGACGGCACCGCGCGCGAGCTGGCGATCGACGCGGTGATTCTGGCCGATGCGTCGGCGCCGAACGACGCGCTCGCCGAGGCGTTGTCCTCCGTTCGCGTCGAAGTGCATCGCGTCGGCGACTGTGTCGCTCCGCGCACCTTCGAAGAGGCGTTCTACGAGGCAACGGTCGTCGCCGCGGCCCTCTGAGTGATCCTTACCGATCTCCGTTCGCCTTCGGCTCACTGCGCGCGGCAAGACCGCTTGCTTTCAGCCGCCGAGGCCCATCAGCTCGACCACGCCCACCGAATGGCCGGCGGTGAAGCCGCCGTCCACCGGCAATGCTACGCCGGTGACGAACGAGGCGTCGTCGGAGGCGAGGAAGAGCGCGGCGCCGGCGACCTCCTCGGGGCGGCCGAAGCGACCGAGCTTGTGCTGCTCGCGGATCCGCTCGCGGCACTGCGCGGGAAACGCGTCGCCGCCGACCACCTGGCGGAAGAGCGGCGTGTCGATGAACCCGGGGCAGATGCAGTTGGCGCGGATCCCGATCCGCCCGTAGTCCATCGCGAGGTTCTTGGTCAGAAGGATCACGCCCCCCTTCGACGCGTTGTAGGTGCTTCCGCCCTCGGCGCCCTCGATCCCCTCGACGCTGGCGATCGTGACGATGCTGCCGCTGCGGCGCGCGAGCATCGACGGCAGCACCGCCTTTGCCGACAGGAACGTGCCGGTGAGGTTCACGTCCTGGACCTTCTGCCAGTCTTCCTGCGACACCAGGTGAACAGGACCGCCGCCGGCGATACCCGCCGCGGTGACGAGCACGTCGATTCCGCCGTGCTTCGCGACCGTCGCGGCGACGGCTTCGTTCTGCGCCGCGGCGTCGCGCACGTCGGCCACGTGGAACCCTGCCGAAGGCGCGGCGTCCGCCACCTGCTTCCAGTCGGGACAAACGGCCAGGTCGAGCCCTACCACGATCGCGCCTTCGCGCGCGAAGCGCAGCGCGGTCGCGAAGCCGATTCCGGAACCCGCGCCGGTGATGAACGCCACTTTCCCGTCGAGCCGTGCCATTCGTCCCCTCCTCGATCCTATCCGCGAAGACTCGCCAGCACGTCGGGGAGCGGCGCGTGATCGGCGCTGTGCGCGTCCCGGTGCTCGTAGCGCAGGACAGGACCGGGCCCGAGCACGAACGTCGCCCCCAGCTGGTCGACGCGCCTGCCCGACGCGCCGATCCGGTGGCCGGCGCGCCACGCGCGGCGCGTGCCCGCGTAGGAGGCCGGGTGGAACAGCCGCCAGAACGGCACGCGCTCGATCGCGGCGGTGCGCGCGGCGCGCCCGTCGGAATCGACGAGCACCGGGAACGGAATGCGGTAGTCCTCGATAAAAGTCCGTGCAAACGACGAATCGCCGGTCCCGATCGCCACCACCTCCGCGCCGGCGCGCTGCACTTCCGCGTACGCGTCGCGCAACTGCGCGGCGTGCTCCCGGCACAGCAGTCAGCCGAAGTGGCGCAGGAAGACGAGCGCCACGCGGCGCGCGGACCAGTAGTCGCCGAGGCGATGCGCGGCGCCGAAGGCGTCGGGCAGCTCGAGGTCGGAGAGGGCGGCGAGATCCATCGACTACAGCTTCGCGAGAATCGCCTCCGCGCTGCTCACCTCGAACTTCATCGGCGCCTCGACGTGGAGCGCCTTGACCACGCCGTTGTCGATGATCGCGGCGTAGCGCTGGGAGCGCGTGCCGAAGCCGATGCCCTTGCCGTCCATCTCGAGGCCCATCGCCTTGGCGAAGTCTGCGTTGCCGTCGGCCAGCATCATCACATCGTCGCCGACGTTGCGGTCCTTGCCCCAGCAGTCCATCACGAACGCGTCGTTCACCGAGATGCAGGCGATCAGATCGACGCCCTTCGCCTTGATCTCCTTGGCCTTCGCGACGAACCCCGGCAGGTGCTGCATCGAGCACGTCGGCGTGAAGGCGCCCGGGACGGCGAATAGCACCGCCTTCTTGCCCTTGAACAGCGCGCCGGTCGACACGTCCTGCATCTTGCCGTCGACCATGGTCTTGATCTTCACGTCGGGAACCGCGGTGCCTACTTTGATCGGCATGGGGGGAGTCCTTTCCAATCATGGAGTTGGGGTGAGAGTGGATTCTAGGCGACCTTGCGCGCGCCCACGAGCGCCGCGACCGCCTTCTCGAGCCCGTCGACGGAGAGCTGGAACATCGGGAACACACTCGCGACCACCGCCGTCGTGCGCGTATGGGGCCAGCTCTTCTCCGGGTCGGGGTTCAGCCAGACGCAGCGGTCGAAATGCGCGGCGATGCGCTGGAGCCACGCGATGCCCGGAGTCTCGGTCTCCCGGCGCGGGTCGATGTTGCCGAACGCGCCCATCAGCTCCTGCGGGTGCATCGCGGCGTCGCCGACGAGCGCCACCTTCCAGCGCTCGTCGAGCTGCCGGAACAGGTCGCCGGTGGGCACGGCCGATTTACGCAACAGGCGCGCGTCGCTGTACACGTTCTCGTAGACGCAGTTGTGGAAGTAGTAGGCGCGAAAGTCGCGCAGCCCGCGGGCGGCGTGCAGCGCCGTCAGCAGGCGGCTCACCGGCTGGTAGTAGGGATCCATCGAGCCACCGACGTCCATCAGCAAGAGCAGCCGCACGTTGTTCTTCCGCTCGGGCCGGAACACCAGCTCGATCTCGCCGGCGTTGCGGCAGGTCTCGTCGAGGTCGAGCTCGTCGGGGCGACCCTGGCGCGTGAGCTGGCGCAGGCGCTTCAGCGCGACGCGCGTGCCGCGCAGGTCGAGCGTCTCGTCGGTGCGGTAGTCGCGGAAGTGCCGCTCCTCGGCCACCTTCATCGCCGATTTGCGCTGCCCCTTCCCGCCGACGCGGATGCCGGTCGGGTGCTCGCCGCCGTGGCCGAACGGCGAGTGGCCGCCGGTGCCGATCCAGCGCCCGCCGCCGTCGTGGCGCTCGGTCTGGCGCTCGAGCGTCTCGAGGTAGCGCCGCAACAGCTCGTCGCGCGACAGCTCCTCGAGCATCGCCCGCTGCTCGTCGGTCATCTGCTTGAAGTTCTCGGGGTTCTTCAGCCACTCGAGCAGCTCGTCACTGACCGAGAGCAGGCCCTCGACCCCCTTGAACACGCGCGCAAAGACTCGATCGAACGCATCGAAGTAGGTCTCGCTCTTCACCAGGCACGCGCGAGAGACGTGGTAGAAGCCGTCGAGCGACGCCCCGTGCTGCCCCATCGCCAGAGCGCGCATCAGCATCATCCACTCCTGGATCGCGACGGGGACGCCCTCGTCGCGCAGGCCGTAGAAGAGCTCGAGGAACACGGCCGCCTACTGCTGATACTGCGGACCGAGGTCCGACCACTTGCGCGGCAGCGCGCCGCCGCCTTCGCGGTACCGGGTCAGCGCGTCGGTGTCCTGCTCGGTCTTGAGCAGCGTGCCGAGGAACGGCAGATGCTGCTCCAGCTGCTGCTGCGATATCCCCGAGCGCAACAGCGCCGCGATCCAGTCGATCAGCTCCGACGTCGAGGGCTTCTTGCGCAGCTCGCTCTGCCCGCGCAGCCAGTAGAACTTGATCAGCACCTGGTCGAGCAGCGTGGCGTCGAGGTTCGGGTGGTGGACGTCGACGATCTGCTTCATCAACGGGACGTCGGGGAACTCGATGAAGTAGAACACGCAGCGGCGCAGGAACGCGTCGGGCAGCTCCTTCTCGTTGTTCGAGGTGATGATCACCACGGGCCGCTTCGCGGCGACCACCTCGTCGCCCGTCTCGAGCACGGAGAAGCGCATCTCGTCGAGCTCGCGCAACAGGTCGTTCGGGAACTCGACGTCCGCTTTATCGACCTCGTCGATCAAGAGCACGTGGCGTTCCTTCGCCGCGAAC